>Ga0224508_10002793_pt1 | contig 14685 bp, 12 predicted proteins | sample SF_Jan12_sed_USG_4_FD_170157 | JGI IMG/M metagenome (GOLD analysis project Ga0224508, IMG submission 170157) | Sediment microbial communities from San Francisco Bay, California, United States - SF_Jan12_sed_USGS_21 | ecosystem: Environmental > Aquatic > Marine > Sediment | place: USA... | reverse complement strand
TGTTGGTCGAGACAATTTTCGACACCCTGAACGCGAAGGCCGCCCTCTGTGCGATCGACGACGTGTTCGCTGAAAAGGCCGCGCGCCTGCCCATCGTGATTTCGGTGACGATCGTCGACAAGAGCGGGCGAACACTATCGGGCCAGACGGTCGAGGCCTTCTACATTTCGATCGCCCATGCGAACCCGCTTGCCGTCGGGATCAATTGCTCGCTGGGCGCCCGAGAAATGCGGCCCTTCCTCAAGGAGCTCGCCGACGTCGCGGATGGCTATGTACACTGCTACCCGAATGCAGGCCTACCGAACGCCTTTGGCGGCTACGACCAGACGCCGGAAGAGATGGCGACCCTGCTCCAAGAGTTCGCGGCGGACGGGATGATCAACGTGATCGGGGGCTGCTGCGGCACGACTCCGGATCACATCCGAGCGATCGTCGACGCAGTTCAGACGATCCCTCCTCGAGCCATCCCGGAGCGGATCGACGGCTACCCGCGCCTCAGCGGTCTCGAGCCCCTGATCATTCGGCCGGAAACCAACTTCTTGATGGTCGGCGAACGAACCAATGTCACCGGATCAGCGAAGTTCCGAACGTTGATCACTGAAGGCGACTACCCGGAAGCCGTCTCGGTCGCGCTCCAACAGGTGCGAAGCGGCGCCAACATTATCGATATCAACATGGACGAGGGCATGCTCGATTCCGAGCAGGCGATGACGACCTTCCTGAACCTCATCGGCGCGGAACCGGAGATCTCGCGTGTTCCCTTCATGATCGATAGCTCGAAGTGGAGCGTGATCGAAGCTGGGCTGAAGTGCGTTCAGGGGAAGGCTCTGGTCAACTCGATCAGCTTGAAAGAGGGCGAAGCCGAGTTTCTCGAAAAGGCGCGCCAGGTGCGTCGCTACGGCGCCGGTGCGGTGGTGATGGCCTTCGATGAAGAGGGTCAGGCCGACACGATCGAGCGAAAGGTCGAGATCTGTGGGCGGGCCTACGACCTTCTCATCGGCAAGGCAGGCTTTGCTCCTACCGATATCGTCTTCGACCCAAACATCTTTGCGGTCGCGACGGGGATCGAAGAGCATAACGAGTACGCGATCAACTTCATCGAAGCGACCCGCCAGATCAAGAAACGCTGCCCAGGCGCGCTGGTGAGCGGTGGGATCAGCAACCTCAGCTTTTCGTTTCGCGGCAACAACCGCGTCCGCGAGGCAATGCATTCGGCGTTCCTCTATCACGCGATTGCCGCCGGGATGGACATGGGGATCGTCAATGCGGGTCAGCTCGAAGTCTACGCAGAGATTCCGAAAGACCTTCTCGAGCACGTCGAGGATGTCCTTTTCAATCGCCGCGAGGACGCGACCGAGCGGCTCGTTTCGCTTGCGGAAACCGTCAAGGGAGGCGGAAAGAAGCAGAAGCTGGACCTCTCATGGCGAGAGTCATCCGTCGAGGACCGTCTCAAGCACGCACTGGTCAAGGGCGTAGTCGAGTTCGTCATCGAGGACACCGAGGAGGCGCGGCAGAAGTATCCGAAGCCGCTCGACGTCATCGAAGGGCCCCTCATGAGTGGGATGTCGGTCGTTGGCGATCTATTCGGCGCTGGCAAGATGTTTCTCCCGCAGGTGGTCAAGAGCGCCCGAGTGATGAAGAAGGCGGTCGCCCATCTTGAGCCCTTCATGGAGAAAGAGAAGGCTGCCCGGGGCGACCAAGGCAGGGTGCTGATGGCGACGGTCAAGGGCGACGTGCACGACATCGGCAAGAACATCGTCGGCGTCGTTCTCGGCTGCAACAACTACGACGTCGTCGATCTCGGGGTGATGGTCCCAGCCGAGAAGATTTTGGACACCGCGGTTTCCGAGGGTTGCGATATCGTTGGGCTCAGCGGGCTGATCACGCCGTCGCTCGACGAGATGGTGAATGTCGCCGCCGAGATGCAGCGAAGGGGCTTCGAGGTGCCGCTCCTGATCGGCGGGGCAACCACCAGTCGTCAGCACACCGCGGTCAGGATCGCACCCGCCTATCAAGGCAGCACCGTGCACGTCTTAGACGCTTCCCGGGTCGTGAACGTCGTCTCCTCGCTTCTCAGCCCCGAACGCTCGACCGAGTTCGACGAGAAGAACAGGTCCGAGCAGGAGAAGTCTCGGCAGCTGTTTGCCCACCGTCAGAACCGGCAGTTGATTTCGATCGACATGGCCCGCGAGCATGGCTTCCCCATCCAATGGCGGTCGGAGGACATCCGCGAGCCCGAGTTTCGAGGGCGGAGGGTCGTCGATGACATCAGCCTCGAAGAGATCGCCGCCTACATCGACTGGACGTTCTTCTTCTCGGCGTGGGATCTCAAGGGAAGATTTCCAAAGATCTTCGAGCACGAGCGACACGGCGCCGCGGCGCGTGAGCTGTACGACAACGGTCGGGCGCTCTTGGATCGAATCATCGCCGAACGCAGTCTTACCCCGCGCGGGGTCTACGGCTTCTGGCCGGCCAACCGAGACGGCGACGACATCGTGGTGTGGAGCGACGATGCGCGGAGAGAAGAGCGCCTGCGTTTCCCGATGCTTCGCCAGCAGTCCGCCAAACCCAATGAGCAGCCATACTTTTGCCTAGCTGACTTCGTTGCGCCGCTCGGTATGGACCTCGCCGATCACATCGGGGCGTTCGCCGTCACGACTGGGATCGGCGCCAACGAGCTGGCCGCTAGCTTCGAACGCGACCACGACGACTACAATGCCATCATGGTCAAGGCCCTCGCGGATAGGCTCGCCGAGGCGTTTGCGGAGCTATTGCACGGGCGCGCGCGTCGCCAGTGGGGGTACGAAACCGAAGGGTCCTTCACCAACGAAGAGCTGATCGCCGAGAAGTATCGAGGCATTCGTCCTGCATTCGGCTATCCTGCGTGTCCCGACCATTCGGAGAAGCAAACGCTCTGGGAGCTACTAAGGGCAGAAGAGGTCGGCATCTCGTTGACGGAGCACTTTGCCATGAAGCCAGGTGCGAGCGTGAGCGGCATCTATCTAGGCCACCCTGAATCTCGCTACTTTGCGGTCGGTCCGATCGACCGAGACCAAGTCGAGGACTACGCGACCCGCAAGGGCATGGGCATCGCACAAGTCGAGCGCTGGCTGCAGCCCAATCTCGGTTACGAACGGGGCAACTAGTGCAGCGACCAAGGCTCCGAGACCTGCTTCCGGTGACGGTGACCCCGTTCGATCCGGAGGAGGTCACGACGAAGAGTCACCGCGAGACCGATCCTCGGGGCGTCGGGCTGGCCGCCAAAGACGTAGATGCGATCTGGCAGGCTGTAGTCCACTACTACAAGCTCGGCCTTCATCCTTCACTGGCGCTCTGCATTCGGCGGAGGGGGGAGGTGATCCTCGACCGCGTAATCGGTCACGCGAGCGGTAATAGCCCCCAGGATCCGGAAGGCACGCCTCTAGTCAAAGCGACACCCGATACGCTCTACAACTTCTTCTCTGGCTCGAAGTCCATAACTGCGATGTTGATTCACCTCTTGCATGAGCAGGAAAGGCTCCACGTTGATGAGCCGGTCGCAACGTTCATTCCCGAGTTCGCAAAGAAGCGGAAGCACAACATCACGATTCGTGACGTGCTCACCCATCGTGCGGGCATTCCAGCGACACCAAGCGAGGCCACCGACCTCGATCTATTGGAGCGGCCCGACGAAATCGTTGCATCGTTCTGTGAGCTCGAGCCGACGTACAGACCGGGAACCATTCAGGCCTACCATGCAGTCACGGGCGGATTCGTCCTCGGGGAGATCATCCGTCGCGTGACCGGCGAGAGCATTCGCGATTTCTTGACCCAGACCATTCGGGAGCCCCTCGGAATGAAGTACTTCAACTACGGCGTTGCACCCGAGCACCTCGACAAGGTGGCGGTCGACGCCTTTACCGGCCCAATCCCGACATGGCCGCACAAGAACCTCATTCAGCAGGCGCTCGGAGCCTCGATGCGAGAGCTCGTCGATATCAGTAACGACTCCCGCTTCCGCACTGCCGTCATTCCCTCTGCGAACATCATCGCGACTCCCGAAGAGATCTGCCGGTTCTTCGAGACCCTTCTTTGCGGGGGAAGCTACGAAGACGTGCGCGTATTCGAGCAGCGGACCGTCATTCGGGCGACGCTTCGGCAGACCACTGGGCAAGTGGATCGCGTGTTGATGTTACCGGTGCCGTTTTCGATGGGCTTCATGTTGGGAAACAAGACGATAGGGTTCTACGGTCCGCGGACCGGCAAAGCGTACGGTCACCTGGGCTTCACCAATGTCCTCGGTTGGGCCGATCCCGAGCGCGACATTAGCGTCGCCTTCATGAACACTGGCAAGCCCCTCTTGGCCGCGAAGATGGTGGCCTGGTTGAATGTAATGCGAGTCATCAGCAGCCGCGTGCCCCGCGATCGAACGTAGGCTAGGCTCCGCCCGATGAAATTCAGCGCTTCCATCGCCATGGCTCCGCCAGAGGACTACGTTCCCGTCGCGCAGGAGGCCGAGAAGCTCGGATACCACGCGATCGTTTTGCCGGACTCGATCTTCTTTTCGGAAGAGGTTAGCAAGCCGTACCCCTACACCCAGGACGGCAGCCGGATGTGGGGGCCAGAGACTCCGTGGATCGAACCTCTCATCGGTGCGGCTGCGATGGCTGCCGCGACCAAGACGCTCTTCTTTTATACGAGTGTCGTGAAGCTGCCGGTGCGCCATCCTGTGCTCGTCGCGAAGCAGGTCGCCTCGCTGGCCGCAATCTCAAACAATCGCTTCGGTTTCGGCGCCGGTCTCGGGTGGCTTCCTGAGGAGTTCAAGTGGTGCGGCACCGAGTTCGAGACGCGCGGCAAGCGCATGGACGAATGTCTAGAGATTTTGCGCCTGATTTGGACCGGCGAAATGGTGGAGTACCATGGCGAGCACTACGACTTTGGCAAGATTCAAATGAGCCCAGCGCCAACGAAGCCGATTCCGATTTACATCGGCGGGCACAGCAAGCCAGGGCTGAAGCGGGCGGCGAAATACGGCGACGGCTGGTCCTCGGCCATGCTCACCGCCAAGGAATTCATCGCGTTGATTCGTCAGATCGAGGAATATCGCAAGGAGTATGGCCGTGATCACCTCCCGATGGAGTATCAGGCTGTCGTCACCGATACTTGGGACGCCGATGGCTTCAAACGGCTTGAAGACGAGGGCGCCACCGATATCATCACCGTTCCGTGGCTGATGTATGGGACGCCGATGCAGGGAGGGACCCTGCAGGGACGCATCGACGGCTTGAAACGTTTCGCGGACGACGTTATCGCCAAGATGCAATGAGTCCGGAGCTTCGGATTTTGTGGCAGGCGGCCGCCGCGCCTGTTGCCGAACAGGACGCACATCGACTAGCTGGTCTCGATACGCCAGCGTTGTGCGAGGCGGCTCGGGTGCGTCGTGATCACGCCTGGGGCAGGACGCTGACCTTTTCGCCCAAAGTTTTTCTGCCGATCACCAATCTGTGCCGGAACCGCTGCGACTACTGCTCGTTTCGACGTTCGCCGGGCGATCCCGGCGAATGGACGATGAGCCCAGCGGAAATCCGGGCGTGGCTCTCACGTGCACGCGAGCAAAGCTGCATCGAGGCTTTGTTCTGTCTTGGCGATACCCCGGAGACGGGTTTTCGAGAGTACCAGGCTTTGCTTCATTCGTGGGGTCACGAGCGCACGGTCGACTACCTTCGCTGGGCTGCGGAGCAGGCGTTGGCCGAGGGACTTCTGCCACACACGAACGCAGGGATTCTTTCCCGGGAGGACATGCTCAAGTTGCGTCCGGTCAATGTGAGCCTAGGGCTGATGCTCGAGAGCGTGAGCGAGCGCTTGCGCGAAAAAGGGATGCCCCACCACAAAGCACCCGACAAACGTCCGGCGAGGCGCATTCAGATGACACGCGAAGCCGGCGAGCTTCGCATCCCCTTCACCTCGGGCCTGCTGATCGGCATCGGCGAAACGCTCGAAGAACGAGTCGACACGCTGCTTGTAATCCGACGCATTCAGCGCGAGTACGGGCACATTCAAGAGGTCATCATTCAGAACTTCCGGGCTCACCCTTCGACCCCGATGGGCTCTGTCGCAGAGCCAACTGAGGATGATTTGGCCGCCGCGGTGGCATTGGCCCGACTGATTTTGGATGACGATGTCAGCGTGCAAGCCCCCCCGAACCTCAGCCCGGCCTCCACCAAGGCCTTGATCGACGCGGGGATCAACGACTTCGGCGGGATTTCGCCGGTGAGCCCGGACTACATCAATCCTCTTCATCCCTGGCCGCACCTCGAAGAGCTTGCCGAAGTCTGCAGCGCGACCGGCTTCGACCTCCAGCCTCGGTTGCCGCTGTATACCTCGCATCTCGCCACGAACGAGTTCGTCGACCCATCGCTTCGGCCGCGCGTCGCCGAGCTTCAGACCGGACTGGGGCCACGATGACCACCGAGCTCGAATCCTGCTTAAAAGGTGTATCGGCGGACGTCCGCACGATCCTGGAGTGGAGCCTCGAAGGTCACGAGGTCAGCGTTGGCGACGGTGCGGTCCTGAGCGAAGCCCGAGGCACCGACCTCCATGCCCTTTGCCTGGTGGCGGACGAGCTTCGCCGTCTGCAGGCGGGCGATCGCGTCAGCTATGTCGTCAATCGCAACATCAACTTCACCAATGTCTGCATCAAGAACTGCAAGTTCTGCGCGTTTGCGAGGACCGTTCGGTCGGAGCAAGGCTATTTTCTCCCGCAAGATGAGATCGCGCGTCGCGTTCGACAGGCATGGGACATGGGGGCGACCGAGGTATGCCTGCAGGCGGGACTTTCGCCAAACCTGACCGGCGATAGCTACATCGACCTTTGTCGTGTCGTCAAAGAGGCAGCGCCCGACATTCACATCCATGCATTCTCGCCCGAGGAAGTAAAGTTCGGCGCATCATTGAAGAAGGTTTCTTTTCACGAGTATCTCGCCCTGCTCAAAGACGCTGGTTTGGGCTCGCTGCCGGGCACCTCTGCCGAGATTCTCAACGACCGGTTGAGAAAGATGATCGCGCCCACCCGGATCAGCACCGCCGAGTGGGTCGAGGTCATCACCTCCGCGCACGAGCTTGGCATCCCGACGACCTCGACGATGATGTTTGGCCATGTCGAATCCATCGAAGACCGGATGGGCCACATGGACCTTCTTCGAAGGATCCAGCGCGAGACCGGCGGGTTTACCGAGTTCGTCCCGCTTTCCTTCGTGCACGAAGAAGCGCCGTTGTTCGTGAAGAGCGAGGTGGCGGGCGTTCGTCCCGGTCCGACTGGGGACGACGTGTTGCGTCTTTACGCGATCGCGAGATTGATGCTTGGACGCGACATTCCGAACCTCCAGGCCTCTTGGGTCAAGGAAGGTCTCCGGACTTCGCAGCTTCTTTTGAGCTCGGGTGTCAACGACCTCGGCGGGACGCTGATGAACGAGAGCATCTCGACGGCCGCCGGTGCGCGGCACGGCCAGCTCATCACACCCGCGACCTTGCGTCGAGTGATCCGCGATGCTGGCCGGGTGCCCGCCGAGCGCGACACCCGCTACAGCATCCTCCGCGAGTTCGGCTCGACCGCCGATCAAGACCCCGCCGAGCCGCTCGATGCCGTGCAAGATTCGGATGCGGTCTTTGGGTCGTATGAGGCGCTGACCCGTGATGTTCGATTTCATTATGAGCCGCGCGGGCTTCGCGTCGTCGGCTAGCGCTTTGCGATCCACGAGCTCGTGGTACGATTGCCGGCGATGAGCAAATTTGCAGAGCGCTACGGGCCCTGGGCGGTGATCACGGGTGCCTCTTCCGGGATCGGTGCCGAGTTCGCGCGGCAGTTGGCGGGATACGGGATCAACGTCGTTCTGGTCGCCCGCCGCCGCGACCGTCTGGAGGACCTCGCCTCCGGCATCGAGGACATGTATAGCGTCGAGGCACGCGTTGCACCTGCCGATCTCACCGCGCGAGACATCGTCCAAGTGTTGCAACCCGCGCTCGCCGATATCGAGATAGGGCTCTTGGTCAACTGCGCAGGCTTTGGGACGACCGGCCCATTCTTGGATATGGACCCGAGCGTGCAAGAATCGATGATTAATTTAAATTGTCACGCTCCCCTTGTGCTCACTCACGAAGTCGCCCAGGGCATGCGTGAACGCGGTCGTGGTGGCGTGATCTTCGTATCCTCGGTGAACGGCTTCTGTGCCGCGCCCGGAATGGCCAACTACAACGCCACCAAAGGCTACGATCTGTTATTTGCCGAAGGCCTCGCCGCCGAGCTCGCACCCTACGGCGTCGATGTGCAAGCCCTCTGTCCCGGAGACACCTACACCGAGTTTCAACATGTTGCGGGCCTCGACTCCCGCGCCCTCGGTCCGCTGAGCGGTGTAGTGTTTGCCAACGCCTCGACCGTAGTCGCCACCAGCCTCCGAAAGCTAGGCAAACGCGTGACGGTCGTTCCCGGCTTCATCAACAAACTCAACGTCTTCATGATGCGCTTCATGCCCCGCTGGCTATCGACCCGGCTCTTGGGAACTGCCGTGCGTCGGTTGGCGGCGCACCATTGATGGCAAAGCTTGTCCGAGCAGGCCGCACGGCCCACGCGGTCTGTCGTTTCCCCTGCGTTTTCTTGGATGTTCACGTCACGAGGAAGTGCCTTACTCACCGCTCGCGCAAGCGGGCCAGGTCGACGGGGTCGTCGACGTCGAATGCGATGCTGCTGCTGAGCTGGACGCTGACGCTTAGCCCCAGCTCTTGTGATCGAAGTAGATGACGGCGCAGGCTGTCTTCGTGGCCGAGGCAGCTTGGGAGCACGGTGGGTGGCGCTAGCGCGATCACATTTGTGCCTTCGCCGAGGCGGTCGGGGACGAGCACGACGTCGCTCTCCTTCAGGGCGTGCAACACGTCGGCGATGTCCTCGCGGGTCAGCTCGGGGAGGTCGCTCATGCAAACGACCGCTTCTTCCGCTCCGCGGTTTGCCAAGTCGTCAAGCGCAGCATCAACCACGCGTGCCAGGCCCGGAGTACCTGGTGGATCCGAGAGGGTCAGCAGGCCAAGGCGTTCGGCGTGTTCGCGGGTGTCCTGTGAATCACTGACGACGGCGATCTCGTCGACCTCGGGGGCCTGTCGAAGGACGCCCACCACATGCTCGAAGAGCTCCCGGGCCAACTGTGCTCGGTCCTCGGGCCCCAACACGTCAGACAGCCGCGACTTCGCGTGGTCGAACCCTTTGATCGGAATCAATGCCCAAGTGCTCATCGAAGGCTCCGTGCGAAATCGAGCAGCGCCCGAGCCAAGCCTACTCGATCTTCGCGGGTCTGGATCAGGATGTTGGTTTCGAGCACGGGGAAGGGCGTGGAAAACGCGTCGCCCGTCTGAACGACGAAGCCGTCGAGGAAGTCTTCGTAGTGTGCCGCGACTTGCTGAGCAGAAGCAGGCTTGCCATCAAGCTGCGCGATCATCGAAGAGAGCGGTCCCTTGACCGCCCGGCCGCCGAGGATGGGACTGACCCCCACGGTCGGCTTTTCGCGCAAGATCCCGCGGACGCCCTCGAGGAAGAGGATGGGACCGATCGACACGTACGGGTTCGACGGGCAAATCACGACCAGATCTGCCGAACGCAACGCCTCGATCACCTGGGCCGTGGGTTGGGCAGCCTCGCGATGCTCGACCCTCTGCACCTCGGGAGCTGCCCGCGCGCGCGCTAACCAATCCTGGAACGCCATCTCGTCGCCGCTGCGCGTCACGATCGTTGTCGGGCACGGAGAATCGCTCATTGGCAGGATCGGGCGCGCCACCTCGAGTTCCCTACAAAGCTTCGCGGTGAGTTTCGTCAGTGAGTCGCCGTCGGCAAGGGCACTCGACCGCAAGAGGTGTGTCATCAAGTCGCGGTCGCCCAGCCGAAACCACGTATCCGCTCCGCGCCGCTCGGCCTCCTCGAGCACGCGAAATGTGTCGCCCTCGATGCCCCAACCGCGCTCTTCGGGAGCCAATCCGGCAAGGGTGTACATCACCGTGTCGAGGTCCGGGCTGATGTGAAGGCCCCAATGCAAGAAATCGTCGCCGGTGTTGACGACGATCGTGAGAGCATCTCGAGAGAGCACTTGATCGAGCCCATCGACGAGACGCGCGCCCCCGACGCCGCCCGCGAGAGCCACGACACGGGGTGCGTCTGAATGGTCGGCATTCATGCGTAAAGGTCGTCTTCCGGGTCGCGCAGGAGGACGCGACTCGACTCGGCGCTCGATTTAAAGCGAAGCCCCCGAACCAAGATCAGGGGCCGGCCCTCATCCGCTTGACCGGCCACGAGATCCGCTGCAGCCGCCACCGCGTCGGCGATAGCGGGTTCCGTGGCTTCGAGCTTGCGTCCGTGACGGTCGCGCGCGCCGCGGCGGTCCCAGATCGGCGGGATACCGCTCGACCCGATGGCGAATCCCACCGTTCCCTTGCGGAAGGGTCTCCCCCAAGAATCGGTGATGATGACGCCGACGTCGGCGGAGCAGCGTTCCGCGAGATCTGCACTGAGCTTCCGGGCGGTGGCATCTGGATCGCGGGGGAGGGTGAGCACCCACGGGCCGCTCTCGGCGGGCGCGTTGGCGGGTGCAGCGTTGCTGGCGTCGATCCCCGCGTTTGCGGAGACGAAGCCGAGACGGTGCCGAACGATCAACGCGCCTTTGGTTTTTCGGGAGACCGACTTGCTCTCCCTGAGAATGAGCTCGACCAGCTGTGGATCCTTGTCGACTTCGGCCCCGAGAATCTTTGCGTCTTTGCTCGGCTCCACTGTCGACAAGTCCACGAAGCAGTCCTCGGCGCGGGAGACGATTTTGCTGGCGATGACCAGCACGTCCCCATCGCGAAGCCGGACGTTTGCGCGCTCTAAGCTCGTCGTGATCAATCCGAGGAGATCGTCGCCACGGTCGACCGTCGGAACGCCGGGAAGGGCGCGAACCAGGATCTCGGCGCCGACGCTGACGTCGCCTGCACCCGGCCCAGCGGGGCTCATTCGTTCTCCGGGATGCCCGTGACGCGAATGCCGGAGCCCACGCTCTTGTAGCGCCGATTGATGTGCAGCAAGATCGGCGTGAGCGATTCGAGGGCAATGGAGTTCCGAAGCACTCCGGCATCAACGCCCCGAAGCCCCAGGTCGGCGATGACGCCGATGACCTCGGCACGTGCTTCTTTGTCATCGCCGCATACGAGGACATCGCAATCGAAGACGTGGCCGGGGTCGCTGAGATGTTCGGAGCTGATGTGATGCAGCGCTGCGACGAGGCGTGCGTCGCCGCCGAGCATAGCGCGTGCCTCGAGAGCTGCCGACTGACCTTCCGGAAGATTGACCGACCGCACCTTGGGCGGCTGGAGCGGAACGGTGATGTCGACGATCACCTTGTTGCCGACGCGGCCCTTGATCGATTCGAACGTTGGACGGTGCGCGCTGTAGGGAACCGTCACGACGATGAGATCGCCATATTCGCAGGCGCTCGCATTGTCGGCCCCCTGCAACTCGACGCCGAACTCGTCGGAGAACTCCTGAGCTTTGTCCCGACCGCGCTGGGCGTCCCGAGATCCAATGAACACGTCGTGACCGGCCTTGGCCCAACGCACGGCCAAGCCTCGACCCTCGCGGCCGGTGCCGCCCACAATCCCGATCTTCATACACTCCTCACGAGTTGAGCTCGGCCATGAACCTAAGCGTGTCCATGTCCTGCGAGCCCACCATCATGGTCCCCACCGGGGATTCTTTCCAGCGCTCAAAGCGGTCACGAATTCGGTCTTTCGAGCCGACGAGGTAGAGCTCATCGACCAGGTCATCGGGCACGGCTGCAATGGCCTCGTTGCGCTTTCCGGCGAGAAAAAGGTCCTGAATCTTTTCGCAGGCCTCTTCGAAGCCAACCCGGCTCAGGTAGTCCTTGTAGAAGTTCTTCTTCTTGGAACCCATCCCACCGATGTAGAGCGCTAGCTGCATCTTGCAGGGCATCCTAGCATATTCCAGGTCGCCGATGATGACGACCACCGTCGGGGCGATATCGAAGTTGTGAAGCCCCTTGTCGTTGCCCGCCTTCTCGAAGCCCCGATTGAAGTTCTCAATCAACACGTCCGCACGGGTAGGGTGCATGCAGGTCAACAGGCAGCCGTCGGCGATCTCCGCAGACATCTCCTGGGACTTCGGAGCCATCGATCCGGTGTACACAGGGATGTCGGGCCGGCCGTGCACCATGCTCTTGAGGGGCTTCCCCTGTCCGGTCGACCCCTCGCCGCGATACGGGATCTGATACCGCACGCCGTCGAACTCGAGCGGCGCTTTGCGCGCGAAGATCTGCTTGACGATGGTGACATACTCACGGAGCCAGGTGAGGGTCTTGTTGAAGGGGACGCCGTGCCAACCCTCGACGACCTGAGGTCCTGAAGTCCCAAGACCCATGATGAAGCGCCCCTTCGACAGGGTGTCCATGGTAATCGCCGTCATCGCGGCGTTGGCCGGGGAGCGCCCCGGGAGCTGCATGATCGCGGTGCCGAGCTTGATCGTCGAAGTTTGTGAGCCGACCCAGGCGAGCGGTGTCACCGCGTCGTTGCCCCAAGACTCAGCCGTCCAGATCGAGTCGTAGCCGAGCCGTTCGACCTCCCCGATCCTGTCCATGTTCACGAGGCCCTCCACCGTCGTGTTCAATTGCGGACCTGCGTAACCAATCGAGAGCCCAAGCTTCATAGCGATTCTCCTGGAGGGGGTATGGCTCCCTTTTTCGTGGGTGGGGAAGGTAACAGCAAGTAGAACGTGTTTCAATTTGAGGTCGATGCGGGCGCAGGTCAGCCTGCCGCCATGCAGGTGTTGGTCACCGGTGCCTTTGGGCGACTCGGACAGGAGACTCTGAAGAGGCTGGTCGGCGAAGGGCACGCCGCCGTTGCTTTTGACCTGCCTACGACGCCGAATCGACGCCTAGGCACGCGTTTCAAGGACGATGTTCGGATCGTCTGGGGAGACATCCGGTCGCCGGACGAGGTTGATGCCGCGGTGAAGGGTTGTGACGCGATCATCCACAACGCGGGCATCCTCGCGCCGATGACCGAGCAGCAGCCCGAGCTCACGCATGCCGTCAACGTCGTCGGCACCGAGAACATCATGAACGCCATGGCCGCGCAGCCTCGGCCACCACGACTCGTCTACGCATCGACCTTCTCGGTATGTGGGCCGCGGGAGCCCGGTGGGCCGCCGCTCACCGCCAATGATCCGGCGATCGGCACCGACCACTACACCTCGAACAAAACCGAGTGCGAGCGGATCATCCGAGCGTCGGAACTGCCCTGGGTAATCTTTCGGATCGGCGTCTCGGTCTCGGCCCAGAAAAAGGATTTCTCGCCGGACATCTTTCGACTTCTCTTCGAGATCGATCCGAGGACGCGTCTCGAATACGTGCACCCACGTGATGTCGCGCTCGCACAGGTGCGCGCCGCCTCGGCACCCGAAGCGCTCGGAAAGATTTTGATGATCGGTGGCGGCGAGTCTTGCAGAATGACGTTCAAGGAATTCTATGCCGCCATCTTCGACGCTTCAGGGGTCGGGGAGCTTCCTGCCGAGGCCTATGGCAAACGCCCCTATTACTGCGATTGGATCGACACCACCGAGAGCCAAGCGATCCTCCAATACCAGGAACACACCTTCGGCGATTTCATCCGAGAGTTTCAACACGAATCGCGCTGGACCCGACCGATCGTTCGCCTGCTCTCCCCACTCATCCGCCGCTACCTCCTCCAATACTCCGACGCCTGGCAGTCACGAAACCGGTAGCCTTTACGCCCGCTGACTCGAAACCGACACGACTTCGCCAGTCATGTACGAGCTGTAGTCGCTTGCGAGGAAGACCATTACGTTTGAGATTTCCCATGGCTCCGCGCCTCGCCTAAAAGCCTCACGCTTCTGGAGCTCCTCGAGCAGCCCTGGCGGTGTCACTTTTTCCAAGAAGGGGTGCATCGCCAGCGACGGGGCGACGCAGTTCACTCGGACAGCACGCTCGGCAGCTTCGATCGCTGTGCACCGTGTGAGCGCCATGACGCCGGCTTTGGCGGCGGCGTAGTGTGATTGGCCTTCCTGTGCCCTCCAGCCGAGAACCGATGCGTTGTTTACGATCGCTCCTTGGCCTCTCGGCATCATGTGCTTGAGCGCCGCCCGCGTGCATCGGAAGCACCCGTTGAGAGTCACGTCGAGCACGGCATTCCATTGGTCGTCAGTCATGTCTACGATCTTCGCGTACCCACCAAGCCCTGCATTGTTCATCAGGATGTCGACGTGGCCCATCTTTTTGACTGCGAACGCAAACATGGCTTGCACTTCGTCCTCCTTGGTGACGTTGCACATCACGGTGGCCGGACGAAGTCCCGTATCGGCTTCGATCTTGTCGGCCGCTTCTTCAAGCCTACGCTCGTGGATGTCGCCGATCACGAGTGCGGTGCATCCCTCTTCTGCGCAACGCATTGCCGTGGCGAAGCCGATACCGGTCCCTGCGGCGGCGGTCACGAGGACGGTCTTCCCTTCGAGCAGCTTGTGCCCCGCAATGTACGTAGGTTTGTTGGTCATCGTGGCTCCTTCGGCAGCCCGAGTCCTCGTTCGCCAATGATATTCCGTTGAACTTGGTTCGAGCCGGCGTAGATCGTGTCGGCTCGTGCAAAGAGATACCATTTTTGCATTCGTGT
>Ga0224508_10002792_pt1 | contig 14687 bp, 11 predicted proteins | sample SF_Jan12_sed_USG_4_FD_170157 | JGI IMG/M metagenome (GOLD analysis project Ga0224508, IMG submission 170157) | Sediment microbial communities from San Francisco Bay, California, United States - SF_Jan12_sed_USGS_21 | ecosystem: Environmental > Aquatic > Marine > Sediment | place: USA... | reverse complement strand
ATGACAGCGTCAATCATTGGCAATATTTTTGGTTTTAAACCTCTCAAGGCATTGCGTTTGGAAGATATGCGCATTCCTGTTGCCTACCTGAAAACATTTCAAGGCCCGGCAACCGGGATTGTCGTCGAGCGTGAACGCATGGATAAATATGGTCGACCCTTGTTGGGCGCCACTGTTAAACCCAAGTTAGGGTTGTCGGGTCGAAACTATGGCCGGGTAGTTTATGAAGCACTCAAAGGTGGCTTGGATTTCACCAAGGACGACGAGAACATCAACTCACAGCCGTTTATGCATTGGCGTGATCGATTTCTCTATTGCATGGAGGCGGTTAATCACGCGCAAGCCATGACCGGTGAGATCAAGGGGACTTACCTTAATGTCACTGCCGCGACTATGGAAGATATGTACGAACGCGCGGAGTTTGCGAAAGAATTAGGCTCGGTGATTGTGATGATCGACTTAGTCATCGGCTACACTGCAATTCAATCTATGGCGAAGTGGGCGCGCAAGAATGACATGATCCTACATTTGCATCGCGCGGGTCATTCGACTTACACCCGGCAAAAATCTCACGGTGTTGCGTTCCGGGTCATTTCCAAATGGATGCGTATGGCGGGTGTAGATCATATTCATGCAGGTACGGTGGTTGGAAAACTCGAAGGCGATCCCAATGCCGTTGCCGGTATTTATGACGTGTTACGTGAAACACATAATCCACAAAATCTGCCACATGGTCTTTTCTTTGATCAGGAGTGGGCTTCGTTGAATCGTGTTATGCCGGTGGCGTCCGGCGGCATCCATGCCGGACAAATGCATCAACTGATTCACTATCTCGGTGAAGACGTTGTGTTGCAATTCGGTGGTGGCACAATTGGGCATCCGCAAGGTATCGAAGCCGGTGCGATTGCCAACCGTGTTGCGCTGGAATCCATGATCCTGGCGCGCAACGAGGGCAGGGATTATTTGGCGGAAGGCCCGGACATTCTTAATCAGGCGGCCAAACACTGTAAGCCTCTCGAGGCGGCGTTGGAAACATGGAAAGACATCACTTTTGATTACGCATCGACGGATACGCCGGACTTTGTGCCACTCGAAACCGTAAGCATGTAACTCAGCAGACAACGAACAGGCAGAGATAACATTATGAAAATTACCCAAGGCACGTTTTCATTTTTACCGGACTTGACTGACGAACAAATCGCCAAGCAGATCAAGTATTGCATTAACAATGGTTGGGCGGTTAGCGTGGAATACACTGACGATCCACATCCGAGAAATACTTATTGGGAAATGTGGGGCATGCCTATGTTTGATCTAAAAGATCCCGCTGGAATCATGCTGGAAGTAAACGATTGCCGAAAAGCATTCTCCAATCATTATATTCGCGTCAACGCGTTTGACGCAGCCAACGGCGTCGAAAGTCTGCGTTTGAGTTTCATCGTAAACCGCCCGAGTGAAGAACCCGGATTTCGATTACAGAGAACGGAAGGGCACGGTCGTACTATGAGTTACACCACCCACGCTTACGCGACGGACAGACCGTCAGGTAGCCGTTACTAACCTTGACAATACGCTGCTACATTCCTGTTTGACATGACGGAAGACAAAATAATCGCGCTAAAGACGGAGAGCCTAAATATCGATAGCCCAACCGATGGCCCAAACAACGATGGCAATGAACCTGCCATCGATCTTCATGCGGAATTTGAAAAGACACAAATAGAAGAAGTTTTAGATCGTCTGGATCAGGATTTGATCGGATTGAAACCGGTCAAGACGCGCATCCGCGATATTGCTGCACTGTTGTTAGTCGACAGAGTCAGACGTGAACATGCCCTGGTGTCAGAAGCACCGACGTTGCACATGAGTTTTACCGGTAACCCGGGTACCGGTAAGACGACGGTTGCAATGCGTATGGCCGAAATCCTGCACCGCCTGCAATACATCCGCGAAAATCATTTGGTTACGGTGACGCGGGATGATTTGGTTGGACAATACATTGGTCATACTGCGCCGAAAACGCGAGAAGTAATCAAGAAGGCGATGGGTGGTGTGTTGTTTATCGATGAGGCCTACTATCTGTACCGCCCGGAGAATGAACGCGACTACGGACAGGAAGCCATTGAAATCCTGTTGCAGATCATGGAAAACAATCGCGATGATCTGGTCGTGATTCTGGCGGGTTACAAGGATCGAATGAATACATTCTTCGCCAGCAATCCCGGTATGCGTTCGCGTATCGCGCACCACCTGGAATTTCCTGACTACAGTGCTGAAGAACTTTTCGCCATCGGCAAGTTGATACTCGCTGAGCAAAACTATCGTTTCAGCGAAGAGGGTGAGAAAGCTTTTTTGCAGTACATCCAAAAACGCATGCAGCTTCCACATTTTGCCAACGGCCGGTCAATGCGTAACGCACTTGATCGAGCGCGTCTCAGGCAGGCGAATCGCTTATTGAAAAGTATGTCCAGAAACCTTACGCGCACTGACTTGATGACGATTGAGGCGGAAGAAATTTATGCCAGCCGCGTATTTACTGAAGGGGCGCCGGATGTGGCAGAGAGCACGATTGATAAGGATTGAATTGACAATACATTTTGAGCACGAGCGACTTTTAACATGCGGGTGAGTTTTTATGACAACAACACGTAGCGAAAAGGCAAATGCAATTCGAGCGTTGAGTATGGACGCCGTGCAGAAAGCGAAATCTGGGCACCCGGGTATGCCGATGGGTATGGCGGATATCGCCGAGGTTTTGTGGAGTGACTATCTTAAGCACAACCCGAGTAATCCGAACTGGATAGACCGGGATCGTTTCGTGCTATCAAACGGTCATGGTTCGATGTTGTTGTACGCGTTGTTGCATCTGACTGGTTACGACTTATCCATGGGCGAAATAAAGAACTTTCGCCAACTGCATTCAAAGACACCGGGGCACCCGGAATATGGCGATACGCCAGGGGTAGAAACCACGACAGGTCCTTTGGGGCAAGGACTGGCGAATGCCGTCGGTATGGCGCTGGCCGAAAGAACCTTGGCCGCACAATTCAATAGGAGTGGCCACGACATTACCAATCATTTTACCTACGTCTTTGCCGGTGATGGTTGTCTGATGGAAGGGATTTCTCACGAGGCCTGTTCCTTCGCGGGCACACAAGGCCTGGGTAAGTTGATTGTTTTATACGATGATAATGGTATCTCGATTGACGGTGATGTTACCGGTTGGTTTACGGACGATACACGGAAAAGATTCGAAGCCTACGGTTGGCAAGTCGTTCCTAATGTGGACGGACACGACAGCGAAGCGATTCGACAAGCCATAAAAATAGCGCGATTCAACCGTGACCAGCCTACGCTGATTTGTTGTAAAACAGTGATCGGTTTTGGTTCCCCAAACAAGGCGGGCAAAGAATCGGCGCATGGTGCCCCCCTGGGTGATGACGAGATTCAACTTGTGCGCGAACAGTTAAATTGGAAACACGAACCATTTGTTATTCCAGATGAAATCTATACAGCATGGAACGCAAAGCAATCAGGTGTTAATCGCGAATCCGAGTGGAATACACGTTTTAAGAGCTATCAAAACGCACACCCCGAGCTTGCGGCGGAACTGGTCAGGCGTTGCTCAGGCGAATTGCCGCAATCCTGGGGTAAGCATGCGGATACGGTTATATCTAAAGTAAACGATGCCGCAGATAGCATCGCGACGCGCAAGGCATCGCAAAATGCGCTTAACGAAATCGCACCGGTATTGCCCGAACTTATTGGCGGCTCGGCTGATCTGACCGGCTCTAATCTCACTCAGTGGAAAGAGAGCGAGGTGCATTCGAGTACTGATTCGCAAGGCGCTTACATTTTCTATGGTGTACGCGAATTTGGTATGGCAGCCATCTCAAACGGCATCACCTTGCACGACGGTTTCAAATCTTTTTGTGCGACCTTTTTGATGTTTTCCGAGTACGCTCGTAACGCCTTGCGTATGGCCGCATTAATGAAGTTACCCAACGTATTTGTGTTTACCCATGACTCCATCGGTTTGGGTGAAGATGGCCCCACACATCAAGCGGTTGAGCAAACCGCGAGCTTGCGTTTAATCCCTAATATGTCAGTGTGGCGTCCGTGTGATGCAGTGGAGTCTGCCGTGGCCTGGCGTGTTGCGATAGAGCGACGGGATGGTCCGAGTTGTTTGTTATTCAGTCGGCAAAACCTGGCTCATCAAAAGCGCAACAATGAGCAGTTGGAAAATATTAAACGTGGTGGTTATGTGTTGTGGGATTGTCAGAGAACCCCTGACGTTATTCTGATATCTACCGGTTCGGAAGTCGAATTGGCCATGCAGGCTGCGCAATCATTAGGTGAATCGGGTTATCAAATCAGAGTCGTGTCCATGCCATCGACCGATATTTTTGATCGCCAGGACGCAGCGTATCGGGAATCCGTATTGCCCGGCGACGTCAAAACTCGAATAGCGATTGAAGCCGGTGTGACCGATGGCTGGCGTAAGTATGTTGGCCTGGAAGGGCGCGTAATGGGAATTGACAGCTTTGGCGTGTCGGCACCCGCATCGGATGCGTTCGAATATTTTAGCATCACAGCAGATAATCTGATCGAGGTTGCGCGAGAGTTAATCGAAACCACGCTTATTGAGCAAAGTGATGTGGATTTACCCATCGCCGCGAATAATTGATAAAGATTTTATTTTTATAGAGGCGTGTTAAACCAATGGCACTAATTTCACTACGACAACTACTTGATCATGCGGCGGAAAACGAGTATGGCATTCCCGCGTTTAATGTGAATAATATGGAGCAAGTGCAGGCAATTATGCAGGCAGCGGATAAAACGGACAGCCCGGTTATTCTGCAAGCGTCCGCTGGCGCGCGCAGTTATGCCGGGCCGGCGTTTTTACGTCATTTGCTTGAGGCATCAATCGAAACCTGGCCACACATTCCCGTCGTGATGCATCAAGATCACGGTGCATCACCGGCTGTTTGTCAGCGTTCGATACAACTTGGTTTCAGTTCCGTGATGATGGATGGTTCGCTCGGTGAGGATATGAAAACGCCGATGTCGTTCGATTACAACGTGAATGTGACACGGCGGGTTGCAGATATTGCCCATGCCTGCGGCGTATCGGTAGAAGGCGAGCTCGGTTGTCTCGGTTCGTTGGAAACCGGGCAGGCTGGCGAAGAAGATGGTTCTGGTGCGAGTGGCGTGTTGACGCAGGAACAATTGTTAACCGATCCTTCCGAAGCAGAGAGCTTTGTGCATGAGACTAAAGTGGATGCGCTGGCAATTGCGATTGGCACCAGTCATGGTGCGTATAAATTTACCCGCCCGCCGACCGGTGACATTCTAGCGATCGAGCGAATCAAGGAATTACATAAACGATTGCCTAATACCCATCTTGTTATGCATGGATCGTCGTCAGTGCCCCAGAAGTGGTTGAAAACCATCAATCAGTACGGTGGCAATATGGGCGAGACTTACGGCGTACCGGTCGAAGAAATTCAACAAGGCATCAAGCACGGCGTACGCAAAGTAAACATTGATACTGACTTGCGTATGGCGAGTACCGGTGCGGTACGTCAGTTTCTTGAGGAAAATCCGGCTGAGTTCGATCCGCGAAAATTCTTAAAGGCTTCTACTGTAGCCATGCGAAACGTGTGTAAAGATCGTTATAAGGCATTCGGTTGTGCGGGACAGGCTTCAAAGATATCGCCGCTTAGCCTTGAATCCATGTCTGTTCGCTATGTGAGCGGAGAATTCCCAACTTTAGTGCACTAAAGCGGAACGTTTATGTCGACTAAACATCCTATTATCGCGGTCACCGGTTCTTCCGGTGCCGGTACAAGTACGGTAAAGCAGGCGTTCGAGCACATGTTTTTTCGTGAGAACATCAACCCGTGTATTGTGGAAGGCGACAGCTTTCATAAGTTCGACCGTTTTGAAATGCGCGAACAGGTCGCCAAAGCGTTGAAGGAAGGTTCCAACTTAAGTCATTTTGGTCCGCAAGCGAACCATTTCGAAAAGCTCGAAGCGTTATTTCGTCAGTACGGTGAATCGGGCCGTGGTCAAAGACGGCTGTACCTGCATAACGAAGAGGAGGCATCGCAGTACAACAAAGAATCCGGCACATTTACTGACTGGGTAGATATACCCGAAGACAGCGACATTTTGTTTTACGAAGGTTTGCACGGCGGTGTAGCCAACGGCAATGTAAACGCCGCGCAATTCGTCGATCTACTCATTGGTGTCGTGCCCATAGTAAACCTGGAATGGATACAAAAAATCCATCGGGATACCGCGGATCGTGGTTACGCTGAGGATGATGTAACAGACAATATTCTGCGCCGTATGTATGATTACGTGCATTACATAACGCCACAGTTTTCACGCACAGATATCAACTTTCAGCGTGTGCCGACGGTAGATACGTCAAATCCATTTGTGGCGCGTGACATACCCGTGTTGGACGAGAGCTTTGTCGTAATCCGGTTTAGCGATCCTGCCAAATTCAATATCGATTTTCCCTACCTGTTATCGATGTTGCATAACTCGTTTATGTCCCGGCGCAATACGATTGTCGTGCCAGGCGGAAAAATGGGTTTGGCAATTGAAATCATTATATCACCCATAATCGACAAAATGATGGATCAGCGGCGTTTGCTACAGAAATCCACCCGGCAATAAGACTAGATTTACCCGGTATATTTCCCTAGGTCTGGAAATACCTCTTCCAGAATCGGATAATAGAATGTCTCCCGAAAATAAGGGGGAATTTCGGAATCTGTAACAAACAATAACGAATAGGAAGATATCAGAGAGGTAAATCATTATGAGCACGATTGCCGATGTACTAAAAAACAAAGGATCAGATGTTTGGTCGGTATCGCCAGACACGAGTGTCTATGATGCAATTGAGTATATGGCCGAGAAGCAGATCGGCGCTTTGGCGGTCGTTGATGGTGACAAGATGGCCGGGATTGTGTCCGAACGTGACTATGCCCGCAAAGTCATTCTGCAGGACAAACTATCGAAAGAGACCAAGGTTGGTGAAATCATGACGGAACGGGTTATTTATACGCGTCCGGATCAACGCGTTGATCATTGTCTCGCAATTATGAATGAAAATCATATTCGTCATATGCCGGTACTCGACGACGAAAAGCTCATCGCGATGTTGTCCGTAAAAGACCTTGTCAATATCATTATTGATGAACAAAAGGTGCTTATCAAACAGTTAGAAACCTATATTTCCGGCTAAGTCGCCGACTTAGCTTCGCGGTAACTCATGTCTTACGACGATAATTTCGTTGCCGCACTGGAATGGATGTGGGGCGAAGGTTTTCTGTCTCCCGGCGGCCCTGAAGAAGTCCGTGAGATTCTAAAAGGTGTCAAACTCACTGGAAAGAAAGTGTTAGACATCGGGTGCGGCATTGGTGGCATCGACTTATTGTTGGTAAATAAGTTCGGCGCATCTCATGTTGTCGGGATAGATATTGAACCCGACCTGGTCGATAAAGCGCAGCAGCGTGTCGACAATGCCAGGCTATCTGACCGAATCGAGCTGCGTTGCGTAACGCCAGGTGCGCTTGAATTCCCCAATGACACGTTCGATATCGTGTTCACAAAAGATTCCCTGATTCACATCGAAAATAAGCAAGTCATGTTCAACGAAATCCATCGAGTGTTGCGATCGGGTGGAATATTTGCCGCGAGTGATTGGCTAGGTTTCGATACGCCGCATACACCCGAGATGGTGCGCTGGCTTGAACTTGTTGGCCTGGAATTTAACTTATGCACGGCATCGGACATGAAACATTTCTTAAGCAATGCGGGATTCGAACAAATCAGTCTGCGTGATCGCAACGAATGGTATGCTGAAATTGTCCGCGACGAAATCGCGAGCGTTAGCGGCACAAAGCAGGCGGAACTCGCGAAACGGCTTGGCGAAGAATCCGCTCGCCACCGACTGGAAAGCTCAACCGCAAAACTAAAAGTCGTGGAGCAGGGCGAATTACGTCCTACTCATTTATTGGGGCGAAAACCACAGAGTTAAACGGAGTAATCTCCAAAAAAATAGGGTGCAAAAGCGCAGCGAATTGCGCTGTGCTAGGTTTGAATTAACTCGATTCGAGAGAAGTTTTTACAGATTGAATCAAATCATTCAAGTGCTCAGTCTTCGTTTCTGGCGATAACAACACACTACGAAACAACAATTCGCCTCGCCAGCTTGAAAGGCTTACCCACGGGCCTCCAGCTTGGGTTAGTTGCTGATGCGCTTTGAGTATCTGATCGTCGCTGAGTTTCCGCGTAAAGCGAAAGCATTGCAGATTTAGATCCGGCACGTGAGTTGGTATGAGTTCAGGGTCTTGAACCAGTAATTTGTGAAACTCATGAGTAGTTGCTATGGATTGATCTACCCATTGCTCAAGTTTTTTCGTTCCAACGACTTGCAGTAATATCCATAGCGTCACCGCATCCGCGCGTCGTGAGCCTTGTAGTCCCCAGAGGCCACGATGTGGCTCTCCGGTGGCGGAATAGGGCAACTTAATCCCAAGCCGATCATCCATGATAGTTTGATTCTTTATATAAACAACAGCGTTAAGCCTCGGAACATACATCCATTTTTGTGGACCCATAACGATGGAGTCAGCGGCGTCGAGACCCTTAAGAAAATGCTTGTTCAATTTGCTGAACATGAGCGCTGCGCCGTAAACAGCATCAACATGGAGCCACGCTCCGTAGTGTTGCATTACACGCTCAGCATCTTCCACATTGTCGACAGCACCATGAATAGTCGTTCCGAGAACGGCGACAACAATATTCTTAAACTGTTTATTTTGCTTTAACAGTGAATCGAGGGCGTCAGCTTTAATACGTCCGCAGTCGTCGCCTGGGACGACAATAATTTGTTCCGTGTTTAATCCCAGAACGGCTGCGGATTTCTTTATCGAAGCATGTGTCGCTTCGGATACGAATAGTCGAATTCGGTCTCGTCTCGTAGTATCCGTGAACCCACCGCAGGCCGCGAATAAGGCGGTGAGATTCGCAACTGATCCACCGCTTGCAAATGTTCCAGTCCATGCATCTGATAGTCCGGAGCGCCGGCGGAAATCATCGACAATACTTTCTTCAATTTGACTGGCTATAGGTGATAACTCGCGAAACAGCAAGTTATTGTTTAGCGCGGATACAATCGCATCGGACAATGCGGCAGCGGGATGAGGCGCTGTGTCCATATGCCCTATCATGTTTGGTGAGGCGAGTTTCGTGCTCCCGTCAATCAATTGAGACCAAAGCTCGGGTAGTGCGGGCATACCAAGACCGTCGTCAGGGATTGGCGCCAGCTCGGGCAGGTTCGCAGGTATCGGACGGTTGGACTGGTAAATACTCTTTAATGAACCGTTCAATTCATGGCAAAGTTGATCGATGTTATTGAATTCTGTTTTCACAAAGCGTAGTAACCGAGATAGTTAATTAACCATCAGAGGATATAGCCTATATTATTGATACAATCAAAGGTCTGGTCTATCGTTTGAAGATGAAAGTTCGCCAATACATTTTCGTTATTGTTGTTACGTGGGTCAGTACACCGGTAGTGGCAGGTGTGGATTTCTCGCAAGTCGATCTGATCAGCTTTTTTTATCCTGTGATTGCAGGAGTGGTTATTTATACACTAATTCCATTTCCGTTGTTATGGGCGTCTAAGAAGCTTCAGGCGCGACGTGTTTGGATGTCGAGATATCTCGCGATTATATCTTTCGGTTGGCTTTATTTTCGATTTCTATGCTTAGTGATAAATTCGGTCAAGAAATCCGTCAGTTACCTGAAATTGTCAAAATCGTATGGTTGCTGACGATACCGGTAATTTTACTAGCAACACCTATTGGTGTGATTGTGCTTTGGTTATTCGTTACAACCAGAAAATGATTTCTTATTGTGGTGTTTAGTTAACGAACATAAGTATTTATGCTGCGGCAAGTTTGTTCAGTTACTCCGATTCGCCGTCGATTATGAGACCGCCTTCTTCATGCCCCACCAGCTTGTCTGATGAAATTCATTCTTGTTTTTTTACATTGGTTTTCTTGTAGCTATTCGGATTGAAATTCATCGCTCCAGCCGACAATTTCTACTTGCATTTTAGAAAGTGTGATCTAGTTGGCATTTTTTATCGAATATACCGAAAAAATTCACCCATATAGGTGAAGAAATTGTATTCGGCATCATCGTATTCTTTCTTCAACAACAATATTACAAGAATAGGGGAATACAGAAGTGACCAAGAAGATGAATCATTTAAGACTGGTCCAGTCAGCAAGTACATACACCAATATCAAGGCATCTAAAACTTGGTTTTTGACGGGTGTAACTGGTTTTATCGGTAGGCAGTTTTTGAGAAAAATAATTGATGACACCGCTGACCATACAATTTTAATTATACGTGATCGACCTAGCGTGCCAGCCCAGGAACGAGGTCAACGTCTGCTGAACACATTGTTTGGCGACACAAAAGCACGACAAATTTCAAATCGCGTTACTATCGTAGCGGGCGATATCGTGGAGAAAAAATTCGGCCTGACCGAAGATGACTGGGAGCAGTTTGCGAATTCCACAGACTATGTCGTACACATGGCGGCATGCACACGGTTTGATGCATCCTTATCAGATGCACGCGAGCACAATGTAAACGGCACGACTAATGCGATGGAGTTTGCGAAAGCCGCGGCGCAAACTGATTTCGATGCTTATGTTCATCTTAGCACCGCTTATGTTGCTGGTGATCGAACGGATTTAGTGGGCTGTGATGAGTTGGATGTTAGGGCCAAATTTCGCAATAACTACGAAAAAACGAAAGCTGACGCCGAAGCAAATGTTCGAGCTGCCATGACTGAGTTGCCCATAGTGATTTTTCGACCATCTATTGTTGTCGGAGATAGTCAAACGGGTGAGGCTGTGGGCTTGAGTACGGTGTATTGGGGTATAAAGAATTACTTACATGGCCAGCGACAATTCTATGCGAACGAAAACGCTTCCTTAGATTTGGTGCCAGTAGACTATGTCGTCAACGCGATGATGCATATTGTGAACCAATCCGATGCTATAGGCCGATGCTTTCTATTAGTAGGCGGAATCAAGAAGGCGATTGGCCTGAGCGAGTTTACTAACATGTTATGTCAACATTTTTCCATGCCGGTGCCAATCTTTTTACCGCCGGAGAAACTACACAAAATGCGTGCCATGCGTTTGATGGCAAAACTATCGAGAAGACATCGTGTATTCTTAGAACAGGCATTTTGTTACTTGCCATATTTTAGTAATAACCCGAGATTTGACAGCGCCCCTACCGAATCCATGTTGGTTGGTAGCGGAATTCGGGTGCCGCATTTGAAAGAGTATGTGGGTACGTTGTTAAACTATTGTATCGATCAGGGATGGTGCACTGACTCGCGTTTGTCCGCGACGGCGTAAGGGGAAACAAATGCGCCAACTAGATCAACGTATTGCCGTCATCACAGGTGCTTCACGCGGTATTGGTCGTGCCACAGCGTTTAATTTAGGCCGCGCCGGTTGTCGTGTGATCCTAATTGCGCGGGATTCTGATGAGTTGTCATCCGTAGTCGATGAATTGCTTAGTGAAAATATCGACGCCAATTTTTTCTCGTGTGACTTATCCGATGCCGACGCTACGGTAAAAACATTCAACGATATTCTTACTCAATACGCTTGCATCGATATTCTGGTCAATAGTGCGGGTGTTGGGAAATTCGGCAGGTTTCATGAGATGTCGATAGAGGAAATAGTTGAACCCCAGCGAGTTCCAACGGATTCAGCTTTGATTGCGAGCCGTCTTGCTTTACCCGGAATGATCGCCAATTCATGTGGGCACATTGTGAATATATTAACGCCAGGGAGCTATTTTGCGTTGCCTTATCTGGTGGCTTACACCGTATCACGCTGGGGATTATTGGGATTTACCCGCGCATTGCGTGAAGAGGTGTCGCAGTGCGGAATAGGCGTAAGCTCTGTGTGCCCGGCCTGGGTGAACACGGACTATATCGGCAATAACAACACGGACGCGGATTGGTTGCCTAACGTGGCACATATTTTTCCGACGATTGAACCAGATGACGTCGCTATTCATGTGCTGCGTGCAATTCGTAAGAATAAAAAAAACGTTGTTATGTCCTGGCGATTGCAGTTTTTTGTCTCGTTTTATCAGCATTTTCCACGTTTAGCGGTCGGTTCGTTAAAACTTATCGGCGCGTATCAACCCCGGCGCCACGCAAAAAAATTCACGGGATTAGCTAAGCCACTATGAACAAACAAAACGACTCTACAAACTGGACCAACTGGGAAGAAAGTATTGCACTAACTCCCGCTGTTGTAGCTTCGCCGACATCCGTTGACGAGGTGTTAGAAATATTAGCTGACGCAAAAAATTTCCCTTCGCCCGTCAGGGCGGCCGGTTCACGACATTCAACTACTCATTGTGGCGTAGCAGATCAAGGTACATTGCTGATTATGCGCAACATGGATCGTATAACGGAGATCGACCACGACAATTGCACGGTGACAGTGGAAGCCGGTGCGTTATATATCGATGTCGCTAAGGAACTGGAAAAAACAGGTCTGCAATTCTACGTCAATGTCGAAATCGGTAATTTGACCATGGGTAGTGCGGCATGCACCGGGACAAAAGATGCCTCTATGCCTGGTGAGTTCGGTCAAGTGTGTTCGTATTGTTGTGCAATAAATCTCGCGCTACCATCAGGCGAGATTATATGCGTCGATGACTCCGATCAAGAGTTAATGCAAGCAATGCGTTCAAGCTATGGGCTGTTAGGTGTGGTTTTGGGTGTGACGTTTAGAGTTAAACCCATTCGTGCAATGAAGGTTTATCACAAGACCTATACATTGGATGAATTCGAAAAAGCTTTACCTGCATTACGAGAGCGGGGTGAATCCATTATGTATTACCTGTTTCCATTTCTTGATTCACTAACCGTAGAGTTTCGGCAGTACATAGACTCAAAGCCCGCGAAAATTCGTTGGGTGTGGCGCGTACGCAATGCATTTTGGAAAACCTATGCTCCTGCGTTTTCCTGGTTTACAACACGATTTATTCGCTCGTCGCATTTGCGTTATAAGATCGTCGATGGTTTTTACCGGATCATTCAATCCGTTATGAATAATGTTCTGCGTAGCGACTGCACCTATGCGAGCGATCAACAAATTCGTTACCCGCAAAAAAAGGGAATTAGTAAATATACATTCAGTATATGGGCGTTTCCGGAGGAGCGAATAATGCCTATCATGCGTGCGTACTACGAATTTTGTAGGGAGTATTATCGCGAACATGGCTTTCGTTGCGATATGCTTAATGTGGGTTATCGTATCGCAAAGGATGCGAATCCGTTGTTTTCCTATTCCTATGCTGGAACGGTAATGACACTAGATCCTGTCACCACGGGTGCGCCGGGCTGGGACGATTTCCTGCGCGCATATAACGAGTTCTGTTCGCAGCATGACGGGATTCCCTTGTTCAATCAATCTAAATGGCTGACACGATCGCAGGTGCAAAAAGCTTTTGGAGGTCGCATTTCCAAATTCTGGCGCTACAAACAGCGATTTGATCCAAATAATCGGTTAATGAATGATTATTTCAATAATTTATTAGAATCCGATTTCAAATTGGAAGGTAAAGACAAGTCAGATGAAGTTTCGTTATTCGAGGCTTCGCAGAGCGTGGCGGTTTAATCGATATTTTTCATTGGATTTCCGACCAGGCACTAGCCCGGTAGGTTGTAAAATGGTTAATATCGCTCCCCGTTAAATGTCTCAAGTACAGAGTTTTAATTGTCTGAAAACTTTCCAACAATCGATTTGCCGGATGGTGTTGTGTTGCTCGATGGCGCTATGGGTACTGAGTTGCAGCGCCGTGGTGTGCAGGGGCCGAACACGTTGTGGTCGACCTTTGCTTTGATGCAGGCCGAGGAGATTGTCACCGACATATATAGCGACTACATCGAAGCGGGTGCGTCGATTATTACTACCAACACCTACGCGACAATTCGGCGCCGTCTGCGTGAGTCGGGTCTTGTAAATCGATTTGAAGAGTTAAATATCAAGGCGGGTAAGTTAGCTAACCGGGCGCGTAGTCGAAGTGGACAAGATAATTTGCTGATTGCAGGATCATTGCCGCCACTTTACGGGAGCCACCGGCCCGATCTGGCGCGTCCTTTTGAAGAAATCGAACCACAATATCGTGAACAGGCGGAGATACTTGCACCTTACGTTGATTTGTTTATTTGCGAAACCATGTCGAGCGGTGCCGAAGCTTTGGCCGCGGCAAGCGGCGCAACCTCTGCGGGTAAACCGGTTTGGGTGGCGTGGTCGTTACATGATGATGCGAGTGGCCGCTTGCGTAGTGGCGAGACTATTACACAGGCCGCGGCGATGTTAAAAGACCTGCCAGTGAGTACGTATTTAGCGAATTGCTGTAAACCCGAAAGCATATCTGCTGCAATACCCCAGTTGAATGCGCTGAATGATTTTCCAGTTGGTGCCTATGCAAATGGATTTACGCAGATTCCTGACAAATGGACGTTTAGCGATGACGTGTCGTTACCCGATGTGCGTGTTGATTTAAGTCCAGACAACTACGCGCAGATCGCGCAGCA
>Ga0224508_10002791_pt1 | contig 14691 bp, 17 predicted proteins | sample SF_Jan12_sed_USG_4_FD_170157 | JGI IMG/M metagenome (GOLD analysis project Ga0224508, IMG submission 170157) | Sediment microbial communities from San Francisco Bay, California, United States - SF_Jan12_sed_USGS_21 | ecosystem: Environmental > Aquatic > Marine > Sediment | place: USA... | reverse complement strand
GTTCGGTCACAGGACATCGAAGCGGTTGTGGCCGGTCGCAGCGTCCCATTCCATAGCGTCGACTTCACCGAGGCGGTCGTTGAACCGTTCATGGCGGCCGCCGCGGTGTCCCCAGAGCCAGCTATCGACACGCCGATCCTTGTTTCCGCTCTCATCCCGACCGAGCTGCATAACTTCCACTTCGTGTCGTTCGGCCACGAGGGCGCCACCGGGTCATGGATGGCCCACTTCGAGTACAAGGAAGGCAAGATCTACCTCGTGGCTCTCGCCCAGGATCGCTAGGGCGTAACCTGGCCCACAGTGGATGAGGCCAAACAAGAGATCGCGGGCGTCATCATCACGGCTTCGCCTGCCCGCCCGCAGGCTCCATTCGACGGTGCTCCCGTTCTTGAGACCGTGCTCTCCAAAGCGATGCGCTGGGGCTTGGCGACGCCGCTGGTCGTCGTATTCGGTCGAGACAACGAGCACCTCGTCGAGTCGATCGACCTTGGGGCGGGTATCGCGGTGCTCGACGAGGACGGCAGCAGCAGATCGTCTGCTATCAGCGTTGGCCTCGACGCGGTGTCCCACGTACTTCCCGATGCCATCGCGGCGCTGATCATCGACTCTGACGTTCCGGGGGTTCCCGAGGGGACCGTTCCGGCCCTCATCGACAGCCTTGCCACCTCTGGGAGGATGGCGGCGGCCCCCACCTATCGCTATGTCAGGGGAGGACCGGTTCTTCTCGGTCGCCAGCTGTGGGATCGGGTGATGGCCTCCGACAGCGAGCAACGTCTCGAGGAGTTCCTCGCTGCGCATCCTGATTGGGCGAGCACCGTTGTCATTTCGGAGCCGGCTCCGGAGCCCGTGCACTGATCTCGGTGGCACGTCGCGACTTGCGCAGTTATCCTCGCCGCCGCTGCTAGGGGAGGCCACGACGCCGAACGGAAAGGAACTGTTGTGTCGTCAATCGACACCATCGAGGGCATGGGCCCCAAGGACGCCAGGAAGCTGCGCAAGGCAGGAGTGCGGACTACAGAGTCACTTCTGAAGAAGGCCGGCGCCCGCAAGGGTCGTCGAGAGCTAGGCCTCGCCGCCACGGTTGCCGAGAGGCAGATTCTCCAGTGGGTCAATCGAGCGGATCTCATGCGGGTCAAGGGAATCGGCTCCGAGTACAGCGACCTGCTCGAGGCCTCTGGCGTCGACACCGTGAAGGAGCTGCGTAACCGCAACCCTGCTTCTCTCACGAAGAAGATGACCGACGTCAACCAGGCGAAGAAGCTGGTGCGCCGGCTTCCCACCGAGGGCATGGTCGGTGCCTGGATCAAGGAAGCGAAGAAGCTGTCCCCCTTGGTATCTCACTGAGCTGAAGCTGACGCGAAGAAGGCCCCCGGTCATGCCGGGGGCCTTCTTCTGTTGCATCGGCTGTGACTTAGAAGTTGATCTCGACCTTGTCCTCGACCTTGTCCTCGACTTTGTCCTCGACCTTGTCCTCGACTGGCGCCGCAATCTTGGCATCGGGCTTCTTGGTCGCTGCCTTCTTGGCCGGAGCCTTCTTGGCCGGAGCCTTCTTGGCTGTCGACTTGGCAGCGGGCTTCTTGGCCGCCGCCTTCTTGGCCGGAGCCTTCTTGGCTGTCGACTTGGCAGCGGGCTTCTTAGCCGCCGCCTTCTTGTCGGCCTGGAAACCCTCGCGCCAGCGCTCGACAACGCTCTCAACCTGCTCCCGTAGCTTGCCGACGCGCTCGTCGACCTCGAGACGGGTGCTCAGCTCTTCGACCACGTTGCCGTCCCCGAGCCTGTCGGCGACTGTGCGACCCTCGATGGTTGAGGCTTCGACTCCGTCGCGCACTGCGACGACAGCCTTGCCGCCGACATCGGCCAGCTTGCGACCGACGAGCACGGGTGCTCCGATCGTTGCGTAGAAGGCATCAGTTACTTTCATTTCTCTCCTTAGTGCCTGTGGTGAAGCTGCTGTAGACCTGCAGCAACGCCTGCTTCTGTTTTGGTGTTAGGGCCGCATCCTCGGCGATGGCCTCCTTGACCGTCGGCCGCTCCTTCTTCTCCATCAGGCCTGCTCTCTCGTAGAGCGTTTCCGCGCTGATGGAGAGTCCCTTGGCTACCGACTTGAGGATGTCTGCCGAGGGCTTGCGCAGCCCTCTTTCGATTTGGCTCAGATATGGGTTCGAGATCCCAGCCAGGTCCGCCAGCTTGCGCACCGACATCGCGCTGCGTTCGCGCTGCTGTCTGATGAATTCGCCAACGTCGGAAATCTGACCTCGCATCTCATGTGCAGAATACTGCACTCTGCTTGCTATTGCTAGCAGGAAATCCGACGACGGCTAGAAGATCGACCCCCTGTTGGAGACCATGTCGTCGAGTTCGGCTTGGATGCGGCCCTTGACGAGCTCTGTGGTTTCCAGGACGGCGAGCGAGTCATCGGGATCGGCCGGCGCCTCAACGGGAGGCAGGAAGCGGATCCGCCACTTGACCGGAAGTGGGATGGGGTTGAGCCAGACCGCAACCCCGTCGACCCTCTGCTCGGGCAGGACCATCCGAACAACGCGGGCCAACGTTTTGGAAACGGCAACTGCTGGGTGTACCTCCTCGGAACCGATGATGGCTACGGGAACTATCGGGGCTCCGGACTGACCGGCAAGCTCGACGAATCCGCCCCGGCCGAAGCGCTGCAGCTGATATGCCTCCCACACCGGCTTCATGAAGCCTCGTTCGCCTTCTGGGAAGACTCCGAGCAGGTGGCCGTCACCGAGTATGCGCAGAGCGTCCTCGCGGCTGGCGAAGGCGGCGCCGGCCTTGCGATATAGATGGGACACGAATGGGAGCATGTTGAAGATCTCGGTCCCGACGACGCGCACCCGTCGCGGCAGGGGAGCCTCGTTCATGATCGTGATCATCAGCATCGCGGCGTCGTATGGCAGGGCGGCGCCCCCGTGGTTGCCGGCAATGATGGCGGGGCCCGCCATCGGGACGTGTTCGATTCCCTCCACTTCGACACGGAAGTAGTCGAAGTAGAGGCCGTTGCCGGCGTGCCACGCCATTTCCGCGACGATCGGGTCAAGCCCGAGGGGATCGATGCTGTAGCTGGCCAGCCACATGTGCCGCAACAGGGTCGGCCAGGTATCGAATCCAAGCCTTCCCAGCACGGGAACGGCGAGATCTTCGATATCGACACCGCCGTGGAGGACGCAAGCCGTCGATCCCATAGCGGCCGGCAGCCCACAGGGGTTACCTTCGACGCTCTGCCATCGACACCGGGTGTCTGGGTCGACGAGCTTGGCAAGCCGATCCGCGAGGATCTGCCGTCGGTTCTCTGGGGGCGACTTCTTGGACTCAGTGGCCTCGAGAGCCTCGAGGAGCTGCGCCTTCGTCATCTTCGACCTGCCCTTGAGATCGGCTTTCCGCGCCAGCTCGAGGAGCTCGGCCTTCGTCAGGTCTGCGAGGTCACGCATCGGGCTGGCTTTCTCCTAGGCGCTGGTAGAGGGAGAGGACCGCCTGTCGACAGTTGAGGGTTGGCTGCAGATCGCGATCCGTCGCTGCTTTCGAGGTGTCCATGACTCGGCCGTACTTGAGCATTCGGATGTCGTCGTCGGTCAGATGGATGCCCCAGCCGGCGAGGCCACGTCGCGCCGCGCTAAGGGCGCGTTTGGGAAGGGGCTGCTGGACGCGCCGTCCCAGCCGCAGCACCCTGCTGAGATAGAGCTGCCCGTCGGCGGCGATATTGAAGATGCCGGGGCGCGGCGAATCGAGGGCGTTGATGAGAACGGCTAGTGCATCATCTTCGGAGATGAACTGCAGCCGGGGATCGAATCCGAGCTGAGTGGGCACCACGGGGAGGGCCAGATACCGGCTCAGGTCGTTGCCGATTCGGGGTCCGACGATCGGGGCCAACCTGAGGACGGTGTAGCTGGCAGAGACGTGTCGTTCGGCCTGGGAGGCTACGAAGGCCTCCATTTCGCGAAGCCTCCTTTGGTGCCGGGAGGCCCCCTTGGCGGTCGTTGACGAATCCTCTGTCGCAACGGAAGGCTGGCGGGGACCCATGCCGTAGACACCCGCCTCGGACTTGATGACGACTCTCCTCGTGTCTGCACAGCGGGCGATGGCGCCGAAGAGCGCTTGGGCCCCGACGACCATGCCCCGGTCGCTTCTCTCCGCTCCGACCTTCGCCGATCGGTCGATGGTCGCGAGGTGGAGCACGGCCGTCGGCGAGAAGCCCTTGAGGAGGTCTGCGAACTCGAGGCTGTCGAGCCCGATCGTGACGAGATCCGAGGACAGAGCGATCTCACCCTCGGTGTCGTCGACAGCCAAGATCGTGGTGTCGGGACGCGCTTCGAGTAGCTGGATGGCTCGTCCGCCAAGCCAGCTGGCGGCACCGGTTACGAGCACCCGCTCCATGGTTCGAGCCTATCGGCGCCCCCTGTACCGTCAATGGCGTGCAGGCAGTCGTTTGTGAGTCTCGAAGCGAGGAGATCTTCGTTCTTGCCGACGAGTTCGTCGAGGATCCGGGCTGTGTGATGATGGTCGCCGGAGCCGACGACGACGGCGTGCTGCTCTTCACCATCTGGCAGGACGATCTGGCGACGGAGGTGGCCAGGGGCCTCGCGGAGCATCCAGCAGTCGACGTGGTGAGGGTGCTCACAGTTCCCGAGGGGGCGGCATTCTGGACTTGAGCTTTAGGCTCCCACCATGCGAGTTGCTGGAGCTCAGCTCAACCTGACCGTCGGTGACCTCGCGGGGAACCGCGATCTTCTTCTCGATGCCATGGCCAGAGCCCAAGAGGGCGGCGCCGACATCCTGCTAACGCCAGAGCTAGCGGTTACGGGCTATCCGCCGGAGGACCTTGTTCACCGAGCTGGGTTCGTTGAGCGGAACCTCGAGGTTCTGCACGAGCTGGCAGCCGCTGCAGGTCCGATGACGACCCTCGTCGGTTTCGTAGATGTCGCGGATGGCCCCAGTCGGCGCCATGCCGATGCCAACGACCGCGGGATCTCCAACTCCGGGGCCTTCATCAGAGATGGCGCGGTGGTCGCCAAGTATCACAAGGTGCTGCTTCCCAACTACGGAGTCTTCGACGAGGCGCGCTATTTCGTCCCTGGCTCGCCAGAGGGCCAGACCTTCGACATCGGAGGCGTCGCTGTCGGGCTCACCATCTGTGAGGACATATGGGTTGCCGAGGGTCCGCCCGCAGCTCACTGTGCCGCCGGCGCCGAGGTCCTGTTGAACATAAATGGCTCCCCATTTCATATGGGCAAGGGCGTAGCGCGAGCTGAGCTGCTGAGTCAGCAAGCCACGAGATTTGCGGTGCCCATCGTCTATCTCAACCTGATCGGGGGACAGGACGAGCTCGTGTTCGACGGTCAGAGCATGGCGTTCGACGCAGAAGGGACGATGATCTTTCGTGCATCGCAGTTCAGCGAGGAGCTCTTCTTCGTCGATCTGGCAGTAGGCGGAGGAGCCGATCAGGAGCCCGTGGTGGCCGAGGACCCCATTGAGGAGCAATCCGTATACAGGGCATTGACGGTCGGCCTGCGGGACTACGTACACAAGAACGGATTCGAGGGCGTTGTTGTCGGCTTGAGTGGGGGAATCGACTCTGCCCTAACGGCCGTGATCGCCGCCGATGCCCTCGGTCCAGAGGCGGTGTGGGGCGTTGCGATGCCGGGGCCGTATAACGCCCCAGAGTCCGAGTCCGATGCTGCCGACCTGGCGCACCGCCTCGGCATCCGGCTCGACGTCATCGGCATCGGAAAGACCTTCGATGCCCACCGTGAGGCACTGGCCGAAGTCTTTGCAGATACTCCCGAGGGCGTGGCCGAGGAGAATCTCCAGGCGCGGATCCGCGGCGCCACTCTGATGGCGATCAGCAACAAGTACGGGCAGATGGTCGTCGCCACGGGTAACAAGTCGGAGATGTCCGTCGGCTATGCCACCCTCTACGGAGACATGGTCGGTGGGTTCGCGGTGCTCAAGGATGTCTCCAAGACGCTTGTCTACAGACTCGCCAATTGGCGGAATCGTGAGTCGGAGGTGATTCCCGTCAGCATCATCGACAAGGCACCGTCGGCCGAACTCAGGCCGAACCAGGTGGACTCGGACACGCTGCCGCCGTACGACACATTGGATCGGATTCTCGAGCTGTACGTCGAGGATGACCTGCAGGCCGACCAGATCGTGGCGGCTGGGTTCGATGAGACAACGGTGGGTGAGGTCATCTCTATGGTCGATCGCAATGAGTACAAGCGACGCCAGGCTGCTCCTGGGGTCAGGATCACCGAGAAGGCCTTCGGCCGGGATCGACGCCAGCCGATCACGCACCGCTATCGGGGATAACCTCTGACTATGCGTGTGTTGATCGATGGCGTCGAGGTTCCTGCCGACGAGGCCTCGGTTTCTGTCTTCGATTGGGGTCTCATTCGTGGTTTCGGCTGCTTCGAGTACATCCGCTCCTACAACGGACATCCCTTTCAACTCGACGCTCATCTCTTGCGAATGAGGCGCAGCGCCGCGGCACTCGGCCTAGCTGAGCCGCCCGAGCAGTTGGCCGAATGGATCTCGCGGGTCGCCTCGGCCGGAGGCGACTGCTACGTCCGGGTCGTGATGACGGCCGGGAGTCGCGACAGCATCACATCGACGCCACCGCGGGTCATCGTGTACTGGGAGGAGATCCCCGAAGTGCCGGCGGCCTTTCGTCTCTCCGCAAGGGCGGCGCCGTGGCATGCGGCCGGCGTCTATAGCGAACTCACTCAGGCCAAGACGGTGTCGTACGCCCCGAACATGGCAGTCGGATTGGCCGCAGCGAGCGACGGCTTCCATGACGCGCTTCTGGTCGGTCGTGACGGATCGGTCCTCGAGGGTCCGACCTTTTCCATCGCGTGGTTCACCGATGGAGTTCTCGAGACGCCGACCCTTGATCTGGGGATTCTCGAATCGGTCACCCGCGCCGTTGTTCTCGAAGTTGCGGCTGGTCTCGATTTCGAGATATCGGAGGGAGCGTTCCCGCTGGAGCGCATACTGGCGGCAGACGAGGTTGCGGTCCTTTCTACGGTCAAGGAAGTGTCGCCCGTCGTCGCGATCGACGACACCGTCTTCAGCCCTGGACCACTCACCGAGAAGCTCAGAATGGCCGTCTTCGAACGGATCACAGCGGAAGTTGGTGGGCTCTAGTTGCTGCGGTTGGCGCGTGCTGTCGATGCTCTCTACGAAGCGATCGTGTCCGACCCTCGTGGATGGACGGACGATCGTCTGGCGGAATGGGCGGCCGATATCGCAACGGATGGTGAGGCTCTTGCCAGAGAGGCCTTGAAGCAGGTTCGCGCCGGAATGCGAAACGGGAGACGCCTTCGCAAGTACTGGATCGATCAGCGCCCACCGCCGGATTGGGAGATGGCTGTGGACCAGGCGCTTGGGGGTATGGGATGGGATCCCGGCCTCAGACTCGCGCAGCTGGCCCTGGAGACTTCGGCCGATCCCGAGGCCTTCGACGAAGTGCGCCGCCGGTTTCGGATGGTCAACAGCGTGCCGTGGCTGGAGGGCATGAGTTACGACGACTGGCTGAACACGCGATGATCACCCGCCAGTAGGCTCGCGCCATGCCAATTCGGCTAGCGGTCCTCGTTTCTTGCCTCGCCATGGTGGCGGCGTGCAGTGACAGCAGCGGAACCACTACGAGTCCGCCGACAACCACCGAGGCCACCGTGGGCACAACGACCCCGGCGCCAACCACTTCCGATGGCAACGACCCAAATACGGTGGAGACGACGGTCGCGCCGGCGACGACAGCGCCCGGTTTCTCGTTCCCTGAGTTCACGATCGTCGAGCGCACAGAAGACGATGTTCTCGTCGTTGCCGTTCCGCCGGGCACGTACACCGACCTTGATCTGCAGAACCTCGTCGGCGAGATGGTCGAGCGCTTCGCCCCAGTGAACGGGCTGCACATCATCGACGACTTGGCCGCGACGCAACTAGTGCTCGCCGACTCCGTCTCCGCCGAGGAGCAGGCATTGCTCGACCTGCACTACTTCCTTCGGTTGGAGGACGGTTTCCGGATGGTCTACCTCGGACCCTTTGCCGAGGTTGGAGAAGTGATACTCGGCTCCTAGAGCAGGAGCGTTGCGATGGCGAGGAATCCTCCGAACCCGACGATGTCGGTAACAAGCGTGAGGAAGATGTTGGACGCCAGCGCCGGATCCTGGCCGTAACGCTGCAGGAGCATCGGTATGGCGGCGCCTGCGGCCCCAGCTGCGATCATGTTGGCGAATGCCGCGACTCCGATTATGAGGGCGATCTCAGCTGAATCGGTGAAGACGAAGGCGATGATCGATGCGGCCGCGGCAACGGCGAGACCATTGATGGCGCCGATCAGTGCCTGATTGCCAACAACCCGCAGGGAGCGGTGCTCGGGCAGGTCGCTGGTGGCGAGGGCCCTGATGACGATGGCCAGGCTCTGCGCCCCTCCGTTGCCTCCAACGGCTGCCACCACGGGCATGTAGGCGGCCAGTATCGCCGTGCGAGATATCACCGGCTCGAAGCGACTGACCACAGCGGCGACCGCGAACGCGATCGCGAGATTGACAACGATCCAGGGGAATCGGTTGCGCACCGAACGGGCAACGGTCGTGTGGACGGTTTCGCCAACGCCGGCACCCACCATGACGACGATGTCTTCAACTGCCTCCTCCTGCACCGCCTCGAGGATCTCATCGACGGTCACGATTCCGAGTAGCCGGCCACGGAAGTCGACAACGGGAAGCGACAGCAGTCCATAGCGCTGGATCAGCTCGGCGACCTCTTCGCGATCTGTCTCGGGCCGAACGGCAACCGGATTGCTGACCATCGCCTCGTCGATGCCCGTACCGGGCCGGGAAAAGACCAGGTCTCGGAACGAAAGCACACCGTGGAGTCGCTGATCGTGGTCGGTTATGTAGACGTAGGCCAGCTGCCCTACCTCCTCCTGGAGGCGCCGCAGTGCCTCGATCGCCTCCCCCGCCGTCAGCCCGATCTGGATGGCGGCGAACTCGGTGGTCATCAGGCCACCCGCACTGTCGGGCGGGTATGCCAGCAGCGCGAGGATGTCGTCTGTTGCACCGTCCGCGACGTGTTCCAACACCCTGGGCTGATCGGCAGCGTCCATGGCGCCGATGACGTCGGCAGCCTCCGCGGCGCTCATCGCTTCGACCACGCGGGCCGAGAACTCGGGTGGTGACTCCGTCAGCGCTTCGGCGGCGGCGTCCAGCCGCATCTCGGCTACGACCTCGGATGCCTCTTCCGGATCGAGGTCGGCCAGCAGCTCGACCGTCGCCTCTTGTCCGACGGCTTCGAGGATGTCGGCCGCTGTCGCCGGGTCGGCCTCGGCGACAGACTCCCACTCCTCGGCGTGGTCCTCGAGGTACTCCTCGGCCTCACGGGGTCGACGCCGCGCCAGCTCGCGAAGGGCAACGGCTAGATCGCGGGGGCGGCGGAGGCGCAGGCGCATGCTCAGAGGCTAAGAGCTTTGGGCGGTGGGCTTTGGGCTTTGGGCCCAGAGCCGTCGTTCGTGTGAACAACGAAGAACGAACAGCGGATAACGGAGAACGTTCCTCGGACGCGAAACAGGCCCTCTAGGGGGGGGAGAAGAGGGCCTGTTTCTGAGGCTTGCAGGTGTCCCCAAGGGGGAGGAGGAGACGCCTGGGCCTGAACTGGACACACGAGGCGTCCTGTTGGCAACGATGGTAACGGTTCCGGCAGCATTAGCAAGATAGAAGGAATCGTTTCCATTCCCGGGTGTACTCCGAGCCGTAGCGAGGGCCCGGTCCAGCCGTACACTCGCTGCCCGAGAGGAGGTGATGTGGTCAAGCTGACGGCTTACTCCCACGGCGCTGGTTGAGCATGCAAGCTCGCTTCTGACGAGTTGGCGCAGGTCTTGCGCCCCCTGCACAACAGCCCGGCGATGCAACATCCCGACCTCTTGGTTGGACTCGGCAACGCCGACGACGCCGGAGTCTTCCGACTGAACGCCGACGTGGCGTTGGTGCAGTCGGTCGACTTCTTCACGCCCATCGTTGACGATGCTTTCGATTGGGGTCGCATCGCCGCGGTCAATGCCCTCTCGGATATCTATGCGATGGGCGGCACGCCGCTAACCGCCATGCAGATGGTCGGCTGGCCACGCGACACTCTCCCTTTCGACCTGCTCACCGATGTGCTGCGAGGCTCCGTAAGCGTTCTTGCCGATGCCGGTTGCACCCTCCTCGGGGGTCACTCAGTCGACGACCCCGAGCCGAAGTTCGGTCTCGCCGTGACCGGAACTGTTCATCCAGACCGCATAGTGACCAACGCCGGAGGACTCGAGGGCCAGGCCCTCGTGCTCACCAAACCCATCGGGACCGGAATCGTTTCGACGGCGCTCAAGCGCGGTGCTATCGATCGAGAGCTGGAACAGCTTGCCACCGACTGGATGACGACTCTCAACGCGGCGGCGCGAGACGCCATGCTGAGAGTTGGCGTGACGACCGCAACCGACGTCACCGGCTTCGGCCTCTTGGGACACCTCAACGAGCTGGTCCGAGCCTCAGGGCTGGGGGCAGAGGTCGACATTGCGGCGGTGCCGCTTCTCCCCGGCGCACCTCGACTGGTAGTTGAGGGTTTCGTGCCGGGGGGAACCAAGCGGAACCTGACGGCTGCCGAAGAGTTCACCGACTTCGGAGCTATCGACGACGTCCACCGAGTCCTGCTGGCTGACGCGCAGACGAGCGGGGGCCTCCTCATCGCCGCCGACGAGCCCAGCGCGGTCGCCATCGTCGACGAGCTTGGCGAACCGGCGGCGGTCATCGGTCACCTGCGCGCCGGCGCCGGAATCACCATCAGCTAGATGCCGTCACGCAACACCCGTGTGTTGACGTTCGGCGTTTTCCTGACGATGACCGGCATCGCACTGGTTGCCCCCATCCTCCCGCTGTACGCCAGGGAGTTCGGCGTTAGCAGGACGGGTGCGGGGGTCTTGGTCTCGAGCTTCGCAGTGGCACGGCTCATCTTCGATCCGATAGGCGGGGTTGCTGCGGACCGCCTTGGGCCGCGACGAATCATGACTGCCGGTGGAATCGTGGTCGCGGTGTCTTCTGTGTTGGCGGCACTCGCTCCCAGCTACGCCATCCTCGTTGTGGCGCGGGTTATCGAGGGTTTCGGTTCTGCTGCGTTCGCGACCGCGGCCATGCACACCATCATCACGCGGGCGCCCAAAGAGCGCATGGGAAGAGAGATCGCCTTCTTCCAGACGGGTCTGCTCGGAGGGGTCGCCGTCGGGCCGTTCATCGGGGGCCGCGCGGCTGAGATCGGTGACTTCGCAACGCCATTTTGGATATATGCGTTCATGGGGGTCATCGTTGCCTACATCTCGTGGCGCTTCGTGGAAGATGCGCCGCCCTCGGGGAAGTCGCTTGGCGAGCTGTGGAGATCCGCCGGCAGCACCATTCGCAACCCCGCCTTCGCGGGTCTGCTCTTCGTGGCCTTTGCCATGTTCGTCATGCGTGCCGGCGCCAGGGTGACGCTGCTTCCCTTGTTCGGCGCAGAGGAGTTGGGGCTTTCGGAGTCACAGATCGGTGACGTTCTCGCGATATCTGCCCTCGTCACAGTCTTGATCGTCAATCCTGGTGGGTGGCTGGTCGATCGCGTCGGCAGGCGGCCAGTATTGGTGGTTGGGATGGCGCTGACGGCGGCGACTGTGGCGGCGTACGGGCAGATGACGTCCTATGGGGGACTCCTCGGAGTCTCGATCGTATTCGGCGTCGTCGCCGGCATTGCCGGGATCGTGCCACCAACGCTGGCGGGTGATCTTGCCCCCGAGGGTGCTGAGGGATCAGCCGTCGGCATGTACCGCATGGCCGGCGACCTGGGCCTCATCGTTGGTCCGATCTGGCTGGGGTCGGTTGCCGATACCGGGGACTTCACCATGGGATTCAACATCGCCGCGGGATTGTTGTTAGCGGCCGCCGCAGTTGGGCTGTTCATGCGAGACGCCACCCGTCGTACCACCGTCCAGTTGCGGCGCGACGCCTAATCTCGCGGTGATGAAGAAGATCGTTGGACTGGTCGTGGGCGGTTGGCTCGGCTGGCGCGTCTTCGGACCCGAATTCGCACCCCGCTTCGAGGCGCCACAGCGTCATCCCGCCCGGCTGCGCGGCCGATCGGTGTTCGTCGGAGAGCGCGAGTTCTTCGTGCGCGAGGCCGGCAACCCCGATGGGCCGGTCTTGTTCATGCTGCACGGCTGGGGATATGCCAGCATCGCCACCTGGTACCGCACAGTCGAGTACCTCGGCGATCACTTTCGGCTCATCCTCATGGATCAGCGCAATCATGGCGGCTCGGCCCGCATTAGGGGCCGCTTTTCGATCGATGACCTCGCCGACGACGCCGCCGGAGTCATGGACGCCCTGGAGTTGGGGCGGGTCGCGGTTGCCGGCTACTCGATGGGCGGCATGGTGGCGCAGTCGCTGGCCAGGAGGCATCCCGAGAAGGTGGCGAGTCTGGCGCTCGGGGCAACTGCCGCCTATCCGATCCCGACAAGGCGCCTGGCGACTCGAGTGGCTTTTGCCATCGCTCGAGGCCTCGGCCGGGTGTCTCTCATCGAATGGGCGAGAGCGACGCACGGGTACCTCCTCAGGAGCGGTGCCGTTGAGGCCGAGCACGCCAGGTGGCTGTGGGAGGGCCTGCTCGACCGTGACTCGACCCTGTCGTTCGAGTCCGGTGCCGCCGTCTGGCCCTTCGACTCCCGGGAGTGGGTCTCCGGACTCGATGTTTCGTCGTTGGTCATCATTCCGACCGCCGACCAGCTGGTCCCTCCGCAACGTCAGCGCGAACTGGCAGAGCTGTTACGTGCCGAGGTGGTCGAGCTGCCCGGGGCCAAGCATGAGGCCGTTCTCACCCACGGCGACGACATCGCCAAGGCGATCATCGAATTCGCCGGGGGGTCGTCGGTGGGAGACGCCTAGCTTCCCGCCAGCCGCCGGGATATCACGACTCGCTGGATCTGGTTGGTGCCCTCGTAGAGCTGTGTGATCTTGGCGTCGCGCATGTAGCGCTCCGCCGGGAAGTCCTTGATGTAGCCGTAGCCCCCCAGCACCTGCACGGCGTTGGTGGTGACCGCCATCGCCGTGTCCGAGGCGAAGGTCTTGGCGATGGCGGCGACACGGGTGAGCTCGGGATCGTCCCGATCGACCATGGCATGGGCTTCGTAGACCAAGTGGCGGGCGGCTCGGATCTGAATGTCCATGTCCGCCAGCATGAAACCGACAGCCTGGAAGTCGATGATGGGACGGTCGAACTGCCTTCGCTCCTTGGCATAGTCGAGCGCCAGATCGAGTGCGCCCTGGGCGATGCCAAGAGCCTGCGCGGCGATACCGGGTCGGGAGCGGTCAAGCGTCATCATCGCGATACGCATGCCCTCGCCCTCATCTCCGACGAGAGCGTCCGCAGGCACGCGCACCTCGTTGAAGATCAGCTCGCCGGTTGGCGAACCTCGCAGCCCCATCTTGTCCTCGTACTTGCCGACCTCGAAGCCGGGCGCATCAGCCGGCACCAGAAAGCACGAGATGCCACGAGCGCCGGCATCGGGCTCGGTCTTGGCGAAGATCGTGTAGATCGTGGCGACACCGGCGTTGGAGATGAATCGCTTTGAGCCGGTCAGGACCCATTCGTCCCCGTCGCGTACGGCCCTGGTGCGGATGGCGGCAACATCCGATCCTGCCTCCGGCTCCGTCAGGCCGTAGGCCGCTTGGTGTTCTCCGGCGATGATTCCGGGGATCCAGGCTGCCTTCTGCTCGGCCGTGCCGCGTAGCAGCACCGGGATCATCCCAAGCTTGTTCAGCGTGGCGATCATGGCGGTCGAGGCACAAACTCGGGATAGCTCTTCGACGACGATCGCCTGGATGATGGCGTCCGCGCCGGCGCCGCCGGACTCTTCGTCGAACATGACCGAAAGCAGATCCATCTTGATCATCTCGGCATGGAGGTCGGCCGGCCAAATGCCCGTGGCATCGATCTCGGCTGCCCGAGGGGCGACCTTGTCCAGAGCGAACTCGCGAACAACCTTGCGGAAGTCCTCGTGCTCAGGCGAAAGCTGGTAGGCGTCTGTCAAGCTGTGTGTCCGTGGCTGTGTTCGCCGGAAAGAGCCTTGGCCATCAACACAGCAAGGCTCACCAGCAACACCAGCATGATTAGCTTCTTCATGCCCCTCCTTTTGGCTCAGTCTACGCGACCTCGGCCTCTGGCTGTCTGCGGGCAATAGGTAGCCTCACGCTCATGGGCCGCCGACTAAGTACCTATGCCTGGACCGCGACCGCGTTGTCGGTTGCGGTTATCGCGGGCGGCGCCGTCGTCCGGGCGACTGGGTCCGGCGCAGGCTGCGGGTCGCATTGGCCGCAGTGCAACGGCTCGATCGTTCCGGCCGGCACGACGGAGTCGATCATCGAGTTCGCCCATCGGCTGACGTCGGGTCTGGCCTTCCTTGCTGTGCTCGGTCTCTACATGGTCGCCCGCAAGTCCGAGGTGATGCGAGTCCGTCGCGCCGCAGGTGCCGCTCTGCTGTTCATGGTCGGAGAGGTTGCGATCGGCGCCTCCTTGGTTCTTGGCGAGTGGGTTGCGGACGATGCTTCGGTGGCGCGAGCGGTGATCGACGGTTTCCACCTCGTCAACACTCTGTTCCTCCTGGCGGCGCTCGTATGACCG
>Ga0224508_10002790_pt1 | contig 14691 bp, 13 predicted proteins | sample SF_Jan12_sed_USG_4_FD_170157 | JGI IMG/M metagenome (GOLD analysis project Ga0224508, IMG submission 170157) | Sediment microbial communities from San Francisco Bay, California, United States - SF_Jan12_sed_USGS_21 | ecosystem: Environmental > Aquatic > Marine > Sediment | place: USA... | reverse complement strand
ACCTTGCTGGTGTGTGGCGACGTACAGGTTCCCGGTCGGGTCCAGAGCCATGGCTCGGACGGACTGGGTCGGGAGTCCTGCGCCGACCGGATACCAGTTGGCGCCAAGATCCGTGCTCTTCCAGACACCTCGGTTATTGGCGCCGCAGGCATAAATCGTCGAACCGTCGAAGGTTAGATCGGTGGTCACGCCGAAGGGAAGCGCATTGGGAGCCGTGCCCATGGCCTGGACCCAGTTCATCCCGCCGTCGTCGCTTCGATACACTCCCGGGCCAGGGGTTGCTCCGAAGAGGGTGGTGTGGGGCGCCGTCGGATCGACAACGATGGTCCACGGGGGGTTATGGTCCGGCAGCCCCGAACCCGGGAACCAGTTCTGACCGCCGTCGTCGCTCCACCAAAGTGAGTCATAGTATTGAGTTCCCACGTAGACCCTGCCGCTGGGACTCACCGCTACGGCATAGAAGACGGTTAGGGAAATCTGATTCGGGGTGGTGATGAAAACACGCGACCAACTCGAGCCGCCGTCCACGCTCTTGAACAAACCGCCGACCGTGGCCGCGTAGACATTCTGTGGAGCGGAAGGGTCGATCGCAACGTCGCGCACGTGGCCAAGCTCGGGGCCGTTGCTGGTCCAGGCGCCCACTCCGGCCACGGCCGGAAAGAAGGCAAAGCAGGCGAATGTGATCCCTGCGAGACAAGACAGTAAGGACAGTTCGAATACTCTATGTGTTCGTTTGGACATGTCTCCCTCCTACTTACGACACCTGCTCGACCGGATTCTGACTGCGGTGGAATGCCTCTGACCCAATCATGCTCGATTGTCAGAAGTGGTCCTCTGGAAGTCCATGGAGCACGTGACTCGTTTTTCTAGGTCAAATGACTCAGATAGAGTGGGGTAAACTCCCAAGAGTTCCGACACGGATAGCCCGACTGCCCGTACAATTAAACCCATGCAGGTCTGCTCCTCGAGACGAGGAGGCGCAATGGGTCGAATCTTCGAATTCATCGCAAACACCGGCGACGGCGTGTTCGCGGTCGACCGTCGTCAATCGATCGTGTTGTGGAACGACCAGGCAACTCGAATCCTCGGTTACACCGCCGAGGAGACACTGGGCAAGAAGTGCTACGGCATCGTATGCGGACGCGACGCACAGGGCTGCGTCGTTTGCCGCCGGGGCTGTGACGCGATCACGGCCGCGGGTCAGCTCGAGCCGTCGCCGACGGCGGACATCGCGGCTCGCACGAAAGCAGGCAACGAGGTCTGGCTGAACCTCAGCACCGTCGTGGTTCCCTCACGGTGCGGGGAGTTGTCGGTTCTGGTTCACCTGTTTCGGGAGGTGACGCAGGAACACTCGATGCTCGACGTCGCTCGCGACCTGGCCAGCATGGTTTCGGAGGCGATCCCCGAGAAACGATTCGCGGGTGCTCGACGTGTCCCCCGTGGTACGGCCTGCCTCGAGTTAACCCGTCGAGAGCGCGAAGTCCTGATCCTCGTCGCCACGGGAATCTCCACCGACGCAATCGCCGACAAGTTGTGCATCAGCCCACGCACGGTTCGCAACCATGTCAACAACATCCTCGGCAAGCTCGGTGTCCACAGCCGGCTGGAAGCCGTGGCCTACTCGATCAAGAACGGGCTGGTGTGATGAAGTGTTAAAGGGGACAGATTTATTTAATTGGCGGCCAATTAAATAAATCTGTCCCCTTTAACGGTCCCCTTTAACGCCAGACCGGGTCCGCCTTCAACCAGTGCTCCGACAGCTCGCCGGGGATCGACAACAGGTACTCCACCTTCTCCGCCGCCAGCTCCGTCTCGCCGACCATCGCATACACCCGCGCCAACTCCTGCTCCCGGTACGCACCCCGCCAGGCCTCCTTCGAGATCGGCAGCACATCCACCCCCTGCCTCGCCGCCGCAATCGCCTCGTCCTTACGCCCCAACCCGGCCAACGCGATCCCCTTCGCGCTGTACAACCGCTCATCCTCCGGACGTAACACGATCATCGCCTCAAGCTGCGCAAGCGCGCGACCATAAGCAGCCAACGCCTCGGCCTCGCGCCCGGTCAGCGCGTACAGCTCGCCGCGCATCGAGTCGGTCGGCATGTAGAGGAACTGGTTATCAATAAGGACCTCGCCCGTCTCCATCGCCAGCAACCGCTGGACCTCGTCGTAGTTGCCGGCGAACAGGTTCAACCGGATGCGCACCGCCCGTGTGCCGCCGAAGTTGGTGTCCGGCGACTCGATACCCAGGGCACCGTCGAGGGTCGCAAACGCCGCGTCGATGTCACCCTTCCACGAGAAGTGGATGATCGCCTTGGCGATGTAGGCGGTGCCGTCGTCGGGGGTCAGGTCGATGATGCGGTCGATCGCCTCCAGCGCCTCGGGGTACATGCGCATCGCAAGCGTCGTGTCCTGCATGCTCTTCCACACCCCGGGCGAGCGCGGGTCGATCTCGATCGAGCGCTGGAACCAGTCCAGCGCCTCGTCCCACTTGCCCTGCCGTCGCTTGACCGCACCGATGGCGCCCATCACGTCGACGTTGTCGGGCATGCCCGCCTCGGCGATGGCAAACGACTCTAACGCACCTTCATAGTCGAGAAAGCCGTGATAGCGGTACCAACCCTGGGCCAGGTGCGCCTGGGGCAGGTCCGGATCCAGACGCAACGCCGTCTCGACGGCCGCGCGGGCCAACTCGAGCCGCTCGAGAGAACGGTCGTGGAAGAACCAGTACAGGCCCTGATGCGCGATCCCCATCTCGGCGTACGCAAGCGCGAACTCGGGGTCCAACGCGACAGCTTTTTCAAACATCTGGATGCCGAAGCGCAGTTTGCTGTCGTCGAAACTGTCGTTGGCAAACTCGCGACCTCGCAGATAAAAGTCATAGGCGTCGACGTTGTCCGTCGGTCGCGTGTCCGTCGTACCGCCCAGCGCCAGGTTCAGCGCCTGCGCCACCTTGCCGGCGATGTCCGACTGCACCTCGAAGATGTCCGACATCTCGGCTTCGTAGATCTCGGTCCAGATCTGGCTGGCGTCGGAGACGCGGATCAGCTGTGGGGTGACGCGGACGCGACTACCGTCGCCGGTTCGCTGCCAGCGGACGGTGCCGTCGAGGACATACTCGATGCTCAGCTCGTCGCCGATCTGCTGCATCGTCTTGTCCGAGTCTTTGTATTGCGCGGCGCTGGTGCGGCCGATGATGCCCAGCTGATCGATCGACGCCAGCCGGGCGCTGATCTCCTCGGTGATGCCCTCGGCGAAGTACTCGTCCTCGGCGGGTCCCATGTTGTCGAACGGTAAGACGGCCATCATCTGTTTGGTCGCTTCCTGGACGACCGGTGATGGCGCAGGCTTGTCGTCGTCGAACAAGATCCAGAACCCCGCTACCACGGCGATGATGACGGGAATCGCGATGGATACCGAACGTCTGCGCACCGATGGGGCCGGTGTCGGGTTCTTCAACCCCTCATCGATGGCGGCGATGACGTCACCGATGTCGGCCAGGCGTTGGTCCCGGTCTTTCTCCAGACATCGAGTCAGGAGCGACCGCACCTGCCCCGGCGTGTCGGCAGGCAGCGCGTCGAGGTCGGGCTCTCGCTCGAGGATCCGCGCAATGCTGTCGCTGACGGTTTCGCCGGCGAAGGGGCGGCTGTCGGTCAGGCATTCGTAAAGCAGACAACCGAAGGACCAGATGTCCGTGCGACGGTCGGTCGGGAGTCCCCTGGCCTGTTCGGGACTCATGTAGGCGGCGGTGCCGAGGATCATGCCGAACTGGGTGCCGGCGGAGGTGACGGTGGGTGATAGGGAACTGTCGACCGGTGAGGTCGGTGCCTCGCCGGCGCGGGCGAGGCCGAAGTCCAGCACCTTTACTGTGGCGTTGGGGGACAGACTTGAAGTCTGTCCCCTCTGTCCCCCCGTCACCTTCACATTGGCAGGTTTCAGATCCCGATGGATGATGTCGGTGGCGTGGGCGGCTTGCAGTCCCTCGGCGACACCGCGGGCGATCTCCAGCGCACGCTTCACCGGCAACGGGCCGCTCTTCAAAAGCTCGTCCAGCCCCTGACCCGGCACCAACTCCAACACCAGGAAGTGGGTCTCGCCCACCGTCTCGAATCCGTAGATCGCCGCGACTGCAGGATGATTGACCGACGCCAGGATCTTGGCCTCGCGCTTGAAGCGCGACAACCGCTCGGGGTCTTGCGAGAACACCGCCGGCAGGATCTTGATCGCGACGTCGCGATCCAGCTTGGTGTCCAGCGCCTTCCACACCACACCCATCCCACCCTCGCCGATCTTCTCGGTCAGGCGGTAGTGCAGCAGGCTTTCACCGGGCTGAAACGCTCGATCCATCGGCAGAGTTTACCGTAATGGGGACAGATTTATTTTTCTCTGACAGAATGCTCGAATCCCTGTCATGCCCATACCGTTCAACAACAGCTACGCCCGTCTGCCCGATGCGTTTTTCGCTGCGGCCTCCCCCACTCCCGTCACCGCGCCGGCGATGATCGGGCTGAACCGGGAGCTGGCAACAACGCTGGGCATCGACGTCGCCGAGCTGGATTCGCCGGAGGGGCTCGCCTTCCTTGCGGGGAACAAGATCCCGGCCGGCGCCGAACCGCTGGCCATGGCCTACTCCGGTCATCAGTTCGGGGGTTTCTCGCCTCAGCTGGGCGACGGCCGGGCGATCCTGCTGGGAGAAGTTGTCGGCAGCGACGGCATCCGTCGCGACATCCAGCTGAAGGGCTCGGGACAGACACCGTTCTCCCGTCGCGGGGATGGACGGTCGGCGTTGGGTCCCGTCCTCCGCGAGTACATCGTCTCGGAAGCGATGGCGGCGCTGGGTGTGCCGACGACTCGTGCCCTGGCCGCCGTCACGACGGGAGACGACGTTGTTCGCGAGGGTCTGGTCCCCGGCGGGATCTTCACGCGAGTCGCCCGGTCCCACATCCGCATCGGGACGTTCGAATGGTTCGCGTCACGAAAGGACCCTGACAACCTGCGGGTCCTGGCCGACCATGTGATCGGGCGGCATTACCCCGACGCCACCACCGAGGATAATCCGTATCGTTTTTTGCTGGACGGCGTTATCGAGCGACAGGCGAAGCTCGTTGCCCACTGGATGCAGATCGGCTTCATCCACGGCGTGATGAACACCGACAACATGAGCGTCTCGGGCGAGACTCTGGACTACGGGCCCTGTGCGTTCCTCGACAACTACGATGCGGGAAAGGTATTCAGCTCGATCGATCATCAGGGACGTTACGCGTTCGGCAATCAGGGTCCCATCGCGTTCTGGAACCTGACCCGTCTTGCTGAGACGCTGCTTCCGCTGCTGGATGACGAGCAGGATGCGGCGGTCGCCATCGCAGAGACCGCGCTCAAGCGTTTCCCTGATCGGTACGACAGCTTTCTCAGGAAACGGCTGACCGCCAAGATCGGGATCGGCGACGGCGTCCCCATTAATAATGATGAGGACGACTGGAAGCTGATCGAGACGTTGTTGGCGGTGATGACCCAGGGCGAGGCCGACTTCACGCTTGTGTTCCGGCATCTGTCCGATGCGCTCGAGACCGGTAACGACGACGCGGTGGTGGCGTTGTTCAACACGCCCGACGGGATCGTCTCTTGGCTGGGCGATTGGCGGGCGCGGTTAGACGATGCCCACCGCGGCGCGGCACTGACCGTGATGCGCCGGGCAAACCCCGTCTTCATCCCCCGCAATCATCGCGTCGAGGAAGCGATCGTCGCCGGTAATCAAGGTGACTTCGAACCGTTCCATCGGCTCAATCGGGTGCTGGAGCAGCCCTTCGCGGTGCAACCCGAGTTCGAAGCGTACGAATCCCCGCCCGGCCCTGATGAGGTTGTGGAAGAGACGTTTTGTGGGACTTAGAAAAAGGGGACAGATTTATTTTTCTCTGACAGAATCGGGTCATGTCTTCCCACGACGACCCATCCGACAAGGCCCCAATCGATCCCATCGTCGAGAAGTTCCGACGGGACAAGGCAAGAGCGGAGGGATCCTATCGCGCCCGAGCGCTCAAGCTCTTTCCTCACGTCTGCGCCCACTGCGGTCGAGAGTTCGAAGGCTCGCGTCTGCGAGAGTTGACGGTCCATCACAAGGACGTCGACCCGACCAACAACCCGCCCGACGGTAGCAACTGGGAGTTGCTCTGTCTCTACTGCCATGACAACGAACATGGGCGTGACCGCGACGCGCTGGCGGGTGATGGTTCGGTAAAGAAGCGAGAGGCCGACGGCCTGCATCAGCCCTTCGCCGACCTACTGACGAAGAAGTAAAAGGGGACAGATTTATTTTCTAAAAATAAATCTGTCCCCTTTTTTTACGGAGCCGCGCAGGGAACCGACCGCTCCTGACCGACCGAATCGGCGCCCCAACTCCCACGCAGTGGCCTACCGGAGCGAACCAGATAGAACAGCGTCGTGCCGGGCGACGGCGCCGTGACGTCGAGGAACGAACTCTGACCGGCGATCACGAACGCCGTGCAACCGGTCGTGAACTCTACCGTCTCGGCCCGCGCCACGTCGTAGTGGGTCGCACCCTGCTGGGGCTGCCACGAGTAGAGATCCTTGTCGGCAGGGTCGTGGAATCCCGCGTTGCCGGAGATCTCGTCGATCAGGCCGTAGCCCCCGTCGCCGGGGCACTGCTGGTCCATCCCGTCGAGGATCTCGGGGGCTCCGGGATAGACAAGCGGGTCCGTGTCGTCGCAATCGCAGACCAGCCCCGCGCCGTCGGAGTCGTCATCCGTCTGTGCGGGGTTTGCATCCGTCGGACAGTTGTCCGCTGCGCCGCAAACCAGATCGGCATCGGGATCGTGGTTGGTCGGGTCGACCGGACAGAGATCGCAGACGTCGCCCAGACCATCGGCGTCGGTATCCCATTGGTTGGCATTGACGTCGTCTGGACAGTTGTCACAGTCGTTCCCCAGTCCGTCGGCGTCTCCATCGAGTCCCGGGCAGGGTCCCTGGAACAGATGGACCTCGTCGTTTGGCATCGAGACGAGCATGTCGCCGAAGCCGTCGCCGTTGACGTCGCCGGCGGCGTCGATCCTGTAGTCAACGCTGGGCAGTTCCGCCGTGCGGTAGGGAACCGTCTCCAGGCCGGCGGGCGATCCGAGGTACAGCCAGACGCGTCCAGGCGACAGGGTATCCGGATAGTGCAACGCGCCGACGAGCACGTCGTCGTATCCGTCGTCGTTCACGTCTCCGACGCCCCCGACCGTCGAGCCGAACTTCGCCTGCTCGGTGTCGGACTCAATAGACCATGCGGCGGTCGCGGCGAGTCCGGAAGCGGACCCCAGATAGAGCAGGGCGCGCCCTTCACCCGACTGACCGTCGGTGAAACTCTGATCCCCGACGATGATGTCGGCGTACCCGTCGTTGTTCACGTCACCGGCGGCGTCGATTCGTTGCAGGAAACCAAGGCCCGCAAAGTCGAGCAAGCGGGACGGCGTCGCTGCGAGGCCCATCACCGATCCGTGAAATAGACCGAGCGTGCTGTCGAACAATCGGATCAGCACATCATCGAACCCGTCGGCATCGACGTCGCCGACTCCCAGAACCTGTTCGCCGAGATGGACGTTGACCTGATTGCCTTCACGGGTCCAGTCGGGCGCGAGGGAAAGACCGGCGGCCGATCCGTGGAACACGAACGCCGCGCCCTCGCCGGCTTCGCCGTTCTGAAACCAGGAGGATCCTGCAATCAGGTCATCGAAGCCATCTCCGTTCACGTCCCCTGCGTTGCTGATGGACGGCCCGAAGCCTATCAAGGCGGGGCTGATCACCTCCCACTCCCAGTTCGCAACGGAAGATAGACCCGATGACGACCCCTGGTAGACCAAGATCTCGTGGGAGTCGATGTCGGATCCGGAGGAGAAGACCAGGTCGTCGAACCCATCGCCGTTGAAATCCCCCCCTGCGACGCCGACACCGTAGGACGCCAGGCCAGTCGGACCGTTGCGCGACCAGGCGGGAGTCGAGGCAGGAAAACTCGTGGCTCCTGAGTACACGCGTACCAGGCCCTGCTGCTCGCAGCATGGAGACCCGAACCAGTAGTTCGGCGCACCGATGGCGATCTCCGGAAGAGCGTCGCCGTCCGTGTCACCGATGCCGGCCACCGAGTAACCGTAATTCGTCGTGACCTTCCCGGCGTCGGAGGACCAGACCGGGACCATGGGGGCCGCTTCGAGGGTTCTCGACGTTTCTTCTGCGGAGACCAGCGAGGCGCCGAGCAATGCCAGAGTCATGAGAACGGATTTGCTCAGTTTCATTGAGCTGCCTTTCTCTGCGCGAATCTGACGGGATTATACGTCGATTCGTGACTAGTAGTGCGGCGGCTTCTCGTCGGCTGGGCCGATGGGCTCGGCGTTGGCGCTTTCCTTCACGTCTTTCAACAGCGACTCCAGGGTCTCGACCCGGGTCGAGAACTCACGAAGCACCCCATCCAGCTCTGCGATCAGCTTGTCCTGGTACGCGGCACGAACTTCCAGATCGACGATGCGTTTTTCGAGTGACATGCATTCATCGTATCAGTCGTGGCCGCAAAAAAAACAACTCCCGGCGGGTGCCCCTCAACGACCCGCCGGGAGTGTCCCTCTAGATGGGGCAGATGGGGACGGATTTATTTTTCGGCGAGAAAAATAAATCCGTCCCCTTATTCGCTAAAACCGGATCCGGACGCCTGCAGTCATGTCGACGGAGGAGTAATCAACGTCGCTCATGGTGCTGCCGGTGGCGACCGAACTGGTCAGGTCTGCCCCTTGTGCCTCGAAGAGACGGAAGTCGGTGCGGAAGTCCCAGCGGTCGTTGATCTTGACCGCGAGGCCCGCGACGATCTGGTAACCGATCACGCTGTCGTCGTCGTCCATGGCGTCGAGGCCCGGAACGGCGAAGTTGATGTAGTCAACATTGACGTTGCCAAGACCCGCACCGACGTACGGCGTGACACGAGTGCTGGTTTCAAAGTCGTAGAAGACGTTGGCGAAGATCGAGGTCGCTTTCGCCTCGCCGGACGAGCCGGCGATGGCGCCACCCATGTCCAGGTCGTGGGTGTCGACGTCGCCTTCACGGTTCATCAGCTCGCCCTCGACACGCCACGCGTTATCAAAGGTGTAACCGAAGCTCACGCCCATGTTCATGCCGCTATCGAAGTCGGTCTCGATCTCGCTGGTCCCCAGAACGCCGAAGGCCGTGTCGTCGGTCTTGCTGGGACCCACGAACACGTCCACGTAGTAGCCGCCTGCGCTGGCCGGCAGTGCCACTCCAAACACCAGGGCAATCATTGCGATTCTTGCAAACTGTTTCATGGTCATTCCTCTCGTATAAAGCCGTCCAACCCGAGGGCGGCTAGAGGGGCTTTCGCCGGACCGCAGGCCCTGGATTCACTTCGACGCAATTTTTCTTTTTTTGAATCCACCGGCTCGGTCCCGACGAATCCCCTATCGAGCCCGCGAATGGGACTCGACACCGAAAAACCAAACTGAGGAGTTAACGATGAGCAACACGAAACGGTCCTTGAATTACCTGGTCGCAAGCCTTCTGGTCCTGGCCCTGGGTTCCTTCGGCAGCGCGGCGCTGGCCGGCAGCTGCGGCACCGCGCATGACATTGTGGATACGGCCGCCGAGGCCGGGACCTTCAATACGTTGGTCGCGGCCGTGACCGCAGCCGGCCTGGTCGACGCCCTCAAGTCCGACGGCCCGTTCACGGTCTTCGCACCGTCCGATGAAGCGTTCGCCAAGTTGCCCAAAGGAACTGTCGAGTCCCTGCTTCTTCCCGAGAACAAGGACAAGCTGACCGCGATCCTGACCTACCACGTGGTGGCCGGCAAGGTCCTCAGCGCCGATGTGAAGCCGGGTCTCGTCGAGACCCTCGAAGGTGGCAGTGCCCGCCTCTCGATGCAGAAGGGCAACCTGATGATCGACGGCGCGACAATCGTCGCGGCGGATGTCAACGCAACCAACGGTGTGATCCATGTGATCGACTCCGTGATCATGCCGAACTAATTCGGGTGTTTTGCCCGTATCGGCTCCCGCTCCACTCGGCCCCCATCGAATGGAGCGGGAGCCATTTTGTTTCCAGAGGGTAAGTAGCATGGGCGAGAAAATGCAAAAACCGGTCATCGCTCTGGCCGGCGCTACGGGCTACGTCGGCAGCCGACTACTCGAAGCACTGGAGGCAGCGAACTACCCAGTGCGCTGCCTTGCGAGGCGCCCCACTTTCCTCTCCGATAGGGTCGGTAAGACAACGACAATCATCAAGGGTGACTGTCTGGACGCATCGACGCTTGGGCCGCTGTTGCGCGGTGTCGACTGTGCGTTCTATCTGGTTCACTCGATGGGATCCGAGAAGGATTTCGCGGAGCAGGATCGCCGCGCGGCGTTGAACTTCTCGCGGGCCGCTCGGGAAGCCGGCGTGAAACGGATCGTCTATCTCGGTGGTCTCGGTGATTCGTCCGAAGAGCTGTCACGCCATCTCAAGAGCCGCCACGAGACCGGCGACGTGCTTCGCTCGACAGGAATCCCCGTTATCGAGCTGCGGGCGTCGATCATTCTCGGTTCCGGGAGTCTCTCCTACGAGTTGATCCGAGCGCTCGTCGAACGACTCCCCGTCATGGTCTGCCCCAACTGGGTACGAATGAAGGCGCAGCCGATCCACATCGAGGATGTCGTCACGTACCTGATCGCGTCCATGAAGTTGCCCGAGTCGGATAATCGCGTATTCGAGATCGGCGGAGAGGACCAGGTCTCGTATGCCGATATCATGCGGGAGTATGCACGGCAGCGGGGCCTCCGCCGACTGATGATCCCCGTGCCATTGTTGACTCCGTACCTATCGAGTTTGTGGCTGGGACTGACGACGCCTGTCTACGCTCGGGTGGGTAGAAAGCTGGTGAAGAGTATTCGCAATGCCACGGTCGTGCGCAACGACGAGGCACTGCACGTTTTCGGCCGGCGCCCCGTCGGTATGGCGGAGGCCATCCGACGCGCGTTGAGGAACGAGGAGTCCCGCTTTAGCGCGACGCGGTGGTCCGATGCGGTCTCGGCAGGCGGCTCGCCACCCTCGTGGGGCGGCGCAAAATTCGGAACGCGTCTAGTCGACAAGCGCGAGGTTCAGCTAACAATCTCCGCGCGTGAGGCCTTCGACCCGATCCGGCGGATCGGCGGCGAAACCGGTTGGTACTACGCGAACGCCCTGTGGCGGATTCGCGGTTGGATCGACCTTCTCGTGGGCGGCGTTGGACTACGCCGCGGACGCCGGGACCCCGAGAAACTTATCGTCGGCGACGCTATAGATTTCTGGCGCGTCGAAGCCTACGAACCTAACCGCCGGTTACGCTTGGTCGCGGAAATGAAACTTCCGGGAAGAGCGTGGCTGGAATTTCAGGTCGAAGAAACCGCGGAAGGTTCGGTCATCCATCAAAGCGCGGTATTCGACCCGGTCGGTCTGGCGGGACAGGCCTACTGGTACGGCATCTACCCATTACACAGAAGAATCTTCGCCGGCATGTTGCGGGGCATCGCGAACGGCAAATGTAATCTCGCAGATGCCGGTGCTACAATCGGTTAGGTTTTCCGGCATTCTACGAATATCGGCGCCTTGGTCCAGGAGAGGGTCACCCATGCCAACAAACGATCAATTTGTCGCGCAATTGCTGGAGAAGAGTTCACCCGGGTATGCCGGACTATCAGCAGGTCTGCTGCTCCAACGTCTACCGGAAATCGAGAAGCGCTACGAGCCAGATGGTTTCTCGGCCTGGAAAGACCAACTGCTGCGTTGGCTGCTCGACCTATCGGGTGCGGTGGCCATACGCGAACCTAAGCTGTTCGAAGCGAGCATGGTATGGAGCCGTGACGCATTCATTTCGCGTCAATCTCCCGTCGACGATCTGCAGGCCGCACTTACGGCGCTTCGTGACATCCTCGCAGAAAGACTTCCCGAAGACTCGGCGGAGCTTGTGATCCCCACGGTAGATCAGGCGATCACAACGATCGCCAAGCCGGCGGTCATGCAGGCAAGTGGCACCGATTCCGAAGGGCCCGGAAACCTCGCTCTCTCTTATCTCGAAACAATCCTCGAAGGACGGCCTCGCGAAGCCATCGAGGGCGTGCTCAAGCAGGTCGATGACGGGATTTCCATCAGGGACGCCTATCTGACGGTGTTGATCCCGGCCCTGCGGGAGACCGGGCGCATGTGGCACGCAGGCGAACTGCTCATCGCGGAAGAGCACCTCATCACGACGACCTGTCGCCAGGCCATGACCTTGCTGTGCGAGCGGGGCCGAACGTCGGAAAAGAATGACAAGGCGATCTTGCTGGGGTGTGTCGCGGGCAACGTTCACGACATCGGCATTTTTGCCGTCGCCGATTTCTTCGAGATGGCGGGTTGGCGCGTGATCAATCTTGGACCCGATGTTCCGGCGGTCGAGATCGCACGCAGTGTTCAGCTATTCGATATCGATGTCGTATTGCTCTCGGCGGCACTGGACGCTCATCTGAGACCGATGCAAAGCACCATTTCGGAGATTCGCCGGTTCAATGAGCGAAACGTAAAGATTCTTGTAGGCGGAGCTCCCTTCGACAGAATCGCAGAACTATGGCGTAGCGTTGGCGCCGACGGCTACTCGGCCAGCGTCGACGATGCGGTGCCGCTGGCGTCGAAACTACTCCAGACTTGAGCGAATCGAATCCATCACTGCTGGCCCGAGTGGCCGCGGGAGATCACGCAGCTATCGACGCGTGCCTGAACCAATTCGGTAACCTCGTGTGGTCGCTGGCTCGACGATTCACGTCTAGCCATGTGGATGCCGAGGACGCCGTTCAGGAGATCTTCATCGAACTGTGGTCGAGCGCCTCTCGTTACGACAGCAGCAAGGCATCCGAGACGACGTTCGTTGCGATGTTAGCCAGACGGCGGCTGATTGATCGACTGCGTAAGTCCCAACGACAACCACAGATGGACGACCTCTCGGCCGTGGCAGAGTTCGAGCATCCGGATCTGCCCCCGGACGTTGCCGTCATGGACGACGCCGCTCGGGCCGCAGAATTGATTCGCACCCTCAAACCCGAGCAGCAGCAAGTGATCAGACTCGCTGTATACGAGGGTCACACGCACCAGAGTATCGCCGACGCACTCCAGATTCCTCTTGGCACCGTCAAGACCCATCTGCGTCGCGGACTACTGAAGGTTCGGGAAGCCATGCAGAAGGCGGATGCTGAGTCCGGTGGAGGACTCTAGAGTGCATCAGAAGGACCATCTCTTGGACTTGTTGACAGCCCGCGCAACCGAGGGCCTATCACACGACGACTCATACGAACTCAAGCAGGCCATCGTGCAGCAAGACGCATTTGACGTGAATGAACTGGAGCTCGCGGCGGCAGCGGTCTATCTCGCTTACGACGCCAGGTCCGGTGAGCACGAACCCATGCCGGAGTCCTTGAAAGAGCGGATACGCCGCACTCGAATGCCTTCGTGGGGTGACTGAATGCTGCGCTTACTCGAGAACTTTGACGAACTGTTTGATCTTTCCTATCAGGTTGGTGACACAGCCCTGGGTGAGCTGCTAGAGCGGACCCTCTCCGAACTCGACAATCCTAGCCAGAACTGGGGCGCTGAGGGTCGACGCGAGGAGCTCTTCGAAGAGTCTGAACATTCCGTCAGCTTTTACTATCGTCCCCACCTGTTTCCTGGGATGGATTTGAAGCTACGACTCGCGCATGAATTGCAGTGTCGGCTTCTTCCGCGACAACTGCCGCAAGGATCGCCGGCGTCCATCTCTTCGGTGCTTGAATCCTATTGTCATCTCAGCGGTGACCTGTTTGGGTGGGAGATGCTGGATGACGGAAGGTTTCTTATCTGGATCGCAGACATGGCCGGACACGGTGTTCGCGCTGGACTCGCCTCGGCCGTGCTGCGGGTACTGATCGACACCTTGCCGAGGCGCAACAAGATTGGCCCGTGGGTATCCGATCTAAACCAGGCGTTGCACGACTGCCTGAAACCCGAATGCAGCAGCCTTTATGCCACGCTGTTCCTGATGACGTTGGACTCCGACGGAAACGCCGCCTACTGCTCTGCGGCCCATCCACCCGTTCTGCTGCGCCGCTCGTCAGGAGAGATCGAAGAGTTGGTATCGCTCGACCGACCGGTCGGCCTGTTTGGCGACACGCCCTACCGAACTGCAGACTTCCGGCTGGAATCCGAGGACTGCCTTCTGCTCTATACCGACGGTCTGGTTGAGGCGACGGGGTGGGATGGCGAACCCTTCGGTTGCCAGCGCCTCCGCGATCTACTCGTCAAGAAATCCGCCGACCCCCGCGAGCTGACGAAATCGATCTATCGGGAAATCACGCGACGGCAGGATATCGACAAGCTCGAAGACGACGTGACTTTTCTGGCTCTCAAGCTCTAACGATTCACGATTCGAGTTGACGCCGTGCAGTCCGTGCCAACAAGTCGCGTTCGACTATTGAGTGCTGCTCCTGTGCGAACCGATGGAACGTTCGTCCTGTACTGGATGGTCTCTAGCCGCAGAACACGATTCAACTTCGGACTCCAACACGCCATCGATCGGGCTCGGGAACTGACTCGACCGCTCGTGGTGCTGGAGGCGTTGCGCTGCGACTACTTGTGGTCCTGCGAGCGGTTTCATCGGTTCGTGATCGACGGAATGGCGAACAA
>Ga0224508_10002789_pt1 | contig 14692 bp, 10 predicted proteins | sample SF_Jan12_sed_USG_4_FD_170157 | JGI IMG/M metagenome (GOLD analysis project Ga0224508, IMG submission 170157) | Sediment microbial communities from San Francisco Bay, California, United States - SF_Jan12_sed_USGS_21 | ecosystem: Environmental > Aquatic > Marine > Sediment | place: USA... | reverse complement strand
GATATCACACAGCTGCCGCTCGGTGAGATCCCATGACGCGTAATCCTGCGCCGCTGCTTTCTCCGCCTCGGCCGCTGTCGCGTCCAGGTAGAGGTCTTTCAGTTCGCCGCCATGCGGCTCCTTGAAGGCTCCCATTATGTCAATCCCTGTTTATTAAATTGAGAAAGCCGCGCAGGCTACCAATGCCCCGCGCGGCTCTGAAAAAATTGCCTGGCTGGTTCGTTGCCTAGAACGGAATATCGTCGTCGAAGCCGCCGGGATCCGCTGGTGGAGGTGTGTTGCCACCGCCCTGCTGGCCGCCACCCTGTGGACTGCCGCCCTGCTGGCCGCCACCGAACGATCCGCCGCCGCCAGCGCCGCCGCGACCACCAAGCATCTGCATTTCGTCTGCAATGATCTCGGTCGTGTAACGATCCTGGCCGTCCTGGCCCTGCCACTTGCGCGTCCGCAGTTTGCCTTCGATATAGACCTGCGAACCCTTGCGCAGGTATTCAGCCGCGATCTCGGCCAGGCGATTGAACATCGCCACCTTGTGCCACTCGGTGCGCTCTTTTTGCTCGCCAGTTTGCTTGTCTTTCCACGACTCGTTGGTCGCGACCGTGAGATTGGTCACGGCTGAACCGCTGGGCATGTAACGTGTCTCGGGATCTCCCCCGAGATTGCCAACGATAATGACTTTGTTTATTCCGCGGGCCATATACGGATCCCCTGTCTAATAGTGTGTGTTGAGCTCGCCGCGGTACAGCGAGGGGGCACTATTGTAGAGAAGCGCCACCATTTTGCTACCCCGATTTACAGGGATTATCGACGGAAACGCCCGAACCCCTGCAACGCCAGCCAGATGCCACCCATCAGGGCGCAAACGAAGAAAACGTCGGCCGGCCGGCCCTGCCCGAGGAAGCGTCCGCCGATCAGCCCCCCGACAAACGCGCCGAAGAACTGGGCACTCGAGAACACGCCCAGCGAGGCGCCGCGAACCTCTTCGTCAGCCAGTACCGACAGCCTTGCGGGCAGCCCGGCCTCGAGGAAATTGAAGCCACCGAAATAGATGACGAGCGCGAGGAACACAGGTACGACCGAGAAACCGAAAAACGTGAGGGCGAGCTGCGCGGCAACGATCAGGGTAACGGCGAGGCCAATGAGGCGCCCACGGCCCTGGTGGTGGTCAGACATGATCATCGGCACCGTGATGGCGAGCGACATCAACAAAGCGCCGACATACATCTTCCAGTGATCGATCAGCGCCATTTCCAGGCGATCGGTCAGGAGGAACGGCAGCGCCACAAAAGTCGCTGTCATGATCGCGTGCAGCAGGAACACGTAGAAATCGATGCGCAACAGATCGGCCCGGAACGCCGGCGTGATACTCCAGCTCCGGGTCGCCTCCGGGCGCGGAATATGCGGCAGCAGGCGCAACATGAGCGCTGCCACGATCGCCAGCGCCGCGGCCGTCCAGAACAGCGACTGCACGCCGAATCGCGATGCAATCAACGGACCGGCCACCATCGCGACCATGAACGAGGCGCCGATGCCGACGCCGAACACGGCCATCGAGCGCGTGCGCACTTCGTCGCGGGTCGCATCGGTTATCAGCGCCGTCAGGGTCGCCGAGATTGCGCCGGCACCCTGCAACAGCCGCCCGGCTATAACGCCATAAATCGACTCTGAGGCGCCCGCCAGCAAGCTGCCTGCGGCGAAGACCGCCAGCCCGCCGACAATGACCGGAATGCGGCCGATGCGGTCGGACAAGGCACCGAGCGGAATCTGGAAGCCCGCCTGGGTCAGGCCGTAGGCTCCCACGGCGAGGCCGATCAGCAGGGGCGTCGCGTCCCTGAGCTCCGCCGCATACAGCGACAGCACCGGCAGCAGCGCAAACAGGCCAAACATGCGAATCATCGCGATGAGCGCAACGACGCCAACCGAGCGGCGTTCGTCAGCAAGCATGGCAATGCCGTCGGGCTTCTCTGATTCCAATGTCATGGTTCCTTTGCGCCGCGGTGGCGCGGCGGCGTATATTAGCAGGTTGTTCGCCCTTCACTGAATCTCCTTGATGAAATCGACCGATCGCAAAATCCGTATCGCTGGCGCGAGGACCCACAACCTCAAGAACATCGATATCAACCTGCCACGCGACCAGCTGATCGTATTCACCGGGCTGTCGGGCTCCGGCAAGTCCTCACTCGCGTTCGATACGATCTACGCCGAGGGCCAGCGCCGCTACGTCGAGTCGCTGTCGGCCTACGCGCGCCAGTTCCTGTCGATGATGGAAAAGCCCGACATCGACCACATCGATGGTTTGTCGCCGGCAATCTCGATCGAGCAGAAGTCGACCTCGCACAACCCGCGCTCGACTGTCGGCACGGTGACCGAAATTTACGATTACCTGCGCCTGCTGTTCGCGCGCGCCGGTACGCCGAAGTGCCCCGACCACGATGTCACGCTCGAAGCCCAGACGGTCAGCCAGATGGTGGACCACGTGCTCGAATTGCCCGAGGGCACGAGGCTCATGCTGCTCGCCCCGGTCGTGGCCGAGCGCAAGGGTGAGCACGTGCAACTTATGGCCGACCTGCAGGCCCAGGGATTCATTCGCGCAAGAATCGACGGCGAGATTTACGAACTCGACCAGCCGCCCGAGCTCGACCTGCGCAAGAAGCACAATATCGACGCGATCGTCGATCGCTTCAAGGTCAAGGAGGACTTGCGGCTGCGACTTGCCGAGTCGTTCGAAACCGCGCTGCGACTTGCCGACGGAGTCGCACGAGTCGCATACATGGATGACCGTGACGCCGAGGAAATCACATTCTCGGATCGCTTCGCCTGCAACATCTGCGGTTACAGCCTCACCGAACTCGAACCGCGCCTGTTCTCGTTCAACAACCCGACGGGCGCCTGCCCGAGCTGCGACGGTTTGGGCGTGAAACAGTTCTTCGACCCGGACCGTGTCGTCGTGAACCCGAGCCTGTCGCTCGCCGGTGGGGCGATTCGAGGCTGGGATCGCAAAACCACGTACTACTACCAGATGATCCAGAGCCTGGCGTCACACTACGGCTTCGACATAGAGACACCATTTAACAAGCTCGGCAAGAAACTACAAGACGTCGTACTGTACGGCAGCGGCACGGAGAAGATCGAATTCTTCTACGCCAATTCTCGCGGCATGCAGATCAAGAAGCTGCATCGTTTCGAAGGCGTGCTGCCGAACCTCGACCGGCGCTATCGCGAAACAGAGTCGAGCGCCGTACGCGAAGAGCTCTCCAGGTTCCTCAACAGCCAGGCCTGCCCCGACTGCGAAGGCACGCGTCTCAATTCGGCGGCCCGCCATGTCTTCATTTCCGACCACTCGCTGCCCGAAATCACAAGCCTGTCGGTCGGCCACGTACGCGAGTTCTTCGACACGATGAATCTCGATGGCTGGCGCGCAACCGTCGCTGACAAGATCGTCAAGGAAATCAGCGACCGCGTCGGTTTCCTGTCCGATGTCGGTCTCGACTACCTGTCACTGGACCGCAGTGCCGAGACCTTGTCCGGAGGTGAAGCTCAGCGCATTCGTCTTGCAAGCCAGATTGGCTCCGGCCTCGTTGGTGTCATGTACATTCTCGACGAGCCGTCGATCGGCCTGCACCAGCGCGATAACCAACGCCTCCTCGGCACACTTACGCACCTGCGCGATATCGGTAACACGGTCATCGTTGTCGAGCACGACGAAGAAGCGATCATGTCGGCGGATTTCGTCGTCGATCTCGGCCCGGGCGCAGGCGTGCATGGTGGTCACGTGGTCGCGGCCGGCTCGCCGGAAGAAGTTCAGAATGAGCCGAAATCCCTGACCGGGCAATACCTGTCCGGCAGGCGTGCCATCGAGGTGCCGGCGACTCGCACGCCCGGCGATCCCGACAAGCAGATTCGCGTCGTAGGCGCGACGGGCAACAACCTGCAGTCAGTCGATGCATCGATACCCGTCGGCCTGATGACCTGCATCACGGGCGTATCAGGCTCGGGCAAATCGACGCTCGTCAATGACACGCTGTACAAGGCCGTGGCCGAGGAAATCAACCGCGCCAGTCGCAGCCCTGCACCACACAAGGCCGTCGAAGGCCTGGATGCGATCGACAAGGTCATCGACATCAGCCAGAGCCCAATAGGACGCACGCCGCGCTCTAACCCGGCCACCTACAGCGGCCTGTTCACGCCGATCCGTGAATTGTTCGCAGGCACGCAGGAAGCACGCTCGCGTGGTTACATGCCGGGGCGCTTCAGTTTCAACGTCAAGGGTGGTCGCTGTGAAGCCTGCCAGGGCGACGGCGTGATCAAGGTTGAGATGCACTTCCTGCCGGACGTCTACGTCCCGTGCGACGTGTGTCGCGGGCAGCGCTACAACCGCGAGACACTCGAGATTCGCTACAAGGGCAAGAACATCCACGAGGTGCTCGACATGACTGTCGAGGACGCCGCCGTGTTCTTCCAGAACGTCCCTGTCGTGGCACGTAAGCTCCAGACCCTCATGGACGTCGGCCTGACCTACATTCGCCTGGGCCAGAACGCTACTACATTATCGGGTGGCGAAGCGCAGCGCGTGAAGCTCGCCAAGGAGCTGTCGAAACGCGATACCGGCAACACGCTCTATATCCTCGATGAGCCGACAACCGGACTGCATTTTCACGACATCGAGCAGCTGCTTGGCGTTTTGCACAGGCTGCGCGATCACGGCAATACCGTTGTCGTCATCGAACACAATCTCGACGTCATCAAGACAGCAGACTGGATTATCGATCTCGGCCCGGAAGGCGGAGATGGCGGCGGCCGGATTATCGCGACGGGCACACCCGAAGATGTGGCCGCAACAAGAGGTTCGTTTACGGGCGAGTACCTCAAGCCGCTCGTGACAGGTGCAGGCAGGACAAAGCGCAGCGCCTGATCTTCAGAGCTACTGTCAGGTATCGGCCCTCCCGAGGAGCCTCTTCCTGAGCGAAGGCAGCAGCATCGGAACCTTGCGTCGGTACTGGTCGTAATACGGCAGTCGCTTCGCAAGTTCTGCCTCCTCGAGCCGGATACCCAGCAATGTGTAGGCCGTCATGCCGATGGCCAGCACCAGGTGGGAAATGGTCATTACCGGCGACGCCCAGACAACGATCATCCAACCGGCATATACGGGGTGCCGCACGAACTTGTAGGCGGCGGGCGTTGCGAACGGTGGTTCGACGCACTTGCTCTCACGAAATTCGCACCATACCTGGCGCAACCCGAACATCTCAAAATGGTCGAGCAGGAACGTCGACCAGATCATGAGCACCCAGCCGAGGAAATAGACGACCATGATGGCCTGTCTCGCCAGCGGCGTGTCGATCGACCACACGACACCACCGATTGGCTGCCACAAGACCATGATTGCGATCAGCGCGACCGACGACATGGCAACGTACAAGCTGCGCATCAGCTTTGGCGGTATCGCCATCGCCACCCGGCGCTTGAAGGCAGGACGCGCCATGCCACTGTGTTGCAATGCAAACAACAACAGGAGCCCTGCGTTGACCGGCAACGCGGCCTCGAGCGGAACACCGGCCGCTGCATCAATCGTGCGCGCAACAAACAGGTTGCCAAAGAATGCTACGCCGTACGCAATGGTCACGATGAAAAGGAGGTAGCTCAGAATCCCGAGAATCAGGCAGGTCCAGCGTTTCATGGTTTTCTCCTTCAGGCTGCAATCGCCTGCCCGGGCATTTCCATGGGCAGGAGGTAATCAAGAAATACCGAGTTCACAACGCGGGCATGCGTCAGGGGAGCCATGTGCCGCAGACCCACGAGCTTCAAAAGGCGTGCACTGGCCACGCGCTCTGCCAACTCCCCGGCGAATTGCTGCGCGGCTCGCCAGCTGCGCGTGCCACAGAGAATTCGCACGGGCATCGTCAGTCCAGTCTCGAGCGCTCTCGAAATCCCGGCCGGCTCGTAGGTAACGACGCTCAGCACACGGCCCGGGATCTGCTGTGCAATCGACGCTGCTACTGCCGCGCCGCGGCCGTGCGCTACAACGTGGAAGGGCTCTTGCGCACAAACGATCTGTTCAATCACCGACGCCGCATCTTCGGCCAACGAGCGTACACCGTTGCCATCAAGCTGTGGTGTGAGCACCCGGCAACGACCCCTTGCCGCCTGTCGAAATGCCTGCCACATGTGGCTGGTTGTGCCGCTGCCGTGCAAGCAGATAACAAGCTGGCGTGGGGTACTGTTTTCACTCTTCATATCCTGATCCTCTGCGGTCTCGTGGCCTTATGGCCTGCGATACAGTCTCCGCGTAGAATGTCCACCAGTCCTGACCCGTTCGCGACCAAAAGCTGACCATTCGCTGACACGCGCTCCCGAGGCAGCAATGACTGAAGAAAAAGAAGAAAAATCAGAGGTTTATAGGTTCGGCGATTGTGTGCTCGATGCGGCACGCCGCGAGCTCACGATGGCCGGGAACCCCGTCACGACCCAACCGAAAGCCTTCGAGTTGCTGCTCTATCTCCTGCGCAATCGCAGCCGCGCCGTTGACAAGGACGAACTCCAGGACGCGCTCTGGCCGCGCAGCATCGTCACCGAAACAGCGTTGACGCGCTGCGTCATGAAAGCACGACGTGCCGTTGGTGACGATGCGGACCAGCAGGCCATCATCAAAACCGTCCATGGACATGGCTATCGATTCGTCGCAACGATCGAGCAAGAAGCTGCGACGCCGGTTGCAGAAACCCGTGCAGTAGAGAAACCCACACAAGGCCGGCGCAAACCGCTGTTCGCCATTGCCGCTGCGGTCGTCGCCTTCGCGCTTGCGGGCTGGTGGTTCCTGACGCCGACCGCTGTCAGCGGCGAAGTGAAACTGGCGGTGCTACCTGCCGAGAACTCAACTGGCGACGAGGAACTCGACTGGGTGCGCACGGGCATGATGAGCCTCATGAATCGCATGCTCGAGGCCAAGGGTGTAGCCGTTGTCAGCGAGCGCAGTGTCATGGACCTTGCCGGTGACAAACCCGTCGATGAACTTACGCGCACCGGTAGCGAGTTCGACAATGCGCTGCGTCAGACCACGGGGCATACACATACACTCGCGACAGAATTCGAATTCGAACAGGGACTGTACCGGCTCAACTACACGATCGCAGGCGGCAACATTCGCGCGCAACGCCGCACCATCGTCGGCAAGGAGCCGACACGACTCGTCAAGGACGCCATCGATACGATTGTGAGCCTGGTCCGGACCGGCCCACCGCCCGACGAGCACATGCGGACTATCTCGGACGACGATTTCCTGAACGAGGCATACGCCCGCGCAATGAGCCTGGAGTTCGAAGGCAATTACGAGGACGCGAAGCGCTTTTTCGAAGTCATCATCGAGCAGGACCCCGAGCTCTTCTGGCCACGCTACGAATACGCCCTCTGCGTCCGCAACCTGCGTGACTTCGACAACGCCGAACGCCTGTTGACTGACCTGGTCAACGAACAAAAAGTCGCCGGCAACAAGTCGCTGGAAGCGATTTCGACGAATGGCCTTGGCATCCTGTTCATGAACCAGCGGCGCAATGACGAAGCGCTAGACGCGTTCGACACAGTCATCCGGCTCGCGACCGAAACCGACAAGTCACAGTACGTGGTTACGGGTCACGTCAATCTGGCACTGCTAACCCGCAATATGGGCGACATCAATACAGCGCTCGAACATATGCACGCGGCTCACGAGGTCCTGCAATCCCAGGACTCGAACGTGTACCCGGGTACGTTTCACAATACGTTTGCGGGCATCCTGATGCGCACGGGCGACCTCGAGGAGGCCGAGCGACAGGCGCTCGCCGCCATCGAGAGCTTCGAACTGACCGGCCGCCGCCTGTATGCCGCGTATTCAAAGAGCCGCCTCTCGACGATCTACCGGGCTTCAGGACGGTATGACGAAGCGCTGGAACTTGCGGAGGAGTCGCTGGTGGTCAGGCGCGAATTCAACGACCAGCGCGGCGTTTCGGCAAGCCTGTCCTCGCTCGGTGATATCAACGCCGAGCTCGGCAACCTGACGAAGGCGAGGCAGTATGCGGAGCAGGTCTACGATATCGGCGTCGAGATCGACGATGACGAGGTCAAGGCTGCCGCCCTTTACGAGATCGCGCTGACTGAACGCCTGCTCGGCGATCCACGCGCTGCGGCCGCGAGGTATGCCGAAGTCGAAGCGCTGCGAATCGCCATGGGCGACCTGACCGGCGTCAACAATGCGCGAATTGGCATTGCGCGCTCGTGGATCGATATGGACGAAGTCGATGGCGCCGAAGGCATCGGCCAGGAGTTACTGCAGAATGCGCGCGACCAGGATCGCGACCGCCTGGAAGCCCGAGCACTGATCCTGCTCGGCGAAGTCGACCTGGGTCGCGAGAACTGGACCGACGCCGTTGCCCACTATGAAGAGGCTCTCGACATAGCAACACGTATCGGTGACAAGCCGATCGCGTTCTCGATACGTACGAGCCTCGCACGAGCCTGGCTCGAGATCGGTGACATCGACACGGCGCAGCCATATCTTGACGCTGCTGTGCTCGAACGTCCCGAGCACAGTGAAGTGAACAGACTCCAGGCTCGCATGGCCTGGGAAGAAGGCGATGCCGGCACGGCGGCCGAGTTTATGGCGCTAGCGCGCAACGGCGCGGGTGAACGCTGGAGCGATGAGGACGCGGCAAAGCTCGAAGAGTATCGCGCCGCCCTGCCCTAGTGGGCTTCTAGGGCGCCTCTTCTTCGCGGGCAGCATCGAACGTCCCGTCACGGAGAAAAGCAATCGTCAGCTCGATCGGCTCTTGCATGCGCATCATGAATGCATGCGAATGATCGACCACGACGAAATCGCTCATACCCTCGAGCTTGGTATCTTCGACCGACACGCGTCCGTCGTCGGGGTCTGGCAGGACCGCCGATGTGATCGGGTCGATCGTGCGGTTGCCGGCAATGACGCCAAGTTCAAAATCGGCAGGTCCGAGCTGCAGCGGAACGCTTTCCTCGCCCTTGCCGAGCTGCTTGCCGACGGGACCGTTGAGCCAGTCGTAGCCCGGCACTTCAGCCATTTCATCGGCCGCAATACTGCCCTGGTTCGGTGGGCCCAGCATCACGACCCGGCCGAGTTCGGAGATTTCGTTTGCGCTCAGGTACTGGCGCACGAGAATGCCGCCCAGAGAATGCGTGACGAAATGAATGCGTTCCAGGTCTTCGTGTTCACGACAGGTCGCGAGGCCGTCTGGCACCGCGATGTCAGCGAGTTCCTCGAGCGTGTGGTCGCGCGACGGGTAGTCCACGTTGGCAGTAGAGAATCCAGCCTCATCGAGTTCGCGTTCCATCTTGCTCATCGACGTCGACGAACGCATCAGGCCGTGCAGCAGCACGACGCATTCGCTCGCCTGGGCGAGGCTGCCCGACAAGCCGAGTACAACGATGAGAAACAATCGATTCATAGTCACTCAGACCGCGGAAACGAAACCGCGTTCACGCAATTGCGCGTCGTGCAGGCGCGCGAGTAGGGTCAAGGCTGCCAGTGCGCCGAACAGGGCCCAGCCCATATCCGACTGTGTATCCCACACGTAGCCCTGGGTACCGAGAAACGCGTCAGCCGCTTCGTCGGAAAGCAGCGCAACCCACCATTCGATGAGTTCGTAGAACGCACTGAAGCCCAGGCAAAAGCAGACGATGAAGAAGTCGCGCCATCGCGATGAGTTAAACACACGCAGCCGAATCATGAGTTCGCGCGTGATCATGGCTGGTACGAATCCCTGCACGAAATGGCCGAGCTTGTCGTAGTTATTACGACTGCCATCGACAAGCTCGCGAAACCACTCGCCCAGGGGAACCTCCGCGTACGTGTAGTGGCCGCCCACGATGAGCACGATGCAATGCAATAGGATCAGCACATAGACCAGGGTTGTGAGCGGAAAGCGTTCGCGCGTAACCCACAGGACGATGCCACCGGCCACGGCGGGCGCGACTTCGAGACACCAGGTCACGAAGTCTTTCGGTCCGATCCCCGACCAGATGAGCGCCGTCATGAACGTGCCGATCCATATCCATCTCATGTAACCATGTCCTTCCGTGAGCGCCAGAATCCGTCACCGCTGAATTTCTGCCACACCCATGGCAGCCAGCGTAACAACGCGAAGCTCAGCCACAGCGCCCAGACGAGAATCAGCACTTTGTAGATCCACACGGGCACAGTGAATGCCGTGGCCACAGGCAGCAGCGACATGCTGCGATCGGCAAACCAGCCCAGGATCGCACCGTAGGACTGGTATCCGGCGACATGCATGTCGGGCGTGCCCAGCAGACCCTGTGGCAAGGCCGTGATGACGGAGAGCAGGGCGATAACCGTCAGCCCGCCAATAAAGACCTGCAGGATATTGAAGCGCCACCAGCTCATCGTATCGGTCGCGATACGCTCCCGTGCACCGCAGGCCAGCAACCAGATGGCAACGACACCCAGCACCGGCCAGTTGAACGTGCTGAAACCAAGACCCAGCAGCAGCCACTGCCAGCTATTCAGCGGCGCCAGCCCGGTACGACCCAATATCAACGCAAAAATAATGAGCACGACGAGCTCCGACCAGTACAAGACGGCGGGTCCGAGTTGCGGTCCGAGTGTGCCGAGCAACCAGCGGTCATCGGGCATCCTGAGAGACAGGTTGATATTGCCCGCCGGCGCGCCGAGGTCGACCGCGGGCGTGATCGTACGCACGGTCATGCCACCCGTCGAACGCCAGGACACACTAACGGAATGCTGTCCCGGGAGGATCGGCAGTGTCAGTTCGCCATTTTCGGCACGCAGCGTCTGCGCTCGACCATCGATGAACACCGACGTAACTTCTGCGTCTACCGGCAACTGAACGACGTGTTGCGCACCGCGTGTGCTGCGATACTCCAGCCCGAGATTGACGTCGCTCGAGCGATTGCCGTGCGTGGTCGAGAGCGTGACTGAATCGAAAGCAAGCGTGTTTCCCTCGCTGGCCTCGGGTCGCGTTGCGGTCAGCACAAGCTGCTCGCCGCTACGCGGATCGAACTCGGCCACGCGCACCGTACTGTTGTACGTGCCGCTGTTACTTTCGGGCAGTCCCTCGAAAGACGCATTCCATACATTGCCGACCGCAAATCGCCACACCTCTTTCCAGGGGACGCCCTCGGCAACACTCAATGTCAGCGGCGACTTCAGTGGCAGGTTGGACACCCAGCTCACGGTATGTTGCTGCGGATCCATCGACACGAGCACGCTGCCATCCGTCACCGTGAAGTCGCCGCTCACGATGGACTCGCCATCGAGCAGCGGAATATCCAGCGTGAGCGCGCCTTGCGCCGGCGCTACGCGGGTAACCGTCGTGCGCACACGCCAATCCAGGTCCAGCTCCACATTACGCTCTATGCGAGCGAACGTCGGGAAGCGACTGCTTTCCCACCGAACCGTGTCGCCGCTGTCGTCCGTTTGCAGCCGCGTCAATTGCAGCGAACCGGCGAGCAATCGGCGGTCCTTCAGCCCAGCGACAAACCAGCCATCGCTGGCAATGTCGATAACCCGGGCTGGCGTTGGGAACGGCACTTCGAGGCTGTCGACAGCAGGGACCGGTCCGCGCAATGTCACACGGTGGCGCCCCGGCGTTACGTACAGCCAGAACGACCCGTTCGCCATGCGCAGCACGCGCGCGTTCGTCGCCCCGTCGACCAGTACGGCGTCGGGACGCCACCCCTTCGCCGAACCAGGCAACGGAATGGCGACAGCTTCGAGCGCATGAACACTGAGCTCCATACTGATCGCGTTGAGCCCGACTTCGACGTCGGCAGACGCGATTTCAGCGCAGCGAGGTACGCAGTCGGGCGGCTCGAGCAAGCGCTGCTCGAGTTCCTGCAACAGTTGCGGATCCGGCGCTTGCGCCTCCGCCGGCGGGCTGGCGAGCATCAGCGAGCCACACAGGACAGCTACCGCCGCACTCGCAGCCTGGTTGCGGCCCAGCGTGAAACCGCCAGGCAGGCTCCAGCGACGATTGGCGACCTCTGCCGCGAGGTAGCCGGCGAACAAGAGCATCAACGCCACCTCGAAGAAGCGCAGCGCACTAACCAGCCAGCTCGGCAGGATGATGAGTCGCATGCTCTGCTCGGCGTCCACAGGTCCGCTCCAGCGCAACGTGTAGTTGTTCCAGCGCCAGGAAGGAATACCCGGCCCGGCCTGGACGATTGCGTTGGCGGCGTAGCGAGAGAACTTCTGCGGTTGCTTGGAGCCCGTCACGACGATCTCCTCGAGCGCTTCCGCGGCCGGCGCCATACTGGCGAGGTTCGACATCCTGGCTGCCTCCTTACGTTCTCTTCCCGGTGCATCCGCCGGCTCTACCCAGTCCGCCATTTGCTGGTCGGCGGCGCCGACCATGCCATAGACGCTTCTATCGTATTGCGGCTCAAGTTGCGGATAGATCGCGACCCGTAGCTGCCCGGCAACAAACGGCACGAGCGCTATGACGAGTGCTGCCGCACTCAACAGCTGATAGCTGCGCACGATCTGGTGCAGGCGCCCTGCGGGCGTCACGCGCAATAACGCGATCGCGGCCAGCAGGTTCAGCCAGAGCCATGTTGGTGCGAACGCTTCGTGGAAACTCAATACCAGTGCGAGCAATGCGACGATGCCCGCCTTGGGACCAAACAACCGCCAGACGGCGATCGTGATAATCAGTACCAGGAAGAAATGCAGCAGCTGCCATTCACTCGCCCAGCTGCCGTACGCGGTGTCGACACCCGGCGCGGCGAGCAACTTGTGCCCCGGCGGCAGGTTGAGTTCCGTCTCGACTGCAGCAAAGCGGGACTGCCAGCCCGTGACCGGCATGGCACCGCGCGTGTCGCTGCGTCCCAGTACGCTCAGGTCAACATCGGTGCGACGCACTTCGACACCGGTCTGGCCCTCCGCCGGGCCATCCGTGATCAGCAGGCTCTCACCGTCTTCCTCGGCGGCCAGTAACGTGTACGGGCCACCCATGTCGAGACGCCAGTCGGTGCGCATTGCACCCGACACCTCGTCCTCAACGAGAAAGCTCCTGCCGTCGAATCCGAGCCACATCGTACGATCCAGCACCAGCTCGTTGCTCGCCGAGACGACGCCCCGGCTGCGTTCGGTAATGGTGAAAGTCGCGCCCTGGTCGACGCGAAATGCCGGGAACGAGCTCCAGTTCGGCGGCACTTCGACCTGAGCCGGATCGACGGGCGGCAAGCCCTCAGCCGCGGTGACCCGGAGCCTGTCATTGGACTGGTAGCTCCAGATTTCAGACTTGGGGAGATTGGTGCCACCTGTATGCCTGGTCACTGCATCCATTACGCCTGGCGCTCTCGCGCTCAGGTGAATGACCCAGCGTCCCGGGCGTACCTGCAGCCGCAGATTACCATCGGCTTCGAGCTTCGCCGGTAACTGGCTCTGCAGCCCCATCGGTACGAATCCCTCGGGGAGAATAGGACCGAACAGTTCTTCGCGAACCGCGCCCGACACATCGATCTGTAACTTGGTGACCAGGCGTGTCGGGACTTCATCCATGACGAGCCGGTAGATAACGGCGCGCACTGAATCGACAGCACGCGTGTCGCGTTTGCGCTCGCCGAGGAACACGCCATTGCGATTGAGCTCGGGGCGTTCAACCGGGCGACCGTCAACGGTCAGCGACAGCAGGCCGCTTTCCGGTGGCAGACGCAGTACGCCGGGGCGCTCATCCCATGCGAAGCGCCCCGAGATTCTGTAGCTCCCCGGGGGCAGTCGTACGCTGGGCACATTGTTGCGTGCGATGACTTCAACCGTACGGTCATTGGCCGTCACACGATCGGGCCAGTGCTCCGGACTGCCCGGCAACGCGACCCACTGCTCTTCGGCATGCAAAGTCCACAATTGCGTAAAACGGCCATCCGCCGAGGTCACGTCGAGCTGTAGCCGGCCGGGCCATGCACACAAGTAGTCGGCACGCTCGGCCGCACCGCGATCAAAGTAAAAAGGGCAGCTCCGGTACTCGTGGTCCTTGAGGACCCACTCCTGCCACCCCTCCAGCTCATCGGGAACATAATCCTGAGCGAGCGAGGCGCTGGCTGCGAATATCAACGTGAATACGAAAACCGTGAATGTGTTACGCATGTTGGCTCTCCGGCAATGCGTGTCTGACACTATACGTCAACGTTACACAGGCTCATCCAGGGTTAGTAATGCGGCGGTCTTTCGTCTGCCGGATCACCGTCTGGTGTGCCATCGCCCGCTGCCCGTACCCGGTCGATCAACGATCGGCACAGCTCCTCGAGCTGCATAATTTTGGCCTGCTGGTTCGTGACGACATCATTGAGTTCGTGCAACAACTGGTCCTGGTGTGCCAGCCGTGATTCGAGGTCGATGAAGCGCTCCTCGCTCATGGGCTTCCCCTGTTCGCGAATTCTTATTCAGGTAGGATACACGCCAAATCCCCGCGGAACCTCTCATGTCACTGCTTCGTTTCGACGACATCGGCCTCGAATTTGGCGACCAGCTCATTCTGCGTGACGCGGAATTTTCGATCGATGCGGGTGAGCGCGTCTGCCTGATCGGCAGGAACGGGGCCGGTAAGTCGACGACGCTCAAGCTGATCATGGGGACGCTCGAACCCGACCGGGGCGAGATTATCGCGAAACACGACCTGATTGTCAGCCAGCTCGAGCAGAGCCTGCCCGAAGC
>Ga0224508_10002788_pt1 | contig 14696 bp, 10 predicted proteins | sample SF_Jan12_sed_USG_4_FD_170157 | JGI IMG/M metagenome (GOLD analysis project Ga0224508, IMG submission 170157) | Sediment microbial communities from San Francisco Bay, California, United States - SF_Jan12_sed_USGS_21 | ecosystem: Environmental > Aquatic > Marine > Sediment | place: USA... | reverse complement strand
CGGGAAGACGTCGTATCCAAGCATCCACGTGAATGGTGCGCCAACGCAGAAGTCATCGAGTTCCTCGCGCGCTACGAAACGAGCACCGCATCGCGCTACATGACCGACACGGTCCAGTTTCGGCCCACGGAGCGAGCCACCAAGGCATTGGCCCTCAATGGTTACCCGCTTTTCTCCCACAGCGACGCCTCGGATATCCAGGGCACGCTGGTCGTCGTGCGTGACGTCACCCAGCAGAGCCTGGTGAAAGAGTCGAGCTCCGATTTCATCTCCCACCTGGGGCACGAGCTCAAGACGCCCCTGAACACGCTGGCCCTCTACAGCGAGGTCCTGATGGATCACAGCCAGGACGAGACCCAGCGCATCGAGGCTGTGAATACGATCAATGACGAGGTCGAGCGCCTGATCGGGCTGGTGAATAACCTCTTGAACATCAACCGCATCGAGACGGGCAGCTTTGACATCGACAGGCAACGGGTCCGGCTGGCGGATCTTCTGACCGACGTCTCAGAGAACCTGAACCGCACGGCGAAACAGAGCGACATTCGGATCGAGCTCGACATACCCCGTGACTTGAGCCCGGTCCTCGTCGACAAGGACCTCTTCCGGGTCGCGCTCAATAACCTGATGACCAACGCGATCAAATACAACGACCCGGCGGGTACCGTCACGATCAGGGCCGAGGAGACGGACGAGGCCCTCCTGATCAGCGTGCGCGACACGGGCATCGGCATCTCGCCCGATGATCGCGAGCACATATTCGAGAAGTTCTATCGCAGCGAGAACGACGAGGTCAGACAGCGGACCGGACACGGGCTCGGACTGGCGCTGGCCCGTCAGATCGTGGAGTTGCACGAGGGCGAGCTCACGGTGGACAGCGAGCCGGGTCACGGATCCACATTCACGATCACGCTCTGGAACCGTTCCGGCCTGATAAAGAAGGCGATTTAGATGAAGCAGGTATTGCTGGTGGATGACGAGGCGATGGTGCGTCGCGTATTGCAGGTAGCGCTGGAGAAGGCGGGCTTCGCCGTGGAGACGGCCGCCAACGGCGAGGAAGCGCTGACACGTCTGCGCGCGCAGGCACCGGATGTCATGATCACGGATATCGAGATGCCGCGGATGGACGGGCGGACACTGTGCGAGACGCTCCACGCGGAACAGCCGGAGCGCGCGTTCCCGGTTTTCGTCGTGACGTCTCTCACCGAGCGCGAGCACCGCTCATGGTCGAGCGCCATCGGCAATCTGCATTTCCTGGAGAAACCCGTCAGCGTACGCAAGCTGCTGGCCAAAATCGGTGAATGCCTGGGTGAGTGCCGGATCGCGACCGGGACTTGAAGATGATCCCCTCGACACTTCGAAATGCCGATCTGGAGATCTTCGCCGATCTATTGCGCGGGCTGTTGCCGGACGGGTCGCGATGCGCGCTGACCGATCTCGAAGGCGTCATCTTCTGGGGCGATGATCGGTTTCCACCGACCGTCACCGAGAGAATCGCAGACCGACTGGGCACGGCGCAAAGCTCTGCAACAGCTGATACGTCTACGGCCAAGAGCTTCCGGGCGAAGGGCCATGCCTTTCATGCGATCGCGATCCTGACGGAGCAGAAGCTACCGATCGCAATTCTCATTGGCTCGGCCCCCGAAGGGATTACCAGCGAGGCGATCACCAAGCCGCTCGCTACGGCGGCGAGGTCCCTGTCGAGAGAGATCGCGTTCGGCTCCGAGCTGGATGCCATGGCGACGGAGCTCGCCGATCGCTACGAGGAGTTGAACCTCGTCTATCACACGGAGGACCAGGTCAACTATTTCGCGGAGGGGCAGCAGGCCCTGGAGCAGCTGGTGGCCAACTGCTGCGAGTACCTGAACGTGGGACTGACCACACTGATGATGAAAGAGAAGGGACTCTTCATCGATCGCGAATCGGGCGATCAGGCCATCGAGGACACCCAGCTCATCCTGGACCGGATCCGTGCGGGGCTCTACGAGACGGTCGTCGAAGCCAGGGAGCCCGTGATCATCAACAACCTGACGAGCCCGGAGGCTCTGGAGGTGTGGCACGGCATGGCCTACAAGGTGCTCGCTGCTCCCGTGATCGACAGCAAGGGTAACGTAAACGGGATCCTGGCCATCGCCAATCCGTACGGGAAGCCCGACTTCTCCAACAGCGATAAAAACCTGCTGCAGGTGATGTCGCGCAAGGCCGCAAAGATCGTTCAGGTCAACTATGACTCGCTGACGGGCCTCGTGAACCGGGAGGGCCTGGAGTTCTTCGCCGAGCGACTGTTTGGCGATTCGCGCGCCAGCGGACTCGAGCATTGCGTGCTGCACTTTAATATCGATCAGCTGCACATCATCAACGACACCGTTTCCCACGATGCCGGGGATGCGGTCATAAAAGCCGTCGCCGATGAGATCCGCCACGGGGTGCGCGATACGGATGTTGTCTCCCACCTGGGCGGCGACGCATTCGGCGTGTTGTTGCAGAAGTGCCCCCTGGAACGCGGCACGTTCATCGCGGAGAAGCTGCGCGAGAGCATCGTCGATCTGGTCATTCCCTGGACGGATCGTTCCCTGACGGCAACGGTGAGCGTGGGTGTCGCCCCCATCGACGCCGACACCGAGTCCGCCGCGGCCGCACTCTCCGCCGCGGAGCTCGCCTGCGACGCCGCCAAGGAAATGGGTAAGAACCGGGTGCAACGCTTCTATCACAGCGACACGGCGCTCGTACGACGGCACCGGGAGATGGAGTCGGTCGGAACGATCCAGACCGCGCTGAAAGAGGATCACTTCGAGCTCTACGCACAAGTGATCGAACCGCTGGCCGACCCACACGACGGCGTGCACTTCGAGATCCTGTTGAGGCTGCGCGATGGGGACGAGTGCCTCCCGCCGGGGCTGTTCATGCCCGCGGCGGAGCGTTATCACCTGATGCCCGAAATCGATCGCTGGGTCATCAGGAAGACACTTGCCTTCCTCGACGAGCGATGGGGGAGCCTCACGCCGGAACCCTCAATGGTCTCCATCAATCTCTCCGGTCAGACCCTCGGCGAGCCCGGGTTTTCGGAGTTCCTGGGCGATGCGCTGTCGGGCCTGCGGGTGCCGCTGGAGCGAATCTGTTTCGAGATCACGGAGACCGTCGCGGTCGCCAACCTGCAAGTCGCGACCGCTTTCATGAAACAAGTGAAGCAACGCGGCTGCCGGTTCTCGCTGGACGACTTCGGCTCGGGATTGAGCTCCTTCGGCTATCTCCGCCAGCTGCCCGTCGATTATCTCAAGATCGACGGCAGCTTCGTGAAGGAGATCGTTCAGGACGAGGTCTCGGCCTCGATGGTGGCCGCCGTGCATCAGATCGCCACGGTCATGGGGCTTCAGACCATCGCGGAGTTCGTCGAGAACGATGCCATCAAGCGCAGGCTGAAAGAAATCGGCGTCACATACGGCCAGGGGTACGGCATCGGCAAGCCCATGCCCCTGGCTGCCATCTTCAACGTAGAAACCGAGAAACGTAAGGCGCTGGCAACATGAGCGCCGCGGCGGAAACGCCAACGACCAATATTTCGAAAGTCCGTGTCGGGGTGATGACGCGGCTGGCCCCCCGGCTTTCCCTGAGCAATGAAACCGAACTCAACGAGCTCGCCGAAGTCGTGGAGGAGTGCCTGAAGAACGGGGACACCCGCGTAGTGGTGGACTTGAGCCACGTGGGCATGCTCGTGAGTCAGGCGCTCGAGAAAGTCCTCGATCTGCAGGAGAGCCTCCTGCGAGCGGGCGGCTGGCTGAAGCTCGGCAACGCCAATGGCGTGGTCCTGGAGACGCTGCGGATTACCGGCCTGAACCAACAGGTGGCGGTGATTCAGAGTGAGGAGGCCGAGAGTGAGACGGGACTGCACGCGTTCCCCGTGGAAGGTCGCCAACGGCTTGGGGACATTCTCGTCGCCCGGGGCCTGATCGACGAAGCAAAGATCGAAGAGGCGCTGGAGCTGCAGAAGACCGTCGACAAGCGGCTCGCACAGATCCTGATCGATAAGGGCTGGGTGTCGGAGCAGGAGGTGCTCAAGGCCCTGGCCGACCAACTCTCGGTTCCCTACGTGCGCGTACGCCCGGGGCTCTTCGACCCGGCGGTCACGGAGCTCCTGGACCGGGGCAGCGCCCGGAGACTCAAGGTCCTGCCGCTCTTCAAGGTCCGCGGCGAAGTGACGCTCGCCACCACTCAACCCCAGGCGATCCCGAGTCTGCGTGAAGTGGAGGAGGCCATCGGCGGCAAGGTCCGCCCGGTGCTGGCCCGCCAGGAGGACATCCTCAAGGTCATCGAAGAGAGCACGAGCCTCGACGGCATATCCGAGGAGCTCATCGCAGATCTCGGGGACGACTTCGAGATCCTCGAATCGAATATTCCCGAGGACTACTCGGCCATCGACGAGGTCGCGGCGGGCAGCCCGGTCATAAACCTGGTGAACTCGCTGATTCACCGGGCGGTGAAGGACGGCGCCAGCGATATTCACATCGAGCCGTTCAGAAACATCTCCCGGGTGCGCCTGCGGATCGACGGGATTCTCTACGAGATCATGACGCCGCGCATCGAGCTCCATCCCGCGCTGGTGTCGCGGCTGAAGGTGATGGCGAATCTCGACATCGCCGAGCGCCGACTGCCCCAGGACGGCCGGATTCAGGTCCAGACCCAGGGCCGCTCCGTGGATCTCAGGTTCTCGAGCCTGCCGGGGCTCTTCGGCGAGAAGGTCGTGCTGCGGGTGCTGGACAAGAACCAGGCGATCCTCGAGCTCGGCAAGCTCGGCATGAGCGACGGCAACCTCGCCACCTACGAGAAGCTGCTCGGCCGGGGCTACGGACTGGTGCTGGTGACGGGACCGACCGGCAGCGGCAAGACCACGAGTCTCTACGCGGCGCTCAATCACCTGAACTCGCTCGAGAAGAGCATCGTCACCATCGAGGACCCGGTCGAATACCAGATGGACGTCATCAACCAGAACGAGGTCCGGGACAAGGTGGGCCTGACTTTCGCCAAGGTGTTGAAGCACGTGCTGCGCCAGGACCCGGACATCGTCATGGTGGGCGAGATCCGGGAGCGGGAGACGGCGGAGATCGCCGTGCAGGCGGCGCTGACCGGACATCTGGTGCTCTCGACGTTACATACCAACGACAGCGTCGGGGCCATCACCCGCCTGATCGACATGGGGGTGGAACCCTATCTGCTGTCGTCCGCGTTGATCGGCGTGATCGCCCAGCGGCTGGTGAGGACCATCTGCCCCTCCTGCAAGACGACCTATATCGCGGAGCCCGAGCTCGCCGAACAATACGGCTGGCCGAAAGATGAGCGCGTTCGTCTCGCGAAGGGTCGCGGTTGCAACGAATGCTACGACTCCGGCTACAAAGGCCGGATCGCTATTCACGAGGCGCTCGAGACCGATGCCAAGTTGCAGCGGCTGATCGTCTCCAACCCCACCAAGGATCAGCTCAACGACTTCCTCGCCGAGCGCGAATTCGACACTCTGTTCGATGATGGCCTGAACCGGGCTAAGCGCCAGCTCACGACGCTGGAAGAGGTGGGCCGAGTCATCTCCATGTAGGAGCGAGGAAAACATGGCACTGGAACTTCAAACCGTCACCCAACCCGCATCGACTGCGCCCGCGAAGGCGAATGCGATGTCGTTGCGGTTAAAGCTCCCCACCCTGTCGCAACCGCGGCTGAATGACCGCGACCGCATGTTTTTTACCGAGCAGCTCTCGCTCCTGCTCGAGACCGGCACGAGTCTCTACAACGCGCTCGGCGCGCTGAGGCAGCAGAGTCCGAATCCGGCCATGGTGGCCGTACTGGATGCGCTCATGACGGATATCTCCGAGGGCAAACCTTTCTCACAGGCGCTGGCAAAGCACCCCACCGTGTTCTCACCCAACTACGTGAACCTGATCGCAGCCAGCGAGACGGGCGGGTTCATGCACAAGGTGCTCTCGGAGCTCCTGGTCATGGAGGAGAAACGCGCGGAACTCAAGAGCACGCTCTTCTCCGCCCTCTCCTACCCCGCGTTTTTGATCTGCTTCTCCGTTGCCGTCGTGATCTTCGTGTTGGCGGTCGTGTTCCCGAAATTCGGGACGCTCTTTATTTCCATACACGATCAGCTGCCGGTCACGACGCGGTTCCTGATGGTCCTGAGTAACGGCCTGCTGGAGCACTGGCTGTACCTGGCGATCGGGATTGGCGGGCTGGCGATCGGACTGAATCGCTGGCTGGCCACCGCCGCCGGGAGGGAGTCAGTCGACCGCATGCTGCTGACGCTGCCCGTAATTCGGAACGTGACCGCGGAGCTCTACATGGTGCAGGTCCTGCGCGTCATGAGCCTGTCGCTCGGCAACGGCGTGCCCATGGTGGAGACGCTGCAGGCCTGCCGGGATGTCGTCGATAACCGGGTCTTCAAGAAATTCCTCGACCGGGTGGAAAACCTGATCCAGGAAGGCCGGGGGCTCGCGACGGGCTTCGAGCAGGCCTCGTTCGTGCCCCCGGTCGCCAAGGCGATGCTCGCCACCGCGGAGGAGTCCGGCAATCTGGGCCCGGTCAGCGCACGGGTGGCGGATTACTACGAGCGGGAGCTGACGAAGCGACTGCAGACGCTCTCGAAGATGGCCGAGCCCATCATGCTGCTGGTCATGGGTGCCGTGGTCGGGCTCCTGGTGAGCTCCCTGATCCTACCCATCTTCAAGCTCTCCCGCGCCGTCTCGTAACACAATGGGGACATTCCTCTTTTCTCGGAAAAGAGGAATGTCCCCTATTTAGCCAGACGTGAACCGCGTCACATTCCGCCCCTCAAGAAACGCCCAAAGCCGGTCGACACAATGGCCGTCCCGCGGACATAAGGACGTTTAGGAGAACTTTGCAATGGGAACGCAACGGGAAAATATCAGAAAGAGCAGCGGCTTTACGCTCGTCGAGCTGCTCATCGTGACGATCATACTGGCCATCCTGGCGGCCATCGTGGTGCCACAGTTTACGGCAACCACGGACGATGCCAGAGCGTCGGCCTTCGACTCCAACCTCTCCGCCATGCGCGCCGCGGTCGAACTCTACCGCCAACAGCACAACGCCTACCCGGGTAACGTCGGGGCCACAGCAGCGACCTGTGTCAACGGCACCAACGAAGTCGCAGCCGTCGGGGATGCCTCTTTCGTGACCCAGATGACCCGGTTCACGAACGCTGTCGGTCAGGCTTGCACGGGTACCGATCCCGCCCAGTTCCGGTTCGGTCCCTATCTGAAGGACGGCATTCCGGTCAATCCCCAGGGCACCGTCAACACGGTCACCGTGGTGGCCACCGGCGTGCTGGGCCTGACCACGGGCGGCACGGGTGGGTGGCGCTTCGACTCGATCACCGGCGAGCTCATCGGGGACCAATAAACCCGGGCTTTCATGAGTCATGCGCTACGGGGATTCGCCATGGGGTGGCCCACGTAACGCCGCCCACCGGGGTTACACCCTCCTAGAGCTCGTCGTGGTCGTCAGCATCGTCGCCGTGCTGGCGGCGGTGGCGGTACCCGGATTCAACCCCGCTCAAGACGAGAAACTCGAATTGGCCGCCGAGCGCATCGCCGAGGCCATCCGCCATACCCGTGCCGAAGCGATGCGAACCGGGGAAGCCCACGGCCTCACCATCAGTCAGTCGACCCAGAAAGTGACGGTGAAAAAGTACGACCTGACCACCGCGCCGATCAGCGTCCTGTTTACGCTGACCCATCCCATCGACAAGCAACCCTACGACTTCAATGTCAACACCACGCGCAGCACCGAAGGCGTGACCATCAGCAACAGCCAGGACGCGTTCGACTACTCCGGCCTGGGTCGGCGCAGAAGCCTGCTGTTCGATGCCAACGGCACGCCCATCTGGGTCGTCGGCTCCGGCCCGACCACCTATCTGCTCGATGACGGGACCGTCGAGCTGACCTATGGAAACAGCCAACGCCTCGTGCGCGTCGCCACCATCACCGGCCGGGTGACCATCGAATGAGCCCCCCGGGCAGCCCGGCTCGAGAAACGGGTATCTCCTACGTCGAAACCCTACTCGCCGTGACCGTGCTCGCCTTGGCGCTCGTCCCCGCGCTCGAGTCCCTGCAGACCGCCTTCAGAGGATCGGCGGTGCAGGAAGAAGTCATACTCTGGCAGCAGCAACTCGCGACACGGATGGCCGACGTTCTCGCCGAGCCGTTCGCCACGCTGGACGACGCGGCCCAGGCCGCGGGCAGTGAGACGACGCCGAGCAGCTATTCGGATGCGGCCGGTGGCCCGGATCGAGTGCTCGTGTTCCTGAGCCGCTACGACGGCGACAACGCCGACGCTAACGGCGATCCTTTCGATAGCGGAATGGACGAGGGCTTGCTCTGGATCCGTATCGCCATCGAGAACACGCCGTACGACCTGACGACCCTGGTGGCGCAATGAAACCGATGGCGCCGACTCTTCCCGCAACAACCTGCCAACAACGCGGCTTCACCCTCGTGGAGCTCCTGGTCACCGCCACCATCAGCCTGCTGATCATCGCCGGACTCAGTGGGGTGATCCAAGCAACCGTCGAGTCCAAAGTCGCCCTGGACGAACGTATCGATGTGGCTCGCCAGGCGGGCTTCGCCATGGAGCGCATGGTGCGAGCAGTGGGCCACTCGCGCAGGCTCTTGTTGCCGCTCAACGATAATCCAGGCACCAATTGGCCCGAGGACATTCGGGAGGAGACGGTACCCGCCTCGCCGCCCATCGGCAGCAGCACGCTCGCCACCGCAGTGCTCGCGGTCACGTTACCCACCTATGTCGATCTCGACTTCAACGGCGTGCCCGACGCCGATGACGACGGGGATGGGCTCATCGACGAAGATCTGCCCAACGACAATCACCACGACTTCTTCCCCGGGATCATGCTCATCGACGACGACGGGGACGGCACGGTCGACGAAGGCGGTGGCTGGGCCCAGGACGATGAAGACGGCACGACCGAGAATGAGGACCGCCTGGACGGCGTCGACAACGACGGCGACGGCAGCATCGATGAGGACCCGGCGTCCGACAACAACGGCGACAACTGTCCGGGACTCTGCGGCGTCGACGATGATGGCGACGGCCAGATCGATGAGACCACCAAGGACGACGACGACGAAGACGGCGGCACCTTCGACGATCCCTACGATCCCGTCGTGTTTTATCTGAACGGTGGCACACTGATGGAGCGCACGCCGGTGCCCTGGAACGAGGACGGGATCAGCACGCCCGACGGTCCCGTGGATGGTCGCGATTTCGTCGCCTCGCCCATCGCCGAGAACGTCACGCTGCTCCGCTTCGAGCGCCTGCCCGCCGCCAGCAGCGGCGCCCAGCTCGTTGATATCACCCTGGAGCTCGCTGACAACGACGGACAGGTGATCAGCCTCAACCGCCGCGTCCGCGTCGGGGGTGCATTGTGAGTGCCCCGCAGGGGACTGCCCCCTCTTACCCGAAAAAGAGGAATGTCCCCTTTCCCGAGCGCGGTTTCGTGCTCATCGCAGTCATGGTCGCCCTGGTGCTCGTCGCGGCCATCGGGCTCATGCTCAGCACCGAGGGTGCGGTCGAAGCAGAGCTCACCGGCCGGGGTACCGAAGCGCTTCAGGTCGACCATATCGCCCGGGCAGCGATACAGCACGCCGTCTGGCAGAACGATGGCCTCGCCTGTTCGGGCGACTTCAACGTTCCAAGTACACCGTTTGGCGCGCACAGCTATGTGGCTACGGTCACCGGGGGTGGCGCAACGACCACTTACAGCCTCTCGGCCGATCAAGACTCCTGGATTGACAGCGGTGGCCCCGGCAGTAACAACGGTGGTGACTCGGATCTGCACATCAAAGGTGATGCAGGGGATCTGGAGCAACCGCTCTACCGTTTCGACCTCTCCTCCCTGCCAGCTGGCGCGCAGATCAACTCGGCGTCCGCCTCCTTCTATGTGTTCGGGGAACACCCGGAGGGACCCGTGACCGTGCACCGAATCACGGCCGGGTGGAACGAGGGAGACGTCACCTGGGACAGCATCAGCGGCAGCGTCGACAGTCAGATCCTGGCGACGATTCCTGCCCAACCGGACAAAGATGTCTGGGTGCAGGTAAACGTTACTGCTCAGGTGCAGTCTTGGGTGAACGGCGAGCCCAATAACGGCATTCTCTTGGCCTCGAGCGTAGCCGGCGTCCACGCCCAGTACGTCAGCCGGGAGGGTGCCGGCACTAAGCAGCCACGCCTGGACGTCGTCGTCGGCACGGCGCCTGCATCGCCGTTGGCTATTCAAGCCACCGGTACGCTCGACAACGGAATCACCCGCACACTTAATCGAACCGTTTCCGGTTATCAAGCGCGCTCCGGCGCTTATCTGGAACCTGTCGGTGACGCGTACCTGAAGGAGGATGATGCAAGCCTGAATTTCGGGGCGAGTTCTGGTCTTTGGGTACAGGATTCCGGCGCGGTAGGTGAAGCGGACAACAGTGTCCTGAGATTTGAAATCAACCGCATTCCAGGCGGGTCCGAGGTAACCAGCGCAACCTTGGAGATGTACGCCTACAACGATTCTTCCAACGCATCTGGCAGCTCAATTGGCGTTCACCGCGTGACCCGTGATTGGGTCGAGGGAACGGGCACCGGTACCTCTGGCGCCGGCGTCACCTGGAACGATAGCGAGCCGGGAATATCCTGGTCGAACGCCGGCGGCGATTACGATGTAACGGTGCTGGCCACCGCCGATGCGCCGGCCGGCACCACCGGCTGGCGGCAGTGGGATGTGACGAATCTCGTCAACGGCTGGTCGACCGGTGCCTATTCGAACCAGGGCATGATCCTGGTGGCGGAAAACGCATCGACCTTGGTCGGGTTCAGGAGCAGCGATTATTCCGACGAAACCCTGCGGCCAAAACTAACGCTCACCTATGCGTGCCAGTGCGGCAGCGCCTGCCTGGCGCCCCAAGGCACGGGCAGTGTGCTGCTGGTGAGGAACCAAAACGACCCCGATCCCACGGATACCGCAAAGCAAGCGCTGTTCGAGGCTTGGGCTATACGGTCAACCTGCTCAATGATTGGGACGATCAAACGACCTACAACGCCGCGATGGCCAGCAACGATGTGGTGTTTATCAGCGGCGCCAGCCCGTTTGCGGTGGACACGAAACTGAACAACGCTCCCATCGGCGTCGTCAACGAACGGGGCGAGCTCAACGATGAGCTCGGCATTGCATCGGGGCGGGCCTCGCCGGTCGGCGACACCGTCGACATCGTCGACACGAGCCATTACATCACCCGGGTATTCCCGACTGCGCCACTGCAAGTCATGACCGCCGACGTGGAACTTGCCACCGTCAGTGGCACCGTGGCCCCCGGCGCACAGCAGCTGGCGCAAATCGGCGGTGTCGGTGCGCTGGTCGCCCTCGATGCGGGCGCAATGTTGACCGGTGGCGGTAACGCGGCGGCGCGGCGGGTCTTTCTGCCGGCCGGCGAGTCTGCGGTTGACTGGATGATGACCAACAATGGTCAGGTCCTCCTGCAGCGGGCACTCGCCTGGGGCATGAACGCGGATGTCGGGGGATCAGGCAACCTGCTCATGGTAGTCGTCAACCCCGGCAACCTGACGGCTCAGGAACAACAGAAGAAAACGCTCATCGAAGGTTGGAGCTACACCGTCAACTTGATCGACGAATCCGATCCGCAGAGCGCGTTTAACACGGCATTCGCCGCCAACGACGTAGTGTTCGTTACCGAGGACGTCACCGCCAGCAATATCGGCAACAAACTGACCCTCGCAACAATCGGCGTGGTCACGGAGGAGGCGAACCTGTCGGATGAGCTCGGCCTATCAGCGAGCATCGCCTGGGAGAGCGGCACCGATATCGAAATCAACGATAACGGTCACCACATCACTTCACCTTTCTCTCTGGGTGTGCTGGCGGTTCTATCAACCTCTGAGTCACTGGCGTACGTGACCGGTATCCAGGCGCCGGATCTGCAAAAGCTCGCAAGCTCGGTGTCCGGCTACGGGGTCGTGACCCTGGACGAAGGGGCGACCACCCACACGGGCGGTTCGGCGGCCGGGCGGCGCGCGCTGCTGCCCTGGGGCGGCAACAACATGGACGTTGCAAGCCTGACTGCCGACGGCCTGACGCTTTTCGAACGCGCGCTTCAGTGGGGAGCGGGCACCGGGGCGGGTGCCGCTACCGGGCTCTATGCCCACTGGAAGCTCGACGATGGGGCCGGCCCGACTGCGCTGGACTCCGTAGGCGGTCACGACGGGACCCTGGTGAGCACCCCCGCGTGGGTGGCAGGCACACTCGACGGCGGGCTCGACTTCGATGGCGTGAACGACTACGTCGATGTCGGCACGTTCGATGTGCCCGGTGGCGGGCTCACGATGATGGGTTGGTTCAATGCCGAGACTATTCCGGAGACTGATCCGCGAATCATCTCCAAGGCGAGCGGGCCGGATCCAAGCGATCCCTACTGGCAGCTGAGCACCAGAAGCCCCGGGACAGACCGCTACCTGCGTATGCGTATCAAGGCGGGTGGCACGACCTCCGAGCTCGGTGACTCCAGCGAGCTTCTGAGCCCAGGGCAATGGTACTTCGCAGTGGGCACCTACGATGCCGCGACCGGGTCGATGAAACTCTACCTCGACGGGGTGGAGGTCGCGAGTGGATCTCACGCCGTCGGCGGTCCCGTGGACGCGAATCCCTCCGTGCCCGTCGCGATCGGGGCGAATGGCTCGGTCGAGCGGTTCTTCGATGGCGTTCTGGACGATGTGCGCCTGTACGACCGCGCTCTCAGTGCTGCCGAGATTGCAGATCTCTACGCCGAGGGACTGGGTGGGCCTATTGCTCATTGGAAGCTCGATGATGGGACCGGGCCTACCGCGCTGGACTCCGAGGGCAGCCATGACGGGACGCTGACGAATGGTCCCGCTTGGGTGGCGGGACAGCTCGGCGACGCGCTCGACTTCGACGGCGCCGATGACTACGTCGACCTGACGTCAGATGCGCCATTGGATGATGTGTTTGTTGGCGGTGCGACGGTGATGGCCTGGATCGAGCCGGCGACCTGGGGTGGCAACGGCTACGGCCGTGTCTTTGACAAGTCCAGCTCCCCGTCAGCGACGGGAGACGGCTGGGCGATCCGACTGAACACGGACAACGGCGGCCTTAACTTTGGCCAAGGCTTCACCGGCGGGCGCGGCTGGTGGCGGTTCGCCGAGGGCGCGATCAACCTCGGCACCTGGCAGCACATCGCCGTGGCATACGACGCAAGCGCGACGGCGAACGATCCCATCGTCTATTTGAACGGCAACCCGATTGCGGTCACCAGGGTCGATACGCCATCGGGAGCTGTGCGTTCGGACGCCGCGCTCAACCTGCGCCTGGGGGCCCACGCGACGGGCAGCGGGCAGACCTTTGACGGCAAGATCGACGATGCCCGCGTTTACGACCGCATCCTTGGTGCGGCCGAGATTGCCGATGTCGCCGGTGGCGGCGGTGGCGGTGGCGGCGGTCCGGGCTACAACGAGGCCTATGCGCCGTGGTCGGCAACGAGTAACGATACCTGGCAGGCCGTGGATCTCGCACCCTTCGGCGTGCCGGCCAACGCGGTGGTCGAAGTCGCGGTGGTCAATACCAGTTCGAATACACAGTTGTGGGGCGGCGTACGCGCGGTGGGCTCGACCCTGAACCGGCGCCTGCAGCTGCACGAGGCAGAATCCGGCGGTACAGACGTCATGGTCATGACTGTGCAGGCCGATGCCAGCTCGCGCATCGAGCACTACGCGGACACAGCGTCGACCGTCACCTTCGTTCTGCTCGGCTACTGGGGGACCGGCACGTTCGTCGAGGCCTGGGACTTTTTCAACGCGGGTGCGAGCGACTCCTGGCAAGATCACGCGCTATCGGCCTATGGAGTCACTCCGGGCCATGTGGCCGAACTTCTGGTTCACAACGACACGACCAACAGTGAATATGCAGGTGGTGTGCGAACCGATGGCTCGACGGCGCAACGCGTCTTTGATGTCCACGAGCCCGAAGGCGGCGGCACAGACATGCTCACGATGCTGACCGTCGCCGGTACCGACGGTGGAGCGACCGTCGAATTGTTCGCCGAATCCAATTCGTCGATCGATTTCTACCTGATGGGGCACTGGAGCACCCCACCTGGCGCCTACACCGAGGCCCACAGCCTTCTGCCTGGCTCTCCAGCCTCGAGCGGCGCCTGGGACGACAAGGACTTGACGAGCCTCGGCGTGCCCGCCAACGCGGTGGCACAGATCGTGATGGCCAACGGCCAGGATTCTGCGGAGGCTGAGCTCGGCGTCAGGGCGAAGGGCTCGAGTATCGACCGGATTTTGGACCTGCAGGAGGCCGAAGCGGGCGGCGACGACCTGGCGAGCCTGCACGTCAACACGGACGGAAGCGCGACCATCCAATGGTATGACCAGAACACGGGCCAGGATCATCGGTTCTATCTGGTCGGCTGGTGGGTGATTCCTTGAGAGGCGGCTCCCGTAATGGGGACATTCCTGTTTTTCGACGCGAAGGCCGTAGTTAGTGGGGACTGTCTCCTTAGTCTGGTGCGGGTGTGAGCCGCGTCACGGTTTGTTACCGAACCTTCGCTCGACGGCCCGGGAGGGCCTCAATAGTTTCTACTTCGGGCCGAAGAATAGGGATA
>Ga0224508_10002787_pt1 | contig 14698 bp, 12 predicted proteins | sample SF_Jan12_sed_USG_4_FD_170157 | JGI IMG/M metagenome (GOLD analysis project Ga0224508, IMG submission 170157) | Sediment microbial communities from San Francisco Bay, California, United States - SF_Jan12_sed_USGS_21 | ecosystem: Environmental > Aquatic > Marine > Sediment | place: USA... | reverse complement strand
TGGCCACATTTGCCGGTGGTTGTTTCTGGTGTGTGGAATCGGACTTTGAAAAGCTTCCGGGTGTTGTGGAGGTGATTTCCGGATACAGCGGGGGACATGTCCCAAATCCAACCTACAAGCAGGTCTCCGCTGGCAGGACGGGACATATCGAAGCCGTACAAGTCTACTATGATCCCGAGCAAATTTCCTATGAAGGGTTGTTGCAGTCGTTGTGGCGTCAGGTCGACCCGACAGATGCCGAAGGACAATTTGTTGACCGCGGGCGCCAATACCGCCCGGCCGTCTTTTATCACGACGAGACACAGAAGCGGGCGGCCGAGCATTCTCTAGCGAAACTCGATAAATCGGGCCGCTACAACCAGCCAGTGGCGCTCGAGATCGTACCGTTCGAGCGCTTCTATAAAGCCGAGGAATATCATCAGAACTATTACAAGAAAAATCCAGTTCGTTACAAGTTCTATCGCTTCGGGTCAGGACGGGATCAATATCTGGAAAAGACATGGGGCAGCGAACTGCACATCGATCTAGGCAAATATAAAAAGCAGGAAAACATGTCTCAGTACTCGAAGCCGTCAGATGAAGAGTTAAAAAAGAGGCTCACACCGCTACAGTACGAGGTGACTCAGAAAGATGGTACCGAGCGTCCGTTCCACAATGAGTACTGGGACAATGAGCGCGAAGGGATCTATGTGGACGTTGTTTCGGGAGAGCCACTGTTCTCATCGACCGATAAGTATAAATCCGGTACCGGTTGGCCCAGCTTCGCCAAGCCAATTGATCAAGCGCATGTGAGGACGCGAACTGATTACAAACTTATCCTCCCGCGGACCGAGATCAGGAGTAAGTTAGCCGACTCGCACCTTGGGCATGTATTCAAAGACGGTCCCAAGCCAACGGGTCTGCGGTACTGCGTAAATTCTGCGGCGTTACGGTTTATTCCAAAGGAGAGCCTGGCGGGAACTAGGTATGCGGCGTATGTTGTACTGGTTGAGTAAATAAGACTGGAGGATCACAGTGAAGCCTGACCACTCCTCCCTAGCTATGTTTTGGGAAGCGACTGTGAAGGCAGTTCGATTGTAATAGTCAACGTACTGTCAGTTCACTACTGCTGTCAGGTATCGGTCGAGCCCTTTCGTCCTTCCGCCATCCTCGGTCCATAGTATGGGGAAGAAGTTCTCGTCCATCTCGTTGCCCATCAGCCGCATATACCTGCCGTAGATCGGGCCGTTACCTTGGTCGATATTTTTACGCACGAAGCGCGTTTCGGACGAGAGCGCGTGAGTTACCACCGAGCGGCGGGATCGTTCGGTGTTGTTGACGCCGGACCCATGCCAGGTGGTTCCATGATGGAACGACCCGCCACCTGCCGCAACGACGATCGGAACAACTTCCGGCTCAACGCCCTGTCTTGCTGCCTCCTCGACCATCGCGAGTCGGTAATCCTCGGGTCGATGGAAGGGGCCGATCTCGTCACATATTCCCCAGGTGTGAGAGCCCCTCACGACTTCCAAAGTACCGCCTTCGGCAAATGTGTCATCCAGGGCTATCCAGCAGCTGACCATCTCCCTCGGGGTGATCCATTGATGATAGGCACTATCCTGGTGGTAACCGATCGCGGTGGTACCGGGGGGTTTGTGCAGGACGTTGTCCTGCATGATCCTTGAGCCTGGCCAACCCGCCAATCGAGCAATTGCGCGACCGATGTCCTCGCGCAACACCACTGACGCGACAATTAGGTCCGCTTTCCAAGCATTACAAACTTGCCGGGTCGCGGCCGGATCACTTGTGGACGCCTGCCAGTTCACCTCATCGGGCGCAACCCCGGTCTCAAACTCTCCGTGAAAGAGGCGGGCGGCGCTATTCCTCAGAGCTTCAACGGTCTGCTCGTCAATTATTTGGTCGACGATGAGGAAACCGTCTCGACGAAACCTTTCTATTTGTGACGTGTCGATCTCGAACATTCGTTAGTGGCCCGGCTGCATGAGTGATTAATGCCGTGCGGAACGTGGACTTTCGTCGCACATTTTGCTCATCCGAACGCTGAACGTACAAAAGAAGCGCGTTCAGCATAGCACAAAAGGTGATTTCGCCATCGCCCGGAGCAGCCGCCTGATTGTGCGTCCGACGGCAAAGGGAAGCCTAATGTACCTCTCCAACAAAGGGCAATACCCAGACCTTTATAAACCGTGAAATTACAAGTAAATCTTAAGATTTTTCACCTTCCGAGCTCTAATCACGCGATGATGGAAATTACACAGGGCCTCCATATTATGGTCCGGATGATTACGCGACGGCCAGCGATCCTCGCGGGAGCCAGTGGTGCAATAGGTGTGGAGTTCTGCCAAAATATGATGTCGGTCATGGCGCTGGTGAGGCAGAGAAAATGATTGATTTCGAGGGTAAGACTGCGCTTGTAACTGGCTCGACGACGGGCATTGGCGAAGCCTGCGCGCGCGCCTTTGCTGACGTGGGCGCGGCGGTTATGTTGTCGGGTCGAAATGAAGAAAGAGGGAATAATGTCCTCGAGAGTCTTCGCGCAGCTGGCACCACGGCAGAGTTCTTGAAAGTCGATTTGCGCGAGATCGGGGCTTGTGAAAATCTGGTGGACGAGACTATAAAGCGATTGGGAGGGCTTGATGTGCTCGTTAACAACGCTGGAATTCTATATACAGCAAATGCCGTGGATACGACCAACGACCAGTGGCTCGACACCATGGCCGTAAACGTAAATGCACTTTTTTATATGAGCCGCTCGGCTGTGGTTCATATGCGGACGGCGGGTGGTGGCGCCGTCGTGAACATCGCCTCAGAATGGGGAATCAATGGAGAACCGAACCATGTCGGTTACTGTGCGAGCAAAGGTGCCGTCGTGCAGATCACGCGTTGCATGGCTCTGGATCATGCCCAAGAGAACATTCGCGTCAATGCGGTTTGCCCGGGGGAAATCCACACTCAGATGGTGGACGATATTTTGGCGACACAGGGCGGTGATTTGCAGGAGAATATCAAGCAACTGGCCTCTGGGATACCCATGCGACGTCTAGCCTCCCCTGTAGAGGTGGCGAAATGTGTTCGTTTTCTTGCTTCCGATGAGGCCAGTTATGTCACCGGGGCCATGCTCACTGTTGATGGTGGCAACGACGCCACTGCGGGACCCTATCCGTAGTAACACTCGACGGTCTGCGAGTTCGGCTAACACAGCAGCGGATTGTGACGACTGTCGTGAACCGGGGGGACTTTGACGCAGTTACATGGGTGGTCGTCTACTGCACCCTGGTTGTTCTGGTATGCGGAAGCCTCGTAGAGGCTGACATTTCACCGGCCGTTGTTGTCCCGGTAGGACTATTTGTTCTGCCTTTTGTTGCGTGCGTCCCGGACTTGCTTCTATCAAGGTGGCGCGCCAGGAAAAATCGTGGTTGAGCACCTTTCAGTGCTCGCGATCACGATCCCGTTGGTAATTACTCTGGGGTTCGTTAACACGCGTCTCACGTTGTTTACCCCTGGCGAAATTAGGTTCTGGGGGGTGTGCATCTTCGTCGCCGTGGAATTCATCAGTCTAAGCTTATCGAAATGACTGTCGTTCGTCTTCAGGAACTGGAGAAGCGATACGACGACGTCGTTGCGATCGATTTCAATGACTTACGTTGTTGTGCCGTTGCAAGCAAGTTTAGTCCAGGCTTACCCACATTGCCGAGCCGAGATGAAACTGCGAGAATGAAAGCGGTTTGTGTGGCTCGACGCCTCATATTTCGATCAAATTGAGGGTCGGCTGAGCTTGAGTCAGTGACCGCTGGTCGGTGACGGAAGTGACGGCGGCGAAAAAATAGGTCGGCTGTCTGACAAGGACGCCTCGCGGCGCTGCCTATGCGCTGTGCCATTTGTGCAGCGCACTTAACCAGGAGGATGTCAAAAATGAAATACCGATCCCTTATGCAAATCTTCAAGGGCACCGCGTGCACGACTTGTTTGGCTTCAAGCATGCTCGTCTCAAGCGGCGCTCAAGCCTGGTCTCTCGAAGAAGCGGCGGAACCGTATCGCGGAACCGAGATAAACGTCATCTGCGAGGGGTACCCGCCATGTTACGCATTGCGTGATGTCTCGCCGGAGTTCACAGAAAGAACAGGTATTAAGGTCAACTTTGAGTTCGGCGACCTTCTTGCGATCGCGCAGCGTATGCTCGCAGAGCAGCTCACCGGCTCGGAGTATTTCGATGGAATGCAAGTCCTCTCGTACCATCTGGGACTGTTCGGTGAGCAGGGATTTTACACCCCACTCCAAAAATTCATGGACGATCCCAAGCTACGCGACCCGAACTTCAAGGTGGAGGATTTTGTCCCGGCGCTGTTTCAGCAGAGCTCTGTGTACAACGGAACGCAGGTGGCGTTACCGTTTCAATATTTAGCCACGTTCGGCGTCATACGTAAGGACATCGTGGCCGACCCTGACGAACGTAAAGCGTTCAAAGCGAAGTATGGTCGGGAACTTCCGGAGCCCGGACTGATCATGGAGATCGAAAGTTATGATCAGTGGCGCGACCTGGCGGAATTCTTCACAAGAAAGAAGGGTGAAACACTGGCGGGGAAAGTTCTGGAGAACGATGTCTACGGAACAAGTGCGCCGTTCAAACGTCACCTTACCGTCTTTTGGATGTATTGGGCGACCCTGGTGGCTAACGGCGGTGAGATCTTCGACGTAAACGGCAATGTCGCGACCGACAAGGGGACTGCGGCTGCCGATTCACTCCAATGGCTGCTAGACATGAGGGAGTACGCGCCGCCTAGTTACCGAGAGTACACCTGGGACGAGCAATATCGCGATTTTTGTGCCGGCCTGATATTCATGACGACCTTCTGGCCGGATGCCGTGTATTATCTTGAGGACAGTAACGAATGCGTCTCGGCCGGGAACATCGGCTACTTTGTGCTACCTAACACACATCGTTCGATGCCCTTTGTCTATTCGTGGGTGATTCCTCCAACTGCCAAGAATCCAGAGGGGTCTTATCTACTCATGCAGTGGGCACTATCCCGTGACATCCAGGAAAAGGCGACTCCGATGGGTTGGATCGCAACGACCCGTGCGGACGTAATTAGCATGGATTGGTCGGGTCATCCACAGATTCACGGTGATATGGCGATTAAACGTGTCATCGCCGACAACGATTGGGTCTATGATTTGCCTCATCATCCGGCACTCATCGCGGCCCAGGACATCATGATGGACGAGCTAAGCGCCGCCGGCGCGGATAAGATTGATGCCTCGACCGCGATTAAGAATATGGCCGACCGCACCCGCAAGGCAGTTGGGCAATAACCAGAAGACGCCTGGCTTGATAAGCGACAAGGTAGACGTCTTTTCCGCGGCTTTACCTGGAGTACGCATCAGTGGAAGCTGTCTGGGGCGCGCTGTTGACGCCCCAGACGTGATTCAATTTGTGCCATAAAGTCTGCGAGCTTGCGCGAGGTTGTGAGACCGTCAGGGTATGATTTCCAACCGCAGTCCGATCCTCAGGATATCTTCTGAGGCGATCTTCCAATGGGTTTGTATTGCCCCTGTACTGGTGTTCCTGATTGTTGTTGCGGTAGCGCCCACTGCGGTGGCCATTGTCGACAGTCTACGCAACCTCGCACTTACCTCGTTTTCACAACGTGGAGAATTTCTCGGCCTCGACAACTACCGAGAATTACTTGGAGGCGACGCTAAGTTCTTCACAGCACTTTGGCACACGGTCGTTTTCGTTCTGATAGTTGTGCCCATTGAGTTTGCCGCTGGCCTCGCTATTGCGCTTCTGCTCGACCGAGAGTTTAAAGGGCGCAGGCTTGTCATCACTTTCGTAATGGTTCCAACCGTGATCGCTCCTGTGGTCGTCGCCCTTATCTGGTTTTTGCTGTTTCTACCGACCTTTGGCATTCTTACGCAGTATATGAACGAGCTGGGGCTATTTCGCAGTACCGGAGTCTTTTCAGATCCGATCACCGCGTTTGGCGCAATTGCGTTAATCGACATATGGGAGTGGACACCATTCGTGACCTTGCTCATGCTCGCCGGTCTGTCGGCAATGCCTAAGGAGCCCATAGAGGCGGCGACTTTGGACGGCGCTTCCCGTTGGCAGATCCTCCGGCATGTGCAGCTACCCCTACTAAAATCCCTCATCGTTATAGTGCTGATGCTACGCACGATTGACGCAAGCAAAGTCTTCGATACTGTGTTCGTGCTCACTGGCGGCGGGCCAGGCGATTCAACAGAGATGCTTTCCACATTTGCCTACCGCACCAATTTTATGAGCTGGAACCTGGGGTATGGGGCAGCTATATGTTTAGTGATCGCCTTTGCATCTTTGGTGGTTGCTGCAGCGTTCTACAAAATTGTGAGCCGTCAGTCTGAGCGGTCCACCCCATGAGCTGGCGCAAACCCAAGTTAACCACTGGGCTGACGGCGATAGTCCTGACAATCACGGTGTTTCCGTACGCGTGGATATTGCTTGCGAGTTTCAAGCGGCACGAGGATCTTTTCGCGCGACCCGTGAAGTGGATTTTCAACCCTACCATTGAGAATTATGTGGCCCTGTATGAAAAGGATTTCCATCAGTACTTATTGAACTCCGTGATCGTGGGATTCTCCAGCACCTTGCTGTGCCTTGTCATCGGCACCCTTGCCGCTTATTGCCTCTCCCGCTACAGGATACCGGCTGGCCAGCACCTATTCTTCTACATCCTGGCAACTCGGCTCGGCCCGCCAATCGCCTATGCACTACCGATGTATTTGATATTCGACAGGTTCGGCATAGCAAACTCGCATATCGGCCTGATCCTGGCACATGCGACTTTCAATCTCGTGCTTGTTGTGTGGATGATGAAATCATTTTTTGACGATGTGCCGCGCGAAGTGGAGGAGGCGGCAATCCTAGATGGCTGTGGCCCTTTCCGTGTGCTCTTTCAAATCGCCCTCCCCATGACCTACGCTGGACTCGTGGCTGTGGCGATCTTCGTGCTGATCTTTTCCTGGAACGAGCTTCTTTTTGCACTCATTCTAACGGGCAACGAAAATCGAACCTTGACCGCAATGCTCCCCACGCTCGTGGGACACCCTAAAGGTCTTTGGCCACAAGTCGCTGCTGCTTCTATCGTTCAAACCATTCCCGTATTGGTTTTTATATTCTTCATCCAAAAGTATCTCGTTCGAGGGCTGACCTTCGGCGCCGTGAAGGGCTAGCTGGCACGTCACGGTTGACGCATAGCACGCGACAGGAATCCTGTCGTTCGTAAAATCATCTGCGCATCATTATCTAAGCAGCGATGCGGCAGTACTCATGATCAAGTCCACCGACACGCTTGAGCGAAACTATTCTCCCTCGCTGCTTCTTCTATATTTCACGACGCTTCAGAGCATCGGCCCGCCAGGATGTGACTTTTTTCACAGACATCGGAGTTGCCTAGATATAGGCTGTGAAATAAGTGAGTATCGGTGCGCGTCACTAGCTGACTCGCGGAGACGGTACCGAACGCGGAAGAAGCTAGAGAATCGATGGTAATGCCGGCGACATCTTTGGAGCAGCTCAAGGACCGCTAGTTTCTACATGAGTTCTAATACGAATGACCGTTCGGGTCGGAATATTGTTCGCTGCGTGTCTGTCACCATCCAAACTATTGAAAGATGGACGGACGACATTAGCCGACTTGCGCCACCATTTACGGAGGCCAAGTTGAGATAATCGATCAGGAAACACCAACGCTCGGAGAAACAGAATGTTCATTGCCGCGCTAGTCGGTGCCTTTCTCGCCTTCACCCTATCCGCCTCCGCCGGCCTCGGGGGCTCACTTGTGTTGATCCCGATACTGGTCCTGTTCCTCGGCGCCAAGCAGGGCGTCGCCCTCGCCGCGCTGCTGCTTGCAGCGAATAACATCGCCAAGGTCATCGTCTATCGACAATCCATTCCCTGGCGGGCAGCTGCCGTGGTCATCGTGTTGACCATGGCGGGGGCATGGCTCGGCGCGATCCTGTTGATAGCCGTCGACGAGATCTGGGTGCAACTCGCTGTCGCGGCCACCATCGCGATGACGTTCATTGCTGAACGCGCGACATGGACTCAACTTCAGCGACTAGCCGCGCCGGTGTTGGCGTTACTGGCGGGTACCGCATCGGGATTTTCAGGCACGTCAGGACCCCTCAAGGGTGTGGCGCTACGCAACCTGCGTTTGTCACGTCAATACCTGGTGGGTGCGGCGTCGGCGGTTTCCTTGGCGGGCGACGTTACTAAAACAATGGTGTTTCTACATGCTTCTCTTTTGTCCACGGAGATGTTCTGGTTGTTCGCCGCAGCGGTGCCTCTTATGCCTCTGGCGACCTTGCTAGGAAAGCGGATTAATCGACGCATGGGTGAACGTGCCTATACGGGATTATTTTGGACGGTGATGGCCGGCTACACTGTTCGGTTGTTGGGAACATGAGTGTGTTCCCGCAATCAGCGCAAGATGTGTTTGTATTGCGACTAGGAGGATTGACTGATGGCTAAGCCAAAGAAATCAAGAAAGCTTCGAGTACGACCCGCGACCGCTTCGACGCGACGGGCGCAAAAAAAGAAAAAGCACGAGCAGTTTGTGCTGACCACCCATAAAGTTCGCAGTGAGTGGTTTCGCGACAACGCGGCATGGCCAATGCGCGAAGCGCCAGCGCTGCAATTATTACAGGAGCGGGCGCGTATTCGCCGCTCCATACCTCTACAGCCGCTCGCGTCGGCATGGACGATGGCGGGGCCGACCAACATCGGTGGCCGTATGACCTCGGTAGTAGTACACCCGCAGCACCCTGACGAGATATGGGTGGGCGCTGCCGGCGGTGGCGTCTGGCACAGCGTCAACGCCGGGCAAAGCTGGGAGTCGTTGTGGGACAAACAGGATTCGCTCAATGTCGGTGCGTTGGCCATCGATCCGAATGATCCCGAGATCATCTATTGCGGCACCGGCGAGGCTAACCTATCGGCGGATTCCTATCCGGGTGTCGGTCTGTACCGTACGACCGACGGTGGCGCCAGTTGGCAGTTAATCCGGCGCGCTGACACAAATGGAATCGCCGCACGCATCGGCGCAATCGCGATCAATCCGTTTGATTCGAACCATATTCTTATCGGTGGCGTTGGCCACTATCTGGCGGGACAGGCGCATACCGGCGGCATGGGCGGATTGTACGAGTCGCCCGACGGTGGCCAGAGCTGGTTGCGCTATGGCTTCATCTCGGTCTCCGAATACCGTTGCCACAGTATCGTGTTTCATCCGACCCAAGCTGGTACCTTCTTTATCTCGGTTACCGAGCAAGGCTTTAGCAACGGCATTTGGCGGACCACTGACAACGGCAATAATTGGACGCATCTGACCCAGGGTCTGCCCAGTCCGGAACGCTTCAACCGCACCAGTCTGGCCATCGCGCCCTCTAACCCTGACCGTATCTATGCACTGGCTTCCGATAACTCTTCGCGGGTGCTCGGCGTGTTTCGCAGCGACAATGGTGGCGATAGCTGGAGCCCGATCCATGGGACGTCGTTTCATTATCAACGTCAAGTCGGAACTTTCTTCGATCAACTCGAACGGCAGATGACATACAACAACACCATCGCTGTCAGCCCCGCCGATCCCGACCGCGTCATCTGTGGAGGCGTCGATCTGCATCTCAGCATCAATGGCGGCACAACCTGGCAGAACGTAACTATCTGGGATGCCGAACGAGGGGAGTCGAACTATGCCCATGCCGACCAACACGCGCTGAGCTTTTCACCAAGTAACCCCAGCCGCGTGTATGCACTTAATGATGGCGGCATGGACTTCAGCGACGACGGCGGCTTGAGCTGGTCGAACCGGAGCGACGGCCTTGCCACGAACATGTTCTATGACTACGACGTTGCGCAAACTAACAGCAACTATTACGGCGGTGGCGCGCAGGATAACGGCACCTTGGTCACTATAGAAGGAAAATCGGACGACCATTTCGACATAACGGGTGGCGATGGGGGATGGCTGGTGTTCGATCCGCAGGATGAGAACCACATCTACTCTTCCATTTACAGCATGAACATCTTTCGGTTTCCTGCTCACACCGGTAATCCGAACCGGTTCGAAGACGTATCACCAACCAACACCGATCCGGGAGAGAAAGAGGACATGTGGATGGTTTACATTGCCATCGATCCTGCCGATTCAAACACGGTGTTCACAGGCACCCGCCGTGTCTGGCGTACACAAAACGATGGTGCGAGTTGGCAACCCGTATCAACTTACTTCCACGGCCGAGTCTCGGCCATTGAGATTGCGCGTGCCGATTCCGATCGCATATATGTGGGTACTTCACATGGGGAGATATTCCGTAGTCTTGACGGCGGTGGCACCTGGAGCGACAACTTGGCTAGCGCTACCCTACCTGGTTTCAAGATCACACGGATCCGCTCACGCCCCGATAATGCCGATCGCGTCATCGCTACCGTTGCGAATTTCGGCGCGCCCCACGTTTACCGCTCTGACGATGGTTGTCTGACTTGGGAAGATGTTGACCAGGGTGTTTTGCCGAACGTGCCGCACAATGCGATCTCCATTCCCGCGCAGCATCCCGATGAAGTTTATGTCGCCAACGACATCGGTGTGTTTAGGTCCATAGATTTCGGTGAAAACTGGGAAAACATCACCGGAAATCTTCCCAACGTCAGCGTTATCGACATAATCTATCACGACAATGACGATACCTTGACCGCGGCGACATATGGGCGCAGCGCTTGGCGTGTGCAAGTGAGATGAGTGACGACCTATTTGTCGCCCTTTCTTCCCGTGCGGCCGCGAAACCATGACTCGCGGTCGCCGATCGGCCCTTCGGGCAGCTTTCTCAGTTCCGTCTCGGCACCGAGTTTCGGTGGTCCCGCAGATAGAGGCGTAATCGTCAGACACACGCGGGCTTTGGGGACAAGTAGTTCGTCAGGCTGCGCAGTCTCTTCCCCTGCGCGTACCCGGGCGGTATGGGACAGAGGCTGTCCTGCGGGCAGGGCGGCTACTGCCACGCCTTGCAACTGCTTCAGGTCTTCGGGGGATAACGCCCTCGATATGATCAGCACCCAACTTTCACTTGGGGCAGCGCCTGGCTCTGCCCCAAGCTCGTTAAGCTTCAACGCAATTGCAAAGCTATCGCCGCTTTTAAAGCGTAACCGCGACCAACTGCTCTGTTCGGCAAAGTGATCGAGAGCGGCGAAGGCCGCATCTGTGCTGGGCGGATCAATTCGTTCGACGTAGTGCCAATCTAGTCTGTGCATAACTCGTTGTCGATATTCGTCAGCTGCTTAACGATAGTGGTCTACAACCGCCGATAGCGCATGATACGTAAAATCCAATGCGTAGTGATAGTTTTGTAATACGACTCGAACTCTCTGTTTGGAATTTGTTCTCGCCTTTCAGCCAGGATGTGAGCGTGAAGGAGAAATCATACCGGACGACTGGATTGGCGAACGCCATCAAAGATCATTGATAATTGAGCGAAGGCTTTTTAGTTCAGCGATGGTACGACAGCCGGATGCGGCGGGCCATGGGTACACGGTGAGGCCGGACCCTATTGGCATACAGGCACTGGTGGCGATACGTCGACTGACGATTTTCGCGGACTTAAGCGCCACGGCTAATCAAGAAGGGACGCGATTTCGGTCACGGCTGTGCGCGGAACTGCTCGCCCGGTTTCTTTGAGGTCGGAGTATTTGCGATTCAATCAGTTTCGATGGTACCGACGACAGATATCTTAGAGTCTTCTGAGCGGCGAACGATGACCAGCTCGCCCGAGGAGGGATACACGCCTGTCAAAGCCGTAATATTGACGCGATGGGTGACCAGGACGAGTAGTCGGTCGAGCTCTTGGTCGGCGAGCCACTGTTCGAGCGCTTGGGTTTGTCCATCTCGGCGTTCATAGCGCTGGAAAAAGGAGTTGAGAATGGGTAGCTCCTCGACGGGGCCTAGCCCGAGGAGACGTGCCGTTTCAAAGCAGCGGCACCATTGGCTCGAGAATACGCGAGCTGTGACTATACCGTTTGCGCGAAGACGTTCGCCGATGCGCGCTGCCTGATCGCGTCCCCCATCGGAGAGGTTCCGTTGTGTGCTGCACTCGCCAAGCGCGAAATTTGGCGGATCGCCTGTGCCGGGAGCGATGGCATGGCGCAGGAGCGCAACGTGACCCTCCGAACGTAGCGAGCTCCAGAGCATCGCGTCGCCTGCAGCCGAAGTTTTCGGTGCCCCCCACAGGAGACCGACTGCCACTGCGGCGCCAATAATACTAATTCTTAAAGATTGCACTGTTCGCTTGCTTGGGTTCTCGTTCTGTTCTTTCCTCGCTGCTCGCACGGGCGAAAAGGTGGCACTCAGCTCAAACTAACTAATTATTAATGCGACAGCAACACTCCGGTAAGGAAGGGTGTCTTATTCTGTTGTGCCGAACGAAGTTCATCTAAGCAGGTGCAGTAAGCATGTCGGACCACAACTTGCTGGCAGCTATCCCGCAACAGGCCTGTGCGATTTGCTCGCCGGGCGAGCGGTAGGTGTCGATCCTGTTGGACCTGAAATCTTCTGAGCAGACATAGCCGATGGCAGGTAATACCTCTCGCAAACGGAAAAATGGTGATGCGAATGATTTCTCGCCCAAAGGAGAAACGGCTGCTAGTTCGATCACCCAGCGGGAATTGATCGAGATGAGACGATATGTCTCGCGGATTTGGCGCAAATGTTCTGCGGTTCAAGACCTCCGAGGAGGACCTGGTGTTTCCAGTTTCAAGGGTCGCAGCATGGAGTTTCGAGAGGGTCGAACATATCAAATGGGTCCTGAACAGCCCTGCACAGATCAGCGGGTTCGAACGGGGCAGGTTCTTACCAATGTGCTCAGCGAGGACCACGAACGATCAGTTTTTGTTTTGATTGACGGTCGGGTGCCGATGAATATAGCTACCCAAGAGCCGTCGAAGTTCGTACTGGCAGCCCGTATGGCGAGTCTTCTGGGGTGGGTCGCGTGTGATCAGGGCAGTCGGGTGGGTGGCGAGATTTTTAGCCGGCACGGCCATCAGCACGTCAGGCCATCACAAGGGACTATTTCTGTGATTAGATTGATCAACATGCTAATCGCTGCGCAACAAAACGTGGATCAATATGATACCGAGATAGATCGAGCCGCAGGTGCTCGCGCGTTCGATGATGCTCTACTCCGATTAAACGACACAGCCAAGTCCGGCAGCCTTGTTTTCATCCTTAGTGATTTTCGAGTCACGACCGTAGTGGCAGAGCGTCAACTCATGCGATTGTCGCGACATAATAAGGTGGTCGCCGTATTTTTATATGATGCGCTGGAACGTGTTCTTCGGAATCGATGCCGCTACCGCAATCGTTCGTTCTTTCACGCCCGACGTAACCGGTTAATGAATCTCATGAATCGATACGCGATCTCGCTTATTACATGCTCGACAACGGATGATCCGTTCGCCTGTTTACGAGCTTATTTCTATCGAGATCGCGGATTCGAAAATAACCGACGGCACTAGAATGCTTGACCCCCGCCGCATCCGAGCCAACTTCTGGATAATAAGAGCTAACGCCGCTGATTAGATAATGGATTCGCTGAGCCTTGATGGGTTATATGGACCCGTCCCAGTTTCAGCAACAGCTCGGTCGCTGGCGCCTGAGTGATTTCACCGCAAGTATACGATGGCTGCGCACAGGCCTGCTCGTAGGCTCCACACAAACCAATGCTGGAGTTCATGGCTGGTCTCAGCTTAAATGCGCATGCGTAAACAAATGGTAGGCTTAACCTTGGCTGCGATTTCGGTAGGTTTGAAATTCCGTCCGCGACTCCTCTGTAGCGGGATAAAGACCGAAGATGGAACGATCTTCTGAGACTTTTTCGGCGACAAAGTCCTCGTACGCTGTCGTCTTTATAGCCTCCTCAGCGACAAAATAACCACTATCACCCCAGTAGGTGCAAATCAGCGTAGTGAAATTTGTTCTAAATCGTCGAACGCTCATGGTTCTGTTTGAAGTATTGTCGTGTGAGGTATTCGTAGAGCACCTCCGCTGCCAATTTGTTGCCCGCGATATTCCAGTGCGTATCTCTTGGTTTGTATAATTCTTGCTCACCGGCATGGTTTGTAAACGCTGGATACAAATCGATCACGTCAACTCCCGCTGCCCGCAGTTGAGCGATTGCTAGTTTATTAGGCGCAAAGAAATTGTAGTCTTCGGCCTGTTTGTTGCTCGCTGCAATCACCTCGGTTTGAAGCGTCTTATCTACTTGAATTTGATCCGGAATCAAAACGACCAAGAACTGTATTTCATGGGTTCGGCATACGTCCGCCGCTTGACGGATGTAGTCGATCGCCTCGCCCATGTTATTAGCAAGTTCGTCTTCGCTTATTGAGAAAATTTGACTTCTTTGCAACTGAATTTCGAGGAAGTGCCTCGCAGATAACGCAGGTGAGTTATCTTTATAGGTAGCCTGCTTATGGACAACGGCGCCTTGATACTGGGGCAATATATTCAGCAGATACTTTGCAAAGTGCCAGGTGTATGATTTTTGCTGTCCCGGTATTAAGAAATCATTACCGATAAACACGTTAAAAATCACCATGTCCGGCACATACGAAAGTCCCTCTTTGATGAGAATAGAATGGTAGTCTCGCGGCCTCGTAGCCGGAATTCCCATG
>Ga0224508_10002786_pt1 | contig 14701 bp, 12 predicted proteins | sample SF_Jan12_sed_USG_4_FD_170157 | JGI IMG/M metagenome (GOLD analysis project Ga0224508, IMG submission 170157) | Sediment microbial communities from San Francisco Bay, California, United States - SF_Jan12_sed_USGS_21 | ecosystem: Environmental > Aquatic > Marine > Sediment | place: USA... | reverse complement strand
TCCAGGTTTGCGTCGGCGAGCGACTGATCGAAACGCAGGCTGTAGCGGCAGCGAGCGTCGACCAGTTCCAGGTACTCAGCCGTGGGACGCCGGCCCAAGGATCCGAGCACATCGGCCAGATAACGCTGGCCGCGTGCCGCTGAGACTCGCGCAATCAAACGCAGTACGGATCGACGAGTCCAAATTGCGCGCAGCAGGTCGGCGACGAGCGGAATTGGCTTCTCGTCACCCAACAGGCGCCTGAAGTTCTCTCCGCCACCGGCGGACGCGGCGCCCAGGAAAATCCTGACGCCTTCGGAAAAGTCCGGTGGTGCGAATGGCACAACGGTTGCGCCCTGTTCTCGCAGGGCACCGGCAGCATCCTCAACAGCACGGCGCACCGCCGGCGAGGCAGGAAAGTAACCGTTGTCCGTGTACATCCCCAGACGCAGTTGCTCGACCTGAATTGCGCACGGGTCCGCCCAGGGCACCGGAGCGACCAGGTCTTCAGTCGGCTGAAGAGACGTCGAGGCGAACAGCTCCATGGCAAGTCGAACGTCAGCCACCGTCCGGGCGATGGGACCGGGTTGCTGGATAACCGCCTCCTGCCCAGCCACCAGCAATTCGGGTGGAAAGTCGTCGTTTGTCAGGCGACCTGAGGTCGGCTTGAGGCCGTGCAGACCACAGAAATGGGCCGGTACACGAATACTGCCGCCCAGGTCCGCTGCGAGACCCATTGCCGATGCTCTGGCAGCAATCATCGCGCTCTCGCCGCCGCTGCTGCCACCGGGCGAACGCTCCAGATTCCAGGGATTGTTGGTCCGTCCGTATACACGATTGTCGGTCTCCCAGCCGGACAAGGTCTGAAGAACGTTGGTCTTTCCCAGAATGATGGCCCCCGATTGACGGAGTTTTCGGACCAGCGGACCTTCGGCCTCATAAACATTCCCAATCTTGTTGGCCGCTCCCAGGGTGATCTGGGTACCTTTAACGCGGAACTGCTCCTTAATGGTCACCGGTACACCGTGCAACGGGCCGAGTACATCTCCGCGACGGTGTGCCTCGTCAGCCTCGGCAGCACGTGCGCGCGCCTCTGTGAACGTCGGGAGAATCAGCGCATTCAATTGGGGATTGACCGCTTCGATGCGTTGAATGTATGCCTCCAGGACTTCTGTCGACGAGAATTGGCCTGCTCTGATCGATTCTGCCAGGTCCGATGCGCTCAGATCGGTGATTGCTGCGATTCGCCCTTGCGCATCCACGACCGGCTGCGCCTCACTTGAACTTCTGAAAGACGCGCGGATCGACGGCGGCAGCGCCAAGCAATCCGCCCCACAGCCCCCCAGCGATGCCGGGCATCATGACGTCCTGACCTGTGAGATACAGACCGGGGATCGGAGTTCGGGCGTTGAGTGCTTCCGACAGCATGCGGCGCGGCGTTGTTTCGATGCCATAGAAACCGCCTTTGTCATGGCCCGTGATTGACGCCGTCGCGAGCGAAGTACTCATTTCACGATAAACGCAGCTTACGCGGCTTGTTCTGACGCTTCGCGACGCTTGTCGAGACTGTCCAACCAATCGAGTATCTCGTCTGTTGCCAAGTCTATCCGCCCAACCTGACAGTGTTGGTCTCCACCCTCCTCGGCGGTAAATATCCGCCCCCGAATCGATCGAGCTGACGTCAGAGCAGCTTTCTGGAGATCAAAAAATTCAACGGGTACGAAGTGATCGTTTTCGCCGGCCAATAGAAGCACATCTTGTTCGATTAGCGGAGACAAGTCTTTGGTTTGGTAATTCGTGAAAGCAAAGAGATGATCAAATGGAGTCTCAGCTCCTGTTATGTACATGCCGTGCGTGAGCATCCAGTCAACCATATCGTTTTGCTTTCTCGCCTGTGCCGCCATCGCATTGACCGCGTCTCTCTCACCGCTGAGGATCATGTTTCGAAAGCTCTCGGGCTTGTCGCGATTAAAACCCAGTAATGCATCCCAAATGACATCCCAGGCAGCCACGTGCTGAATCCGAGGCTCGTATGCCGCGGCTCGAAGGGCGAGATAACCTCCCAGGCTAACTCCTATCAGCGTTACGCCGTCCAATTCGAAGAAATCAAGCACGGCTGAAACGGGTTTTTCCCACTCATGGGTCATTTTTAAGCCGTCTCGAAGTGGCCGACCCTGGCCTGGGCCCTCAAAAATGATGATCGTATATCCGGCCGCGGGGAACTCTCGAAGGTAGAGGTAAAACTCCTCAATGAAAGAATCGAATCCGCCATGAAGAAGAACCACACCCTTTTCTTCTTCGGCCTTGAGTCTGATTGCCGGTAGCTTGTATCCCTCGTACGGAATATCGAACAGCTCAAGGTTCCTGTCCGCCGTTGCCGCGTAAAAACATCGGGAAAAATGTTCGTAGGCTTGACCCTTCTCGGGCTCGCCATTAGGCAGGAAAAATTCGGACATTCGGTGGTAGTAGGCGGCATGCATCAACCGTCCGTCACCTTCGGCTCTTTGCGCCAACATGTTCCATTGCTCAAACCAGACTGTCGGATCGAATTCCTGAAGCTTCGGTGCAATCTCCAATAGCTCCTCTTCACGGCAGGCTTCTTCGCCATGAGTCAGGACTCGATTCATCTGAAAGTTGAGGTTTTGGAGAGGTAAGATTTGTTTGTACGCCATTTCAATCCCCATCTCGCGATCGTCATTACGCGATGTTGTTAGAGTGTCTCCGAAATTTCTCGTCTAATGGCTTCATCCACCCGTTGCTGCCGCTACCCACCAGTCAACTGGCCTGAGACGCCGGGACCGCAGCCATTGTCGTCCACATAGCCCAGCTTCACGGGCGCTATATCGACCTTGAAGAAGGCGTGCTTGGCGAAGGCGAGCGGATTCCAGACTCGGCCGACGACCTTGCCGGGCATCATAGTGTTGTCGTAGGTACCATATGCACAGGTGATCATCTCGACCACCGGTATTTCGCCCAAAGGGTCGTACGGAGACGAGGTCAAATAGAGTTTTCCATCTCCGGATAGCGTGTCATCGCGCGGGCGCAGAACGATAGGCTCCGCGATCAATCGCGGAAGGTAGTCAAAGCCGCGCATGGAGGGAGCCTGAAAGTACTTGAACATGTACGCCGTCACCTCAAATGCCCGTCCGTCGGTTGGATCAAGCTCCCCGGTCAGGGCGAGGGCTTCGATATCGGCGGGCTTATTGGGTTCGACTTCAATCCTGAGTAGCTGTGTCCCTTTGCGCACGACGCTTCCAACTACCTTGGGCCCAACTTTCTCCAAGGTGATCGACTCGGCCATCTTCTTCGGATAACCGAAGACTTCACGCCCCCCAGCCATTGCCATATCGTCATCAACCGGCATCGCCAAACAGTACATTCCCCTGCGCCCTCGGTGCTCAGCCTGCACGAACAACGCGGCCTCGCTGTAAACAGTCCCGAAACTGGTCTGAGGATAATGTGCGACGAACGCTAGGCCGAGTGGATGCGATGGGGAACGCAACGGGCGCGGTAGAATGCGCGCTAGGACAGCTTGGTCAGTGCGGAAGACGGCTGTGAGGACCTCGGCACCAGGGAACTCGGCCGTCCAGTCGGCGCCGCGAAGTTTCTGCAATTCGTTGGGATCAAGCGCGTACAGCATTCGCGAGCAGATTGTTGCCTGTTTGTCGCTACTGTGAACGATGCTTTTTGCCTACGCCATACGTGCTTGCCGAACTCAGCTATTGGTCGAGGATCTCCTCACTGTGCTCCGCTGCCTGCGCCTGAATCTTGCGGTCCATACGACCGCCGATTCGAAGTGATGACCAGCTTTGCAGTGCCGGAGTTTTGCCGGAACTCGTCCGGAACGGTCGTGATTCGTTAGGATGCGATGTCCACGAGCGTCTCCAGCTAGCCTAGTAAATACAACTAGTTAGAAACGACTCTGAGCCTTCGGGAGGCAGGGGCCGGAGGTTCAAATCCTCTCACCCCGACCAGCAATTCCTTTGCGGTATCTATTCCTTAGGGCTGCCTCCCTAGGACACTGCCCTTTTGCCTAACTCTCTTTGCCCTGCTTTTGCCACATTTCTTGTTTGGCACCACGCTCAAGACCGCTGCAAGACGCGGCTCACAGACCGACTCAACCACAGCACGGTAAGACCATTTAAGACGCGAACCTCTCGATGGCTGATGAGCCTTTGTCATCTCTCTATTTCTGTGCTCAGAATTCCGTCATCCCTAGCGAGCCATGAATAGAATAATATTAGCGATCTAAGTATAATGCTCCGATTTTGGAGGGGCCATCCAGACCTCCTGCAATGAACGATTCTGCTGTTCAGCCATAATGCCGCGCGCATAGAGAAGGTTTGCCTGTCTGGGAAATAGAACTCAATGCCACGGAAACGATCAAGCCAAGCTACGAGCCTAAGACCGGTGCTGTACCACTGGCGCGAGGCGGTTCCCGAGGATCGTCTAGCGCATCTGGTGAAGGATGCATGGCGTGCCTATGTTCGCGCGCTGCAGACGCGTCTAACGGCTCATGCCGTGTCGTTCGGACACTGGACTATCTTGCGCGTCTTATGGGAACAAGATGGCTTAACGCAACGGGAACTGAGCGCAAGAGCGGGCGTCATGGAGCCGACAACGCATTCTGCAATCCAAGCCATGATGAAACTGGGTTACGTTCGACGAGAACAAACGGCGGACAATAAGAAAAATATCTATATCTTTCTGACCCGGAAAGGACGTGCGTTGAAGAAGACGCTCGTGCCGCTCGCCAAGGAGGTGAACGACGTCGCCGTAGCAGGTCTCAGCGAAAGATCAGTCGAAACGACACGACGCACTCTTGTCAGCATCATCGAAAATTTGGCCGATGATGAAGCTAACTCAGAGACGACTAGACGTATGCCATCGACGCGAGAGCTCGGTCGATTGATCGCTGATGCAGACAAAGGCAACGGAAGTCCGAAAAAATTGTCGAGGTAGAACCAGTCTTCCCTGACACGAAATCTGCTTAATCGGCGATCACTGTCTAAGGATGATCGGTGCGATTGATACGAACAATCGAAGGAGTATTCAATGTTGACGAAGGAAGAGAATGATCTGTTGTGCCGCGTTGAGGGCGATGCCCCGATGGGCCAACTGATGCGTCGTCATTGGCTACCGGTATGCTTGACGGAAGAAGTTGCTGAGCCGGACGGAACGCCCGTGAAAGCACGCATGTTGGGCGAAGAGCTGGTCGTCTTCCGGGACTCAAAAGGCCGAATTGGCGTTCTGGATGAATACTGCCCACATCGTGGAGCCTCACTGGTGCTAGGGCGGAACGAGGAATGCGGCCTACGCTGCCTCTACCACGGCTGGAAAATGGATGTGGACGGCAACGTTATCGAAATGTCGTCGGAGCCAGCGGAAAGCACGCTCTCAGAAAAGGTAGAACGCCGATCATACCCCAATCGCGAGTGGGGCGGCTTTATTTGGGCGTATCTTGGACCAGCGGAAAGTGTTCCTGAGTTCCGCCCTCCACCTTGGGCACCGACGGAAGAGGTTCAAATAGCGATCGCTAAGGTGATCGTTCCGTGTAACTGGGCACAGATCCTTGAAGGTGCAATCGATTCGGCCCACAGCTCCTCGCTGCACTCTTCCGACATGGTACCAGCGCGCGTCCACGGGGCCGAAGCGGCCGACAAGAACTGGTTACGACCTTCCACGGACAAATCACCGCGGTTACAGGTGCAACGCACTCCCTACGGGTTTCGGTATGCGGCGCTGCGGCGGCCGATCACTGACGCCGCCGCCAACGTCTATGTGCGCACAACGGTCTTTGTCGCCCCGAGCACGGTACTTGTTCCGCCCAACAACCTATATAACGTAACGAACGTGAACGTACCGATGGATGATACGCACACAGCCTTCTACTTTATGGCGTGGGGTAACCCGGCAACGACGCCAGCGACTGCTACCTGGCGCGAGTTTCTCTGTCAGCAGGTCGGCGTGGACCTCGATGAGTACTACCGTCCCTTGCGGAACATCGACAATCGCTTCTGGCAGGACCGACAGGCCATGAAAGCCGGCAACTTCACGGGAATAACTGGGTTCCCAAACCAGGACGTCGCAATGTGGGTAACGATGGGACCGATTGCCGATCGCTCGCGTGACCGGCTCGGTGCGAGTGATCTGGCAATCGTTGAGTTCCGCCGGGAGATGGTCGAGGCAGCACGCGCTTTTCGCGACGGCGCTCCGGCGATTGGTACCGGTAGCGCAGCAGTTTCGGACGATGTGTGCGCGTTCCAGGCCGTGGTCGCGAAAACGACCGATTGGCGGGAGTATAACGCCACACCCGTGTGGACTCCCGACAGCAATGCGGAGCCCGGCGGTAACGAGTATGCGACAACCGCGTCCTGAGAACGCTCGATTCGGCTGATTGACCTGACTATTCGGACTGATGCCTGACCAAGCAAGCGTTTCCACGGAGAAGCTCGAGGAACCGACGCTACCGTTGCGCATCTCTGGTATTAATGACGCTGCGAAAGGAATTCGCTCATTCGAATTGATGCATCCGGATGGCGCCGACCTTCCTCCATTCTCGGCTGGGGCTCATATCCAGCTGCGCGTACCTTGCGGCTTATGGCGCAAATACTCTCTCTGCAACGACCCGAGCGAGCGCCATCGCTATGTCATCACAGTCAAACGCGCCCAAGACGGAAAAGGCGGCTCCATCAGCCTGACGGACGATACTCACGAGGGCGATACGCTACCGACTGCCTACCCCGTCAATACCTTCGAGCTCGTCGACACTGCTGCAGAGTACCTATTTATCGCCGGCGGGATTGGTATTACGCCGATCATGTCTATGATTCGTTCATTCGGCGAACTGCCCCCTGCCCTCTGGAAGCTCTATTACCTGACCCGTTCGCCCGAAGAGACTGCCTTCCTCGAAGAATTAACGGCTCCGCAACTGCGGAGCCATGTGCAGATCCATCACGACAATAGCGACGTTTCACAAGCACTCGATCTTTGGCCGATCCTGGAACGCCCGACACGCGCGCACATTTATTGTTGCGGGCCGCGTTCATTGCTGGACAGTGTAAGAGATATGACCGGGCACTGGCCTCCGTCGAACGTTCATTTCGAGAGCTTCTTGGAAGGGGGCGGCGTGCACGTCGAGGACCGGCCTTTCGGTGTCCGGCTCGCAAAATCGGGAAAGGTATTTCAGATACCGGTTGGCAAGACCATATTGGAAGTACTTCGCGAAGCTGGGCTAGACCTCGTCTCCTCGTGCGAGAGTGGAACGTGCGGGACATGCAGGACCCGCCTCGTAAGCGGTGACGCCGACCATCGAGACCTCGTCCTGATGCCCGAAGAGATGGAGTCTCAGATCATGATTTGCGTGTCCCGGGCCAACTCTGATGAGCTCGTATTAGACCTATGAGCACATCCCCAATACGTCTCGGCGTCGTTGGCCTCGGGAGAGCATTCTCACTGATGCTGCCGACGTTTCTCCAGGACCGCCGGATACGTCTCGTCGCTGCCTGCGATCCACGCGAGGAGGCACGGGCACAGTTTGCAGGCGATTTTGAGGCGCCCGTGTACGAGTGCTTCGAAGATCTGGTCAAGGACGCTTCTCCCGAGGCCATCTATATCGCGAGCCCACATCAGCTTCACGCAGAGCACACGCGCATAGCAGCGCAACATGGCAAGCATGTGCTCGTCGAAAAGCCCATGGCGCTATCTCTCGAGGAATGCGACCAGATGATCAAGGCCTGCGCCACCGCAGATGTGCATATGATTGTCGGCCACTGCCACAGCTTCGATTCTCCGTACTTGGAAGCCGAACGGATCATTCGCAGCGGTGAGTTTGGCCAGGCACGCATGATTCTGGCAGTCAACTACACTGATTTTCTCTATCGGCCGCGTCGCCCCGATGAGCTCGTTACGGAATCGGGCGGTGGAGTGATCTTCAGTCAGGCGGCACATCAGTTTGATATCGTCCGGCTGCTTGCGGGATCGAAAGCGAGCAGCGTTCGAGCGGCCGTCGGCGCGTGGGACTCGACTCGACCCGCGGACGGCGCGTACGCATCGCTGCTTTGGTTCGAAAATGGCGCCTTCGCCTCTCTCAACTACAGCGGTTACGCGCATTTTGATTCCGACGCGTGGTCCGGCGACATCGACGAGTTCGGCGAAACTAAAGCAGAGTCCGAGTACGGCGCTGCTAGACGCCGGCTTCATGAACTCGCCTCCCCTGCGGCAGAGGCTGCACTCAAAAATGCCAGAACTTACGGAGGGGCATCCTACAGCGATACCTCTCAACGTGGACCTCGGCGCATGCACGAACACTTCGGCTCCGTCATCGTTACCTGCGAGGGTGCTGACTTGTTGCCGGCACCCGATGGCGTTTGGATCTATGACAACCAGCGTCGCAGCGTGCGGCAGCTACCGACTCCGGCCGTCCCTCGCGTCGAGGTCATTGATGAACTGGATCTCGCTATCCGTCACGGACGCCCGCCGACCCACAACGGGCGCTGGGGAAAAGCGACGCTCGAAATCTGTCTCGCTCTTATTCGATCCTCCAGCGAACAGCGCGAAGTGACGCTCCGCCATCAGTAGAGCCAGAAGGGGGCTGAGGCTGGACGACCGCGATGGAGCCCCGTGCGAAACAAGATACTGGCAGATCAGAATGTGCCTCTGTCGAAGACCCACTAGGTAGACGTGTCTCGACGGCCAGAAGGCCGGCCCCGCACACTGAGCGCCACTAGGCCAACTACTACCAAACCCAAGGCGTCGGTCAGCAAACCTGGCAAGAGCAATCCCATACCGCCGATACCGAACCCTAAGCGCTGCCAGGCACTGAGTCGCGTTCGCCAGTAACCCGAATTGGCGGCCGCCAGCGGAAGCACGCCGACCAATGCCGTCGAGACCGCCCACATCACCGATAGCGCAGAGCCCTGCGCAAGCAGCTCGGGTTGATAGACAAACGCGAAAGGCAGTATAAACAGCACGAGTGACAGTCGTACGGCTCCAGCAGCGATCGAAAGAGGATTCGCCTCGGCAATCGATGCTGCTGCGTATGCGGCAACCGCGACTGGAGGCGTCAACGCAGACAGTGCCGAAAAGAACAATAAGAACATGTGTGCCGGCAATAGCTCGACGTTAAGTGAAGTCAACACATCGCCGATCAGTACCGCGGCAAGTATATAGGCACTCGGTGTTGGCATACCCATGCCGAGCGCGATACACAGCACTCCGGCCAATACGAGCGATGGCCAAACGTAGCCTTGAGAGAACTCGAAAATGATGTACGAGAACTTCCCTGCAAGCCCCGTCAAGCTAAGACCTCCAACAACGAGCCCCGCTGCAGCACATGCGGCGGCAACTGGAACCATGCGTAACGTCGCCTCCGCCAGACCTTCATAAAGGTCACGCAGTCCGATGCGCGTTGACCGGCTCGGCAACGAAGCGATGATCGCCGCCCCTACCCCAAAGACGGCAACGAACGCAGGTGTATAGCCGGCCGCTAAAGACCCGATCACGACTAGAAGCGGAAACGCGAACGGAACACCCCGCCGAAGCGTATCCGACAACGCCGGGACATCTTCTGTGGCACGAGACAATCCGGCACTCAGGGCGCCCAGATGCACTTGTACGTATAAGGTCAGATAGAACAATACCGCCGGGATGATCGCCGCCGTCACGACTGTTTGATATGGAATACCCGTAATCTCGACCATGATGAACGCGGCCGAGCCCATGATCGGAGGAACGATGCTCCCCCCGGTCGAAGCCGATACTTCGACGGCGCCCGCTAGTGCCGACGGATATCCGCAGCGCTTCATCATGGGGATCGTCACCGACCCGGTCGTAACGACGTCGGACGTCGGGCTGCCAGACATGGTCCCATATAACGCAGAGGAAGCGATGGCGACTTTTGCCGGACCGCCGGGGCTACGGCCGGTTAACGCCGCAGCTAAGTCGAAGAAAAATTTCCCGCCGCCGGCACGCTGGAAGAACACACCAAACGTTACGAACAGAAATGCGTATGTCGCCGCGACTCGAACTGGTGCACCGAACAGTCCGTTCGTCGTGAAAACTGTCTGATCGAGAAAATGCTCGTACGTGATATACCCGTGCGTCATCATGCCCTGCAGCAGGTGCCCTAGGAGGTTATAGACGATGAAGACAAGCGCGATGAGCATCAGCGCCAGGCCGACAGCACGGCGAGTTGCTTCGAGCGCCAGCACGCAGATAACAGAGCCAAAAAAGATATCCTCGGTACTCAGAGGATCGAACAACGATATACGGCTTGCGATCGTTTCCGCCGATAGCCAGAAATAGATTCCACAGGCCAGGCTCAGCGCGGAGAGTCCGTAGTCGATTGCCGGAACTTCATCGATTCGAGAGCCGGGTCCCGGACCGATGACCAAGAACATCAACGTCAGCATGAACGAGACGAAGAGGATCGCGTGAGTAAGGGGATGGAGCACAACAAGCGTTGCCGACCAGAGCACCCAGAGCGCTAAGCCTGCAGCGTAGGCTTGTACGATCGACTTAAAAGCACCAGATAGCTGGCGACGAGCCCCGACAGAAAAAAAGGCTTTAAGCCACATTCAGTCGACCAGACCAGCCTCTCGATAGTAACGCAAGGCGCCAGGATGATAGGGAATAACCCGCAAGGAGCCCATCAGCTCCGGTGAGAGCGCGCGCATCGAGGTATGTACACGACGGATCTGGTCAACATTCTCAACGAGCGCTCTCGTGACTTCGTAGGCGACTTGTTCGCTGAGCTCGTCCGTGGCGACCAGCGCGGCGCCGAGCGCCACAGTATTGATGTCCCTATCCAACCATTCGTAGGTGCCTGCTGGGATCGTGTAGGCCTCAGCGCCTGTCGCTTGCGACACTGCCTCGATCACCTGGTCGGATAGCGACAGCATCGAGAGATCCAATGCTGCGCCCGTCTGTACGATTCTGGCATAGGGCGCGAAGACACCATTCCCCATCATGTCGAGACGGCGATCCTGCAGCAAATCGGCCATCTCATTTTGGCTGACGACGACGATCCGGCCGCCCCACTCTTCCACATCGTCAAAACTGACACCGTGAGCTGCGAGAATCTGCCGGTTGAGCTCGTACACCATGTTGCCGCGAGTATGTACGCCGAAACGAACCGGAGGCTTCACAGCAACCAAGTCATCGCTAGTGACGAGCCCATAGCGTTCTGCAAAACGCCTCGAGACAGTCCACTGCATGGGAGCCCAGTTGTATAGATAAGCGATCGCGCGGAGGTTCGTGTATCGCCGTCGAAAAGGCGGATTACCGAGAAGCGCCGTGCGCAGCTCGACGTTGTGAACGATACCAAGATCGGCACGCGCTTCGTCAAGCAGCACGACATTGGCCAGACCGCCACCCGAAGTTTGGTAGGTTACAGCTGAACCAGGAAACTGGTGCACAACGGCAGAGTTGATCCCAGTACCGAGCAAAGACCAAAGTCCGCCCGGGCTCGCGCCCGTTAGAGTCAAGTAGTAGCGGCCTTGTGCTAGGGCGGCATCCGAGCCGACCAGCGCCACTACAGTTAGCAGCACGACCGATGCGCACCTAGGAATCCAACCGTGGCCCCTACAGGGCGTTACTCTATTCATCCGTGTCGACGTTCGCCTTTAGCGACCATATTATTAGATGTCTAATATTGCGCTGATTATAACCAGATTCAGTAGCGACGATCAGAACAAGATTTGTCGGCTTTGCCGCAATCAGCTAGTGCAGTGATACCAGCGTCAGCAGACAATCGATAGCAATGAAACACATTGGAGGCTCGCCGTGAAGTATCGAGTCGTAGCCAAGTATATAGAGACGAGACTCCCGGAGTTTTATCGAAAACTCACGAATGGATCCATCGAAGATCAAAGGCCAGATGGTCGAGAGATTGTCGCGTCAATGAAGCGAGCTCGAATTACTGAGCCGGGCATCATCCAGTGGTATGAAACTTGTTATTGTCCAACGCCACTGAAGCATGAGCGGGAGACGGTCTACGACCGGTATCTCACAGACATTGTCACAAGCGAAGTTGATAGAGTTCGAAAGTTGGACAGCGGCGAGTCATTCTGGTCACATCTGGAGGAAGCTGCCTCCGATAATGCCGGTCACGAGTGATCGGTGCGGACCGTCATCCGGGGGCCTAACGCCTTGCCCCACTTTTGCCACACACCGGCGTGCTTCAACGTGCTCTAACGTGCATTTGGCGCTGTGGACGCCCTGCCGAATGCTTTTTATATCAATACGTTAAAGCTAAATGATTGCCTTCGGGAGGCAGGGGCCGGAGGTTCAAATCCTCTCACCCCGACCAATTAAATCAATAAGTTATAGAATAATCTCCTCATTCTACCGGTTACGAGTAACGCTACTAGTAACGTTCTCCACTATTTCTCGGAATCCCCCTTATATATGAATGTCCGCTTTCGGGGAGAAACTGGTCATTCGGTTCGGTCATGTTAAGAATCTCCTTAACGGCGAAAATCGGCCAGATGCAGACGTCCATATTGGTGCTGAGACGCGATTCGCGAACGGCTGCTTTCGGGAAAGCGGACATTCGGATCGACACATGGCAGCCTTACTCTAAGTTCGCAATGTACTCGCGAGCCTCATGCAAACCGTCGCGGCTTGAGTCTCCGGAAGCGGTCTGGTCCAACAGCGCATCATAGTACTCAGCCGCCACAGCAGTTTCCCCAGAGCCAGCTGCCGCCCGAGCTGCCCCTAAAAGAGCATTAGTCCTATTTGGCGAACCCGCCAGGACGACCTGATATTGCTCAAGCGCATCATCTGGCCGATCCAGGCTTAACAACATATCAGCGAATAGCTCTCGGGCTGGAAGAACTTCGCCCGGCGTAACCGGATGCTTGTCCACAGCGTCTTCCCTGTCAGCGGCAGCTTCTGCCAGCCGTAGCGCCTCGGCAGTGTCGCCTTCGCCCAGCAATATCCATGAAGACACTGCATCTGCATGAACGAATACCTCCTCTCGAAAATACGGTGAAGTCGCATCTGGCAGAGCTGCTGCGATTTGCTCTATCAGTTCGAGCTCCTCTCTAGCCAAATCGTATTGGTCGCTACGCGCGGCACCGATCCCACGGGCGAAATGATGAATCGAGCGCGCCCAGCCAAAGTCTTGCCACGGAAACTCGGTTGGGAGTAGCGTGATCTGACTTGCTTCGATCCATTGGCGGCGCTCTAGCGCGTATCGGGCGGGCGAGGCTGCATATGTGAAAGCAACCTTAAAGTTCTCTAGATGAGCTTTCTCTATCGCTTGTAGCCGATCTAGAAGTTGACCAGCCTCTTCATCCCGAGCCGTTTGCAGTAGCGCATACATGAGGTAGTCAATGCTATGCATACCTTCATCGTAATGCCCGGCAAGGTTGGCCCGCTGCGTATACGCTACTGCTGAGGCAGTTGAATCGTGGTTGGATGAGATAGCGCGATCCCACAAACCCAGCCGCGTGAAAATATGTGACGGCATATGCTGAGCATGCGTTGAATTCGGCGCAAAGTCTGCATAGATCATAGCCGCATCAAGAGCGAGGTGAGCCATCCCAGGAAAGTCGTAACTGTGGATAATGTAGTGCAAGACACCCGGATGATGCGGCTGACTGTTTCGTACCCAGTTGAGCAGGCCAGCAGACTTAAATTGATTAGCGTAGCTCTTATCCTTGGGGTCCGCCGTAGCGAGCAATGACAGCGCGTAGAAGACCGCAGCTTCTGGATCATCTAGATTGCCCATGTAAACCTTCCGCATTCCGTCGCTGTATGCTTGTGCTCGCGCTTGATGGGGCAACGTCCCGTAATCTGTATAGAAGAGCGAGAGCGCGTCAATGTAGGCGGCCTCTCGGGTTGTGACTGTTGATCGGTCGATGCTTGCCAGCATCGCTTCACCCAGTTGAAGGTCAGCCACACTCGGCGGCACCCAGGTTGAATGCCACAGGTTCATCGCTACGCCCCAACGGGCCATCCCACACTCGGGCTCTGATTCAAGAATCGAGCGAAAGATCTCTTCCGACTCGGGATACTCGAAGGAGTGGAGTAGTTCGACGGCGCGATTGAACTCTGATGTAACCGCTGCGTCACATGAGGTTGCAAACTCAACCAAGGCGGTTCCGACTGCCTGCGAGTTATCCGAGCTCTGAGCGTGAACGCCTAGAGATACTAGAAGCTGTGCAAGAACAAAGCCCGCCAGAGATGCCAATCGGAACTGCATAGTCTTCCCCTAAGTCAATGTAGTCGTGTTAACGGATGTCCGCGCTCGGCCACGCCGCCAAGCTGGCCCGCTTACCATTAGACGCCAATCGAGTCAGCTTCGGTAGCACCGCTCCACAGAAGATCAGAGTGCCCGCTTTTTTCTCCAAAGCGGTCGGTCAGACTCACGACTTAGACTCAGACCGGAATGTCCGCGTTCGGCAATACGCTGCCATTCGGCCCGTCTCTGGGAATATATCACCCGAGCGTCCACTTTCTACCCCGAAAGCGGTCAGTGGGCTCGGCCTGCGCCCGACCCCGCTGAACGTCGGCTATGGGTCGCTTCGAGACCTTCGTGTCTATGGAACAATGTAGCATCTGAACGTCCGGTTTCGGGCCCAAAGTCGCCGTTAATGGGCGTGAACCGACGGCTGCTTCCGGCTGCCAAAAGCGGACATTTGTTTGGTCCATCAAGTCTTCGCCAATTAGGGTTTCGGCCCGCGATTCCCTTCGTGGGTCGCAGAACATCATGCCT
>Ga0224508_10002785_pt1 | contig 14701 bp, 12 predicted proteins | sample SF_Jan12_sed_USG_4_FD_170157 | JGI IMG/M metagenome (GOLD analysis project Ga0224508, IMG submission 170157) | Sediment microbial communities from San Francisco Bay, California, United States - SF_Jan12_sed_USGS_21 | ecosystem: Environmental > Aquatic > Marine > Sediment | place: USA... | reverse complement strand
GCCGGCCCGGGCGGGGTGCAATAGAACTCGTTCGCGCAGGTATGTTGCTGCGCAAATTGCGCGGGCATCGTGCTTGGTGTTCGCATCCGGTGAACTCGACTACAGGAAACATCATGGCTACAGCATCCGCACGCCACATTCTGGTGCCGACCGAGGATCAATGTAACGACATCAAGCAGCAAATCGCCGACGGCGCGGATTTCGCTGATATGGCGAAAACGCACTCGCAATGTCCTTCCGGCAGTCAGGGCGGCGCGTTAGGGGAGTTCAGACCCGGACAGATGGTTTCCGAGTTCGATCAGGTCGTATTCAACGAAGCCGTCGGCGTGGTACATGGTCCGGTGAAGACGCAATTCGGTTTCCACCTGGTGGAGATCACCGAGCGCAGCGACTGAGACCGCAAAGGCGGCTTGCCTGCCAGCTACACCGCATGGCTTACGACCAGGTGCTTGCCGAACGCGTGCGGTCGGTACTGTGCGGGCGCCGCGACATTGCAGAGAAGAAGATGTTCGGCGGGTTGGCATTCATGTTGTCCGGCAACATGTGCTGTGGGGTCGCCGATAGCGATCTGGTGGTACGCGTGGGGCCCGATGCGTATGCGGCATCGCTGGCGGAGAAACACGCGCGCGAGATGGACTTCACCGGTAGGCCGATGCGGGGATTCGTCTACGTGGCTCGGCAGGGCATCGCCGATGAACGCGAACTGCAAGCCTGGGTAACCCGCGGTGTCGCGTTTGCCGCGTCTCTGCCGGGTAAGTGAGTCAGACAGCCCGCATGTTTTACCAAAGATTTGCTGCTCAGGGAAATGTGGCTATGTGCAACGCGAGATTTTTTCTGACTAAATTGCCGGGAGCAATTTGAACAGCGGTAGCTGGCCCCGCAGGGGCGGAGGACGGGGATGTTCGGAGCGGAGTAATAGTGAATAAGTGCAAAGTGTCTCCTTATGTAATGCCGAATTTCATATCTAACGCGTTGAAATGACTTGCCAATCCACATGTCGCATGACCGCCTTTCCCCAAGGGGACGCAAGCAGGGTGAAACATGCGGGCTAACCGCTGGAGTTATTCATGCAGGCTAATTTGATCTTGGTGCGGCACGGCCAGAGCACGTGGAACAAGCAGAATCTGTTTACCGGCTGGATCGACGTGGATCTCTCCGAGCAGGGCGTGAGCGAGGCACGCCAGGCAGGGCGCGATCTCGCCGCGGCAGGTATCGAAATCGATATCGCTTTCACGTCGGTGTTGAAACGCGCAATCCGCACGTTGTGGATCACGCTCGACGAGATGGACCAGATGTGGGTGCCGGTACGGCGTGACTGGCGGCTGAACGAGCGCCATTACGGTGCGCTGCAGGGGCTGAACAAAGCGCAGACCGCGGCCAAGTACGGTGACGAGCAGGTGCTGATCTGGCGGCGCAGCTACGCAGTCTTACCGCCCGAACTGGATGCCGCCGAGCACACCCATCCCTGCCACGACAGGCGTTACGCGCATGTGGAACGGGCTCGTTTGCCGGGCTGCGAATCGCTGGCGACGACCTTGACACGGGTGCTGGAATACTGGGAACTCGAGATCGCGCCGTCGATAACGAGCGGCAAGACAGTGTTGATCGCCGCGCACGGCAACAGCCTGCGGGCGCTGTTGAAGCACCTCCAGGGAATTTCTGAAGAGGAAATCACCCAGCTCAATATCCCCACGGGCATTCCTCTCCTGATGCAGCTGGATGCAGCCCTGAACGTGGTGGCGCATGAATATCTGGCCGATCCGGCGACGGTAGAGGCCGCGGCCCGCGCTGTCGCCAACCAGGGAAAAGCTGAGTAACGGCCGCCTTTCGCGCGAGGGTACGCAAGCAGCGTGCAACCCGCAGGCTACATACCCGCGGCGACTTCTACCCAGTTGCGGCCCTGCGCTTTGGCGTGAAACAACGCGTTCTGCGCGGTCTGCAGCAGATACTCCCAACCGTTGTCGAAGTCGTCGGAGGTGGTTGCTACCCCCACACTGAGTGTCACGCGGTCCGCGACCTTGGACGAATTGCACTGCAGTTCGAGGTTCCACACGCACTGGCGCAGACGCTCCGCCTGGGTAGCAACGTCATCGTTGTCGGTGTCGGCCAGCAGCACCGCAAACGAGGCACCGGCAAAGCGGGCCACCTGGTCGCCGGCGCGTTTGAAACTGCCGTCGATCGCGGTGGCTACCTTGCACAGGCACTGGTCACCAGCTTCCTGTCCGTAGGCGTAGTTGTACGCGGTGAAGCAATCGATGTCGGCCAGCAACAGGGACAGCGGCTGTGCGCTGCGCGCGCTGCGGCGGAATTCGGTTTCGATGCGCTGGTAGAAGGTCTGGCTGTTCATCAAGCCGGTCAGCGGATCGAGTTGTTGCATGTCCTGCAGTTGGTCGCGGTGTTTCTGATTCCTGTCGTTCGCAGACGACAGCAGGGCACGCAGCTGTTGCAGTTCCATGGCAGTACGCAAGGCGCTGCGCAAGCCGACATTGGTCGGGTCGCTCAATGGGCACACGAAGGTCACCTGGTGCTTGATCAAGGCCCGGGCGTCGGGTTGCGAAAGCGTATCCGCCAGCACTATGACCGATGGAACGGCGGCCAGTTGGGCCTGCATCCGACCCAACAGTTCGCCGGCACTCATGCCGGACAGGTTTTCATCGGTAATCACGCAGTCCACCGTGTCGTTGCGGACAAGTTCCAGCACCGCGTCGCCACTGTCGGCTTCCTGGGTAACGGGTGCGTTGTCAAACGCCGTTCGCGCCAGCGCGGTCAGCAAAATGCGGCGCTGTGCGTCGACGCTGCAGATCACGATGCGCGCGGGGGCGCCGCCGAGTTCCGGATCCGAGGGAATTGCGGGCATTCTTTGTGTAGTCATGAGGTTGCCTCCGCGGGGCGAAGTTGGGGTACCGCCATCGGCAGGGGCGCACGGTATATCTTCACACCGCTGGGAATTTGGACGTCAACAGCGATGGGCAGGTGGTCGGAGTAGCGCCACTGTGGCGCGTAGGAGCGCTCGACGCTGACGCTGGGAGTTACCAGGACGTGGTCGATGCGCCGTTTCGGCCGCCAGCTGGGAAATGTATGGAGGTCCTTGGTGGGATGGTGCAGGTCAGTGCGGTCCAGTAGCCGGCTGATCTCGGTACTGGTCGGTTCGCAGTTGAAGTCGCCCATCAGGATGCAGTGGGAGAAGCCGTTTACCAGCTCGGCAAGGTATTCGATCTGCTGCAGCCGGTTGCGTTTGCCGAGCGACAGATGCGCGATCACTACCGCCAGTTGTTCATCGCCGTCGCCGATGGTGGCGAGCAGCGCACCTCGGCCGCCGGAGCCTGGCAAACGGTGTGCTGAGCAGTCGCGCGTGTCCACCCGGCACAGCATGGCGTTGCAGTGTTTGGTAAGCAGACCGACGCGCCGGTTGGTCTGTTGATGCCAGCGGGGGAACTGACCCTGCTGCGCCAGGTAGCGAGTCTGGTTCACGAAGCCCGTGCGCAGGCTGCCCCCGTCGAGTTCCTGCAGCGCCACTATGTCGAAATCACGCACCCGGTCAGCGATCTGATCCATGTTGGTCCAGCGTTCCGGGTGCGGCAACACGTGTTTCCAGCTGCCGGTGATGTAGTCGCGGTAGTTACTGGTGCGGATACCTACCTGCACGTTGTAACTGAGAACCCGCAACTTCCTGACGGACTCCGTAAACAGCGTCCTGGGCGCGGCTTGTATGTCTGTTTCTGGCATCGGGATCCGTTGGTTACAGTGGCGGAATCGCGGCTCGCAACCGCGCGGGTTCGTCACTGATGCAAGAATCGTGCGCTCCGCTGCCGGACGCCGCGGGTGTGGCTGCCGACACGCCGCGAGTGGATCGCCAAAAGCCCGGCGGTAAACAGCCGGGTCACCTAAAAGCAGCTATAGGCGGCTGAATTGTTGGCGAAAAAATCCTCCGGGCCCGCACGAGGCCCGGAGGCAAGAGGGCCGCTCAGGCCTCGGGGAGCGTGAGTGCCAGGAACTGCGTCGAAGAATCACGTTGAATCAATACGGCGATGGGCTTGTCCGATGGCGAATCTTGGACCAGTTTGGACAATTGTCGTGTCGATTTGACGGCGGTGTGATCGAAGGACAGGATGATGTCGCCACTGCGGATGCCGGCGCGCGCCGCCGCGCCACGGGGATTCACCTCCCGCACCAGCACGCCTTCCTCGGCGTCCGTCTCTCCGGCTACCAAGCCCAGCCGTCCCTGAGGGGTTTTCTTCTGCACCGCACTGGCCAGCTGCCGGTCATCTTTCAGCGAGCCGACCTGAACCTCGATTTCGCGCGGCTTGCCATCGCGCAGAATTTTTACATTGGCATCGGTACCCGCCGGAGTGGCGGCCACCACTGGCGGCAGATCGTGGGAGCGCGTTATCTGCTTGCCGCGGAAACTCAGGATCACGTCGCCGCTGCGTAGACCAGCTTCTGCGGCGGGGCCGTCGGGCATGACACTGGCAATCAGTGCACCATTTGCATTCTCCATGCCGAATGATTCGGCCAGCGTCTGATCGAGATCCTGGATCGAAACACCCAGCCAGCCGCGGCTGACAAAGCCCTGTTCACGCAGTTGATCGCTGACGGACATCGCCATGTTGATCGGGATCGAAAACGACAATCCCATGTAGCCGCCGGTACGGCTGTAGATTTGCGAGTTGATGCCGATCACGCGGCCTTCCTCGTCGAACAGCGGTCCGCCTGAATTCCCGGGGTTCACCGCGACGTCGGTCTGGATGAAAGGTACATAGTTTTCATCCGGAAGGCTGCGAGACAGCGCACTGATGATGCCTTGCGTGGCAGTGTGCTCGAAACCGAACGGGTTGCCGATCGCCAGTGCCCACTGGCCGACTTTCAGATCATCGGAGTCGCCGAGTTCGACCGTAGGCAGGTTCTGAGCATCGATCTTCAGCAGTGCGACGTCGCTGCGCGGGTCGTCGCCGATCAACTCCGCCTCAAACTCGCGGCGGTCGCTCATGATGACCTGTATCTCACCGGCGCCGCGCACGACGTGCGCATTGGTGAGCACGTAGCCGTCCTCGGAAATGATGAAACCCGAACCCTGGCCGAATTTTCGCTGGCCGCGTGGCGGCTGGCCGCGGCGCGGGTCCTCGAAAAAGCGTCGAAAGAGCTCGGGCATCTGCTCCGGTGTCGGTTCGGATTGCTGACCCGCCAGGTCGCCGACCGCCCGTATGTTCACTACGGCGGGGCTGACGCGTTCCACCAGTGGGGCGAAATCGGGCATGGCGCGCGCCATGACGGAACCACTGGCGGTGATCAGTATAATAAGCGCGCATGCCAGCCATCTGGTGGCCAGAGGATTTCGCGCGACGTGCGGCCCGGAAGCCGATGCCGGTACAAGACTGTAGAGCATTGGTGGATCTCCATTAAAAAACAGACGCGGCCAGTGTGCCTGCGACGTGTTTACCGGAAGCTGACTGGCGGGTTACTAAATGCTCATGACGATCGGGGGAACACCTTCGTATGATTCCAATCCAACTTGAGCCAAGTTGTAGTTACTGGCGCAACCGGGTTTACGGTTGCTGACTGACGCAGGATACACTGCATGCGCATACTAGTAATCGAGGACGATCTGGACGCCGCCGCATTCCTCGTCAAGGGTCTGAACGAAAGCGGTCACATCGTGGATCATGCTGCCGACGGGCATGACGGCTTGCACCTGGCCGAGAACAATCGCTACGATGTGATGGTCGTCGATCGCATGCTGCCAGGTATCGACGGCCTGTCGATCGTGCGCAAACTACGCGACAGCGAAGTCGATACCCCCGCCCTGATACTAAGCGCGCTGGGTGAAGTCGACGATCGCGTGGAAGGGCTGGCGGCGGGCGGCGACGACTATCTGCCCAAACCGTATGCGCTGGCCGAACTGATGGCACGGCTGGAAGCGTTGGCGCGGCGGGCGCGGCCTGAACAGGCAGCCACGCAATTGCAGGTGGGCGATCTGCAAATGGATCGCCTGAAACGCAAAGTCACCCGTGCTGGCCAGGACATATTGCTGCAGCCTCGCGAATTCCGATTGCTCGAATACCTCATGCGCCATGCCGGTCAAGTCGTCACGCGCACCATGTTGCTGGAAAACGTCTGGGATTTTCATTTCGACCCGCAGACCAATGTCGTGGATGTGCATATCAGCCGGTTGCGCAGCAAGATCGATAAAGAGTTTGCGCACCCGTTGCTGCATACGGTCCGCGGCTCCGGGTACCGTCTCGACGAACACGGCTGACTTTCCGCCACCAGCACCGCATGCCACGACTGCTACGTACCACGGCATTCCGACTGTCGCTGCTCTACGCTGCAGTATTCAGCCTCATCGCAAGCGCCGCGCTCGGATTCGTTTTCTGGTCTACTATCAGCCATATCGACGAACAGATAGACGCGCGCTTGCGCCTGGAGACCGACGTACTGATGCAGTTGTTTCGCTCGCGGGAGCTGCCGGGACTGCTGGAAACCATTCAGACACGTAACCGCGCCGACAACGCCGGTACCTTCGTTTATCTGTTGTCGGGGCCGGACCGTGATCTGCTTGCCGGACCGCTGACCAGCTGGCCTACTGACCTGGATGCTTCGCGTACCTACGCGACGTTTACCCGTGAACAGTTGTTCGAAGTGCAACCGCGCTCGAAAGGGCATGACGAACTGATCCGGGTGCTGGTCACGCAACTGCCCGGCGGCTATCGCATGCTGGTGGGGCACAGCGTGGAAGATGCGAAACGTCTGCAGTCGCACACCCTGACCATCGTGGCGGTAGCGATCGCCGGCATCGTCGGCTTTGCGCTGCTGGGCGGTGCGCTGATGGGTTGGGATGTGCTGCGGCGCATCGATGCAGTGAACCGCGCCGCCGGCGAAATCGTGCACGGCGATCTGACCCGGCGACTGCCGATCAGTCGGCGCAACGACGAGTTCGATGCGCTGGCATTGCGCCTGAATATAATGCTGGAGCGCATAGAGAAGCTGTTGGTGGGCATGCGCCAGGTTACCGATCATGTCGCCCACGATCTGCGTAAGCCACTGAATCGTCTGCGCAGCCGGCTCGAGGTCACGCTGCTGGAGGCGCGTAACGAAGACGAATACCGGGAAGTGATGGAAGATGCCATAGCGGACGCCGACGATTTGATCGGTACCTTCAATGCGCTGTTGAGCATCGCGCAGATGGAGGCGGACGTCGATCGCGACGGCCGCACCCAGTTCAGCGCGAGTGCGTTATGTGAAGACCTGGCTGAATTGTACGCGGCCGCTGCGGAAGACAAACACATTACGTTTCGCAGCGATATTCAAAGCGCGATCACGCTCAACGGCGTGCGCGGTCTGGTCGCCCAGGCATTCAGCAATCTGCTGGACAATGCGTTGAAATATGCGCCAACCGACGGCACGATAGAGTTCGCATTGAGACAAGATAACGATGGCGCGGTAGTGGCAACCGTTGCCGACAACGGGCCGGGCATCGCCGCTGAGGATCGCGAACGCGTGCTGGAGCGTTTCGTGCGCCTGGAAGCTGCTCGCAGCACGCCCGGAAACGGGCTCGGGCTGAGCCTGGTGAAGGCGGTCACCGGCCTGCACGGTGCGCAACTGGTGCTACGTGACAATCATCCTGGTTTGTATGTGGAAGTGCGCTTTCCCAACAACCTGCCGCGCTTGACGGTGTCTCCGGCGTAAACGACATTGCGCTGATAGCCCGGAAACATCTGCCATTCTCCGTGCCCCTGGCGACTATCCCGGTTCGCATTGCATCTCTCGCCTATAATGCCGGCAGGTATGCGGAGCGGTTCAATGCAGGTGATGGCGATAATACCCGCGCGCTGGGCGTCGTCCCGATTTCCGGGCAAAGCGCTGGCGCAGATTGCCGGACTTCCCATGATCGTCCGCGTCTGGCAGCGCACGCGCCGCGCGCGACGGGTGGACAGTGTGCTGGTTGCGACCGACGATGAGCGTATCGCCGAGGTCTGCTACGAGTACGGTATAGATGTCGCCATGACCTCTCCTGAACACGCGACCGGTACGGACCGGCTGGCTGAAGTAGCGCGTACACATGCCGCGGACGTGTATGTGAACGTGCAAGGAGACGAACCCGTAATCGATCCACAGACTATCGATACCGTTGTCGATTGCCTGCTGAGCGCCCGCGAGTCCGGCGTTGAGGTGGCGACCGCTTACCTGCGTGGCGCGAGCGAGGAGCAGAAGCGAAGTCCGTCCACCGTGCATCTGTTGTGCGGTCAGGACCAGTGCGTCATGGCGTTTTCCCGGCTTGCCATTCCTTACTGCATGAAAGCTGACTATGTGCACACCGTGCACGTCGGTCTCTACGCCTATACACGCGATGCCCTGATGTGGTTCGCAGGTACAGCTCCCGGGCCGGTTGAACTGGCCGAGAGCATCGAACCATTACGATTTCTCGAACACGGCAGGCGTATCGTCTGCGTCCAGGTGAGCGGCGAGTCGATCGGCGTCGACGAACCGCAGGACGTGCAGCGGGTCGAGGCGATTCTGGCACGTGACGCTCCGCAATAGCGAAACTTCCCGAAGCAGGTGGCTCTGACGTCAGCGTAATAGCGGATTCTCTCCCGCAACACGCTGATAGCTACGCGTGGGCTTGGATCAGCGTCGGCAATACGCCGGCACTCGCGATCGAACGCCGGCGTTCGATACGAAACCGTTTACCATTTGCGCTTTTTATTGTTCGACCAGTGCCCGGATTCGGCGGATTCTTCCGTGCCGTTGACACCGTCTTCGGCGAGGATGGCGCGCACCTGTGCGCGCTTTTTACGCAGGAACACGACACCGATGAGATAACCGAACGCGGCGCCGCCTACGTGCGCCGCAAAGTTTATGGTCGAGGCGTCCTGCTGCGAAAACAAGTGGTACACATCGACACCGACGAAACCACCGAACAATGTCCAGGCGGGAACGGAAAAGCGTTTGAAGAACACTGCCAGCCACGCAAAGCAGCGGATCTTCGTGGTCGGCAGAAAAAACGTGAACAATCCCATCACACCGTACACCACACCCGATAGCCCGATGGTCGGAAGCGCGTCGTTTACCGCAAACATGGCCACCGAATAGACGCTGTGGCTGAGGATGGCCAGCGCCACCAGCACCAGGGCGTAGACCAGGCCGCCCAGCAGCATTTCCAGGGTGGCCGCGAACGCAAACAGAAAAACCAGGTTGCCCAGCACGTGTGCCCAGCTGCTGTGAGCCATCGCGGCGGTCAACATTCTCAACACGTTCCAGCTGTCGGGGTAGTACCAGAGCGACTGCGTGAGATAGGGCGGCACGGTTATCGCAAAGCGGCGATAATTTTCGCTGAACACACGGTTCAGGTAGGCGGCGCTTGCTTCGGCGTCAAAACCAGCGAGTGTCCTGGCGTTGGTGATCTTCTTTTCCACGAACGCTTCGCGATTCCTGGCGGTATGCATGCCGAACAGGATCTCGATGCAGCGTCGCGGGGATGCGCTGCCAAAAACGGCACTGGCAGCCAGGCGGAACGAGCGAGGTTGCTTGTCTTCGCAGAACGCACGCGTCGCCCGCTCCATATTGAACTGGTTGCTCAGCTGCAGAATAAAAATACTCAGGCACGAAACCACCAGCAGCAGGGTGAGCAGCGGCCAGCGGTGCAGTTTGATGTCAGCGCGGTAGGGGAAGAAAAACACCTGTCAGTGTTCCGGGCGGTGGTCTAGAAGTCACAGATCGTGCGCGCTGTCATTCTCCAAGCATAGCGGAGAAGAGTGTCTTGGTGTTGTAACGCATGAGTTCGACATAAGTGCCGGCCGGTCCCTGCGGCGTCGACAGCGCATCTGAATACAGCCTGGCGGTTGGATCGTGCCCGGTCTCGCGGCCGATTTGCTGCAGCAGGCGCGGATCGGCGACGTTTTCCAGAAACATCGGCGTGCGGTGCTGCTTCGCCCAGGTGATCAGTTCGGCGATATGCCCTGCCGATGCTTCTGTAGCCGTGCTCGCGCCTTGCGCCGCCAGGAACTCGACGCCGTATTCCCGAGCAAGGTAGCCAAATGCATCGTGCGAGGTGATGACCTTGCGCTGGGCGGGCGGAACACTGGCAAAGCGCTTGCGAATCTCCGCGTCCAGTTCGACCAGTTCGGCGACGTAGTTAAGCGCCCGTGCGCGATAATCCTTGCAACCTGTCGCGTCAATCGTGCACAGCGCATCGGCGATATTACTGACATAGACCATTGCATTGGGCACGGCGTGCCAGGCGTGGGGGTCGTTCGTGGTTGGCCCGGAAGTATTCGCACTGGTGCTTACCATGGTAGAGACACCCCTACTGAGCTTGACGACAGGTGCGTGACTGCCGCTGGCGGTCAGCAACCGTTGCAACCAGCCTTCGAAGCCCAGGCCGTTGACAAAAATAAGTCGCGCTGCAGCGACTGAGCGCACCTGCGCGGGTGTGGCTCGAAAAGCGTGTGCATCTGCATCTGCCCCTACCAGCGTCACAACCTCGATCCGATCGCCGCCGACGATATGCAGCCAGTCGGCAATAATGCTGAAAGATGCCACGACCGGTACAGGGTTACCGGTATCGGCACGGGCCGGCATGTTGACCTGTCCCGCGAGCACGATACAAAGTGCGGTGAAAAGGTGTCGAGTTTTGACCGGACGGCACATGGCGTCGGTTTATAACATACGCGCCGAGGCGGAATGCAAGAACAAGAAATTCTCAGACACCGGCCGGCGGAGCGTGCCCGAAATCAGGTGCGGCGTGCGAAGCCGGCCGGCGGCGGGCGGATGATGCGTTAGCGGGCTGAATCATGCTGCGCGATTTATCCGTTACCGGCGTCACCGTCGGCTTCGTCGCCGTGCTGGTGGGATATACGGGTTCGGCCGTTAGCGTTATTCAGGCAGCTGCCGCAGCGGGCGCTACGCCTACGGGAACGCGCTGATAAGGCACCGCGACCGGCACCTTCCACAACAAACTGAAAACGGCGGGCTTGTCCCTACTGCCGAAGCAGCGGAAGCGCGCGGCACGAGGCTGGAAGGCTCAGCGGCCGCCAAGAATGCCGATTCCGCGCGCTAGGTTACGACCTCGCGCCGGCCAGAGACGCGGAGCTTTGCCGTAAAGGCTATGCGTGTGACGCTTGACAGTATCCGGCGAGATAAAGAGCCGGTCACCGATGTCCCGCTTGTTTAAGCTCCAATGCGCGTATCCCGATGGTGTAGCGTTCCGATCCTTTGAGATTGTCTACGCAGCTTCGGGCTGCTTCACTCGAAAGAGTACAGAATAAAGCATGGGTACCACCCCGAGTGTCAATACCGTGCCGAAGGCCAGCCCGGTAGCGATGATCAGCGCCAGCGAGTAGAACACCGGGTCGCGGCTGATGATCAACGGCATCACACCAAGGATGGTCGTGATGGTGGTCATGCAAATTGGACGAAAGCGTGACACTGTCGCTTCCACCACCGCCGTGTAGGCGTCGCGGCCGGCATTGCGCTCACTGTCAATCTTGTCGATCAGCACAATGCCGTTATTGATGATGATCCCTGCGAGGCTCAACAGGCCGAGAATCCCGAAGAAGTCGAACGGCGCCCCGAACCCGAACAGCCCGACGAAGGCTCCGACGAAGGCGAGCGGCAGGGTAAACACGATGATTAAGGGCCGCCGGAAAGAGTTGAACTGCCAGATGAGCAGCACGACGATCAACAAACCGCAGTGCGGCAAATACTTGAACAGCTTTGGCAACGTCTCTGCCTGCTGCTCGATCTCCCCGCCGACCTCCCACCGGTAATCCTCACCGAGCCCAAGCGTCTCAACTTCGGGTGTGACCGCTTCGAGCAGTTGGGGCGCTTTCAGCACTTCGTGTTTGAATTCCACTGTGAGCGCGCGCTCCTGGTTCCGGCGTGAAATACGACTGAACTCCCACTCCCCACGAATGTTCGCGATCTGCACCAAGGGCACGTCCGTGCCCTTGGTGGGCGCGTAGACGCGAATATTGTAGAAGTCGCTGCCTACGGCGCGCTCTTCCTCGACCGATTGCAGGACCACCGGGATAGCCCGATCGCCCTCGCGGTACTCGGTGGCTTTAATGCCGTCGATGTGTGCCTGCAGGGAGTCCGCAACATTCTGGGAAGTGATGCCCGCCCGGCGCGCCCGTGCCTGGTCGATGAGCACCGCCGCCTTAATCACTGTGTTCTCCCAATTGTTGCGGATGTCGATGGTGCCAGGCATAGCCCGCACGCGATCCGTGAGTTGCCGACCCTTGTCGTAGAGATCCCGCGCATCGGGTCCGAAGAGACGGATCTCGAGGAACCCGGGTTCCGGCCCGGTCGTCCACATCTGTTTGACCCGACCTTCGACCTCGGGGAGCGACTCAGCGATGTACCGCCGCACGCGCTCGGCGACCTCGGGCACTTGCTCGCCCGACCCGGTGTTGACAATGATGAATGCCCGGTGCCGATCAGGGTCGAACGGCGCAAGCACCAGCACGAAGCGGGGTCCGCCTGTACCCACGTAGGCGATGGTTCCGGTGATCTCGGGATTCGCGTTCTCATCGGATAGCCAGCCCGTCAAACGCCGTACCACTTCTTTGGTGGTCTCGATGTTGTACCCGGCCGGTAAGTCCACGTAGACGAGGAACTGGTTGCGGTCGCTGTGGCCAAACATCTCGCGTACGAGCTTCGAGCCTACGTAACCACCGCCGACGAGTACCAGCAGGGTTGCGACGAGCACAATGTACCGCAGCTTTAGAATTCCTTTGAGCAGCGCCCGGTAAGCTACGTAGATTCGGCCGGAGTAGGCAGATTCGTCGCCCGCTTGCAAGCCTGCCTCCGCTTGCGGGCGTTCCTTCATGAACCAGAAGCACATGAAGGGCGTCATGTACATGGACAGGAACCAGGAGGTCAGCAGCAGTATGGTGACAACCACGGGTAACGAGTAGGCGTACTCCCCGGTCTGCCCAGTGAGCAGAAGGATAGGTATGAACGCAAGGATGGTGGTGAGCGAGGAGGTGAGCAAAGGAACCGAGAGTGTCCCCGCCGTGTTGAGGCACGCCGAGCGTCGTTCTTCACCGCTGTCGAGCCGGTTACGGATATCCTCTGCGGTCACGATGCCATTGTCGACCAGCATGCCCAGCGCGATGATCGCGGAGGCGATGGATATGCGCTCCAGCTCGATCCCGACCAGGCCCATGATGATCAGCCCCACTAGCATTGTCATCGGTACGAAGGAGCCGACGATCAGGCCCGTGCGCAGGCCGAGGAAAGCCACTACCACGATAAGAACGATGATCAACGTCTGATAGACGTTGAAAAGCGCGCCATCGACCGCCGTCTGGACGAGATCCGGTTGAAAAGTGGCAAATTCGAGCACGTAACCAATGGGGAGCCGCGACTCCAGGTCGCGCACCTTCGCGGTAAGACGGTCACCGAAGTCGACTGCGTTGACACCGGGGGTGATGGAGACGCTGATGACGATCGCCTGCTCGCCGTTGAAGTAAGCGAGGTCTTCCGCCGGTTCAGCGAAGCCACGCCGGATGCGTAGCAGATCCTTAAGAACCACCGACTGCTCGGTCCCGGGAACCGCGATCAGCACGGTCTCGATGTCCTCGACGGAACGGAAGTTTCCGCTCGGTTCGATGATGACGTCCTGGCCCGCAATATCGTAGCGACCGCCGGGCAGCACCACATTCTGGTTGATAAGGGTCTGGATGATGTCCTGGATGCTCACCCCAAGCTGGGCAAGCTTGGCGGAGGAGAATTCCAGGAACACACGCTCCTCGTGCACCCCCCAGAGTTCGACTTTGCGTAATCCCTCGAGCTCGTAGAGCCGGTCGCGGACGTCGCGAGCAACCTCGCGCATCTCCCCCATCGTGAACCCCTCGCTCCAGAGCGCGATGGTAGCGACGGCCACCAGACCGAACTCGTCGTTCACGAAAGGACCGATGGTTCCCGCCGGCAACTTAGGCGCAAGATCCAACATCCGGTTACGGACCTTCTGCCAGATCGAGTCCACGTCGCTGTACTCGTCCGCGGTATCTGCGTGGACCACCGCCACGCCTGTCTTGGAGTCCGACCAGATGTCCTCGATCTCGGGCATCGCTCGCAACTCCGCCTCGATCTGCCGGGTAATGAGCTGCTCGATGTCTTCGGGTTTCATGCCGGGGAACTGTGCGCTCACCACGACTTCGCGAATTACGATCGGGGGATCCTCCTGGCGGGGGAACGTCAGGAACTGCGCCATCCCGGCGACGATCACCAAGACGATGAAGACCAGGGTGATGCGAGAGGCATCGAGGCCGAAGCGGGTAATGCTGTTCATGGCTTCACGGTCGCACCGTCATTGGCCGGCATGGGACGGGTTCAACAGCTTGACCTGCTGATTGTCCCGCAGGAAAGGCACACCCGCCACGACGACGATGTCGCCGGATGCAATGCCGTTGGTGATGATGGCCTGGTTGCCTACGATGACCTCACCCTGCACTGCCGTCTTTCGCACGGTTGACGTCGCGGAGTCGAACACGAAGACGTGTCCGTCGTCTTTCTTAATGCCGGGCACGAGCGCCTGCACGGGCACGATGTATCCGGCCTCCCCCTGTCCTTCGAGCGAGAAGAGCAGAGTGAGCTCCGTGGTCATGCCCGGTCGCACGTACTCGTCTGCATCGTCGATTCTGGCCTTGACCGGAAAGGCGTTCGCGCTTGTGGCGGCAGAACCCACCTCAGAGACAACCGC
>Ga0224508_10002784_pt1 | contig 14704 bp, 10 predicted proteins | sample SF_Jan12_sed_USG_4_FD_170157 | JGI IMG/M metagenome (GOLD analysis project Ga0224508, IMG submission 170157) | Sediment microbial communities from San Francisco Bay, California, United States - SF_Jan12_sed_USGS_21 | ecosystem: Environmental > Aquatic > Marine > Sediment | place: USA... | reverse complement strand
GCGGGTTGGCGTACTCGCTGAGGTAGACGGCCGACCCGAGGCCCACCGGCAGCGCCACCACCATGGCCACCGCGGTGACGATGAGCGATCCCACGATGAGGGTCTTGATGTCGTACTCGCCGAACCGGGGCGCCCACTGGTCGCCCCACAGGGCGCTCAGCTCGACGTTGGAGATGAACGTCCAGGCCTCGGCCACGAGCGAGAAGACGATGAGAGCGGTGATGATGAGCGACGCCAGGGCGGCCCCGGTGAGCAGCATCTTGATGTCGGTCTCGCGCTGGCGACGGCCCGGTGCTCCCTCGAGGGTGCTGGCATCGACGACGGTGACGGCCCGCAGGGCGTCGCCGGCGATGCCGTCGCTGGCGAAGGTGCCGGCGATCAGGTCGTGCACGGCCCGGCGGTCCTTGCGCAACAGGGTGATGGCCGACACGATCGTCAAAGCGACGAACACGATCTCGCGTAGCGCCGCTCGCCAGAGTGCGATGTGGCCGCTACTGCGATTGTCGATGATGCGGGTGCCCATCACCGACTTGCCGATCGAGGCGCCTGATCGCGACACCCGCCAGACCTGGTTGTAGAGCACGAAGCCCACCGCCAGTGCGGCCGTGGTGGCGCCGACGACGCTGTCGTAGCGGGCGATGGCGCTCACCAGGTAGAAGGGCGCCACCAACACCAGGTCGATGGAGCGGCCGACCAGTCGGGCCATGATCCCGGCGGGGAAGCCGGCGGTGGTGCCACCGGTGTCGGCGGTCGCCGAGGACGGGGTGGCGGTCGTCGTGTCGCTCATCTGGTGCGGTCCTTGGCGAACGAGAGTGGGGCGGGAACGAACGAGCACCAGCGCACGAGGCGAGGCCGGACCAGGGGCCAGACCCCGCCCTGCGGCTGGATGGTGGGTCGGAGCGACCTAGCCGCGGGCAGCCTCCCACGCAGCCGTGGTCTCGGCCAGCAGGTCGTCGGGCAGAGCGACGTAGCCTGACTCGCCGAAGGCCAAGGTCACCGATTCCTCGTAGCCGTCGCTCAGGTAGAAGTCGATGAACTGCGCCAGGGCCGGGTTCTCGGCCATCTTGTCGGTGTTCACGTAGATGTAGAGCGGGCGACTCACCGGGTAGCTGCTGTCGGCGATCGACTCGATGGTCGGCACGACGCACTCGCCGCCGGGGGTCTCGGCGACCTCGAGGATCTTCACCGAGTCGCCCGCACCGTCGGCGAAGGCGAAGCCGACCCAGCCCAGGCTGGTGTCGTTGCCGGCGACGCCTTCGATGATGACGTTGTCGTTGGCCTGGCCGGCGAAGTCGGTGCGGATGAAGGTCTCGGCCTCCTCGCCCAGGCGCTCCTCTCCGATGCCCTCGAGGGCGATCTCGATGAAGCTGTCGTAGGTGCCCGACTCGGTACCGGGCGCCGAGATGAACAGCTCGGCCGCGGGGTAGGGGGCAACCGTCGAGCCCAGCTCGGCGGCCACGCCGTCGTTGTCGTTCCAGTCGCCGGTGCCGTCGGCCTCGGCGCCGAGCAGGGCGTAGAGGTCCTCGAAGGCCAGGCAGCTGATGGCCTCGTTGTCCGGGTTGGTCATGACCGCGATGCCGTCGAAGGCGATGAGCAGCTCGACGTAGTTGATGCCGTTGGCCTCACAGGTGGCTGCCTCCTCTTCCTTGATGGCCCGGCTGGCGTCGGAGATGTCGGTCTGGCCCTCGCAGAACACGGCGAAACCGTCGCCGGTGCCCGGGCCGTCGACGGTGATGTCGACGTCGGCGTTGACGCCGTCGTTGAACAGCTCGGCCGCCCGAGCGGTGATGGGCTCGACGGTCGAGCTGCCCGAAGCGACGACCGTCCCGGAGATCTCGCCACCGTCGGCGCTGTCGTCCGAGGGCTCCCCGTCGGCTGCGCTGTCGTCGGTGCTCGGGGTGTCGTCGTCGCTGCCGCAGGCGGCGGCGACGAGCGCGAAGCTCAGGAAGAGAGCCAGCAACACCAACAATCGGCGCGCCTGGCTCGGGCGGGGGTGAATGGGTAGATGCATGGCGCGAAACCTACGGAGGCCGAGTAGCGGCCCCGTCGCGACGGCGTGAACGACACCCACGGCGAAGGTGAACTCTCGGTGAACGGCCTCAACGACTGCCGCGCCGCCGGTCGCGAGGCTGGACCGGGCTCGGCGGCGCTGTCAGAGTGACGGCAACGAGGCCTCACCGGGAGCAAGCCCATGTACGACCTGATCATCCGCCACGGCACGGTGGTCGACGGCACCGGTGGGCCCCGCCGGGCCGCCGACGTGGCCGTGAAGGACGGCTCCATCGTGGCCGTCGGCCCCGAGCTCGAGGGAGACGCCACCACCGAGATCGATGCCACTGACCGGTTGGTCACGCCCGGCTTCGTCGACTGCCACACTCACTACGACGGCCAGGTGACCTGGGACGATCAACTCGATCCGTCGTCGGGCCATGGCGTCACCACCGTGGTGATGGGCAATTGTGGTGTCGGCTTCGCGCCGGTGCGCCCGGGGCACGAGGAGTGGCTCATCCAGCTGATGGAGGGCGTCGAGGACATCCCGGGGTCGGCCCTCAGCGAGGGCATCACATGGGGCTGGGAGTCGTTCCCCCAGTACCTCGATGCCCTCGATGGTCGCGAGCTGTCCATCGACGTCGGCACCCAGATCGCCCATGGCGCCGTCCGGGGCTATGTGATGGGTGAGCGGGGGGCCAAGAACGAGCCGGCCGACCCCGACGACATCTCGGCCATGGCCGACATCGTGCAAGAAGCCGTCGAGGCCGGTGCGCTCGGAGTGAGCACCAGCCGTACCCTCGGCCACAAGGCCATCGACGGCGAGCCGGTGCCAGGCACGTTCGCAGCCGAGGACGAGCTGTGGGCGCTGGGTCGGGCGCTGCGCGACGCCGGGGGCGGCGTGTTCGAGCTGGCTCCTGCCGGCGCCGCCGGGATGGACCTCATCGCCCCACCCAAGGAGATGGATTGGATGTGCCGGCTGTCGGCCGAGTTCGACCAGCCTGTCTCGTTCGCTCTGACCCAGATCGATGCCAAGCCCGATCTGTGGCGCGAGATGATGGACGAGTCGTTGCGGGCCACCGACCGGGGCTCGGCCGTGTATCCCCAGGTGGCGGGCCGACCGTTCGGGATGATCGTGGGGCTGCAGACGCACCACCCCTTCTCGAAGCGGCCCACCTACGTCGAGCTGTCCGAACGGCTCCCGTTCGAGCAGGTGGTGGCCGAGATGGCCCGGCCCGAGGTGCGGGCCGCCATCCTGGCCGAGGACGACCTGCCGCCCGACCCGACCAAGCTGTTCGACGGGCTCAACGCCCTGTTCGCCCTGCTGCCCGACAAGGTGTTCAGTCTGGGCGATCCACCCGACTACGAACCCGGCCCCGAGCGGTCCGCAGCCGCTCAGGCCGAGGCGGCGGGCCGTGAGCTGTTCGAGTTCTTCTACGACATGTTCATGGCCGACGAGGGTCGAGCCATGATGATGCTGCCGCTGTTCAACTACAGCTACGGCAACAGCGACGCCACCCGCGAGATGCTGTTGCACCCCCAGGGTGTGTCGGGGCTCTCCGATGGCGGCGCCCACTGCGGCATGATCTGTGACGCGTCGATCCCCACCTACCTGCTCACCCACTGGACTCGCGATCGCACGCGGGGCGACAAGCTCGACCTCGAGTGGGTGGTGCGCAAGCAGGCCCGCGACACCGCGCAGCTCTACGGACTCACCGATCGCGGCACGATCGAGACCGGCAAGCGGGCCGACCTCAATGTGATCGACTACGACAACCTCAGGCTCGGGCAACCGACGTTGGCCCACGACCTGCCGGCCGGAGGGCGGCGCCTGCTCCAGCACGCCACCGGCTATGACCACACCATCGTCAACGGGGTGTTGACCCGCAGCGGGGGTGTCGACACTGGTGCCCGGCCCGGCCGCTTGGTGCGCGGGCGGCGCTGAGCCGGCCCCGGCAGGTGTCAGACGTCGTCTTCGGTGATGATCGCCACGCCGAAACCGAAGAATGACGGGTCGACGGTGGCGTTGATCGGGTCGAAGAACTGCACCAGCGCGAACTCCACACCGAGCTCGTTGGGTTCTGGGGTGGTGTCGCCGATGATCTCGATCGGCACGGTCTGTTGGGTCTGCCCGGGCGCGAACTCGACCTGGCCCGTCGTGGCGACGTAGTCGACACCGGCGGTGGCCAACCCTGGCCCCTCCCATGGGTATGTCCGGTAGCTCACCGTGATCGTCTGGGTCGAGGGACGGTCGAGCGTCACCGGCACGTCGAGGATCGAGGTCCCGGTGTCACCTTCGGGGCCGGCGGCGTTGCCAGGCACCACGACGGGTTGGTCGGTGACGGTGACGTTGACGATCGGGATCGAGGCGTCGTAGTTGCCAGCGCTGTCGTAGGCACGTGCCGTGATCGAATAGGTGCCCGCTGGCAGTGACTCGGTCTCGTCGAAACCGGTGGTTGGTCGGCCGGGATCGGCGAGCGTGGCGGCGACCCGGGAGTAGCCAGGCTGCATGGCGGTCCCGTTCCAGTACTCGCCGGTGCTGGTATCACGGATGGTCAGCAAGACCTCGTCGACGCCGACGTCGTCCGAGGCATCTCCCGAGACGGTCACCGGACCGGTGATCTGGGCTCCGTTCGGAGGTCCGGTGAGCGTCGTATCGGGGTCGGTGGTGTCGACCACGCCGTCGAGTCGAATCAGCACCGCGGTGGGGTCGGTGATGCCCACGACGTCGCGGGTGCGAGCGAAGATGTCGACGTCACGATTCGGGAGCCAGAGCTGGGCCTGGAACGGCGACGATGGGGTGCCGGGTGCCGTCAGATCGGCCGCGACGGTAGCGAAGGCCGCTTCGAACGAATCGCCGTCCCAGTACAAGTCCTCGTCGCGTGGGCGGATCACCAGATCAACGGCCGCGACGCCCGTGTCATCGGTTGCCGTACCGGTGACGGTTACCGGAAAGGAGATGTCGCCGGTCGGCGGCGGCGCCGTGACCGTGGTCTCAGGGGGTTGGAGGGATGACGTTCGTCGAGTGCAGTCAGCCCCTGCGCAGGTACCCCAGTAGATCTTGGTCAGCACCGCCAGCCAGTAGCGGTCCGCGGCCGGTAGCGAGTCGTAGGAGTTGTCCAACTGGAGGGGGTCGGCCGCCAGGTCGTAGTACTCCCGTTCACCGTTGTCCCAGTCGACGTAGACCGAGTCGACCTGTCGAACCGCGGTGTATCTGCCCTCGATGGTCTGCCCTCGCTGGTTCTTGTCCGCCCAGTTCTCGATCACCACCGAGTCGCGGATCCCATCGAGTGGTGTGTTGGCCGGGTCGAACAGGACCGAAGCGAAGGAGTTGCCATCGGACCAGTCGGGTGTGGACCCTTTGGCCAGTTCCAGCAGCGTGGGCGCAATGTCGGTGTGGCCCAGTAGGTGGTTGGCGTCCACTCCGGCGGGTATCCCGGGGCCGCGGACGAGCATGCCGACGCGGGTCATGCGGTCATACGGGAGCTTCTTGGCTTCCAGGCGGTTGTGTCCGAGACTGAAGCCGTTGTCCGAGGTCAACATGATGTAGGTGTCGTCGAGTTCACCAGCTGCGCTCAGCTCGGCGACCAGCGCCCCAATCATCTCGTCGACCGCCATCATCGAGCGGAGGCGGTCACGGTAGAGCCCGTCGAGATATGCCAGCGCCGATGCGTTGAGCACGGGCAGTTGCTGGATGTGGGCCGGCTTGTCGCTCATGTCGGCTTCGTTGAAGTCCGGCGTGCGAGGCACCGAGAGGCCATCGAACAGTCCGGCGTGACGGGCGGCGTACATCGGCGTCACGCTCGTGTGTGGCGCGTAGGGAGCGAGGTAGAGGAAGAACGGATCCGGTCCGGGGGCCGCCGTCTGGATCAACTGTTGGGCCTGGTCACGTTCGCGATCGGTCCGGAAGTCAGCGGGGTACGGCGCTGATCGTGGTGTCCTGGTGCCGTTGATCTGCTGGACGTACTCGTAGTACTTGCCGCCCAACGTTGCGTAGAACTCGTCCCAGTGGGGAGGTTCGAAGCGGTTGTCACCGCTAGCTGCGGGGTACTGCTCGTGCAGGTACTTGCCCACCAGCATGGTGGTGTAGCCGGCCGTCTGGAGCCAGGAGGCGAGCTCATCGGAGGTGTACCCGTTCTCGTACGACTCGCCGAAGCCGCCGGTCCATTCCGCAGTCGGCGTGTTGACCAGAACGCCGGTGTTGTGGGCCTGCTGACTGCGCAACAGCGACGCGCGCGACGGACCGCACAGTGGGGTCGTCACGTGGAGGTTGCTCAGCCGTAGCCCCGCATCGCGTAGGTGGGTCTTGATGTTGGGGAAGAACGCTTCGAGCGCGGGATCCTCGAACATGGAGTAGTCCGCGTCGTCGAGGTTGATCAGGACGATGTTGGGTTCGGTCTGGGCCTCGACCGGCGTTGCCGTGACGAGCGCGGACACCAACACGGTCGCCACGAGGACTCCCATCATGCGTAAGACCGCCGTCATGGCCACCATGCTCGCGCGTATACATCGACTTTGCGCGCTTGGACCTTGAGGTCGGTTGTCGTGTGGCAGGGGTGGTGGCATCCGGCTCGGATCCATGCCCACGCACCACCGCGACAGCAGCCGTCCGAGTACCGTGCTCGGTCGGTTTGGGAGACGAGGGACGGCCAACGCGCCCCGAGTCTCAGGGATGGAGCTGGCGGGCGATATCGGCCGAGAAGCGTGCGGCAGCCTCGGCGCTCAGGTGGCTGAAGTCGACGAAGTCGTCGTCGGTGAAGGTCTCGGTGCTGCGCACCACGGTGATGCCGTGCTCGGCGGCGATGGCATCGATGGTGTCGGCCGCCTCGTCGATGTCGGCCGCACCGTTGGGATGCAGCCGCACGAACCGCTCGGGGAAGGGGATCTCGACGAACACCACCGTCCGGCCCTGCGCCTGCAGCGCGCGGACCGTCTCGCCCACGAGGTCGACATCGTGCTGGTCGACCTCGTAGTCACGGACGCGGGCCTGCATGATCGCCGCTCGCTCGGGGCTCACATCCTCGGTGAAGTCGAGCCGCTCGCCATGGGCACCGGTGATCGACGCCGCCTCGCTGAGCTCGGCCCTGATGTCGTCCTGCGCCTGGCCCCACAACATGGAGGGGTTGCGCAGCAGCCGCCGTGACCGCACCAGCTCGGACACCTCGCTCAGGGCCCGGTCCAGGTCGGCGAGCCATCCGTGCCGAGTCTCGAACGCCTCGTCGTAGGCCTCTTCGTTGGTGTGGCCGTAGGCCGCCGAGAAATCCAGTGACGTGAGCCCCCACACCACTACATCGGGGTCGGTTCGCGGCACCACCTCGTCGAGCAACCAAGGTGAGGTCACGGCGGGCACGCCGCCCGCGAGACCGGCGTTGAAGGCCGACTCGGCCGCGCCGTGCGCGACGAACAGGTCGGGTACCAGGCCCTGCCAGGCCGAGCTGGTACCGGCGAACACGACGTCGACCGACTCGAGCTCGTCGAGCATCTCGACCCGCAGTTGGGTAGATGCGTCGTACCACACGACGTCGGCCGGATCGGCCGAGGCGACCACGACCCGGGCCGTCATCTCGAGCAGCACCAGACCCAGCACGAACACCCCCAGGGCCGTGAGCGCCCGACCCCGACGGCTCACCGCAGAGCCTCGATGGTGGCTTCGGTGATCTTCGCCCGCCCGCCACTCGTCGCGTGTGTGAGGTCGAGGAACTCCTCGTCGGTGAGCAGGTCGGTCAGGTCGAGCCACTCGCCACCGGCGGCCTGGGTGACCTCGCGGTAGGTCTCGACGGACTGATCGTGGGCGGCTCGGCCGTCAGGGTGCAGAGCTGCCATCGCCGGGCTCAACGGCAGCGACACCGTGAGCACCCGTCGTCCTCCGTCGACCAGGCTCGTGATCAGCTGCTCGATGGCGGGCGCGTTCTGCGGGCAGTATTCGGCCCCCGCCATACGCGGCGTGTACAGCTGGGTGTAGTACGCCACGCTCTCGGGATTCGGAACATCGGGCGACACCATCTGCCCGCGACTGCCTGGTGCGGGTGCGTACTCGTCGAGCACCGTCGACCGGTAGGTGGCGGCCGTCCCGCCGATCAGCCGTCGGGCCGGTTCCTCGCCGGCCAGGATGTCGAGCGCAGCGAAGGCGAACGTCTGCATCGTGCCCGCGTCGACCATCTTCTGGCGGCGATCGTCGGTGCACTCGAGGAAGTCCTGGAACGTCGAGAGACCGATCACCACCGTGGCGGGTTCGCCGCCGAGGCGGATGGCGTCCGTGGCCCAGACGTCCATCGTGGTCGGGAAGAGCCCGGCGACGGCTGCGTTCATCGTGCTGCGTCCGAGCTCGTCGGTCATCACGCCCGGATCGAATCCTCGCTTGGCGGTGGACGAGCCGATGACGAGGATCTCGACGGGACCCTCCTGCCGCACCAGACGGTCGATCTCGATCGTGTGACCGAGCTGGTCGGCGTGATACCAGAACTCCGAGCCGGTGGCGGGGTTACGTGAGGTGAGGGCCAGCAGCACCTCGTCGTTGGCGGCACTGGCGCGACCGGCCGCAGCCATCGCCGACTCGACGTCGCCCGTGTCGACGACGACCTGACAGGGGACCTGGAGCACGAGCGCGTCCCGGAACGACGCGGCCACGACAGCGGCCTGGTCGGTGCCGAGCCACTCGCCACCGACGGCCCGCGCCGTCGTAGCGGCGGTATTGGCCGCGGTGCTCGCCTCGTCCGTGGCGGTCACCCACGCGTCGATGTCGCTGCACCTCGATGACGCCGTCTTCGCCAGTCCGAGCGCGGCAGCGAGCTGGAAGCGCAGTCCGTCGTCGGGCACCGATGCGAGGGCCCGATCGAGCCGTTCGCCGTCGACTGGGCCCGGCGTGGTCTCGCCGACCGACTCGGGCGCGGTGGGCTCGCCGTCGGCGGACTCGGACAGGGCGGAGTCATCGGGTGGCGTCTCGTCGTCGATCGGTGTGGGATCGCGCCGCTGACCGGTGGCCCCATCGCCCAGCAGTGCCGCCCGAGCCGCGGCCTTCTCCTCCGCGGTCGGCTCGCTGGCGCAGGCTGCGCCGAGCAGCGCCAGCACGATGAGCATTCGGGCGAGCATGGATGGCGACACGAAGGGCATGGGCGACTCAGAACTGGAAGTAGATGAACGGTTGGGGGGTACCGCCGGAGAACAACACGATGGCACCGACGGCGACGGCGAGGGCCGCGCCCGTGACGACTGGGGCGCTGCTGGGCCGCAGTCGCTCGGCGACGACCCGCCGCTGGGCGACGTCGATGGCGAACGAGAGTGTCGCCAACAGCACCACCAGCCCCACATCGCCCCAGTCGAGGAAACCGCCGGGACTGAACAGGGCGCCGAAGACGTCGATGGTCTCGGAGAGGGTGGCGGCGCGGAAGGGCACCCAGGTGAGGCTGACCACGACGAAGGTCAGGGCCATGGCCGGCAGGTCGGTCCACACTGGACGGTGGCGATCGACGTGCCCGCCCCGGGTCACCTTGTGGATCACGAGGTAGACACCGTGCAGACCGCCCCAGATGACGAAGTTCCACGACGCGCCGTGCCACAGCCCGCCGAGCAGCATCGTGATCATGAGGTTGCGGTAGGTCGTGCGCACCCCTTTGCGGTTGCCACCGAGCGAGATGTAGAGGTAGTCGCGCAGCCAGTCCGACAGCGAGATGTGCCATCGTCGCCAGAACTCGGTGATGTTGCGGCTGAGGTAGGGCTGGGTGAAGTTGACCACCAACTCGATGCCCAGCAGGCGTGAAACTCCCCGGGCGATGTCGGTGTAGCCGGCGAAGTCGCCGTAGATCTGGATCGAGAAGGCCAGGATGCCGACGGCCACCATCACCGGCGACATCTCGGTGGGGTCGTCGAACACCACGTTGGCCACCCGACCGACGCCGTCGGCCAGCACGACCTTGCGGAACAGGCCGAGCACGATCAGGCCCAGGGCTGACTCGATGCGGCGACTGTCGGGGAACGGTCGGTCGATGTTCTCGATCCTCGGCAGCAGGTTCTGGGCCCGTTCGATGGGGCCGGCGACCAGCTGCGGGAAGTAGGCGACGTAGGTGGCGAAGATCCAGAAGTTGCGGCGCGGCTCGATCCGGCGTCGATAGACGTCGAAGGTGTACGACAGTGTCTGGAACGTGTAGAAGCTGATGCCTACCGGCAGGATGATCTCGAGGAAGACCTCGTTGGTCGGCTCGAGTCCCACCGAGGCCAGCACGTCGCGGAAGCTGTCGACGAAGAAGTTCGAGTACTTGAACAGGCCGAGGATGCCAAGGTTCACGACCAGGCTCATCACCAGCAGCCGCCGCCGGACCCGCTCGTCGTGGTCGTTGGCCTTCATGGCCAGGCCGATCGAGTAGTCGACCACGGTCGACAGCGCGATCAGGCCCAGGAACCGCCAGTCCCACCATCCGTAGAAGATGTACGAACCGACGAGGAGCAGGCCGGTGCGCCAGCGCGGCGGGAACAGCCAGTACGTCGTGAAGAACGCGACGAAGAAGACGGCGAAGGTGAGAGAATTGAAGACCACGGACGAATGAGGCGGCGGGGGTGCGGCGCCAGGTCCAGAGTGGCGAGGTGGGGTGCCGGTCCGCAAGCCCTGGGCCGTCGCCGTTGCCGGCCGGTGGTGCGGGTGTCAGGATCGCCCGACGACCGGGATGGTCCCGGTCGGTGACCAGACCGTCGAACTCAGCGGGAGGCCGGCGCGGCCGGGTGACAGCGAGGGGTGAGATGAGCGACTTCGAGATCTTGGTCGACGGTGTCGACTTCGGTGAAGGACCCCGGTGGCGGGACGGCTCGCTGTGGTACTCGGATTTCTATCAATACGCGGTGTACCGGGTGTCCGAGACGGGTCTTCGCGAGGTCGAGGTCGGTGGGTTGACCCAGCAGCCGTCCGGTCTCGGCTGGTTGCCCGATGGGCGACTGCTCATCGTGTCGATGTTGGATCGCCGCGTGCTGCGTCGTGAGCTCGACGGCGAGATCGTCGAGCACGCTGACCTGTCCGGCGTGGCCGAACACCACTGCAACGACATGGTGGTGGCGGCCAACGGCGATGCCTACGTCGGGAACTTCGGGTTCGATCTCGACGGTGGCGGCACCGACGCGTTCGCACCTGGGACCCTGGCCCTGGTGCGACCCGACGGCACCGTGTCGCCTGCAGCCGGCGACATGTGGTTCGCCAACGGGTCGGTCATCAGCGCCGACGGCGCCACGCTGATCGTGGGGGAGACGTTCGCCGGCCGGTACTCGGCTTTCACCATCGGCGATGATGGCAGCCTGCACGACCGGCGGATCTGGGCCGAGGTGCCGGGCACGGCTCCCGACGGCTGTGCGGTCGACGCCGAGGGTGCCATCTGGTTCGCCGATGCCATCGGCCACCAGGTCGTGCGTGTCCGCGAGGGGGGCGAGGTCACGCATCGGCTGGCGACCGACGCGCCCACGTTCGCGTGCACGCTCGGTGGGCCGGGTGGCGACCAGCTGTACGTGCTGACCGCCCCCGGCGCCGGCGCCGAGCACGCGGCTGGGCGCGGCGAGGGCGCCGTGCTCGTCACCACGATCGACGTGCCGGCGGCTTGAGATCGGTTCGATTTGGCAGGCATTCGGGTCGAATGACTCAGGAGGGGTGGGTCGAGCGCGAAATACCCTTGCGGTGATGCACCCGCCCGGCAGCGCTCATGACTTCCACCTCGACGACGACGCCCAGCGCGCCCTCGCCGTCGCCCTCGAGACGGCTGGGGCCATCGGCGACGACCAGTGCGGGACCGAGTACCTCCTGTACGGGGCCATGTCGACGGCGCGTGGCGATGTCGCCGAGCTGGCCGGCCTCTTCGCCTTGGATCCACTGCGGCTCGAGCGAGGCATCCACACCCTTCGCGAGCATCGCTTCAGCCTCGATCACGACGGCCCGGGGCCGCCACCGCTGAGTGCGCGGGCGCAGCGGGCGCTGCTGACGCCTCGCATAGACGGCACCGGCCCGACGGGCGTGTTCGAGCTGTTGCACGGCCTCTGCGACGACGAGTCCTCGGGCGCCTGTCAGGTGCTGCGCGACCTCGGCGTGCGACCGGCCGAGCTGCGCCGCCTGGTCGCCTACGGCACCCGACACCTCGAGCCCGAGCAGCTCGACCAGCTGCTCGATGCCCTCGACCGCCGCGACACCGCTCACCGGCCCTGGTGGGGTCCGCGACCCGACGCCCCGATGGAGACGATGGCGTTCGCCGAGGGTGAGCCGCTCGAAGTGGCTCGCTCGGAGTCGGCGGTCGTGTCGATCAAGGCCATCGCGGTGACCGAGGAGGGCTTCGGCTTCACGTTGGGCATCGAGTCACTGCGACCGTGGCTGTTGCCGCCGCTGCTCGTGCCTGAGGAGGTGCTGGTGCCCGGTCAGCCGGTGTCGGCCAGCGGTCCCGAGCTCGTCGGCATCGGTGTGAGCTTCGGTGACGGCACGCAGATCGGCAACCGCAACCTGTGGCCTCGCTGGACGCACGACGAGCCGACTCGTCGAGTGCTGGTCGCCGTCGGTAGTCGCATCGAGCAGGTCTCGGTGAACGATCGGCGGCGGGGCGATCATCATGTCGTCACGGCCGACTGGTGGTCGTGGCCTCTGCCGCCTCCCGGACCGATGGAGCTGCGGATCCAGTGGCCGGCCGAGGCGCTCCAGGGGTTGATTCGAGTCGACTGCAATCCGGTGCTCGCGGCCTCGCGTGCGCTGTCGGCGCAACTCGACGCCGGCTGAGCCGACCACTCATGTCGGCCCTGCAGCGGCCGATGGGTGGCTCGTGCAGCGCACCGACTCCACCGCGATCACGGTGACCGATCTCGCCGTTGAGTTCGGGCTGAGCATCGATGACATGCTCGGCCTGTGCGAGATGTTCGACATCGACGCGCCGTCGGCCGACGCGGTGTTGACTCCTCGAGGCGTGGTCGTGCTGCGCGGTGTGGCCAACGGTGAGATCGATCCCGACAGCATCGTGATCCCCACCGCGGACCCGGTCGATCCGGGTCCGCCACCACCGGGTTCGGACCCGACTCGACAACGGCGGTTGCCAAGATTGGGTGACCGGGCTCGCCGTGACGACGACGCTGAGCGATCGCCGGACCGTCGGCGGGCCGGTGAGGACCTCCCCGAGGTCCCCACCACCAGCTTCTGGGCCCGCCACATCCGCACCGGCGGCTTCGACGGCTATGTGCCTCGCTGGCTCCGCGCCGTGTACATCGTCTCCACCCTCGCCGTCATCGCGGTCGTCTGGTGGCTCGCCGTCGGCTTCGGTTCCGACGACCAGTCACCCGACTCGTTGTTCGACGCGGCCCCGGGCCTGACCCTGGGCAGCTGCTTCAATGCCGACTCGGGTCTCTGGCTCGACAGTGCGACGGTTGTGGCGTGCGGCGGACCCCACGACGCGCAGGCGATCGCCGTCCTCGAGTTGACGCCGGCCGGTCGCAGCTATCCCGATCTCGACGATCTTCGCTCCGAGGCACTGGTGCGCTGCGTCGATCATCTCCGCAGCGAGGTGACCCTCGCCGACGGTGAGCGGGTTGCGGCCAGCGTGCCGGCGGTGTCGGTGTGGCAGAGCGGCGACCAGCGCGTGCTGTGCAGCATCGTCGACGGTGGTGGCGGGAAGCTCGTCGGCTCGTCCCCCTGAGGCGCCTGAGACGGCGGCTTGCTTTGCCCGCCAAAACGGCGGTGTGTTCTACTTCGCCGAATGGGTGACATCCCGTCGGTCGACGCCACACTCGAGTATCCGTACACACGCACGACCGGACCGGTCATCGGTCCGTTCCTCACCGGGCTGCGTGACGGCACCTTGCTGGGCAACCGGTGCGGTGAACGGATCCTCTGCCCACCCCTCGAGTACGACCCCGACACCGGCGCCAGCCTCGAGGCCGACCTGGTCGAGGTCGGCCCGGGCGGGGTGGTCGAGGGGTGGACGTGGGTCAGCGAACCGTCGCCCAAGCACCCGTTCGACCATCCGTTCGCGTTCGCGCTGATCCGGCCCGACGGCGCCGACACCGCGATGGTGCACGCCGTCCACGCGGGCTCCGTCGACCGCATGAGCACGGGCATGCGGGTCGAGGTCCAGTTCCGCGACGAGCGTCATGGCGCGATCACCGACGCGTACTTCGTGCCCGAAGCCGATGCGCAACCGCAGCAGATCGAACCCGAGGACGAGGCCGTCACGATCACCGAGCACTTCATCGGCGTGCGCATGCAGGAAGAGATCCACCCGTTCCGGGTCCGCTACTACGAGGCGCTGCTCGACGGCCGCTTCCTCGGCCAACGCAGCCCCGCCGACGGCAAGGTCTATGTGCCCAGCCGGGGTTACGACCCGCTCAACCGGGTGATGATGTCAGAGGACGACGATGTCGACGTGGCCGACCGGGGCACGGTCACGTCGTTCACCGAGATCACCCCGGTGCAGTACTTCGGTCAGGAGGAGACCGAGCCCTACATCCGGTGTTCGATCCTGCTCGATGGCAGCGACTCGCCGGTGGGCGGCATTGACATCCGCCACATACCCGCCCGGGACTTCCGGGTCGGCATGCGGCTCCGGTGCATCTGGCGTCCGCCTGACGAACGGACCCTCGACGACGTCAGCAACCGGTGGGGTGCCATCCCCGAGACCGTGTACGAGCGCTGGGACCCGACCGGCGAGCCCGACATCGACCCCGAGCTGGTCAAGGAGCACAACTTCTGATGGCGGCCGACACAGACACCGACATC
>Ga0224508_10002783_pt1 | contig 14713 bp, 13 predicted proteins | sample SF_Jan12_sed_USG_4_FD_170157 | JGI IMG/M metagenome (GOLD analysis project Ga0224508, IMG submission 170157) | Sediment microbial communities from San Francisco Bay, California, United States - SF_Jan12_sed_USGS_21 | ecosystem: Environmental > Aquatic > Marine > Sediment | place: USA... | reverse complement strand
GACCAGGCCAGGAACGCCGACCCCGAGAGGTAGTAGCCGAGGAACACGGCCAGCGCCGCCAGCCGGGCCTCGGGCACCGCGTAGCCGATCGCCACCACCATCCCCCCGTAGATGGCGAAGTCGGACATGATGTCGAGAAAGCCGCCTGTATCGGTGGGCCCGTCGCTCCCATGGGCTCGAGCGACCGACCCGTCAACACCATCGGCCAGGCGGTTGGCCAGCCACAACGCCAAGCCGAGCGGCCACTGGTTGAAGGCGACGGCGACGCACGCCGCGACCCCGAGGCCAAAGCCGCCCGCAGTGACCGCGTTGGCGGGGATGCCCCGAGCGGCCACTCGTTGGCCGACCCGGGCCAGCGGTGCGTCGAGGCGACGGCGGATCGGTGCGTCAAGCACGTGCGAAGCGACCGGTGTGCTCGATCATCATCAACCGGGGAACGGTCACGGTGACGATGGCATTCCCCTTTCGAGGTGGAGACGGCTCGACTGCAGGGTACGGCCGGTGTTCATGCGACGGACCACTACCCTCGTTCCCTGGAACGACGCCAACGAGATGAACGAACCCTAGAACCGTGACTGCCAACCTCCAGCCCGTACCGCTCACCACCGACGCCGTGCTCGCCGCCTCGCCGGACAGCAAGATCGCCAAGTCCCACAAGCTCGACGAGGTCTGCTACGACATCCGTGGCCCCGTCCTCGACGAGGCGCATCGGCTCGAGGCCGAAGGGCATCGCATCCTCAAGCTGAACATCGGCAATCCGGCGCCGTTCGGCTTCGACGCTCCCGACGAGATCTTGAGCGACATGAAGCTCAACCTCGCCGACTCGCAGGGCTACTGCGAGTCGCTCGGCTTGTTCCCGGCCCGCAAAGCGGTGATGCAGTACTGCCAACAGCTCGGCATTCGAGACGTGACGATCGACGACATCCTCATCGGCAACGGCGTGTCGGAGCTCATCGTCATGGCGCTGCAGGGGCTGCTCAACAACGGCGACGAGGTGTTGATCCCCGCTCCCGACTACCCGCTGTGGACCGCCGCCACCAACCTCAGTGGCGGCACGCCCGTGCACTACCTGTGCGACGAGGGCGCCGACTGGTTCCCCGACCTCGACGACGTGCGGTCGAAGATCACGGCCGAGACCCGGGCGCTGGTGATCATCAACCCGAACAACCCGACCGGGGCCGTGTACTCGAAGGAGGTGCTCGAGGGGCTCGTCGAGATCGCCCGTCAGCACCAGCTCGTCGTATTCGCCGACGAGATCTACGACAAGATCCTCTACGACGACGCTGAGCACACGGCGGTGGCCGCCTTGGCCGACGACCTGTTGTTCGTCACGATGAACGGCCTGTCGAAGACCTACCGCTCGGCCGGGTTCCGTTCGGGGTGGATGGTGGTGAGCGGCGCGAAGGAGCGAGCCCGGGACTACATCGAAGGATTGAACATCCTCGCCTCGATGCGGTTGTGCGCCAACGTGCCGGCCCAGCACGCCATCCAGACGGCCCTCGGTGGCTATCAGAGCATCGAGGCGTACCTCGCACCCGGCGGCCGGCTCTACGAGCAGCGCCAGGCCGGCTACGACCAGTTGTGTGCCATCGATGGCGTCGACTGCGTCAAGCCGAAAGGCGCGCTCTACTTCTTCCCTCGGCTCGACATCGACAAGTTCAACATCACCGACGACGAGCTGTTCGTCCTCGACCTCCTCAAGCACGAGCGGATCCTGCTCGTCCAGGGCACCGCCTTCAACTGGCCCCGACCCGACCACTTCCGGATCGTGTTCCTACCGAACAAAGAGGAGCTCACCGACGCCATCGGCCGCCTGGAACGGTTCCTTGCCACCTACCACCAGTAAGCCCGCCACTCACCACCACCGAGATTGCGTCGGTCAGCTACCGGACGTGTAGTCAAACGACGCCAGCACGGTTGGGGGCCTGGGAATGTTCACGCTCGTCGAGGGGTTCAGCGGCGGCCAGGTCCGTCACGGCGCGGACCGGAGCGAGGAGATCGATGAGGCTGTTCCAGCGCCTGCGTGACATCGAGGAGGCGACCCGCCCGGTCGACCCCGAGACGGAGGCCGCCCTGGCCCGGCGGTGGGCGTCGCTTCCCGCCTCGGCCAAGGTGCCGGGCCAGCTGATCGGACGGAAGTTCACCGGCTGTGAGGCGACCCACGGGGTGTTCCCCCAGTGCGACTTCGCCTGCAAGCCCTGCTACCACAGCGCGGACGCAAACAAGGTCCGCATCGATGGACCGCACACCTTGTCCGAGGTACGGCGGCAGATGGCGTTCCTGCGTCGGGAGCGAGGTTTCGGCGCATACGCCCAGCTGATCGGGGGCGAGGTCTCGCTGCTGTCACCAACCGATCACGCCGCCGCGATCGGGATCATGCGCGACCACGGCCGGATACCGATGAGCTTCACCCACGGCGACTTCGACTACGACTACCTCCGAGCGCTCGCCGTCGACCAGCACGACCGGCCCCGCTTCCCCCACCTCTCGTTCGCTTGCCACATCGACACGACGATGCTGGGCCGGACAGGGGCGACGAAGCCGACGAGCGAGGCCCAGCTCCACGACCACCGCCGGCGGTTCTGTGAGCTGTTCGACCGCCTCCGGGCGGAGTACGGGATCTCCTCCTATCTGGCTCACAACATGACGGTCACCCCGAACAACCTCGACCAGATCGCCGACGTCATCCAGTCCTGCCACGGCCAGGGATGGCGGATGTTCTCGTTCCAACCGGCGGCGTATATCGGGAACGAGAACCGGTGGCGAGACGGCTACCGGGAGCTCACCTCCGACCTCGTCTGGGACGAGATCCAGCGAGGAGCGGGCACCCGGCTGCCGTGGGCTGCGGCCCAGGTCGGCGACACACGCTGCAATCGGGTCACCTGGGGTGCCTACCTCCGCGACCGCTACACCCCGCTGCTCGACGACGACGATGACGCCGACCGGCGGATGGTCGAGACCTGGTTCGACGCATTCCCCGGCAACTTCATCCTCCGGTCCAAAGCGCTCTCGACCCTCCGCTACGGCCGCTCGATCGCCCGGCGCCCGGGTGTCGTCGGTGAGCTGGCGGCCTGGGCCGGGCGCTTCGGTGATCGAGCCGGCGGTCGGCGCCAGCCCTGGTGGCGGCTGAAGCCCGTTACGTTCGTGATGCACCGGTTCATCGACGCCGCCGACACCGCGGCTGCGTGGGACCACATCCAGGCCGGCACCACGGCCACCGAGCCCAGGATCGTCGAAGCCCAGGAACGGCTCGAGGCCTGTGCCTACTCGATGGGTCACCCCGAGACCGGCCAGCTCGTGCCGGCCTGCGTCCAGCACGGCGTGCTCGACCCCGAGGAGAATCGACGGCTGGCCGAGCTCCTACCCCTCCCGACCCGACGGGACCGAGCGAGCCGATAGCGCCCGACGACGGCCGGAACAACCGCTGCCTACGTTGTGGCGAAGCGTGCCGACCAGGTCGACCTCCAGACGCCGGACGGTGTCACGACCACTCACGTGGCCCATCCCGACGGCGACCGACTGCCACTACCAGCGGCTGATCCCTCCCGCCACCGGTCGTGACCGTGCCGGCCTGACGGGCGGCTTGGCTTCCCGGGTCGATCTGTGTGAGCCTCGCAGGGTGAAGCAGCTCTACCTCGTCGCAGCGGTCACCATGGCCGGGGTCAGCGCCATCTTCGCTCTGTTCGCCGAGCTGGAGAAGCGGTACGACCTGTCGACCACCTCGCTGGGCTGGATCGCCGGCAGCGCCTTCCTGACCGGACTCGTCGCCCAACTCTGGCTCTCCCGCTACGCCGACCGGGGACACGCAGCGGCGTTGTTGCGGGCCGGCGTCGTTGCCGCCGCGGTGGGGCTGCTCTGGTTCGCGGCCGCCACCGAGGTGTGGCAATTCGTCGCCGCTCGGGGTCTGCTCGGGGCCGGGGTCGGCATGATCATCCCGCCCGCCCGGCGGGCGATCGTCGTGACCTCGGAGGGGAACTCCGGCGAGCGGCTCGGCACGTTCTACGCGTCGTACCTCGCCGGCTTCGTCTTCGGTCCGCCGATCGCCGGGGCCCTGACCGTCATCGGCGACGTCCGACTCCCGTTCCTGGTGTTCGGCCTCGCCACCTTGGCCATGCTCGCGTCGATCCTGTCGATGGAGCTACCCGAGTCGGACGCCCCCTTCCGGCCACCGGGGCATGCCGATCGGCGGGTGCTGCGAAGGCTCATCACCGACCGGCGAATGATCGCTGCGCTGCTCGTGATCGTGTCGTTCCGCTACTCGATCGGCGTGTTCGAGCCGCTGTGGGCCACCCACCTCGACGACCTCGGCGCTTCGACCGCCATCATCACCTTGTCGCTGACCGGGTTCGCCCTCCCCATGCTGATCGTGGCGAGACCGGCCGGGCGGCTCTCGGACCGGTTCGGCCCGCGCTGGGCGTCGCTGCTGGCGGCGCTGGCCACGGTACCGATGATGGCAACCTACGGGTATGCCGGGGTGGTCTGGGTCATCTTCGCCGTGGCCATTCCGCATGGTCTGATGGAGGCGATCATGTCGCCCGGCTCGCAGGCGGCGGTGGCCGAAGCGGCACCGGAGCGCGATGCGGCGTCGGCCCAGGGCCTGGCCGAAGCATCCGGTTCGGCTGCGGCGGCGATCGGAGCGTTCACGGCGCCGGCGCTGTTCGATGCGCTGGGCGCTGGCCCGGCCTGGTTGATCGCAGCGGCGGTCATGGGCGGTCTGCTGTCGAGCAGCTGGTTGCTCGATCCGCCGCGCCGCCCGGCGCCGATCAGGGCCGGCGGCGCCGCCACCGAGGCCGGGCCGAGCGAACCGGCAGATCATCCCGTGCGGGCAGCGCCGTCGGTCGAGCCGCTCAGCTGATGCACGGACTCCCGGTGCCGCCGGCTGCCTGGCTCGTGGCCGTTGGTAAAGGATCGGGGCATGGATGCTGCTGATCGGTTCGAACGGCACGAGCTACCGGGTCGCTACGGCGATGCGATCGACGATCGGGATTGGGACCGGCTCGATCGGATCTTCACCACCGACGCCGTCTTCGATCTCAGCGACCTCGGCGCCCCTCGCCTCGATGGGCTCGACGCCATCAAGGCGTTCATGGACACCGAGGCCCAGCACCCACGCACGCACCCGATGACCAACATCTACGTCGACGAGACCGACGACGGGGTGAAGCTGAGCTTCCGCATCCTCGCCCTGCTCCCGGAGGGCCGGGTCGGTACTGCGTCGTACTACGACGACGTGGTCAAGACCCCCGACGGGTGGCGGGTGGCGAACCGCGTCATCACGCGCCGCCGCCGAGATCGCGACGACTGACTCCAACTCAGCCGGTCAGGCCCTGGCCGCCGTCGACCTGGAGAGCGATGCCGGTGATGAAGCGGGCCTCATCGCTGTGCAGGAACAGAGCGGCATGGGCCACGTCCCAACCCGAGCCCATCCGCCGCCCGAGCGGCACGAGACGATCCCGGCGGGCGATGATTTCCTCCCGCGGTGTCCCCTGGGCAACGCGAGCCTCGATCGCCATCGGCGTGTTCATCAGACCGGGGAGGATGGCGTTGACCCGGACGCCGTAGTCGGCGTTGGTGGCGGCCAGGTTCTCGGTCAGCCCGAGCATTGCCACCTTGGTTGTCTTGTAGCCGACCAGCGGGTAGGCGAGCTTCGCTGCCATCGAGGAGATGTTGACCACCGAGCCGGACTCTTGCTCCCGCATGACTGGGATGGCGTGGCGGGCGGCCAGCCACACGCCCTTGAGGTTGATCTGCCACAGCCGGTCGAACGTGTCGGGATCGAGCTCCAGCGCATCGGCGTCGCCGCCGGCGATGCTGACACCGACGTTGTTGTGGAGGATGTCGATCCGCCCGTGGTCGGATACGACCCGCTCGACGAGCGCTCGGTGCTGGTCGTCGTCGGTCACCTCCAGCTCGGCCGCATCGGCCTGGTTCCCCTCGGCGGTGATCATCGCCACGGTCTCATCGGCCAGACCGCGATCTCGGTCGGCGACGACGACGGTGGCCCCGGCCCGAGCCAGGAGGACGGCGGTGGCGCGGCCGTTGCCGACCGTCTCGCCTGGCGTCTGCCCGCCCCCCACGACGATCGCAACCCGATCGCTCAGCCGCCCCGCCACCGACACGTCGATCTCGCTCATGGGCCGAACACTAGGTTCTTGCAGTCAACGGATCGACACTCTGTTGTTGTCGAAGGCGGATGTTTGGCCGGAGGCCAAACTCCGGGTGAGGCGCTCCGCGCCGAACACTAGGTTCTTGTAGTCAACGGATCGACACTCTGTTGTCGATGAGCGCGGATGTTTGGCCGGAGGCCGCTCCGCGCCGAACACTAGGTTCTTCGGGGTGGGGTCTCACTCCTGAGAGAACAGCCGGGTCGTCTGGATCCGCACCCCGAACTCGTCGTCGGGATAGTCGCGGGCCTCGTGGATCTCCAGCCCGTGGGGGAAGATGTCGAGCGTCTCGCCCGTCAGCTCCATCCAGGCGAGCACGGCATCGGCCCACCGCTCCTCCAGCAGGGCCTTGCGGATCGGCTCGACCTCGGAGTCGCCGGCGGGCTCCCACTCCGCGATCCACCGCAGAGCGATGACCTTGTTGAGCGTCTCCTCGGAGTCGGCGAGCAAGGGCCGATCGGGATCGCTCCGGCGAATCGCGTAGGCGCCAATGCTCTTCAGCACTGCTAGCCCGGCGGTCGTTCGCTCAGCTCGACCGACGTCCAGAACCCGGGCTGGGGTTCCGGGTCGGACGTTTCGGCGTAGTAACGGAGCCGTTCGAGGCCGGCCGGATCGTAGAGCTCGATCGCGTCGAAGATGGCGCGGGGCCCTACGGCTCGCAACGCCCGGTCTCCCGGCGAGCCTGGTTTCGGAAGGTTCGAGGTGAGCACCAGCACGTGATCGCGTCCGCCGGCCCCGTCTTCGGTCGCCTCGAGCACCTTCAGCCGCCCCAGCAGCTTCCACACGGCCTCGGTCCGCTGGAGCCCGGGACGGCTCGTGGTGAACGCCCCCGATACGTCGACCCACCACTGGCGCTCGGCGTTGGCGCTTGTCGCCAGGAAGTTGAACTCGACGATGCCCGACGGGTGCTTGGCCTTGTCGGCGATGGCGACGAAGCCGGCTTCATCGAGCCGGCGGCGGGCGATGTCCTGGGCCTTCTTTCCCTCGCTGACCGCCCGGGCCTGGAAGTGCTCCTGCCGCTCCTCGAACGAGAGCTCGTCGACAACCATCCGCTGCCGATCGGCCGGCTCGTCCTCGAGCCCACTGATCTTCGTCTTGAGGTGATCGATCCGGGCCTGCTCGGCTTCGAGGCGCTCGGTCGCGATGCGGACGTACTCGGGGTCGAGGTCGAACCCGACGCCTCGGCGGCCGGTCCGCTCGGCCGCGACGACGGTGGTACCCGACCCGAGGAACGGATCGAGCACGATGTCGCCCCGGTAGGTGTACAGGTCGATCAGACGGCGCGGGAGCTCGATCGGGAACGGCGCCGGGTGACCGACTCGGGTGGCCGACTCGGCATCGATCCGCCACACGTCTCTCGTGACGTCGACGAACTCGTCGTTGGCGAGCGTCGACTCATGGGGCAAGCCCCGAGCGCGGCGCTCCTTGAGCGCCAGGGCACGGGAGAACTGACCCTTCGAGGCGATCACGACCCGCTCGGTCATGTCGCGCAGGACCGGGTTCGAGGCCTTGGCGAACGAGCCCCATGCACAAGAGCCCGACGAGGTGGCCGCCTTCTCCCAGATCACCTCGCCCCGGAGCAGGAGGCCGAGATCGTCCTGGAGGATCGAGATGACGTCGGCGCTGAGACTGCGGTACGGCTTACGGCCGAGGTTGGCGACATTGACCGCGATCCTGCCGCCTGGCTCGAGCGCCCGACGACACTCGGCGAAGACCGACCGGAGCATCTCGAGGAACTCGAAGTAGGTGGCGGGGACGCGATCCTCTGCGTCGTACTCGCCGGTGACCGCCAGCTCGTACTCCTTACCGACGAAGTACGGCGGTGAGGTGACGACCAGGGCCACGCTGTTGTCGGGAAGGTTGCCGAGGCGGTCCATCGAGCCGTGGTAGAGGCGTCCGTGGCCGAGCTCCTCGATCAGCTCCGGCGGGCGGTTGACGCGATCGTCGTTGCTGAGCTCCGGGGGAGAGAACCGTTGGTAGAACGCGGTGGCATCGTGACCCTCGCGCCGCCCCACCCCGAACGACGACGTCTTCGTGTCGCCCCGCCGCGTCGCTGTTGTCGTCATGGCCTCTCCATCTCCCACCCGGCCGAGCATAGACACCGCTGATGACATTCTCGCTGAGCGCTCGAGCTGCCGTCCGTCACGGGTCGCGAGGTCGTGCGGTCGCGTGGCTCCTAGGATGTTCCGCCGTGAGCGATTTGAACGAAGTCGGTGGAACGCCCGGCGGGCTCGGTACGTTTCTCGCCGGTTCGGCGTTGGCTGGGGTGTCGGCATGGTTCTTCGTCGACTCGGTGCGGGTCACGTCGTACGGCAGCGGTTGGACCTCGGACGCTCGTCGAAGGACACCGAGAAGCGGCCGCCGTGGCAGGACGCAATCGATCAGCTGAGCCAGAGCTGACCCGCCTGGATCCCAGGCGAGCTCCGGCCGGACATCGAGGGCTCTCGTGAAGACGTTCCATCTCGCCCAGTTCCTGGTGCACGGGCCGACCTATCACAGCCATGCGATGTGGCGGCACCCGCGCACCGACTGGGAGCGCGACACCTGGGCCCGCCCCGAGCTCTACCAGCACATCGCCCGGGTCTGCGAGCAGGGCTTGTTCGACATGGTCTTCTTCGCCGACCTCAACTACATCTCCGACACCTACACCGGCTCGCTCGAACCGGCGCTGCGCTACGCGGCCCAGGCTCCCGAGCACGACCCGATCCCGCTGCTGTCGTTCATGGCCGCCGCCACCGACCGCATCGGGTTGGCCTCGACGTTCTCGACCAGCCATCACCACCCGTTCTACGTGGCCCGCCTCTGGGCGACGCTCGACCATCTGACCCGGGGCCGGGTCGGGTGGAACGTGGTCACGTCGCTCAACCACAACCAAGCGGCCAACTACGGGGAGGACGAGCGCGAGCCCACCGAGGTCCGCTACGACAAGGCGCATGAGTTCATCGAGGTGTGCCGCAAGCTGTGGAGTAGCTGGGACCTCGACGCCGTGGTCGCCGATCGGGGGGCGCCGCAGTTCGCCGATGCGTCCAAGGTCCGCCGTATCGAGCACCGCGGCCGGTACTACGCCTCCCGAGGGCCGCTCAACGTCGTTCGCTCGCCCTTCGGCGGCCCCGCCATCCTCCAGGCCGGGACATCGGACAAAGGCCGCGATTTCGCCGCTCGGTACGCCGATGCGTTGTTCGCCATCCAACCGCGGGCGGTCGATGCCGCCGCATACTTCGCCGACATCAAGGACCGAGTGTCCGACGCCGGTCGCAACCCCGAGCACTGCCGGGTGCTGTTCGGCGTCCAGCCGATCCTCGGCTCGACCGAAGCGGAGGCCGTCGAGAGGCAGGACGAGCACAACGCCTTGGTCGAGGTCGACGCCGGCCTCACGATCCTCTCGGCCCACCTCGACTTCGACCTTTCGACCCTCGACCCGTACGAACCGATCGCCGACCGGACCGATCCAGAGCTCCAGCGCATGCGCACCCGCTACCTGCGGCCCGACGGCGGCTCGTACACCGTTGCCGAGGTGGCCCAGCGCCACGGGCAGAGCGTGGGGCTGCCCCAGCTCGTCGGCACCCCGTCGTCGGTGGCCGACCAGCTCGAGGCGTTCTTCGACGAGGTCGGCGGCGACGGTTTCATGCTGTCACCGATCTACTGCCCCGGGGCGATCGAGGAGTTCGTGGACCTCGTGGTTCCCGAGCTGCAGCGCCGCGGCCGGCATCGCACCGCCTATACCGGCTCCACCGTGCTCGACCACCTGCGGGAGGGCGGCTGAGCGCCGATCGGTCGCCGGCGGGCGGCCGATCACGATCAGAGGTACCGGTACACGTCGAGGGGGGTGAGGCCCCGGTCGAGCATCGTCACCTGCATCCAGTAGAGGAGCTGCGACAGCTCCTCGGCGAGCTCGTCGTCGGTTCCGTGCTCGGCCGCCAGCCACACCTCGCCAGCCTCTTCGAGCACCTTCTTGCCGATGGCGTGGGTGCCGGCGTCGAGGGCCGCCACCGTCGCCGACCCGGCCGGGCGCTCGACCGCCCGGCTCTGCAGCACCGTGAACAGCGAGTCGAACGTGTGGTGCTGGTCGGCCATCGCCACAGGATGTCACCGGCACCTCTCGGATCCACCGCAGTGCCGCTTCCGAACCCTGTTACCGGCAGGTTTCGAAACCTTGTCGGGCCAGGGGACCTCAGATAGGTTCGGTTCACCCTCAGCGATCGGTTCGGCCAACGGCACGACAGGAGACCGGAATGAGCAACATCGTGAAAGCGGCCATCGTTCAGACCGCCTGGACCGGCGACAAGGACTCGATGATCGAGCTGCACGAGAAGTACCTGGCCGAGGCGGCCGAGGCCGGGGCTCAGGCGATGTGCTTTCAGGAGCTGTTCTACGGCCCCTATTTCTGCCAGGTCCAGGACGATCAGTACTACAGCTACGCCGAGGCCGTTCCCGACGGTCCGACCACGAAGCGGTTCCAGGAGCTGGCCGAGCGCCACGGCATGGTGCTCGTCCTCCCGATGTACGAGGAGGAACAGCCAGGCATCCTGTACAACACCGCGGCGGTGATCGACGCCGACGGCACCTACCTCGGCAAGTACCGCAAGACCCACATCCCCCAGGTGAAGGGCTTCTGGGAGAAGTTCTACTTCCGCCCCGGCAACCTCGGCTTCCCGGTCTTCGAGACCGCCGTCGGCCGGGTCGGGGTGTACATCTGCTACGACCGTCACTTCCCGGAGGGGTGGCGGGCGCTCGGCCTTCACGGCGCGCAGATCGTGTTCAACCCGTCGGCCACGAGCCGTGGCCTGTCGTCGTACCTGTGGCAGCTCGAGCAGACCGCCTCGGCCGCAGCCAACATGTACTACGTCGGGGCGATCAATCGGGTGGGGGTCGAGCCCTTGGGCGACAACGACTTCTACGGCAGCTCGTACTTCGCCAACCCGAGAGGCCAGATCGTCGACGGCGCCGCGTCCGACCAGGACGAGGAGCTGGTGATCCGCGATCTCGACCTCGACGCGATCGACGAGGTCAGGGCCCAGTGGGCGTTCTACCGCGATCGACGGCCCGACATGTACGGGCCCCTCACCGAGGCCTGAAACAGCCCCAACGACCAGACAGCGAGGCAACCAAGCGATGACCATGTTGATCAAGGGCGGGACGGTGGTGAGCGCGACCGGCACGTCGGAAACCGAGGTGCTCGTCGACGACGACACGGTCGTCGCGCTGCTCGCTCCGGGCAGCGACCTCGCAACCTCGGCCGAGGGCGGGGCCGACACCGTGCTCGACGCCAGCGGCAAGCTGGTCGTCCCCGGAGGGATCGACGCCCACACCCACATGGAGCTCCCGTTCGGTGGCACCTACGCCTCCGACACGTTCGAGACCGGCACCCAGGCCGCGGCCTGGGGCGGCACGACGACGATCATCGACTTCGCCGTCCAGAGCTACGGCCAGGACGTCAGGGCCTGTCTCGACGAGTGGCAGGGCAAGGCCGACGGCCAGTGCGCGATCGACTACGGATTCCACATGATCGTCGGCGGCGTCGACGACGCGTCGCTGAAGCTGATGGACGTCCTCGTCGACGAGGGCATCACGAGCTTCAAGCTGTTCATGGCCTACCCCGGAGTGTTCTACGCCGACGACGGTCAGATCCTGCGGGCGATGCAGAAGGCCAACGGCAACGGCGCGATGATCATGATGCACGCCGAGAACGGCATCGCCATCGACGTGCTCGCCGAGCAGGCGGTCAGCCGGGGGGAGACCGCCCCAATCCACCACGGCTACGTGCGCCGAGCCGAGCTGGAGGGTGAGGCCACCTACCGGGCGATCCAACTGGCCAAGGTGGCCGAGGCCCCGCTCTACATCGTTCACCTCTCGGCCTCCCAGGCGCTCGAGGCGGTGGCCAACGCCCGCAACGAGGGCCGCAACGTCTTCGCCGAGACCTGCCCCCAGTACCTCTACCTGAACCTCGAGGATCACCTCGGCGCCCCTGGCTTCGCCGGCGCCGGCTACGTGTGCTCGACCCCGCTGCGCTCGAAGCACGAGCACCACCACCGGGATCTGTGGCAGGGGCTGCGAACCAACGACCTCAGCGTCGTCGCCACCGACCACTGCCCGTTCTGCATGAAGGACCAGAAGGAGCTCGGCCTCGACGATTTCCGAGCCATCCCCAACGGGATCGGAGGCGTCGAGCACCGCATGGACCTCATGTACCAAGGGGTCGTGGCGGGGGAGCTGTCGCTACCCCGCTGGGTCGAGCTGTGCTCGACCACCCCGGCCCGCATGTTCGGCCTCTACGGCCGCAAGGGCGTGATCGAGCCGGGAGCCGACGCCGACATCGTCATCTACGATCCGAAGGCGACCACGACGATCTCGGTCGAGACCCACCACATGAACATGGACTACTCCGCCTACGAGGGCACCAAGATCGACGGGAAGGTCGACAGGGTCATCAGCAAGGGCCGCACGATCATCGCCGACGATGCCTATCACGGAACCAAGGGCGACGGGCAGTATCTGCGACGGGGTCTGTCGCAGTACCTGCTGTGAGCGAGGCCGGCCCGTGAGCGAGCGAGGATCGATGCAGCGAGGAGGGCCATAGCCGTGGATTTCGGCGTTGTTCTGCAGACCGACCCCCCGGCGTGGCGGGTGGTCGAGCTGGCCCGACGGGCCGAAACGCTCGGCTTCTCCTACGGCTGGACCTTCGACAGCCACGTGCTCTGGCAGGAGCCGTATGTCATCTACAGTCAAATGCTCTCTGCCACCAACCGGATGACCGTCGGACCGATGGTGACCAATCCCGGAACCCGGGACTGGACCGTCACCGGCTCGCTGTTCGCCACCCTCAACGACATGTTCGGCAACCGGACGATCTGCGGGATCGGCCGGGGTGACTCGGCGATGCGGGTGCTCGGCCACACCCCGGCCAAGTTATCGACCCTGAGCGAGGCGATGCGGGTCATCAAGGGCCTGGCCGAGGGTGAGAAGGTCCTCTACAACGGCACCGAGCAGCAGCTCCCGTGGGCGTCCCGCTCCGAACTGAAGATGCTGATGGCAGCCTACGGGCCGAGGGCGCTGCAACTGTGCGGCAGCGAGACCGACGGGTTCATCCTCCAGCTCGCCGATCCTCAGATCGCAGCTTGGACGATCGATGCGGTGCGGAAGGCGGCGGCCGAGGCCGGCCGCGACCCCGACTCGCTCTACATCTGCGTGGCCGCCCCCGCCTACGTCGGGTCGGATCTCGCTCACCAGCGAGACCAGTGCCGCTGGTTCGGCGGCATGGTCGGCAACCACGTCGCCGACCTCGTCGACCGCTACGGCGACACCGGCGATGCCGTCCCCCAGGCGCTGACCGACTACATCCGGGGCCGGGAGGGCTACGACTACTCGGGCCATGGCAAGGCCGGTCACGAGCACACCGATTTCGTGCCAGACGAGATCATCGATCGGTTCTGCATCCTCGGTGACGAAGCCAACCATCTGGCTCGGCTGGAGGAGCTCCGCGACCTCGGCGTCGACCAGTTCGCCATCTACCTCATGCACGACCAGAAGGATGAAACGCTGAGCGCCTACGGTCAGCGGATCATCCCGGCATTCGGCTGAGGGCGGGTGCGCTTGGCCGGAACCGCGACCGGAGCTTCGACGGACCGGGCCGATGTGGGGGCCGACGTCGGTCGGGCGGTGCGACAGGTCGTCGTGTTCGCGGTGTTCATCGCCGTGGCCTGCGGCGCCTATACCGGCTACAAGGCGTTCGGATCGGCGATCGACGACGCCCAGACCGACTGGCCGCTCATCGGCTCGATCCTGCCCCGCTCCGACGACCTGAACATGCCGCCGCTGACCGACATCGTCACGGGTCTCGGTGAGACGCCGCGAGGGGAGGAGCAGACCTTCGCCCGGTTCCTCGCCGGTGAAGCGCTGTTCACCTTCCGGGAAGCGTTCGTCGGGTTCGCGGTTGGCGTCGTCGCCGGCCTGGTGATCGCCGCGGTCCTCGCCCGGTCCCGGTGGTTGGAGGAGGGCTTCCTGCCCTATGTCGTCGCCTCGCAGACGATCCCTCTGATCGCCATCGCCCCGATCATCGTCATCTGGGGCCGCAAGAACTTCGACTCCCTGCCTTGGGAGTGGCAGGACTGGATGTCGGTGTCGCTCATCGCCACCTACCTCACGTTCTTCCCGGTGGCGGTCAACGGCCTCCGGGGGCTCAAGTCGCCCAGCCCGGAGGACCTCGAGCTCCTCGCCTCCTACGCCGCGTCGTGGTGGCAGACCCTGATCAGGCTCCGGTTCCCGGCCTCCCTGCCGTACCTGTTCTCGGCGTTCAAGATCGCGGCCACCGCCAGCGTCGTTGGTGCGATCGTCGGGGAGATATCCGCCGGGGTCGCCGGTGGGCTGGGCCGCCGGATCCTGCTCGAGGCCCAGCGCTACACGACCGGACCGGAGCGGCTCTACGGCGCCGTCCTCGGGGCGGCCGCGCTCGGGATCTTCGTGTTCCTACTCATCGGGCTGGCTGAGCGGCTGGTGCTCGGACCGAATCGGGCTCCGACATGACAGAAACCGATGACGCAGGTACCGCCGAC
>Ga0224508_10002782_pt1 | contig 14723 bp, 14 predicted proteins | sample SF_Jan12_sed_USG_4_FD_170157 | JGI IMG/M metagenome (GOLD analysis project Ga0224508, IMG submission 170157) | Sediment microbial communities from San Francisco Bay, California, United States - SF_Jan12_sed_USGS_21 | ecosystem: Environmental > Aquatic > Marine > Sediment | place: USA... | reverse complement strand
AGGCCTGCGCCGCCTGCAGGTAGCTCTTCCGATTCCAACCCAGAGCCAATACCGCGTCGAAGCGTCCGTCGCGGATGATCGAATCGAGCTCTGGGGTGTCACAGCCCCGGAAGGCCTGGAGTCCGGGCTCCTTTGCGACGTTGCTCAGCCAACGTGATTGGTAGCCCGACAGCAGGTCGAGGTCCCAGTCGAACTGGACGCCGAACCCGGCTTCCGATTGGCCGCCCGCGTCCTGTCGGTGGCAGTAGAGCACCTCGAGGTCGTGCTGCTCTGCGATTCGGGCGAACCACGGCGCGTAGTACTGCACCGGGTGAGAGGCCACCACGGCCAGCCTGAACGACCGGTCCCTCCGAGTCTCGAGTGGCGAATCGAGCATCACGCCGCCCGGCGCACCCACGCCGAGAAATCCTGTCCCAGGAGCTCGGAGAGTTGCTCGACCTCGTCGGCCAGCAGTCGTCTCAGCCCCGCTTCCGTTTCGCCCGGCATTGGAGGATACCCGGGCCTCATGAAGACCCGCTCCATCGCCTGCCGCAGCCCCAGGCGGTCCTTCAGCGCCACGGCCCGGCGAGTCCCGATCAACCGCTTGAGCGGGCGAAACGCGTAGCGGTTCAGCCGGTCGTGCAGCACGCTGTGGACACGTCCTAGCGTATCGCTCCTGGGCGACACGCCACGTCTGGATGAGGCGTGCCCACCCTCGACGGTCCCGGGCTCGAACCTGGCATCGACGTCGAGGAAACCGTAGAGCCGACGCAGCACCTCCCCAGGTACCGTTTCGATGTCCTCGAAGCGGATCACGTGCATCCGGTCACGACCAACGTGCTCCAGCCAACGCGTCAAGTGCTTGCCGTAGCGGGCCGGCTCGAGGATTCGGTCCGGGTATCGCTCTATGGCCGCGTCGAACGTTTGCGGCAGATCCTCACTGGTCCATTGGTGGAAGTTCTGACGCCGCAGGTGCCAATAGTGCGAGTAGGCCTGCCGCACCGGGTCGCGGAGCGAGACGAGTACCGCCGCTTCGGGAAACAGACTGGCTACACGAGCGGGAGCGCGGACCGAGGCTAGATACCTGGTCGAAATCTCCCCCACGATGCGCTCATCAGATGCACCCGCGAAGTGTTCCAGGTACTCCTGCAAGCGACCGTCGACCACCTCGTGATGGAGGAAGTTGGTCTCCTTACAGGGCGCCATGTGGATCTCGGGATGCTGTCTCAGACAGTTGAAGAGCCAGGTCGTCCCTGCTTTGGGTGCGCCGATCCCGATCAGATTCGGCCGACGGTCAGGCAGCGCGGGCCTCCCTCGTCAGCACGCGATCGAACAGCTGGCATTGACGCCGAGTCATCTCTCGCGCCGTGTACGGTGCGAACTCGTCCCAATCCACTTCAGGCTCGAACGGGAGACGCTTGAGTACACCGGACCACTCCCGTCGAAACGCCGCGACCTGTTCGTCCCCGATGCCCGTCGCCCCGAACGAGACGACGGTCCCCGCGCGACAACGCGACAGGATATCTACCACCGAGCTTCGTTCGTTGAAGAGCGCCAGGAGGGGACGGCGGGCCAGGATAGCCGGGAAGACCTTGGAGGCCGTGTAGTCAGGGTCCAGCGATCCCGGTACAAGGAGGAAGTCTGCGTCCACGAGGATCTGTAGTGCCTCGAAATACGGCACCCGGGCTGGTTCCTCGGACACTTGGCCGGCGAGATCGAGTTCGTCGATGAGAGGCTGCATCTGAGGCGACGCGGCGGGGTCGTACGCCGTGCCGACGAACCTAAGCCGAACGCGCGAGTACAGGGACGGATCTGACCGAAGACCTTGACTCAAAGCGCGCAGCATGGCCTCCACGGCGGGCAGCATGTCTTCATTGACTCGCCCGACGTAAACGCCGTAAAGGGCGTCCGAGGGAGGTCGAGGCGTCCGGTCGAGCCGATCGAAGTCCTCCTTGGCCGCCCCAAACGGCAGTTCGATTGCGGGGATTCCCTGCAACCTGGGATACCGGACGCGAAGTGTATCGATGTAGGCCTGCGTGACCGCCGTGATCCCCGCGACCGCCTCCATCGTCCACGGTTCCATGTGGCGGTGGAGGATCGTCATGGCCGAAGCCTTCTTGCCCCGAGCGCGCCCTCCGGAGTTCGGGTCATGCATCCAAGGATCTTGCAGATCGACGACGAACGGGGTCCCACGCAGCCCTCTCCACAGTCTCCCGAGGGGCAAGCAGGCGAACTGTGTGGTAGAGAAGTACACCAGGTCGGGGGTCTCGCGCTCACCTGCGGTCGCCAACCACGGCAGTGCTCGGATGGCCGGGTTCCCGATCCCGAGCGGCCGCGTTAGACGACGCGAGAACGCGCGCGTGCTGATCACCCGGACGTCGGCCGGGACGGTCTCGGCGAGCCTGGAATCGAGTGCGCCTTCCACCTGTTCCGGTGCAACAGCCAAGACCGTCGGGCGCCACCCGAACTCCTCGTAATACGGTAGAGACATCCGCACGCGTTGCATGTCCGGCGCGTTGACCGGCGGGAAGTGTGGCGAAACGATCAACAGCTTGCGCAGGGGCGTCACGCCGTCTCGGCCGATGCGGTCGCGAATCTGATTTCGGCATCCCCGGCCTTCAGGAGGCGCCGGAAAACCGCGCTCTCCGATGACAATTCGTCGAAGGTGCCGCCGCCGACCACCCGCCCTCCGTCGAAGACGAAGATCCGGTCGCAATTGCGGATCGTGGCAAGACGATGTGCGATCACGATGAGGGTGCGATCCCCTATAAGCCGCGCGATGCTCGAGGCGATCTCGCGCTCCGTCTCCGTGTCGACCGCCGAGGTAGCCTCGTCTAGGATCAAGATCTCTGGGTTCCGATACAGAGCCCTCGCGATGCCGAGTCGTTGGCGTTGGCCGCCGGAGAGCATCACGCCCGACTCACCGAGACGCGCGTCGAGTCCCTCGGGGTTCTCTCGAAACAGGTCCGCGACTTGAGCGGAGCCAAGCGCCCTCCACACGCGCTCGTCGTCGATCGACGTGTCGGGGATCCCGAACGCGACGTTTCGGCGGACCGAGTCATCGGCCAGGTACCCCGCCTGAGGGATGAAGCCGATTCGACACCGCCACTCCTCGAGCGCTCCGCGAATCGGGACGCCGCCGACGCTCACGGTTCCCAGATTCGGTTCCAGCAGCCCGAGCAGGATGTCCACCATCGTGGATTTCCCTGCGCCCGACTGGCCGACTAGCGCGACGACCTGTCCAGGCTCGATCGAGAGCGACGCCATCACCAGGGCATCGGTATCCGCACCCGGATACCGGTATGAGACCGAGTCGACCGTGATCACGCCGCGAGGAAGAGAGAGCCCCGCCTCTGGATCGGGCTCTCTTGCTTCGACCTGCTCGAGCTCGGCAGCAACGGTGCGGACAGACGGGCCGTTGAAGCGGAGTCGGTTGAGTGCGCTCAGCATGCGGTTTGCCGAAGGAATCAACCGGAGCATCGCCACCGTGAGGAGGGCGATGCCGGCAAACGCCTGATCCCCTGGCGTCCCCGTGACGAGCAATACGGAGATCAGAGATACGATCACCCCGACGGCGATCGCCTCGATCGCCAAGGGGGGGAGCACCTGGACCATCAGGAGCTCCCGATACGCCGTCATGACCTGCTGATTGCTCTTCTCGAAGCCGCCCAGGAAGAAGGATTCAGTACCCGTCACCTTCGCTTCCTTCAGACCGCCGAAGCTGTTCTGGACCCAGGAGATTCTTCGCGCGTCGTATTCGTGGCGGGCCTCGGAGATCCGCTTCAGCCGAGACTTCAGGCGCCACCCGATCAGGCCGCTCACGGCGGCGAGCAACGCGATCCCCAGAAACACGAGGCCACCCTGAACGACCCACAGGAGCGTGATCAGACCTACCGTGACCAGCAGCTCCGTGAACAGTCGCATCATCGGTAACACGACGGAGCTGAAGACCTTTTCGGCTTCGATCGTCGTGTTTCTGATGAGCTCGGATGTACTGCGACCGAAGTGTCGCTCGTAGGGCGCCCGCACGTACCCGCGCATGAGACGAACGGAGAGAGCCTGTGCGGCGTCCATGAGGAAGCGGTAGGTCAGATGCCACATCACTGCGAGGTAACCGTTCTTGAGCAGGATGATCACGACGAGCGTGGCACCCGCGACGAGCACCACCTCGGTCCCCTCGACACCCAATCGTTCGAGAGCCGGTCCAACGAGGGGTGCGGCGAGTAGACTCTGTGGGTCCTGGACCGACTGGACGAACGGGAGGATTATGCCCACTCCTACGATCTCGAGGACGGAGCCGACCAACATCATCGCCAGGAGGCCGAACAGGACCACTCGTTGGCGCGTGTCTAACAGCCGGAAGACTTCGATCACGGTGTTCACTCAGCCCACCTTACGCCTTCGAGGCGCGTCGTCTCTTCCGACCGCGTGGTCGACGGACGGCTGCACCAGCGTGAGGAAACGCTCTTGCTCGACATCCCAGCAGAACCGACGGTCCGCCCGTTGCCAGGCCGCCGTCTGGGCGGCTGCGAGCGCGTCGCGATCGTCCCGCCAACTGACGAGGGGCTCGACCAGCGCACCGCTCCTCAGCTCAGGCACCAGCGTCCCGGCACCCGGCATCTTCGAAAGCGCTTCGCGCTGTCCTTCCGTGTCCGTCGCGAGCACGGCAAGACCGCCCAGGGCGTACGAGAAGAGCTTGTTCGTGACCGTGACCCCATAGTTCGGGTGCGTGGGCCGCTCGAGCGCGAGTCCCACGTGGTACCGTTCGAACGCTCGGATGAGGTCGTCGTGCGGAAGCGGCTCATGGAAGAACAGGGCTGCGTTCTCTCCCCCGATGCACTCGAGTTGTTGGCGGAAGTCCGAGCTCACACGCCCACGGAAGTGGAGCTCGACCCCCTCGCCGATCTCACCGACCGCCCGCACGGCCTCTTCCAGTCCGCGTCCAGGTCCGAGGGTCTGTCCGAACCAGTGGATACGTAGCGCGCCGTCCTGGGGGCGCTCGGAAGGCGGCGGCATGTCCCCGCGCAACCGCAGCGGAAAAACGTTGTAGAGCACATCAGCCGCGACGCGGTAGCGAGTTTCCAACCGGTCGGCCATCGCCTGCGATGCGGTTGTCACGTAATCGCACCGGCCGATGAACTCCGCTTCGATCGAGTGAATCGTTCTCGGATCGTCCGTACCGCTGTCGGCAAGCAGATCCTCGCAGTCGAATCCGAGTCGTGCCCCGTGCGCCTCCGCGGCGAGGGCGGCGATCGGCAACCCGAGCTGCGTGTGGCCGATATAGAGATCGGCGGGCCAGTCGAGGGCGAGCTGCGTCAGGGCCGACGCCCCTCGCACTGCGCTCGCGACCGCGACGCCGGCCGACTTCATTCCGGCTCGAAGCAACCGCCGCGCGACTTCGCTTCGAGCTGCGGTCGCGAACCAACGACCTCGCGTCGGCCCGGACCTGTGCAGGACCACCGACCTCAACTCCCAAGGACGCGTCTCGGCGAGACGGCGGTCTTCGAGCGAGCGGGCGGGGTCGGTTTGTCTGGAAACGACGACGACTTCGTGGCCCTCCTTCGCGAGAGTATCCGCCTCGCGCAGGCTCCGAGGCTGAGACGAAATGTGGTGCGGACAGACGATGCAGGTCCGACTCATGCTAGGCTCGCCTCAGCATGAACTGGTTTCCGACGAACACCTCCGGGCGCAGCTGGCCATCGCGCTCGACCTCGTCGATCGCCCGCGTCACTCCTCCGTTCCACCATCCGACTGTCCCGTAGTCGTCTCCGGCGACGAAGCCGCCTCGCTTCACGAGCGGCAGGAAGGCTCGGACGGTCTCGAGGGTCGGCTCGTACCGGTGGTCGGCATCGACGTACACCCAGTCGAAAGAGCCGTGCTCGAACATCGCGGCGGCTTCGATACCGGTCATGCGATGGACATGGACATTCGGTGCGGTCGCGAAGCGGAGCTTCACCGCTGCGTGCAGCCGGTCCATCTCCCCCTGTTCACCGGCCCCGCCGCCGTACACCGCCTCGTCGTGCTCCTCCTCAGACGCGTATCCCCACGGATCGATCAAGTGCAGCTCGCGCGGTTCACATTTCGCCAGGATCTCGGCGGAAAAGTCGCCTCTGAACACGCCAACTTCGGCAACCCGTCCGCCCTTCGGCATCCGCGAGAGGAGGTGCACCCGGGCCGCCTCCCGGCGCGGACCGCGCACCCTGGCCATCACGAGCCGCAGCGGGTGCCTGCTGGTGGCCACATGCCCGAGCCATTTAACAACCCGCCGCGGCTTCAGGTCGCAAACACCTTGCTGGTCTCGACCCCGTCGGCCTGCCGAGCCGAAGCGATCGCGGAACCGACTCGCGGACCCGTACGCAGCCAGAGGCTCTGCGCGCGTCCAGTCCTCTGCGGGAACCAGTCATCGAAGTCCGACCGGGAACGCTGCACATGATGCCCGGCCCACAGCACTTCCACGTCGGTCGCTGCCTGGAGATAGGCCTGGAGCACGTACTGCTCGCCCCACCCCCAGCGTTGGTCGATCACCCACTCGCGCGGGTACTCGTAGGGCAGAAAGACGTCGTGTACGTGCACGACTGCCCCCGCCGGAAGGGCAGGCAACACGGACAGGAAGAACCGTACGACGTCGTTTCCCGTGTCCACCCGATGGCTCGAGTCGAAGAAGACCATGTCTCCCGACGCGATTTCGGCGAAGGCGTCGATCTCGAGGTCCTCCAGCCGCTTCCGGATCACCCGGTCGGCCACGCTTTCGACCTCGACTCGCGGCTGCGGATCGATACATACCACCTCGGCATCGAGACCGCCGTCGATGATTGCCTGCCGCATGATCCGCGTGCTGTTCCCGCTCCCCACCTCGACGATCCGCCGCGGCGCCAGGTCTCGGACGAGGCAATAGAGCACCTCGGCGTCAGGCGATCCGTAGAAGATGTTGTCCAACCGATAGCCGACGTCGTTCGTCTCGGGCGACGCCAACCGAGCGATTTCGTCCCGGTATAGTTTGAGCAGTTCGACGACGGCCGTATGATCCGAATCGCGGACCGAGTCGGGCACGGGGAAGGCCGGCTCGTCGAAGTAGCCCCGCGCCTCCAGCCCCTTCAGGCGGGCGAGTTCCGCCTGTTCCGCCGTCAGCGTACGAAGCCCGAGGTTGAGTGGGCGAAGCCCCCGGTTCAGCGCTTCTTTGAGACGCGTCGAGAGCGCCATCAGGCCGCTCTCTCCATCGCATCGCCGTGTGGCGCGCGGGCCCTGTGCCTGCGGGTCGAACGCGCGACCGTGCGAGTGACCAGGCGCGCGGGTCTGACAACGCGGTATAGGAACGCGAGCCGGTCCGGCAAGCGGACCGCTGCGGCATCCGCGGGCATCGGAGCGAGAACCAGGCCGCTCAGATACGCGGCTCGCTGTGCCATTGTCTCACGGACCCCGAGGAAGAATCGATGATCTGCGGCCGAGTTCGGCGGATACGGCGGCGCGACCTCACTGACCAATCGCTTGCCGAGATCGTTCGCCAGGTCTTTCGCGGTATCGCTCCATTCGATCCCGTGGGCCGCCGCCAGTACATCGTCGGCAAGGGACGAGGCCAACTCGACGGATCTGGTCACCTGGGCGGCCACAGCCCGCGCGGACACGGCACGCCGGTCGAGCCGACCGGGACGACCCGCCTCCGCCACATCGACCAGCCATCCGAGGCTGCCCCAGGCGTGCTTGCCGCCGTGTACGGCCAACGCGATGAACCGATCCTCCGGGTCGAGACTGGCGATCGGCCTGTCCATGAGGACCTCGCTTCCCCGCCGCCCCCACACGTCCTCCAGAGTCAGCCCCGGGCGATACCTCGGCATCAGGCTCCAATGCACCTCGACGAGTGGACCTGACCCGAGCCGCCGGAGCGGGACGGCGCCGGACGCGCGGTGGACCACGCGGTCCGCCCGGCGGCCGAGCCCGGTCGTCGAACGGAACCCGACTTCGGCAAGCGCATCGAGCGCGCGGTCCAGATCTCGCGGGCGCACCGCAATATCGAGATCGCCGAATTCGCGCATCGCGTGCGACCCGTAGACGGCCTCGGCGAGCACCGGCCCCTTTAACGGCACGCTCTCCACGCCAGCGGTGCTCAGGAGGTTGGTGAGGTCGACAAGCTCCCGTGCCATCCCGAGATTCTTCGCGGCGATCGCGTGGGCGTCGCGCTTCATCGCGGCCCGGGCCGACTCGGGGACACGGCCGTCCTCGCGCTGGCCCAGGTGTCGGTAGAGCAGCGGCCGGAGTCCGTGGAACTCCGCCAGCGGACCGAGGCGGTCCCAGTCGATCCCGCGGCCTAACGCGCGGTCGAGCCGCGCTTCGCTCGCCTCGTCCATCTCCAGACGGGCGATCGAGCAGAGAAGCAGCATTTCCGGGGTCGCGACGGCTTCGAGCTCGGGCCTCATCGCGCCTCCGCCCGGGCCTGCGGGGTGTCCTCCCCGGGCGACCCGCCGAGCGGGATGAAGTCCAGGTGCTGCCCGGCCCGACCGAACTCGCCGACGCCGGGAACCTCGACCCACGCGTGCGCGTCCAGCCCGAGCCCGTTCCGCGCGACGCCGAGCCGGACGCCCGACGGCTGACCCCGCCGGGCCAGCATGCCGCGCAGAGCGAGCGCCTTCACCAGGCAGGTCACCTTCGGCACAAACGCGGCGACGGCTTCGATCGCGCGCGCCACGCCGCGCACGGCTTGGACGGGTTGTACGTCCGACCGCTCCTCGTCCAGCTCGTGCGGGGTCTCCGGGACGGCGATCACCGGGCCGAGGACCTTCCGGACCTTCGACTTTCGCGTGAGCCATAGCCGGAGCCGGGCGATCCACGTCCAACCCCACGCCTCGATGTAGAGGCGCTTCCGATCGCGCGGGAGAGCCATGAACCGCCGCGCCGCCGTCATGCCGGTCCCTGCTTCACGAGACCGCGTTCGAACAGCTCGCCGAGCACGTCGAGGACGTCGGCCTCGCACTCGTCGCGGGCCACCTCGTATTCGGAGAGCAGCGTCTCCACGATCTGGCTCACGAGCACGGGCTCGCTGAGGAGCGACCAGATCCGCGCGCCCACGGGGTTCAGCCCGTAGTACGTGCTGTCCCGGAGGCTCAGGAGGACGGCGTCTTCCTCGACGCCGGTCGACACCTGATCCGGGCCCGCGACGACGACCGAGTCGAGGGTGATCTCGCTCACGCGGCCCCCACGGACTCACCCGCCCGGTGCCGCGCACCCGACGCCTCGGCCTGCAGCAGCTCGAGGAGCGTCCCACCCCGCCGGCCCATCAGCTCGCCCCACGAGCCGGCCTCGACCATGCTGCCGCTCTCGAGCACGTAGATACGGTCAGCTCCGCGCGCAAGCTGCAGCCGGTGCGTGATCATCAGCGTGGTGACCTGGCCGTCCAGGCGGTGAATCGCCTCGAGAATGTCGCGTTCGTTCTCGTAGTCGAGTCCGCTCGTCGCCTCGTCCAACAGCAGCAAGTCAGGCTTCCGCAGGAGCGCCCGCGCGAGGGCCAGCCGTTGCTGCTCGCCGCCCGACAGGAGGGCCCCGTCATCCCCCACGACAGCGTCCAGCTCGCCAGGGAGGTCACGAACGAAGTCCTCTGCACGGGCCAAACGGAGGGCCTCCCACATCTCTCCCTCGGACGCACCCGGAGTCCCCCATTCGAGGTTGGCGCAAACCGTGTCATGCAGCAGGAAGGTCCGCTGCGGGACGTACCCCACGCGTTCGCGCCACCCCGGTCCCGCCTCGGGGGTCAGCTGCACCCCGTCGATCACGACCTCGCCCGACGATGGCTCCAGGAGCCCGAGCAGAAGGTCGGCGACGGTGCTCTTCCCCGCACCGGAACGGCCGACGAGAGCGACGAACTCGCCCGGCCGCACCGTCAGCGAGATGCCCTCCACTGCGATTGCATTGGTCTTGGTCGGATACCGGAACGTCACGTCCCGCATCCCGATCTCCCGCGCGAACGACACGGCCGTGGCAGCGGTCCTGGGCGGTGTGTGCCCCTCCGCCCACAGCGCCATCGCCCGGACGTTCGAGTAGGCCGGCGTGGCGTTCAGCAGATACTGGTAGGTCGTCTGAACGCCGCTGAATCGTGGTACGATGCGCGCGAACAGATACAGGACGAGCAAGATCGTCGCGGTCGGGAGCGCCAGCGCCTCCATCGCGAGGAACACGGTGACGGCCAGCACGACCGCCGAGAGCACGCCGTACAGCGCCGAAGTCATCGAGTATTCGCGGAGCGTCGCGACCCAGTTGTCGGCGACTCGACCGCTCAGGTCCGAGAATCGGCGAATCGTCTGCCGCTCCGCACCATAGCTCCGAACGGTCTTGAGCCCGCGGAGGTTCTCGGTCGCCTCCGCGTGCAGCTCTGCCCCGAGCTCGCTCGCCTTTGACCCGCGCTCCTCGACGCGCCGGTTCCGCCGTCGCAGCAGGATCATCATCAAGAGTCCGCAACCGCCGGTGATGGCGGTGAGCGTGGGCGAGATCACAGCGGCCAGCACGAGGTAGGCCCCGCCGATCAAGATCAGCGAGATCAGTCGCGGCGCCTCGGAGGTCGCTCCGCTCACCCGGTCGAGCTCGCTGGTGAGCAGATGGATGAAGTCCGATCGCCGCCCGCGCGAGAAATGGACCCACGGGACCCGCACGGTGGCCTTGTAGAGCCGTGAGCGCAGGCGACTCACGAAGTCCTGCTCCAGCCTCGCGACGGTCGACGTCTCCCACACCTCGAACGCATTCTTGAACGCCACGAGCACGACGTAGGCGATGAGGACGGACGCGAGCGTGAGCGGAATCCCGAGCCCCGCGAGCCCGTCGGCGACGAATTCCCCGATCTTTCCGACACTCCCCTGCCCCGCATCGAGCCCGACGAGACCGAGCAGCGGCACGAGGAGCAGCACGCCGATCGCATCGACGGCGCTCGCCGCGACCATGAGGGTCAGGGCGAGGGAAACTCGCCCTGGCTGATCCCGGCGCAGTGCCGCGACAAAGTTGAGGACGTCGCTCATGTCGCCCTCGAGTAGCGAACGGAGAGGTCCGCCACGCGCGTGAGAGCATCGCCGGCCGACTCGAAGCTGGCTGGGAACTCCTCGCGCACGTCCGTCGCGATCTGCTGTAGCGACCGGGCTCCGTCCATGCGACCGAGAATGAAGCGATCCACCCGGCCGTCATCCGACAGGGCCGGCCGAAAGTCGCCCGCACGCTGCCGCAGCCTCTCGGCTGTCACCGGAGACCCGCGCATCGTCGACTGCTCGAAGGCGGCGCGCTCCTCGCCGTCCGTTCCGACGAGACTCGAGTTCCACACCCAGGTGTAGTCCTCCCCGACGAGCTTCGCCCTCATGTCCACATGCAGCCGATCTCCGGCCCGCAGGTCGAGCGGCCGCTCGAACGGAAAGAACGCGCTTCCGTAGACGAGCTCGGGTCCGTCGGGCCCTGTCGTGAACGCGGCGTCCGGACCGATCGAGGCGTCGAACCAGACGCTCAGGCCGTGCGCCGTGCCTGCGCGCTCGACCTCCCACAGGATCGGCTGCTCTACGTCGGGAGAGTCGATCGAGTCGTATTCGAGCTCGACCCAGGTCACCGGGTCGGTGCGCAGATGGCGGCGCTCGACGCGTTGTACGAACCACGAGTTCACCGCCCGCTGGCGCTGCGGCTCCATCGCGAATCCTTCCGGCGCCGGTGACCACGGCTCTACGTGCTCACGATACGACTTCGGGTCGTGGGCGACGGCGACACGGATCGCATCCTTGAGCGGGAGGATCGCGCCGCCCGGCTTCAGGTGCCGCGCTCGCGCGTCCATGATCGATGGGATGTGTGTCCCGTAGAGCGGCAGCGCCCCACGCAGGTCCGAGATCAGCACGTCCGCCCTTTCGTCCAGCTCGATCTCCGTCGACAGTCCGTGGAGGAAGGTGACACGATCCTCGACGCCGTTCGCGCGCGCCATCTCGCGGCCGACCTGGATCGACTCCTCAGGCTCGATCGCATACACGCGATCCGCTCCGAGGCGCGCCGCCAGTACGGCGAAGAACCCGGTACCGGTACCGATCTCCACCACGACCGACCCGGGCTCGATGACGTCTTCCATGGCCTTCACGTAGGCCTCGAGACGCGGCCCCGGTTCGATCATGCGGCCGTAGTTCGGAACGCTGTACGTCACGCGGCACCCGCCCGGCGCCGACGATCGCCCCACACCGCGTCCATGGCGCGCGCGAGGCCGTCGAGATCGTCCGGAATCGACAGGACGCGGACATCGACGTGCTCCAGGACGCGTCCAATCGCGCGCAGCTCCTCGGCACGTTGTTCCGGCGTCAGCATGTAGTTCGCGTAGGTGTTCCCCACGAGTGAAAGAAGCGCCTCCGATTCATTGACTGGACCCACCGACGCGGGGGCGCCGGACGAATCCGCCAGGAGATAGATCGCGCCGAGCCGCCCGGGCTCGTCCGCGAACACGTAAGGTGGACGCGTGAGGTCCACGAACCGCTTGTCCCAATCCGGCGCGAGCCGCGGTAGCTCGCCGACGCCGGCCGTCACCCCGGCGGAGGTCGGCCACAGCCGGATGAACGAGTTACCGGGTTCGACCTCGTGCCCCCCTTCGATCGAGGTGAGCGCCGCGATGTCGTCCGTCAGGACCGGCACCCCGGCTGTGGCGAACGAGGCGGCGAGCGTCGACTTCCCGGCCCCGGCGGGCCCCGTGAACAACACCGCCTCATCGTCGAGGACCACGGCGCTCGCATGGAGGCAGAGGGTGCCCAACGACCGCGCGACGAACCCCAACACCGGTCCGAGCAGGTAGACAATCGTGTCATCGCGCGTGAGCCCCGACGCCGTCCGTCCCCAGATTCGCTCAGACGAGAGGTCGATCAGGAACTCGGTGCCGTCCGAATAGCGATACCGGAACCGGGACGCGTCTTCGGAGGCGTCGACGAGGGGGTCGGCGCCATCCGGCCGCGCGTGCCGATACGGAGATGGCGGACCGTCCGACCACAGCTCGTCCTCGACGGCCTCCCAGTCCTCGGGATCGAGCTCGACCGAAATCGACATGCGAATCCTATCGCGAGCCCGGAGAAGCCCGGGGATCGCATCGTCGCATTCGATGTCGAGTCCGAAGAGTCGGTGACGTGTCGTGGGAATGGGGGTCAGGTCTTTACGCGGTTCATGCCGGGAAAACCCCCGTCTGGCGCCGCCCACATGCCCACGGCCTTGGTGATCTCGCGGACGTCACCGTAGGCCGTCAGCCGGGGCTTCTCGTACATCTTCTTCTTGTCGGGCTTTTTCGGAGGTCGGGACATTACCCTCGCGTCAGGCGGCGGCGAAGGCCATGGGTCATGTCTTGATCATGGTCGCGCCCTTGGCGCCGCCGTCCTTCTGACCACGCTTCCCCACAGCCTGCGTGATCTCACGGATGTCCCCGTAGACCGTGAGCCGCGGTGTCCGGTATGGCTTCTTGTTCTCGCTCTTGTCGGACTTCGACATCGAGCCGTCCCCCGTCTTCTTCATCTATCCCGCCACCTGAGTCAGCCAGTGGCCGAGGGCGATCGGTCGCAGGTCTGTCCAGGCCGTCTGCTCGCCCGAGCTCAATCTTCGCTCGAGGGCGAACACGTCGACGTATGCGTCCAGGAGATCTCGTTCGACCCCGTCCAGGGGGGGGGCATGGGTCTTCCAGTGCAAGAGCCGAGCCTCGAAGGCCCCATTCAGCGGAGCCTTCGGCCTTTCAAGCACTTCGGTCGGCAGCCAACCCTCCAGGGAGGCCCTCAAGAGGTGCTTCTTCTGTCGCCAGGGGACGGTCGGTAGAGACAGAAGGAACTCCACGACCCGCACGTCCATATAGGGGAGCCGGATCTCGAGCGGAAACCCTGTCACACCGGAGTCCAGGGACTCGAGAAACGACTGCCAGAGCGGTGAAGACAACATTCTGTGCGGCTCGGCGTGCGCCGACCCGTTCAGCTTCGGCTCGGCCCACCAGTCGTCATAGCGTTCGCGACCGCCCACCGAGCGCTCGAACTTCGAATCGAGCCACGTCGGGTATTCGGTCGCGTCGGCCGGAGATTGCGGTGCGCTCGGGGGACTCCTGAATCGCGCGGCGAGACCCGTGCCCATGTACGGCAAGCGGCCGTTCGCCTTGACGTATCGCGCGACCCGTCCGGCGAGGGCGAGCGGCCGATCTCGCCTGAGCTCTCCCCGAAGCGGGACCGGCATCAGAAGAGTATCGGGGTCCTCCCCATACAGCCCGACGCGCGCATGCCGGGTCATTGCTCGGCACTCGGCGACCCAGCTTTGCAGCTCGGGCTCGTCGTACGGCTCCGGACGCCCGAGCGGTTCGGTCCCCCACCCTTCGAAGGGCTCGAACGCGTCGGCGACCACGTACTCGATCGGCATCCCGAGCCGCTCGGCCACCAGTCCGGCGTACCGTCGCTCCTCGTCGGGGATCGCTTCGTCCCAAACGACGGTGACGGCCCGGAGGTCGTACGCGGCTCCCCGGTCCTCGAGTACGCGTTTCGCCATCGCCGCCAATCCGGGCGAGTCGATGCCGCCGCTCATGAACACGCCCGCCGCGGGCTCGGTGAGACGATCCGACACGGCCTCCCGGAACACCGACCGGAAATGCTCCACGACGTCCCGGTCTGTCCTGTGCCTGGCAAGCGACGGCGACGGAAGCTCCGAGTGCCTCCAGACGCGCGGCGAGCCGTCACCTGCCCGCATCGAGAGCGCGTGGCCGGGCGGTATCCGCTGGATGTCGAGAAAGGTCGTCGTCGCGAGGT
>Ga0224508_10002781_pt1 | contig 14725 bp, 14 predicted proteins | sample SF_Jan12_sed_USG_4_FD_170157 | JGI IMG/M metagenome (GOLD analysis project Ga0224508, IMG submission 170157) | Sediment microbial communities from San Francisco Bay, California, United States - SF_Jan12_sed_USGS_21 | ecosystem: Environmental > Aquatic > Marine > Sediment | place: USA... | reverse complement strand
CTCGAGCGCTATCGCACCTACATCGCCGGCCAGCTCGATGAGGTGCGGGAGCTGAAGGCACGTCTATACGCGCACGGATCCTGACCTCGCTCCCAGATCTTCCTCCCGCAATTGGACTGGCTCGCGCCCGACGGCCGATCGGTCATGCTGTCGCCCATGCACGTACGTGGGATCGATCTCGGAGTCCGCGACAGCGGGGAGGGCGAGCCGTTCGTCTGGGGCCACGGCCTCCTCGGCAGCATGGAGCAGGAGGACGAGGCCGGGGCGCTCGCCTGGCCGAGCTTCGGCTCCAGCTTGCGCCTCATCCGCTACGACGCGCGCGGCCACGGCAGCTCCGAGGCGACACTCGCCCCGGCGGCCTACCGCTGGCCCGAGCTCGCGGGCGATCTGCTGGCCCTGCTCGACGCCATTCAGCTCGAGCGTGCCGTGCTCGGCGGAGTGTCGATGGGTTGCGCCACCGCGCTTCACGCGGCTGTGCAGGCGCCGGCGCGCGCGCAGGGCCTCGTGCTCGTGGCGCCGCCGACCGCTTGGCGCACCCGGCCGCGGCAGGCGCGGGTCTACCGCTTTTCGTCCGGGTTGATCGAGCGCTTCGGCCTTTGGCCTTTCCGTCTGCTGGGCTCGCTTCCGCTCCTGGCCGTCCGCGGCGGCCCGCTGGCGGCGATGCAGCGCGCAACCCTCGACCAGCTCGAGCACGCGGACCCGCGCGCCACGGTCGCCGCCCTGCGCGGCGCGGCCGAGTCGGATCTGCCGGACCCTGCGGCGTTGCGCCGGCTTGCGATGCCAGCGCTCGTGCTGGCCTGGGCCGGCGACCCGGTGCACCCGGTGTCCTCGGCCGAGCGTCTGGCCGATCTCTTGCCCGACGTCGAACTCCGCGTGGCGAAATCCGACGACGCGTTGCTCGAGTGGCCCGATGTCGTGCGCGCTTTCGTCGCGCGAACGGCTACGCCGCGCCCACCCGCGGAGAGCCCGGCGTCTTCCGCGCCTCCGCCGCCGCCCGCTTGAGCGACTCGAGCTCCGGTCCGAACGATTTGGTCAGCACGTGGATGTCGGGTACGTGCTCCCGGCACGCGTGGATGCCGATGGCGAAGTCGTCGACGTAGCTCCACGCCGTGAAGTTGAGGCCCTGTTGGGGTGCCAGCGGCCCCATCGAGCGCAACGCGACCACCTTTCCGCCGTCGGCGTAGAGCGGCATGCGTGGGCCGTGCACGTTGGAGACGATCACGTTGAAGCTCGGGCGCCGGACGAACGCGGCGGCCAGCGCCTGGAAGGTGGCCAGATAGAGCCGGCGCCAGGGCCAGTGCTCCAACCAGTCGACCGCGAGTCGCGGCTCGCGCGCCGCGAACAGCTCGCGAGCTGCACGCGTGCCCGCGGAGACCACCGCCAGACGCTCCACCGGGTCGGCCACGTCACTTCCCGTCGAGGTGAACCAGGAGTTGGTGGCGTTGCCGAAGGCCGGGTCGTCGGTGTCGTTGCGCACGGAGACGGGAATCGCGGCCGTCAGGGCCTGCGCCGGCAGCTCGCCGTGCTTCTCCAGGTAGTGGCGCAGCGCACCGCCGACGAGCGTCAGGTAGACGTCGTTGACCGTGCAGCCCAGCGCCTCCTTGACTTCCTGGAGCTCGCCGAGGGAAAGCGTCAGGTTGGTGTAGCCGCGCTGGGCCGTCAGCGGCCGATTGAAGCGCGTCATCGGGCCCGAGAAGGGGCGAGCCTGCAGCGGCTTGCCTTCGCGCCGGAACCGACGGCCGACGCGGATGCCGGCGAGCGAACGGCGCAACAGACCGGGGAGCTCGTGCTGTCGCGCGAGGTCTTTGCCGAGAGTGAAAGCGACGAGGCGCGCCAGGGACGGCGCGGGCTCGTTCGGTGTCGTGACGGGCGGAGGGAGCCGAGTGGGATCCGGCGTAGCCGCGAACGCCTGTGTCGCGAGCCGCGCGCTGGCCGCGCCGTCGGCCACGGCGTGATGGAGCTTCAACAGGAACGCGACGCGTCCGCCCGGCAGACCCTCCACGAAGACGAGCTGCCAGAGTGGCTTGTGCGGGTCGAGCGGCTCGCTGACCACCTCGTTCGCCAGTGCCTCGAGCTCTGCTTCGCCCGCACCCTCCGGCAGGACGGCGTGGCGGAAGTGGTAGCCGCGGTCGAGCTGCGGAGCATCGAGCCAGGCGGGATGTCCTGCGCTGAGCGGAACTCGGACGGGCCGGCGCCGGAACGCCAGCGCGTGGGGCATCGCGATCCCAGCGCTTTCGCGGACGCCCTCGAACGTCAACTCGCGATGGGCGGTGCTCGGATCGACGATCACGATCTTGAGCGTGTGCATGTGCCGGCGGCGCGATTCCTGCCAGAGGAAGAAGGCGTCTGTGCCTCTCGCTTCGATCATGGCTCCTCTTCGTCCGTCCTCGCGCCGTGCTGTCGCACAGTTCCCCGTGGTGCGTCGAAGCGCCCCACTCGGGTCCGCGTAGAGCCCGTGCGGCGGCCCTCTGTGGGCACATCCGATGCAACGAAATGCAAGGAGCGTTCCCCTGGCGGAGTCGGCCTATCCAGAAGATGCACTTCCAGCAGTGGGGCGAGGGGGAGCCCGTGATCGCCCTCCACCCGCTGGCGCTCGAGTCCACCGCCTTTGCGGGCGTCGGGCGCCTTCTCGCCGCGCGCGGCCTGCGCACGCTGGCCGTTGACCTCCCGGGCTTCGGCCGCACGCCCGCGCCGAAGGGTCCGCTCACGGCCGCTCGTCTGGCGGCTCCTGTCGTCGAGCTCGCGCGCTCGCTCGAGACGCCGCCGCTCCTGCTCGGCATGTCACTCGGGGGACGCGTCGCGCTCGAGGCGGCCCTCACGGCGCCGGACGCGTTCCGCGCCGTGGTTCCCGTCGCGCCGTATCTGCCACGGCGAGGGGGACGCTGGACACTGCCTTTCGTGCGCCGCCTCGATCCGGCCTGGGCGGCGAAGCTCCCGCTGGAGAAGGCCTGGCCCGTGCTGAAGCGCTTTGCCGAGACGCTCGAAGCGGTCCCCAGTCTCGAGCACGATTGGCTCGCCCGCGCCGCTGTGCGCGTCGTCTACTACAGCTCGTGCACCGCGACGCGCGAGAGCTTCCTCTCGGCGGCCCGGGAGATGGCCCTCGAGCCGCCCTTCGGGCCCGGAGGCCTGTGGACGCGTCTTCCCGAGCTGGAGGTTCCGACCGTGTTTCTCTGGGCGGGCCGGGATCGCTTGATCCCCGAGGCGCACGCGCGCGAGGTCGCGAAGACGCTCCGGGGCGTGCGCCAGCTCGAGGTGTCGTGCTCGGGCCACTTCGTGAACGGCACCCACTTCCGGTGTCTCGAGCACGCGATGGGGCTCGCCGTCGAGCACGCACTGGAAGAGAAGGCCACGGGCTCCGCTCTGCGAGCGCGCCGGGCGCGTGAGACGCGCTCTCTCACCCCGTGCCTTGCGGGAGGCCGCACTCTCCCGGAGGCGGCAGGCTTTCGCAACATGGCCGGCGAGCTGAGTTCTCGGACCGGTGGAGGTCATTCATGAGCGCCACCATGCGACGTCTCTCGGGCCAGGACGCGATTTTCGTCTACGCCGAGACGCCTAACATGCCCATGCACACGATGGGCACGACCCTCCTCGATCCTTCGGGCGTCGAGGGCCGCTTCGGCTACGAGGAGATCGTCGAGACCGTGGCTTCGCGCGTTCACCTGATGCCTCCGTTCCGCCAGCGGCTGCTCGAGGTGCCGCTCGGGCTCGGCCACCCGTTTCTCGTCGAGGATCCGGACTTCCGGGCCGAGCACCACCTGCACCGGCGTCAGCTCCCGGGGCCCGGCACGATGCAGGAGCTCGCCGAACTCGTGGGGGAGCTCTCGGCCACGCTCCTCGACAGGACGAAACCGCTCTGGGAAATGTGGGTGGTGGAGGGGCTCGAAACGGGAGAGATCGCGCTCGTCTCCAAGATGCACCACTGCATGATCGATGGGGCATCGGGCTCGAGCCAGATGGCGCAGCTGATGGACCTCGAACCCCGCCCCGCGCCGCGCGCACCGGCGCCGCACTTCGACCCGCCCCCGTTGCCCTCGGCGCTCGGCCTCGCGCGGCGTTCCGTGGGCAGCCGCCTCGTGAGCCCCCTCCAGCTCGGGCGCCTGGCCTTCCGGACGGGGCGGGGCCTGCTCGCTCGGCGCCGCGCGGAGCTCGAGTTCCCGCACGCGAGCGAGGCCGACGGCGGAGAAGTGCCGGGACCCTTCGAGACGGCGCCGGAGACCCCGTGGAGCGGCGCGCTCACGCGCAACCGTGCGGTCGCCTACGGCAGCGCACCGCTCGACGATGTGAAGTTCGTGAAGGACGCGTTCGGTGTCACCGTGAACGACGCGGTGCTCGCCGCCTGCACGCTGGCCGTTCGCAGCTATCTGGGGGAGCGCGGCGAGTACCCGGAGCGACCGTTCCAGTGTCTCGTTCCCGTCTCGCTCAAGTCCGACCAGGAGAAGACGGAGTTCTCGAACAAGGTGTCCATGCTGAACGTGGACCTGCCGACCCAGCTGGACGATCCGGCGGAGGTCATCGAGGTCGTTCACCGAGAGACCGCCCGCGCCAAGCGCGTCTTCGAGGCCGTCACCGACGACCTCGTGGCCCCATGGCTCGAGCTGGCTCCGCCGGTCCTCTCGGCGCTCGGTGCGCGCCTCTACTCGGAGCTCGGGCTGGCCGACTATGCACCGCCCATCGCCAACCTCGTGGCGTCGAACATGATGGGACCTCCGGTGCCGCTCTATTTCGGTGGCGCCAGGGTCACGGCGGTGTACCCGATGGGGCCGGTGGGGGAGGGTTTCGGACTCAACCTCACGGTGCTCAGCAACATGGGCCGACTCGACCTCGGTGTCATGGCTTGCCGCGAACGCATCCCCGAGCCGTTCGCGATCGCGGATGCGTTCACGCAGGCCGTCGCAGACCTGCGGCTCGCTGCGGAGAAGAAGCTGAGCGCCTAGCCTCTGTCGCATGCACTTCGGCCTGCGATTGCGTGCGAGGTGCGACTGCTGGAGGGGGCCCATGCTTCGAGGTCTGACGCTTTGCGTCGTTCTCGCGCTGAGCGGTGGATGCGCGACCCCCCGAAGCAGTCACGTTTCGCAGTCTGCGATGCGGGGTGCCTACATCGACGCGAGCTTCGCCACTCGTTCGGGCGAATGGCGCTTCCTTTTCCCGGCGAACGGAGATTGCGCCGCTCTGATCACGCCAGACTCTCCGGTCACGTACACCCCGGGTGGCCTCTGGGGGCGCTTTCACGGCCCGGACGGCACGGAGTGCGAGCCCGCCGGCGTCGGCAATCTCGACCGTCGCCGTCGGTCGCGCAGGCAGGGCGAAGTCACTCCGTCCAGCCCGGCGCGCTGGGAGGTCGTGCACCGGGACGACGAGATGTTCCTGCTGCGCGGCCGCTTCGAGCTGGCGACGCGAGTCGGCTTCGCCGGCACTCACGACCTCGTCGCGATGGTCGCGAACGACGACGTGTGCCGGCCAGTCGCCGAGTCGGGCGCCTCCTCCCTCGTATACCGCCCTTCGGGCACGCGCGCCTTCACGCTCGGCCGCTGCCCGGTGCTGGCATTCGCGACCCCGCGCTGAGCCGACGGTGCTCAGCCGCGCCTAACGGCGTCCCGATCGGAAGCGTTGGCGGAGGAGCAGGACGCCCGCGCCGACGACGAGCATCAGGCTTGCATTCGGTTCGGGAACCTCCCCGTCGACGCCGATGTTGTCGATCGCCCACCACCAGTCGTTCCCGGCATCGAAGAACCCGAACGTCAGGACGACCTCCGTCGCGCCTGCCGGCACGGGGATGTCGAGATCGACTCGCTCGTCGACCGCATCGTCCTTGAAGTCGGGGCTCGTGGGGTCGGATTCCCAGAGAAACACCTCGAGCGGGGAGCCGACGTCGAACGCGGCGATCAGGTTGGCGGTCTGGTGGTAGTTGTCGTCGAACTCGTGAGAAGAAGAGAGCTGGACACGAGGCTCTGGTACGAGTATTCGCGCGCACGCGACGAGATGTTGGAGCGCACGCACACGGATGTCGCCCCCTGGCACATCGTTCCGTCGGACGACGAGAAGCGTGCGCGGTTGAACTGCATCTCGCATCTGCCGTCCCAGTTCTCCTACGAGGCGGTTTCCTTCGAGGTTGCCCGAGATCCCAGCTGGCCGGAACGCCGCCGTCTCTCGCGCAGTTCGCACGCCGACTCCCCGCACGCGGGACGCGTCGATCGTTCGATCCATGCAGCCATCGGTCGTTCGATCGAGCTCTCGCGAGGTGTCAAGACGAAGTGCGCTCGCGTCGATGAGGCCCCCGAGATGGGAGGCCAAGAGATGACGGAGCCGATCGAACTGGCGCTTCCCGATGCGCTCGCGAACGCCGAGGACCTGCCGAGCGTCCCGGCCGTGGTCGTCGAAGTGCTTCGACTGACGCGCGACGAGGATTCCACGATCGAGGACTTCGCCGGCGTGATCTCGAAGGATCCGGCGCTGGCGGCCAAGCTCTTGAAGCACTCCAACTCGCCGACGTTCGGGGTGGGCGAGGAGGTCAAGACACTCGAGCGGGCCTGCATGGTGCTCGGACTGAAGAGCGTGCAGCTGATGGCCCTCGGCTTCTCGCTTCGCAGCTCGCTCGACGGCACCGGCGCGCAGGGCGGCTGCTCTCTCGAGGAGTCCTGGGCACGGAGCCTGACCACCTCCGTTGCGGCACGCGCGTTCTCGCGGCATCTGGGCCGCCGCCGACGACGAGTCCTTCCTCTGCGGTCTCCTCAGTCAGATCGGTCATCTCACGATGCTCCAGTGCATTCCCGACGCCTACGCCGGCGTGCTCGAGCGTTCCCAGGGCCGCTGGCCGACCCGGGAACTCGAGATCGAGGTGCTCGGGCTCGATCGCTCGATCGTCGCCGCGGGTCTGCTGAAGGAGAGGGGCCTCCCGGAGCCGATCTATCGCGCGATCGCGTGTGCGAGCCACTTCCCGGACGTGCCCGCGGAGTACGGGACCGAGGTGCGGGAACTCGCCGAGGCCCTGTCGCTCGCGGAACTGGCCGCGCGGGTCGTCCGCGATGAAGCGAAGGGTGAGCCCTTGCAGGCTCTGCGCACCGCCGCCGGCGAGGCGGGGATCGGCGAGGAGGATCTCGTCGAGCTCTTCCAGGCCCTCGAGCCCGAGATCCAGGAGATGGCCAGGCTGCTGGACGTGGAGATGGCGCCAGGGCTCACGCACGCGGAGATCCTTGCCCAGGCGCACCGACAGGTGACCCGGATCAGCCTGGGAGCGGCCGCCGATCTCCATCGTGCGGAGCGCCGGGCCGAGGACCTCGCGAACGAGAACCGCGAGCTCTCGGAGAAGGCCTCGACGGACGAGCTGACGGGAGTCCTGAACCGAGCGGGGTTCGACGCGGTCCTCGAGGACGAGCTCCGGGCCCGCCGGTTGAAGCGCACGTCCACGGTGCTCGGACTGCTGATGATCGACGCCGACCACTTCAAGCAGCTCAACGACACCCACGGTCATCCTGCCGGAGACGCGGTGCTGCGGACGATCGGCAGGATTCTCGGGCAGACGCTGCGCGCCTCGGACGTCGCCGCACGCTATGGCGGCGAGGAGTTCGTCGTGGTCGCGCCCAAGATCACGCCCGAGGGGCTCCGCGTCCTCGCGGAGCGCCTGCGCCAGGCGATCGAGGCCGAGGTGACCGAGGTCCCGGGGGCCCGTCTCCAGGTCACCGTCAGCGTCGGCGGCGCATTCCTGGCCGAGTCCGCCGACGACGGCGCGGCCGCGAGGCTGATCGAGGCGGCCGACCAGCGGCTCTACGAGGCGAAGCGGCACGGCCGGAACCGCTGCGTCGTGGCGGAGCACCCCGTCGGGCGCGAGGCTTAGGGCGGACGCGGAGGACGCGATGGCGCGAGCCCTGGCAGCCGCGGTCGTCTGCGCCTGGCTCCTGCTCGGGACGCCGGTGCAGGCGGCTCTCGAGGTCTTTCGGCCGCAGCACCGGACCGCCGAGGAGCTCCTCCCGCTCGCGGAGACCGCGCTCGGCGAACAGGGTCGCGCCGTCCTCGATCGTGGCACCGGGTCGCTGGTCCTCGCGGGCTCCGAAGTGGCCGTCGCGGACGCCCTCGCGCTCCTCGAGCGTCAGGACGTGCGCCGCCGCATGGTCCTCCTGGAGTACGAGTCCCGTACGCTCGGCGATCTCGCCGCCGCCGGCATCGACGTCGCCTGGAGCATCGAACGACCGGGCTTCCGGGTCGGGACGACCGGGCAGCCCGGGGTCCAGGCGGGGGTCCGCGCGCTGCGCACCGGACGCGACCGGGTCTTCCAGGGAAGCGCGCGCGTTCTGGAGGGCGAGCAAGCCTTTCTCGCCCGTGGCCGCGAGGTTCCGGTGCGCAGTCGCGACCGGTTCGGGCGCGGCACCGTCGAGTTCGCGGCCGCCGAGCAGGGTTTCCATGCCTCGCCCCGCGTCCTCGGAGATGGGCGCATCCAGGTCGAGATCACGCCCAGTGACTCTCGGGTGGACGACCGGGGTCGGACCGAGTTCCTCGCGGGCGCGACGACGGTGGTCGTGGCCTCGGGCGAGACGCTGGCGCTGTCCGGGATCTCGCGCTCCGATGTGCATCGACACGCTCGCACAGGGCGCAGCTTCGCGACCGAGGTCGACGACGAGACGCGGATCCTGCTGCTCCGCGTGACCGTGGAGGACTGAGCCCCGCCACCGGCCCCGCGGCCCGACCGGAGCTCGGGCCGCGCCCATCGGGCAAACGCTCGATCGCGGGCACCCGCGGGCCTGCCGATGGAGGGGTCGTGCGGCACAACCTGCGCCGACGATGCCACGAGCTGCTGGAGGTCGGCGAAGACGCCGACGCCGCGAGCCGCTTCATCGACTTCGTCCTGATCGGGCTGATCGTCGTCTCCGTCATCGCGAGCGTGATCGAGTCGATTCCAGGGATCCGGAGCCGCTACGCCACGGGCTTCGACATCCTCGAGATGGTGTGCACGGCGATCTTCACGGTCGAGTACGTACTTCGCGTGATGTGTGCGGTCGAGCGGGACGACGACCGCTTCCGGCGTCCCGTGCTCGGCCGCCTCCGCTACTGCCTGACCCCGATGGCGCTCGCCGACGCGGTCGCGATCCTCCCTTTCTACCTCGGCGCCTGGATCGATGTGGACCTGCGCCTGCTGCGCATCCTGCGCCTCACGCGGATCTTCAAGCTCGCCCACTACTTCAATGCGCTGAGCATCCTCCTCGACGTGATCCGACAGGAGCGCAACGCCCTCGGAGCCGCGTACTTCGTGGTCGCGATCGGGCTCATGCTGGCGGCGAGCGGAGTCTACGTGTTCGAGCACGCGGCCCAGCCCGACGGCTTCGGCTCGGTGGCCGAGGCGCTCTGGTGGGCGATCGCCACGCTCACGACGGTGGGATACGGCGACGTGGCGCCCGTGACGACCTGGGGACGCATCTTCGGCTCCGCCGTCATGCTGCTGGGCGTCGGCACGGTCGCGATCCCCACCGGGATCCTCGCCACGGGCTTCGCGCTCGAGCTCCGTCAGCGTCGCGAGATCTACGACGCCGAGCTGCGTGTCGCCCTCGAGGACGGCAACGTCGACCCGGAGGAGCGAGCCCACCTCGAGGCCTTGCAGCGCGCCCTCGACCTGGACTCGGAGCAGGTGAAGGAGCTCGAGGAGGTCGTCCAGCGCCTGGCGCTCCGCGCGCCGATCCACACCTGCCCGCACTGCGGCGAGGTCCTGGACGGGGCTCCCGCCAAGCCGCTCACCCCGCACGGTCACGCTGTTTGAAACTTCGGCACCTCAGCTCGGGATCTCGCCCGACGGTGCGGGGCGAATACCGCCCGTCGAGACGGACGCTCCGCGCACGACGGCCCCTCGAAGCCCGAAGTCGAGCGAAAGCACCATTCGAAAACACGGGTTTCACGTGATCTAGGCCATGTGCAGCGAGGCCGATATCAGCGACGGAACTCATCGTCACAGCTGCGGACTTGCGGATCGAAAGGACGGTCCACGAAGCGCGGCAGTGGGGGCGCATCATGGACATCGCAACCCTCATCGGCATCGTCATCGGCTTCGTGCTGATCGGCGGCTCGATGATGATGGGTGGGTCCCTGAGCGCGTTCTTCAACGTGCCCGGCCTGATGATCGTGGTCGGCGGCACCTTCGCCGCCGCGTTGATCAACGAGCGGATGAGCAACGTGATCGGCGCCGTGAAGGTCGCCGTCCAGGCCTTCGTCGATCGCAAGAGCTCGCCCGTCGAGACGATCGAGCGCGTCGTCCAGCTCGCCGCCAAGGCGCGCAAGGAAGGCCTCGTCTCCCTCGAGGGGGAGGAGATCGATGACGTGTGCCTCGCCCGTGGCGTGCGGCTCGGCGTCGACGGGCTCAGCCCCGAGATCATCGAGGGCATCCTGCGCAGCGAGCTCCAGACGTTGAAGCAGCGCCACACCCGGGGCCAGACGGTCTTTCGCTTCATGGGCTCCACGGCGCCCGCCATGGGCATGGTCGGAACCCTGATCGGCCTCGTCCAGATGCTGAAGACGCTGGACGACCCCGCGGCGATCGGCCCGGCCATGGCGATCGCGCTCCTGACGACGCTCTACGGCGCGATTCTCGCGTTCCTCCTGTTCAACCCGATCGCCTCGAAGCTCGAGTCCCGCACCGCCGAGGAGGTCGCCCAGAAGCAGCTCGCCATCGTCGGGGTCGAGGCAATCCTGCGCGGGGACAACTCGATGGTGATCCAGTCGAAGCTCGAGTCGTTCCTGTCGCCGGCAGAGAAGAACGCCGGCGAGGCGAAGTCGTGATCGAAGACGGCGCGGACGAAGGCGGCTTCGATGAGCCGACCGCACCTGCGTGGATGGCGACGTTCGGAGACTTGATGAGCCTGCTCCTCACCTTCTTCGTCCTGCTGATGTCTTTCGCGAGCATGGACGTGCGCCGCTACGCCGCGGTGGCGGGGTCGATGCGTGACGCCTTCGGCGTACAGAAGCTCCACCCCGGGCAGCTCGAGTCGCTTTCTACGTCCCTGATCGAGCTCTCGAAGCAGGAGTCGAGCCCATTCCTCGAGGTGCTGCCGATGCCGGTGCGCGTCCCGGAGCGCGACCAGTCCCTGGAGAAGCGCCTGGAGATGAGCGTCGAGGCGCAAGGCCTGGAGCGACTGGTCGAGGTCGAGTCGAGCCCCCGCGGCGTCGTCGTCCGGATCCCCGGGCAGCTGCTCTTCGATTCCGGAGGCGCGCAGCTGCGCCCCGAGGCGCTGGTCTTCCTGCACGAGATCGCCGGCCTGGTCCGCGCGCTCCCGAACCGCGTCGCCGTGGAGGGCCACACCGACGACACGCCGGCCGGCGGCGCCTTCGCGTCGAACTGGAGCCTTTCGAGCGCGCGCGCGGTGGCGACCGTTCGACACCTGATCGAGGTCGGCAAGATCGATCCGTCGCGTCTCCAGGCGACGGGCTTCGCGGACACCCGTCCGCACGTCCCGAACCGGGGAGACGAGGAGCGCGAGGCGAACCGTCGGGTCGAGATCGTCTTCCTGCGTCCTCCCCAGATCAGCACGCTTCAGCAGAGCGAGACCGCGGAGCCCGAGGTAGCGGCGCCCGTCGGAGATGAGACCGAGGCAGGGAAGGGGATGAGCGAATGACCGAGTTGCGCCCGAATCAGCAGGACGGCGGCACGCCCGAGGCGTCGATCGGCGTGCTCGTGGCCGAGGGTCACCCGCGCGAGGACGCGGCGCTCGCGTCGGCCCTGCGGGTGCGCGGGATCCGACCGGAGATGGCGACCAACGCCGAGGACGCCCTCGCCCTGGTGCGGGCCGGCGGCGTGGACCTGGTCATCGCGCGCCAGGGGCTCCCCGGCCGGGACGGCGTGGATCTGCTCGCAGAGCTGCGCCAGCACTCGCCCGCGGTCCGGCGCGTGCTGCTCTCGGACACCTGCGATCCCGCGGTCACCCGGGAGGCCGTGAACCGTGCGGGGGTCGCGTACCTGCTACCCGCGAGCTGGACCGACGCCGCCCTCGACGATGTGTGCCGGGGCCTGTCCCGGCGCGGGCGGAGCAACGCGAGCCCCGCCTCCACGATGCGCTTCCCCGGGATCGTCGGCTCCTCGCCCGCGCTCCGGGAGCTCCTCCACCTGGTCGAGCGTGTCGCGCGAACGGAAAGCACCGTGCTCATCACCGGTGAGACGGGCACCGGCAAGGAGCTGATCAGCCGCGCTGTCCACGAGGCGAGTAGCCGCCGAGACAACGCGTTCTGCGCCGTGAACTCGGCCGCTTTCCCGGAGACCCTGCTCGAGAGCGAGCTCTTCGGTCATCTGCGGGGCGCGTTCACCGGGGCGTCCAGCAACAGCAAGGGGCTCTTCGAGCGCGCCCACAAGGGCACGGTCTTCCTCGACGAGGTCGGTGAGATGCCGCTCTCGATGCAGGCGAAGCTGCTGCGTTTCCTTCAGACCGGGGAGATCCGGCCGATCGGCGCCGACCGCGTCCACTACGTCGACGTGCGCCTGGTGACGGCCACGAACAAGAACCTCGAGACCGCGGTGTCGGAGGGGCTGTTCCGCGAGGATCTCTTCTATCGGCTCGCAGTCATCCCGATGCACGTTCCGCCGCTTCGCGAGCGCAAGGAGGACATCCCGCTCCTCGCCCGCCACTTCCTCGCCCGCATGGTCGAGCGCAGCGGGACCCGCGTGAAGGAGATCGACGGCGACGCCCTCGAGGTGCTCACCGCCCATTGCTGGCCGGGCAACATCCGGGAGCTCGAGAACGTGATCGAGCGCTGCGTCGCGCTTTGCCCGGGCGAGTGCATCGGCGTCGGCGACCTGCCTCGGCGGCTCCGCGAAGGGCCGCCGCGCAGCGCGCCCGCCCAGGAAGTCGAGAGCCTCCCCGGGTTGGAGCGAAAGCACATCCTGGAGACCCTCGACCGGGTCGGCTGGAACCGGAGGCGGGCCGCCGAGGTCCTCCAGATCTCCACGACCACCCTTTGGCGACGACTCCGTCAGTTCGGAATCGACACCGACGGCCGTACCCACCGAGGCGCACCCCTCGGCGGTTAGCCGTGGAGTAGAAGACTATGGCAGAGGAAGACACTGAGGCCGTCGAGGCCCCGAAGAGTGGCGGCAGCTCCTGGCTGCTGGTCGTCGTCGCCTCGTTGCTCTCGGCAGCGGGAAGCGCGGGCGGCGCCTTCTACCTGATGGGCGGGGCGGCGACGCCGCCGGCCGCGGAACAGTTGCAGGACGAGGACGCCGAGGTCGAGGCGGAGTTCGCCGAGCGCGTGCTCAAGCTGGAGCCGTTCGTGGTGAACGTCACCGGCGAGGGATACCCGCGTTATCTGAAGCTCCAGCTCGCCCTCGAGGCCGACGACCTGGAGACGCGCACCGAACTCGAGGCACGCGTCGACCAGATCCGCGACACCACGATCCTGCTCCTGTCGAGCAAGCGCCTGGCGGACGTGACCGATTTCGAGGGCAAGGCGCTGCTGAAGGACGACCTCCGGGACCGGGTGAACGCCCTGCTGGACGGGGGCGAGGTGCGATCCGTGCTCTTCACGGAGTTCGTGGTGCAATGAGCGAGATCGACCGCGAAGCCGGCATCCTCACTCGAGACGAGCTCGACGCGATCCTCGAGACCCTTGCGGAGGAGGCGCGCAGCGATGCGAGCGCCCCTTTCCGTCGGGAGGGCGAGGATCACGATACGGGCGCACTCGTGCAGGGTCTGCACGACTTCGCCGAGGAGCAGGGGAGAGGCCTTTCCGCCCTCCACCAGCGCCCGCTGCGCTTCTCGCTACTTCGCTGGGAGCCGACCACGCAGTCGGAGTTCGCCGACACCCTGCTCGACCTCGACCGGGTCGTCGTGCTGGAGCTCGAGCCCGGAGCCGCGATCGGGTACCTGACGATCGGGCGGACGTTGCTGTTCTCCTGGCTCGACATGGCCCTCGGCGCGCGCGCCGGCGGCCCCCGCGCCGAGATCCCCGCGCGGCCGTACAGCCGGATCGAGGAGCGCTTCCTGCTGCGCGTCGCGCGGGAGATCGCCTCGCAGCTCGAGGTCGCACTCTCGCGCTCCCGTCCGGTCACGGTGCGCGTTGCCGAGCTCACGGAGCCGGCCCTCATCCCGCGCCAGAGCTCCGAGCGGACGCGCATGGCCAGCTTCGACGTGTCCGGTTTCGGGGAGGTCTGTCGCCTGCGGCTGGTCCTCCCCGAGCGTCTGCTCGAGCGCAGTAGCGATGCACCGGAGGCGCGCCGCGACGAGTCGCGCTCGCCGCTGCGGGAACGGATGCAGAGCGTGCCGGTTCGGCTGAAGGCCGAGGTGGGTGGCACCGACTTTTCGCTGCGACGGCTCGCGGAGCTTCGCGAGGGAGACGTGCTGCCCCTCGAGCCTGCCGACCCCGAAGGGATCGTGCTCTGCGTCGAGGACTCGCGCCGGTTCCGGGCGGAGCGGGGCGCGGTCGGCCCGCGGCTCGCCGTCCAACTGATCGAGCCGATCGGAGAGGGAAGGGGAAGATGAAAGAGTCCAAGCCCGAAGATGCGATCGAAGAGACCTCGGCAGCGCCCCAGCCCGAGGCCGGTGCGGCGAAGATGTCCGAGCCGGGGTCGCTGGATCTCGTCATCGATCTCCCCGTGCGCCTCTCGGTCGAGGTCGGCGGAACCAACATGCTGGTTCGCGACGTGCTGCAGCTCGGTCGTGGCTCGGTGGTCGAGCTCGACCGGGACGCGAACGAACCGGCGGACATCCTGGTCAACGGGCGGATCGTGGCGCGGGGTCAGGTGACGACGATCGAGGACCGGCTC
>Ga0224508_10002780_pt1 | contig 14730 bp, 11 predicted proteins | sample SF_Jan12_sed_USG_4_FD_170157 | JGI IMG/M metagenome (GOLD analysis project Ga0224508, IMG submission 170157) | Sediment microbial communities from San Francisco Bay, California, United States - SF_Jan12_sed_USGS_21 | ecosystem: Environmental > Aquatic > Marine > Sediment | place: USA... | reverse complement strand
GAGCGGTAGTCCCGACTGTTCGAGATCGTTACGCCGGACAGAAAGCTCGCATGCGATAGCCAGGATGCGCTGCCGAATGTCGGCGCCGTGAAATACGCGGACGCCACGTGCCACGCCGTTTCACCGAGGCGTCGCTCCAAGGCTTGAATTCTCGGCACGACCGTTGCCGCAATCGCCGGATCTCTGTGAGCGACGGCACCGTAGGATTCGAAAAATACGACGAGAACATCCGCCCCCTTCAGCCGTGCCAAATCGGATGGCGCCGGCGGGTGCGCCCCGATCCGGTCCGCCACCCCGTCGTCGCCCGCAGCCACGCCGACCGCAATCGCCTGGCGTGCGAACATTGGCAAGACCGGGTCGGCAAAGCTGCGCTGCAACGCGCCAATGCCGATCGCTTGCCCGACCACGTAGGATGTCACGCCGAAAAACGCGATCACGGCGGATATCCGGCGCACGACCGGCACTGTCAGCCCCCGGGCCATCGCACCGAACGCGAGTCGTAGCAGTATCAGCAGGGACGCGGCCGATCCAAGAAACGCCGCGCCGTATAACACCAGTTCGGTCACGGGCCGGGTGCCGAGGGTCATCTCCAACACCCGCGGCACATGATCGAGATCGAAATAGAGGTTAACCGGCCGGCCGAGCAGCGCGTCCATGGTGATCCCGGCATAGTGGCCGAGCGACAGAACAAAGAGACACCCGGCGACAGCCCACAACATTGCCCCCGCGATCCGGCCGCGAAATTCGACGTACAGTACCGCGATCAACAGAAGCACCGCGATCTCGACCGACAATGACGGGGCCGGCCGCACCCACAGGCTGGGCCAAACGTTTTCGAAGGTCAGCGCGCCGTTGAGCGCGATGACGCCGAGAACGAATGCAACGGCGCCGCGCGCCTCAAAACGCCGCATTATCCAGCCCAAGCGTGGATCGGCGGTCTCCGGGATGCCCGCGCACCATGTCGGAACCGGTCCAAATTATCGAACTCAAATGACGTTGCGCTTTCGAAGATCGGCGATTTGATCGGCCGAATAGCCGATACCGGCGAGCACCTCGTCGGAATGTTCGCCCAATTCGGGGGTCGGGCGGCGGACTTTCTTCGGCTGCGGCGTGCGCTCCATCGTGATCGGCTGGCCCACGATCGGGAACGTGCCGAGCGCAGGGCTGTCCATCGGCGTCGCGATGCCGAGATGCTGGACCTGCGGATCATTGAACACCTGCCCCATGTCGTAGATCGGCCCGCACGGCACGCCCGCTTCGTTCAAGGCGTCGACCCAATGCTGGCTCGATTTCGTTCGGGTGACCTCGGATATTTCCTCGTTGAGTTGATCCCGATTGTCGGAGCGCCCCTCGAAAGTCTGATAGCGCGGGTTTTCCAGAAGCTGCGGCGCATCGAGCGTGTTGCACAGGCGTTCGTACAACACCGTTCCGGAGGCCGCGATGTTGATGTGCCCATCGGCTGTCGGAAAAACGCCGGTCGGCACGCCGGTCGGATGATTATTGCCCGCCTGTTTGGGCACCTCGCCATCCTTGAGATAGCGCGCCGCCTGAAAATCCATCATCGAGATCAGCGCCTGCAGCAGCGACGTATGAACCCATTGCCCTTCACCCGAGACCTCGCGCTCGAGCAGCGCAATCAGGATCCCCTGCGCCAGGAACATACCGGAGGTCAGGTCGCAAATAGGAATGCCGACACGCACCGGCCCGTTGCCCGGCAAACCGGTTACCGACATCAAGCCGCCCATGCCTTGCGCGATCTGATCGACGCCCGGCCGTTTGCCGTAGGGGCCGGTCTGGCCAAAGCCGGAAATGCTGCCATAGACGATGCGCGGATTGACCTTGCGGCACGCTTCATAGTCCACGCCCAGACGAAATTTCACCGCCGAGCGATAGTTCTCGACCACGACATCGGCGTCCTTCACAAGCTTGAAGAATATCTCCTTCCCCTCGTCGCTCTTCAGGTCGAGGGTCAAGCTGCGCTTGTTGCGATGCAGGTTCTGCAAGTCGAAGCCGTGGCGCGCCCCGAGCAGGCCGCTTTTTTCCTTGTTGATCGCCGCCGGCGCCTCGATCTTGATCGTTTCCGCGCCCCAATCGGCGAGTTGGCGAACCGCCGTCGGGCCGGCACGATGCGCGGTCAAGTCGACCACTTTAAATCGGGATAAGGGCAAGGTTGTTTCCGTCACCGGATCCTCCATTCGTCTGGGATTGCCGAGCCGGCCACATCCGGCGATCACCGTATCGCGGCAATTTTCGGCCCTATGAAAATCGTCCCGATTCTTAAACCATTCGTGCATGCCCGTAAAAGAAATCACTGCCCTCCCCGCCGCATCCCGGCGTAGACTGAACGCCTCCCAATTTCCGAGATATAGATGACCCACACCCTGACCAGCTTTTTCAATTCGGTGCCCCGATTCCGCGACGGCGGCGATACGCCGCGCGCCTATCTCGAGCGCTGTCTCGAGACCATCGCAGCCCGGGAGCCGGACGTTCGCGCTTTCGTTTGCCTGGACGAAGCAAACGCCCGAGCCGCCGCCGACGAGGCGACGGCGCGGTACCGGCAGGGCAGACCGCTGTCGCCCATCGATGGCTGCCCGGTTGCGGTCAAGGACATCATCGAAACCGCCGACCTGCCGACGCAAATGAACAGCCGGATATTCGAGGGCTGGCAGCCCAACCGCGACGCCGCCTGCGTGTATGCGCTGCGCCAAGGCGGCGCCGTCATCCTGGGGAAAACGGTGACGACCGAATTCGCCACGGCCGCATCCGGCCCGACACGGAACCCCAATGATCTGACCCGCACGCCCGGCGGATCGTCCAGCGGATCGGCCGCCGCCGTCGCCGCCGGCATGGCGCCGGTCGCGCTCGGCACGCAAACCGCCGGATCGATCCTGCGGCCGGCCGCCTATTGCGGCGTCCACGGGTTCAAACCGAGCCACGCGGCGTTGAACATCGGCGGCATACATCCCCTGTCGAACAGCCACGACACCCTCGGCACCATTGCCGGGAGCCTCGCGGATGCCTGGGTGACCGCGCGCTACATCGCCGAACTGGTCGGCGGCACCCCGCCGCATCCGGGCCTCGACGGCCCAACCACACTACCGGCCCCGGAGAAGCCGAGCACTCTCGCACTCCTCCGAACCGAGGCGTGGCCGACGGTCGACCCTGATACCGCCGAGGCATTCGACCGCGCGCTCGGCCAATTGCGGAGCGCCGGCGTTGCGATCGCCGACGCGGAAAGCGATGCCGCGATTGCCGCGCTGGAGACGCTCCTGGAAGGCGTGGACGGGGTCGCCCGGACGATCGCCATTTATGAACGGCGGTGGCCGTTCCTGGAATACCTGCACCGCTATCCGGACCGGCTCAGCCCGGAAGCCGCCGACCGGTCGAAGAAATCTGCCGAAATTTCGCGCGAGGAATTCCTTACCGCGTATCGGCAGCAGGAAGCGATCCGCCTGCAGATCGACTCCCTGCGGGATCAGGTCGATGGCTTCGTTTCCCTGACCGCCGCCGGACCCGCACCGGTCGGATTGGAGCATACCGGCGATCGCAGCTTTCAGATTTTCTGGACGCTGACCGGTACGCCCAGCTTCACGCTGCCGCGGCTCACCGCCGGCGGGCTGCCGGTTGGCCTCCAGGTCATGGGATTTCGCGACGCGGACGCCGCGCTCGCCGGCACCGCGCACTGGATCGACACCCTGCTGGCCGGTTAGCCCACACTTCTCCTACTGTCCGCGGCCGGCTCGGTCACGGTCGAAGGATCTTTCCCGGATTCATGATGTTGTCCGGGTCGAGCGCCGACTTCAGGCTGCGCATGACACTGACCGCATCGCCGTGCTCGGCGACCAGGAAATTCATTTTGCCTTGGCCGATGCCATGCTCGCCGGTGCAGGTACCGCCAAGCGCCAGCGTCCGGTTGATCAACCGGTCGTTCAACGCATAGGCGTCCCGCATTTCGTCCGCGTCGTCGGGATCCACCAGGATTACCAGATGAAAATTGCCGTCGCCGACATGGCCGACAATTGGTGCAACCAGACCACTTTCGTCGATATCGCGGCGGGTCTCCAGCAGGCATTCGGCGAGCCGCGATATCGGCACGCAGGCATCGGTGGCGATCCCTTTCTTGCCCGGCACGAGCGCCAAACCCGCGTAATAGGCGTCGTGCCGCGCCTGCCACAGCTTGGTGCGCTCTTCCGCGCGCTCGGCCCATTGAAAGGCGCTGCCGCCGAATTCGTCGGAGATCGCTCGCGTTTGCTCGGCCTGCTCCGCCGCCGACGCCACGGTGCCGTGGAATTCGAAAAACAGCGTCGTCTTGGCCTCGTATCCCGCGAGGTCGGAATAGGCGATGCAGGCGCCCATCTGCACCGCGTCGAGCAATTCGATCCGCGCGATCGGGATGCCCGACTGAATGATCAGGATCACCGCGTTTACCGCGTCTTCAAGGGTCGGGTACTGGCACACCGCCGACGTGATTGATTCCGGGATGCCATAGAGCCGAAGCTGCACCTCGGTTATCACGCCAAGCGTGCCTTCGGATCCCACGTAAAGCCGCGTCAAGTCGTACCCGGCCGCGGATTTGCGCGACCGGCCACCGGTCCGAACGATCCGGCCATCGGGCAGCACGACGGTGAGGCCCAGCACATTTTCGCGCATCGTCCCGTAGCGCACCGCATTGGTGCCGCTGGCGCGCGTCGCGGCCATGCCGCCGAGCGAGGCGTCGGCCCCCGGATCGATCGGGAAAAACAGCCCCGTGTCGCGCAAATGCTCGTTGAGCTGCTTGCGCCGGACGCCGGCCTGCACACGACAGTCGAGGTCCTCCGGATTGACCTCCAGCACCGCATCCATTTGCGAAAGGTCAATGCTGATCCCACCGTGTATGGCTTGAATATGGCCCTCCAGCGAGGTGCCGGTCCCAAACGGGATCACCGGCACCCGTTCGCGCGCGCACAGCGCGACGATGGCGCTGACCTCTTCGGTGGTGCGGGCGAAGCAGACGGCGTCCGGCGGCAAAACCGGAAAGTAGTCCTCGCCGTTGCCATGGTGCTCGCAGACCGATTGCGCGGTCGAAACCCGGTCGCCGAGCAACGCGCGCAATTCGCCAATGAAACCGTCGGAAACCACTGCCTTGGCGGCGCGCGCGGTCATCTCGTCTCTCCTGACGCCGAATTTGGGTATTTAAGGAGACTAGTGTGCGAGGAAGGCCGGTTCAACCGGCGGGCGCCCGGCCCGCCGAAGCGGGTCTAATGTTGGCGGAGGAACTCGACCTTCGAGCCGTCGTCGGCCTTGAACCGCACCTGGACGAGGACATTGCTCGACCGGTCGTACCAGAGATCCCGCTTGAGGCCGCCGCTCAGGCGGTAATGCCGCACGGCGACTTTCTTGCCCAGCACTGAGATCGTTTCGTCTCCGACAAATGTCGCCTTGGTGGTCAGCAAGTCCCCGCCGACCGTTCCGAGCAGGCGATTCCTGCTTACCAGCGAGGCATTCCACAGGCTCGCCGGCACGATGCCACGCTCCACCTTGAGGTGACCGTCCTGTTTCTGTACCAGGAGACCGGTGCCCTTGGCCAAGGGCGCGACTTTGAGCTGCACCGAATCGCCATTGTCGTCGGTGACCGAGATCAGCGACGTCAGTCGGTCGCCGACCCATATCTCCTTCGATTCGTGGCGAAACGTGTAAACCGGCACGCTCAGAAACCGGTAATCGATCTTGGTCTTGATTTCGACCTTGGTCTGCCGCCCTTGCTTCCGGAACTTGAAGACATGCGTGCCGATTGCATCGCCATCCCGGGTCACCGTGAAATCGAGGCGGCCGTTATCCGGTATCCCAAGCGGCAGCATCGATGCCATGGCGATCGCCGGCGCCAGTGCCATCAAACCCAAAAATATCAAGACCCGTAACGCCACGGCCGCGGCTCCTTGGAAACGATGTAAAATCCTGCGAACAAACTCTGATATCGCCCCTTTTCCCAAATCTACAAGGCGAATTCAAGGCTAGCTCGACCACCCGTAATCGAATCGGTTCGATTTTACCGGCAATGTTGCATATATGAGTCTTATGCCTTGCCGAACCCGCCGCCACCGGGCGATTTCAGGACGAAAACATCTCCCGGATGCACGGCGCCGCCGTCGGTTCCGCTCATCTCGACCTCCGTTCCGTCGGCGCGCTCGATCCAGTTGCGCCCGCAGGCGCCGGGGTCGCCCCCCGCCATCCCGTATGGCGGTACCACGCGATGTCCGGACAGGATGGAAAGCTGCATATCCTCGAGAAAGCGGATCCGCCGCAGTGTGCCGTCGCCCCCGTTCCAGGTACCCTTTCCGCCGGATCCCGGCCGAATCTCGAAACATTCCAGCAGCACCGGGAAGCGCCATTCCAGCACTTCCGGATCGGTCAGCCGCGAATTGGTCATATGTGTGTGAACCGCCGATGTGCCGGCGAAATCGGGACCCGCGCCCGACCCGCCGCAGACGGTTTCGTAATATTGATATCGCGCATTTCCGAAGGTCACGTTGTTCATCGTGCCTTGCGCCGCCGCCATGACGCCGAGCGCCCCGTACAGCGCATCGGTAATGCATTGCGACGTCTCGACATTCCCCGCCACGACCGCGGCCGGATAGCGGGGCCGCAGCATGGAGCCTTCGGGTATGACGATGTCGATCGGCTTCAAACATCCCTCGTTCATCGGAATATCGTCGTTCACCAGGGTCCGGAACACGTACAAGACCGCCGCGCGGCAGACCGCGGACGGCGCGTTGAAGTTGTTCGCGCGCTGGCTGCTGGATGCGCTGAAATCGACCCGGGCGCTCCGTGCCTTGGTATCGATCGAGATTTCAACGCCGATCTCACCGCCATCGTCCATCGGGTACGTGAACCGGCCGTTTTTCAGCGCATCGATCACCCGCCGCACTGATTCCTCGGCGTTGTCCTGAACATGGCCCATATAGGCGACCACCGTATCGAGGCCGAATTGGCCGACCATGCGCCGCAGCTCGTTCAGCCCTTTTTCGTTGGCCGCCACCTGCGCCTTCAGATCGGCAACGTTCTGATCCGCGTTGCGGGCAGGATAGGCGCCCGACGCCAGCAATTCGCGGAACGCCGCTTCCCGAAAGCGGCCGCCATCGATCAGTTTGAAATTGTCGATCAGGACGCCTTCCTCTTCGACCGTGGTGCTGTCCGGCGGCATCGAGCCGGGGGTCGTCCCGCCGATATCGGCGTGGTGGCCCCGGCTGCCGACGTAAAACAGGATTTCCTGTCCCGCCTCATCGAAGACCGGCGTTATGACCGTGACATCGGGAAGATGCGTGCCGCCATTATAGGGCGCGTTCAGCACATAGACGTCGCCGGCGCCGATTTTGCCCGCATTGCTGCGGATCACCGCGCGCACGCTCTCGCCCATCGACCCGAGATGCACCGGCATATGCGGCGCGTTGGCGATGAGTTGTCCGAGCGAATCGAATATGGCACAGGAAAAATCGAGCCGTTCCTTGATATTCACCGAATAGGCGGTGTTTTGAAGCGTCACGCCCATCTGCTCGGCGATCGACATGAACAGATTGTTGAAGACCTCCAGCATCACCGGGTCGCAATGGGTGCCGATCGCATCGCGTCGGTTGAGCGCAACGGTCCGCCGCAATACGAGATGGCCGTCCTCCGTCATCTCCGCCGTCCAGCCGGGTTCCACCACCGTGGTCGCCACGGGATCACAGATCACGGCGGGCCCCGGCAGGTTCTGGCGGGCCTTCAGGTCGGCACTGTCGAAGATCGGTGTGTCGCGCCGTTCCCCAGCCATATGCGCCAGGACAACTGCCCGTGGCGGCGCTTCTTCTTCGATGGCGGCGCCATCGGTGTCCGGCGCATCGACTTTCTCCGCCCGGCCGACCGCTTCAACCGCCGCGGTTTCAACGATCAGCGGTTTGTCCGCCATGACGAATCCGTATCGCTGACGGTGCGCCGCCTCGAAGGCTTCGGTCATTGCGGCGACGGTGTCGAAGTCGATTTAATTCGCCGTGTCGGTGCCTTCATACTTCAAATGCAGTTTGCGGCTCGAGCCGATCCGTTCGGCCGGCACCGCCTGATCGGCGATTTCGGCCTCCGCCTCGGCGGCCAGCGCATCCAGGGTTTCCGTCAAGGACGGCATCAGGGAGTCGTCGAGCCGGACCTCGACCGATCGTTCCCGCAACGCGCGGATATCCGCCAGTCCCATGCCATACGCGGACAGGACGCCGGCGAAGGGATGGATGAAGACCTGCGTCATCCCCAACGCATCCGCGACCAGGCAGGCATGCTGGCCGCCCGCACCGCCAAAACAGCACAAGGTGTATCCGGTGACGTCATAGCCCCGTTGGATGGAAATTTTCTTGATCGCATTGGCCATGTTCTCGACCGCGATTTTCAGGAAACCTTCGGCGACCTCGACCGGCGTCCGCGTATCGCCGGTGGCCCGGGTAATTTCCGCCGCCATTTCCGCGAATTTCTCTTGAACGACGGCGGCGTCGAGCGGCGCGTCACGGCCGGGACCGAAGACATGCGGAAAGAATTCCGGCTGCAGCTTGCCAAGCATCACGTTGCAATCGGTCACCGTGATCGGTCCGCCGCGCCGGTAGCAGGCCGGACCGGGATTGGCGCCGGCGGAATCGGGCCCAACCCGGTAGCGCGCGCCGTCGAAGTCGCAAATTGATCCGCCGCCGGCCGCCACCGTATGGATTCGCATCATTGGCGCGCGCATCCGCACCCCGGCCACCAGCGTCTCGAACGCCCGCTCGAACTCGCCGTCGTAATGCGCGACATCGGTCGACGTGCCGCCCATGTCGAAACTGATGATCTTATCGAACCCCGCGTCGCGCGCCGTCTCCACCGCGCCGACGATGCCGCCGGCGGGGCCCGATAGGATGGCGTCCTTGCCCTGGAACAATTGCGCGTCGGTGAGCCCGCCATTGGACTGCATGAACATCACGCGCGTCCGGCCGAGTTGCCCCGCGACCTCGTCCACGTAGCGGCGCAGGATCGGCGAGAGATAGGCGTCGACCACGGTGGTGTCGCCGCGGCTGACGAGCTTCATCAGCGGGCTGGTTTCATGACTGACCGAGACTTGGACGAAACCGATTTCGCGCGCCAGCGCGGCAATTTGATCTTCGTGATCCGTATGGCGGTAGCCGTGCATGAACAGGATGGCGACCGAGCGGATACCGTCGTCATAGGCCGCCTGCAACGGCGCCCGCGCGGCATCCCGCTGCAGCGGCGTCACGACAGTGCCGTCCGCCATGATCCGCTCGTCCACCTCGACGACACGCTCGTAGAGCTGTTCCGGCAACTGGATTTGCCGGTCGAACAAGCGCGGCCGCGCCTGATAGCCGATGCGCAGCGCATCCCTGAACCCGCGGGTCGTGACCAGCAGCGTCCGATCGCCCTTGCGCTCGAGCAAGGCGTTGGTGGCGACCGTCGTGCCCATTTTGACCGAGTCGATGATGGCGCCGGGAATTTCCGACTGCGCGTCGACCTCGAGGAGATCACGGATTCCCTGTACGGCGGCATCGCTGTAATGCTCCGCGTTCTCCGACAACAGTTTATGGGTCAGCAGGCGGCCGTCCGGACGCCGAGCGACGAGGTCGGTGAAAGTCCCGCCACGGTCGATCCAGAATTGCCAGCCATGCTTCATGTCGCCCGTCATCCTACGCTGTCGCGCCGCCGCAGATTTGCCCGTGTCAAGATCGCGGCGCCCCGGCATAATTGGATGCACTCGCGACAAAGTCCAACCCGGCAATGACTTTTAACGCTATTTTCATTGCAGTTGGACACTCTGCTTCCCAAGTAAGCTCCCGGATCGTGATTGAATGATTAGGTTAAAAAAGTGGCGCACCCGCATTTCCGCCTTGCTCATGCTCCTGCTTATCGGCCCCTTGACCATCATCGCGGCCGGTAGCGTGAAGAGCGTGGAATGGTGGAACGCCTCGCGCGAACCAGCGGGCATCGCACCCCGGCCGGCCGCCCATCCGGAGCCGATCGTCCAGGTCTATGCCGCACGCGCCTTCAGCTGGCGCGGCGCCTTCGGCGTCCACACCTGGATCGCGGCCAAACCCAGCAATGCGCGGCATTACACGGTCTATGAGGTGAACGGCTGGCGGGTCCGCGGCGGCCTGCCCGCGGTGGTCATCCATCAGGAGGAGCCCGACCGCTATTGGTATGGCAACGCGCCGGAAGTTATCGCCGATCTTCGAGGCGACGGCGTGGACGACGTCATCAAGCGCATCGACGCCGCCGCCCGCAGCTATCCATACAGCAACACCTACACCGTGTGGCCCGGCCCGAACAGCAACACCTTCACCGCCTGGATTGCCCGCGCCGTTCCGGAACTCAAGCTCGATCTGCCGCCGACCGCGATCGGCAAGGATTGGCTCGACGCGACCAGCGGCGATCTGTTTGCACGGGCGCCAAGCGGCACCGGGTATCAATTCTCACTGTTCGGCCTTTTCGGACTTATGGTCGCGGCGGAGGAGGGACTGGAACTCAACGTTATCGGACTCACGATCGGTGTCGATCCCCTGGATCTCGCGCTCAAGCTTCCCGGTGTCGGCAGAATTGGCGGCATAGAAGCGGACCCGGCAACCGCCGCAACCAGCAGCGCCGCCCGGTAGCCGGGGCTGTTCGCCCCGATTGCCCAGCATCCGCTAGATCGGTAAGTTAGCGCCACATGAGTATCTGGGGAAAAATCCTCGGCGGCGTCGGAGGATTCGCGATCGGCGGCCCGCTCGGCGCAATAATCGGGGCCGTCGCGGGCCACGCTGTCGACCGAATTCGCACCGCCCAATCGCCCGACAGCGATGCGACAAAGTCCATCGCCTTCACCATCGGCGTGGTGGTGCTCGGCGCCAAGATTGCCAAGGCCGACGGCGCCGTGACCCGCGACGAGGTCGATGCCTTTAAACAAGTCTTTCAGGTCCCCGATCACGAGGTCGGTAACGTCGCCCGGGTCTTCGACCAGGCACGCAAGGACAGCCACGGGTTCGAGCCCTACGCCCGGCAAATCGGCGAAACCTTCGAGGGCAATGCGGCGGTGCTGGAGGAACTCCTGTATTGCTTGTCCTTCATCGCCCGCGCCGACGGAATCCTGCATCCGGACGAGGTCGAATATCTCAGAAAAGTCGCCGATATCTTCGGGTTGGACGCCACCGCGTTCGAGCGGGTAACGGCGATCCGCACCGCCGACAAAAATGTCGACCCGTACCGTATCCTCGGCGTGCCGCCGCAGATCGACGACGGCGCCTTGAAAACAGCGTACCGGAAACTTGTCCGCGAGAACCATCCGGACTTGTTGACCGCGCAAGGCATGCCGGAGGAATTCATCGATATCGCGAACAAGAAACTGGCCGCCATCAATGCCGCCTACGACCAGATCGCGGCGGCGCGGGGGCTGACATGACCGCCGACGGCATCCTTGCGACGCCGTCGCCCAATTTCAATGCCCGCGACAATAACGCCGCAATCGACATGCTGATCCTACACTATACCGGAATGCGCTCGGCGGAGGCCGCGCTGGAGCGGCTGTGCGACCCGGAAGCACAGGTCAGCGCCCACTATCTGATCGACGAGGGAGGGACGGTCCACCGGCTGGTCGCGGAAGCGACGCGCGCCTGGCACGCGGGCGTCGGCTCCTGGCGCAACAACACGGATATCAACGGACGGTCAATCGGTATCGAGCTGGTCAATCCGGGACACGAATTCGGCTACCGGGATTTTCCCGAACCACAGATGCAGGCGTTGATCGGCCTCGCGAAAGGCATTCTGGGCCGCCATCCGATACCCGCGCGAAACGTCGTGGGGCATTCGGACATCGCGCCCGACCGCAAACAGGACCCGGGCGAGCTGTTCGACTGGGCCCGCATGGCCGGCCACGGCATCGGCATCTGGCCCGACCCCGATCCAGCCGCGGGCGAGGACGCCATGGGCATGCTCGCCGCGTATGGCTACGACATCTCGGCGGACCACGTGGTCACCGCCTTTCAACGCCATTTTCAGCCGCACAAACTCGATGGCGTGATCGACGACGAAACGCGGGCGCTGCTCGGCGGCTTGCTGCGGGCGATCGCCTGACCCTTCCGGTCAAGACCAAATACCGGCGTTTAAATCCTTCGGAAAACATCTATATTTACCAGGTCAGACGGTCGGATGGCCGCTCCCCGGCACGGGAAACCAGCCGGGGGGAGGAAAGTCCGGGCTCCACGGAAACACGGTGCCGGGTAACGCCCGGCGGGGGCGACCCCAGGGAAAGTGCCACAGAAAGCAAACCGCCCGGCGCCACTTCGGTGCCCGCCAGGTAAGGGTGAAAGGGTGCGGTAAGAGCGCACCGCGTCCCCGGTGACGGGGATGGCAGGGTAAACCCCACCGGGAGCAAGACCGAATAGGGGCGGTATTTGTGTGTTTTCGCACCGCCGCCCGGGTGTGTCGCGCGAGGCGTCCGGCAACGGGCGTCCCAGATGAATGGCTATCACGTTCCCTGCGAAGGGGATGGACAGAACCCGGCTTACAGACCGTCTGACACTATCTCTCCATTCCGCGCCATATGGCGGTGATAGTGGCATTTCTGCCAGCCTGACCACGCAATTCCACATTGATTTCGGAACAAATATAGAACATACATCGAACATTTTATCGTAGAGAATCTGAATCTTAACACAATATACTAAACCTAGTGTTATGATCAGTTCCAATTACCATTTATAGTCGTCTAAAATTAACCTAATAGAACATGAAATAATTCGTCGTTTATCCTCCGTTTTACTTAAAATTGATTGACTCCCCAAAAAATCCCGTGTTATCCCATCTTACCCCAGCATTCATTTTCATGCCTGACAGTGTGTCCGGCCGGGTGCTGCGGAGGCTGGCGTCAACGGACGTCATGCGGGGGGTAACGGCATCGGGGACGCGGCCAGAATGGCGCTTTTCACCGGGACATACGCGGACGCGAAAATCGACGGCAAAGGGCGCGCAACCCTGCCGCCGAAGTTTCGCGGCGAGCTGCCTCCGGAAAACAACCGCGAAATCTATATTTACCCCTCACCGACCCAGGGCTATCTGGAAGCCAGCGACCGCGAGTTCATAGAACAACTCCGGGATTCCGAGCCGCAGAATCCCTATACGGACGAGGATGACGAGGACAGCGACACCGCCTGGGTGCTGGCCGAGGCGCTGAACGTCACGATCGACACCGCCGGACGCATCGTCATCCCGCCCGACCTTGCCGAAGAGGCCGGCATTGACGGCAGGGTCGTCTTCGTCGGCCGCGGCTTCCGTTTCCTGATCATGTCGGACGCGGCCCACGACGCTTACAAGAACCGGCGGCGCGAACGGCGGCAAAACCGCAAGAAGTCGAAATCGGAGCGCCCGTAATGTCGCCGCCGCTCCATACGCCTGTCATGTTGGATGCCGCCCTGGCCGCGCTCGCGCCGCGCAGCGGCGGCGCCTATCTCGACGGCACCTTCGGCGCCGGCGGCTACAGTCGGGCGATTCTCGAAGCGGCCGACTGCACGGTCTGGGCAATCGATCGCGACGAGGCGGCCGTTTCCCGCGGCCAGGCGCTCGCCGCCGCCTATCCGGGCCAGCTGACCATCCTGCATGGCCGCTTCGGCGACATGGTGCAATTGATGCGCAACGCCGGGGTCGAGAAGGTCGACGGCGTCGTGCTCGATCTTGGCGTCTCGTCGCCGCAGCTCGATGAAGCCGACCGCGGCTTCTCCTTTCGCGCCGACGGACCGCTCGACATGCGCATGGACCGCACCGGCCAAACCGCCGCCGATGTCGTCAACACCATGGATGAGCGGCCGCTCGCACAAATCATTCGCCAACTCGGCGAGGAGCGCCACGCACGGCGCGTCGCCCGCGCGATAATTGACGCGCGGCAGCAAAATCCGATTACCCGCACCGGCGAGCTCGCCCATATCGTGCGCGGCGTCGTGCCGCGCGCAAAGGACGGGATCGACCCGGCAACGCGAACCTTCATGGCCCTGCGGCTTCACGTAAATGATGAACTGGGTGAACTGGATCGTGGACTCGCGGCGGCGGAACGGCTGCTAGCCCCTGGCGGACGTTTCGTCGTCGTCTCTTTTCATTCGCTCGAAGACCGCCAGGTTAAGCGGTTCCTGCATGGGCGAAGCGGAAGAGGATCCGGCGTGTCCCGCCATGCACCGGTCGCGGAAACCCCGCCCGCCCCCACATTCCGACTGCTTCATCGCCGCGCGCTGACACCCGGAAGCGAGGAAACCCGGCGCAATCCGAGGGCGCGCTCCGCGCGGCTTCGGGCCGCCGAACGAACCGAGGCGCCGAGCTGGCCGCCGCAATCGGAAAGGGAAGCCGCATGAAATCATACGCTCTGCTGTGCTGGTTCTTGCTCATTACCGCCGCCGGCTACGCCATGTTCCACGTCAGTTTTCAGGTCGAGGAACTCGAACAGGAATTGAGCGACCTGAATCGGACCGCGCTCAATGAACAAGAGGCGATTCATGTCCTGCGTGCCGAATGGAGCTATCTCAGCCGTCCGGACCGGATCTCCGAGCTGGCAAAAGAACTGCTGCCGAGCCTGCGCCCACCGGCGGTATCGCAGATTCAGACCGTCGAGCAATTGCCCGAAAAGGGCGCGGACTCCGTAATTCCGGCCGCGATGCGGTCTGAATTCCGGTTGTGGAAAAAAATCAACAACTGACACGCTTACCGTCATAAGGCCAAAAAAAATGAGACTGAGAG
>Ga0224508_10002779_pt1 | contig 14736 bp, 12 predicted proteins | sample SF_Jan12_sed_USG_4_FD_170157 | JGI IMG/M metagenome (GOLD analysis project Ga0224508, IMG submission 170157) | Sediment microbial communities from San Francisco Bay, California, United States - SF_Jan12_sed_USGS_21 | ecosystem: Environmental > Aquatic > Marine > Sediment | place: USA... | reverse complement strand
CGCCGACGCCACGCGCATCATCACCGAGGCGGAAGGCGCGCCGCCTTTGGGCTGGCTCAGCCCCTATCTGATGCCGTCGGACAACACGCCCGACCTGCTCAAGGACGCCGGCTACACCTATCTGCTTGATTGGGGCTTGTGCGATGACCAGCCCTTCTGGTCGAGCACGAAGGCGGGACCGCTGCTGGCCGTCCCCTACACGGTCGAGCTCAACGACCAGCCGGCGATGGTCTATCGCCGCGACCGGCCGCGCGACTTCGCCGAGATGTCGATCGACCATCTGGACGAACATATCCGCGGATCTTCCCGCTACAGCACGGTCTGCGTCATTTCGCTGCACAGCTTCATCGTCGGACAGCCCTTCCGGCTGGCCCATCTGCGGCGCATCCTGGAGCATATCCGGTCGCGCGAGGACGAGGTGTGGCTGACCCGGCCCGGCGACATCGCGCGCCACTACATGGATCTGCCCGCCGAGACGCAATTGACGATCGATTGACTAACTTTTTAACCCCAACGTCTTATCGGCAATATCTCAAACACAGGATAAAAAAATTCGCCCCATAACCATCCGCGAATTTTCATGATTCAGGCAATTCACCCGGTCGGTAAATTGGTGTAGTTTGGTCGGCTATGACAGCGGCGTCGCGTGGATCGCCGCAAGGGGAAAGCCGATCACCAAGCCCTTTACCGAGGTCGAGCAGGCGCGCTTCCGCAACCTGCTGGAACTTGCCAACAGCAGCCCCTATCAGGGCGAGCGCGACAACGCGGTCGCGGCGGCCGAGCGGTTGGCCAAGCGCCATGGCATGACCCTCGACGAAGCGGCGAGCGGACGCACCCAGGCGCCGCCGCGGGAATTCGTCGAGCACAGCCCGGGCATGTCGCCGATGCGTGACATGTCGCGGGTGGTGCATCTGATGGACTATCAGATCCAGCTCGACAAGGCGCGGATCGCCGAGGCCATGGAGCAGGCGAAATCACGCGGGTTGCAGATCGACAAACCCAAGAAGGGCCGGCCCCGCGCGGTGCGCGAATGGCGCACCTCCCGGAGCAAGCGCCGCATGGAGCCCCATCAGCACGCCCGTGTGCTGATCCAGGAAACCTCGCTCCCGGTCGAGGAAATCGCCAGCATCACCGGGCTCGACGTCCACAAGGTCGCCGAAGAGAAGCTCAAACTGCGGCGGCCGGGATCGACCTCGCGCAAGGCGGGCTAAACACCCAGCTTTTCCCGGCACATTCGGAATGCGCCTTCGATGAACGCGGGCAGGTCGCGCCGAATATCCCCGAGCGACAACGCCTCGGTCGCGGTGGCGACGATGCCGACGAACCCATCCGTGTGCCAGTGGCCGGTCACCGCCGGGTCCGGCAGATCTTTCACATCGATCTCCGACCAGGGACTTATGTAGAAATACGGCTCGTCATAGTGCTCGTCACCCGGCGAGAACCCGATCCCGATGGTTGCCGCCTTTGCGGTGCCCACTCCTTCGAAGTGCACTTCGGTCGCCAGGTCGTAGTGATGCGCCCAGCATCGAACCGGCCCCGGCGACAAATCCGAATTTCGGCCCGCGAATTCCGCAAGAATTGCCGCCGACAGCGAGAACCAGGCGGACAATGCCGCAAGACTTTCCGACCGGTCCGCCATGGAATAGGTCTCTACCGCATCGGCCTCCGCCGGCATTTCATAGGGCGGCGATTGCCCGGAAACCGGCTTCAACGCCAGTTTCTCGAGTTCCGCGTCGAGCCATGCATCCGCATCGCCGACCGCAACGCCTTCCAGCGACAAAGAGGCAAGACGCTCGGCGCCACGAAATATCGCCACTTCGAACCGATCGAGAATTAACCCGACTTCGACGGTATTTTCCCCCTCTCCGATAGGATGCGAGAGGAATCCATTGAAGCCCCGATGCCATCCCAGATTCGCGTGGCTATCGTCGTCCTTTGCATCAAGGTTTACCCGCGCGGCCATGCTGACCAACTGCGCGGCTTTGTGCGTCATAAACCGTGGCGCCGTCAGCGCCGTCGGCGCGGCTGAGCGAATTTGGTCGATCTCTTCCATTACAATCCTTTGGGTAGGGTATCTAAGCCGGGGATCGGCCTAGACCAGCTCCACATCGGTGATGATTTCAACAAGCGACGGACCGGGTTTCGCAATTGCTTCCTTGAGCACGGGAACAAGCTGATCGGCGTCGGTGACCTTGAATCCGCTGCCGCCGCAGAGCTTGGCGAAGGCGGCAAAGGATGGATTGTGAAGATCGGTTTGCCAGACCGGCCATTCGCCCGCCCGCTGTTCCTTGGAGATCTTGCCGAGTTCGCTGTTGTTGAGCAGGACATGCGTGATGTTCATGCCGTATTTGACCGCGGTGGTGAATTCCATCGCGTATTGGCCGAACCCGCCATCGCCCGATATGGAGATGACCTTCCGGCCCGCGAATTCATCGAAATCCTGCGTCGCCGCCCAAGCGCCCATCGCCGCCGGAAACGAGAAGCCGATCGATCCCAAATACCCCGACATCAGGACTGCTTGGCCGCAAGTCTCGAAATAGCGGCCAAAGGAATACGTGTTGTTGCCGACATCGACCGGCATGATCGCGTCAGGCGGCGCAACATCGGTCAGGGCCGCAAACACTGCGGCGGAGGACAATCCGCCCTTGCCGCCGTCCTTTGCCCGGCCGGCCTTTTCGGCGCGCCATTCCTGCCAGCGCGCCGCGATGTCGGGCATTTGGTCGACCGCCGAGATCTTGGCGGGCAAAGCGTCCGCGAACGCGTCGACCGCGCACCCCACCTCGCCCAGCACCGGTAGGGTCACGGCGTGGAACTTGCCGAGATGCATGGGATCGAAATCGACCTGGATGATCGGTTTCGATTTTTCGATTCCCGTGTGATTCGAAAACGATGTACCAAGGGCAATGATGAGATCGCACTCATTCATAAACCAGCTGGCGATCGGCGTGCCGGACCGGCCGAGGACGCCGCAGGCATTCGGATGGGTATCCGGAATGAGCCCCTTCGCCTTGAACGTGGTCAGGATCGGCGCCTTGAGGCGTTCGGCCAGCTTGGTGATCTCCGGCATGGCGTCCCGCGCGCCGTAGCCGACGATGACGATCGGCCGCTTTGCCGGCGCGATCAATTTTACCGCCCGGGCGACCGCAATTCCGGACGGCGACACATGCATATCGCCGAGCCGCCCTTCCGGTCCGGCGGCTTTCGCGGTGTCCGCCGCCGGCAACGTCTGCACGTCGTCGGGAAATATGAGATGCGCAACATCCCGGTCGACCAGTGCGCTCTTGCACGCAAGCGACATCAATTCCGCATGCCGGGAGGTGTGCAGAACTGTCTGCGAGAAACGTGCGACCGCCTCGAAGGCGGATGAAAGATCGATCTCCTGAAACGCGCCGGGCCCGAACACCTGCACATCGACCTGACCGGTGAGCGCCAGCACCGGCGCGCGGTCGACTTTTGCGTCCCACAGCCCGGTCATCAGGTTGGTCGCGCCCGGCCCGGCAATCGTCAGGCACGCGGCCGGTTTGCCGGTCAGCTTGCCATACCCCGAACAGGCGAAGGCGGCGGCGCCTTCATGGCGGATGCCGATATAGCCGAGGTGGCCCGCGGCTTCCTGCAGGCGCAGCGCGTCGGACAATCCGAGGTTCGAGTGGCCGACCATGCCGAAGACACGCCGCACCCCCCAATTGACCATCGTCTCCGCCATGAGATCGGTGACGGTCGCGGCATGCGCCGGCTCCGCCTCGACGCCGACATAGAGCCCGTCGTCGCGCGCCTCGATCGCATACATCTCCTGGCCGGAATCTTCGTGGCCGCCCGGCGGTTTGCCGGTGAGCGGGTCGAAATCCCAACCATGCCATGGACAGCGCAACCAGCATTTGCCGTCGCTGCCGGTTTCGATCGATCCCTCGCCCAGCGGACCGCCTTGATGGGGACAATGATTTTCCATTGCCGCGTACTGACCATCAAAATGAACGATCGCGACCGATTTCGTGCCGGCCGTTACCGCTTTGACGCGCCCGTCGGGCAACGCATCAATATCGGAAACCCGGTGCCAGACCAACTCCTGCGGCATCTTTACCAAACCAACCCCCATCTGCTGAAATTCGCGGTCCCGAGAATAGATGCGCCAACCGGCAGCAAGGTTACAGAGCGCACATGGTTTTTCCTATTCATCGCTCGCGCGCATCGAGGATCGCCCGCACCAGATCTTCCGGGACGTCATCCGGCACCGGATCGTCCGCGTTAGCGAAAACGCGCTTGGAAACTTCAATCGTCCGCTGATAAGCCCCAAGATAATCACGGCACTCGCGACATATTCTCAGATGAAACTCGAAGACCCGCACTTGCTGTTTAGGCAGCGAACCTTCGAAGTAGTCGATCATGAAATTCTCGAATTCCCGGCAATTGATCATCATCGGGATATTTTTGAACATAAGCCCCTTTGCCTTGCGCATCATTCTCGACATCAGCGACGGCTTCATTGCACCTCTCCCCGCAGGAGCGGTTCCAGCAAGCGTTTCAACGCGGCGCGCGCGCGGTGAAGGCGAACCTTCACATTGGCCGGGGAAATCTCCAGCGTGGCGGCGACCTCCGCGGTCGTCATTTCCTCGATGTCGCGAAGCAGCAGAACGCTCCGGTAACTCTCGGGCAATTCGTTCACTTTGTGCAATACCAGGGATCGCATGTGCTCCGATCCGACAATCTGCTCCGGCGTCAAAATCCGACGCCATGGTTCCTCAATTCGGCACTCATTGACATCGAAATTCGGCAGCAGGGTTTCGAGATCGCTCTCCTTGCGGGCACGCTGTCCGCGTAATTTCATGAGCGCCGCGTTGACGACGATCCGGTATAGCCAGGTTTTGAGACTGGATCGCCGCTCGAAGCTCGACAATCGGGAAAATACATTGGCGAATGCGTCCTGGACGCAATCTTCCGCCAGGGCCCGGTCCCGGGTGAGGCGCAGCGCCACGCTCAGCATCCACCCGCCGTACCGGCGCACCAGCGCTTCGGCCGCGGACTCATTGTGCGCCAACACATGATCAATGAGTTCCTCGTCACTGGCCTCCGTGAGTTGCTTCTTCCGGGCCTCGCTCACTCGGCGTTCCAGTCGATTCAGGAAAAGATGTAACCTTCCCTGTTTGTAGTGCATCTATTCCAAGTCCGTTGCAACCGGCCAACCTATGGGCCGGTCAAAACTTGAATGGAGAAACCGCATGGGACTGGAGGGACTGGCAATCGTTGCCGCGGCCGCGCTGGCGTTCGCCCTGTTGTCCAAGCGCCTTGAGGAATCAGTTCTTACCCTTCCCATCTTCATCGTCGCGTTCGGCTGGGCGATCGGTCCCGGCGGCCTCGGCATCGTCGCGCTGACTCCGTCGCATGGATCAATTCATATCCTGGCGGAAATCACGCTCGTGCTGGTGCTGTTTTCCGATGCATCCCGAATCGACTTGAAGCGGCTGATCGCCGATCACAATTTGCCGCAACGCATGTTGCTGATCGGCATGCCGCTGACCATTACGCTGGGGGCGATTGCCGCCGTCCTCCTGTTCCGCGACATGTCCTGGGCGATGGCGTTTTTGCTCGCCGCCATCCTCACACCGACCGACGCCGCGCTTGGCCAATCCGTGGTGTCCAATCCGGTGGTCCCGGTGCGTATTCGCCAGGCCTTGAATGTCGAAAGCGGGCTGAACGACGGCATCGCCCTGCCCTTCGTCCTGATATTTGCGATCTGGGCGGGCGCCTCGGCGGACGCCTCCGGCGCCGCCGACCTCGCCACGTTTACATTGCTGCAGGTCACATTGGGACCGGCGGCCGGAGTCGCGATCGGCTATGCCGGTGCGGTCGCCATCGACAAGGCGAGCACCCATCATTGGATGGCGCCATCCTTCGAAGGGATCGCCATCCTGTCGGTCGCGGCGCTTGCCTTCACCGCCGCGGAACTGATCGGCGGAAACGGCTTTATCGCGGCATTCGCCGCCGGCTTGGTTTTCGGCGCGACGGTCCAGGAAAGATGCAATTTCCTGCTGGAATTCATGGAGACCGAAGGGCAGATCCTGACGCTCGTGACGTTCCTCATTTTCGGAACGGCGATGGTGCCGGCGGCGATCGCCGGCTTCACCGTCGAAGCGATACTGTACGCGATCCTTTCCCTGACTCTGATCCGCATCATTCCAATCCAACTCTCGCTGATCGGGACCGGCCTGTCGGGCGGCAGCACGATGTTCCTGAGCTGGTTCGGACCGCGCGGACTCGCATCCATCCTGTTCGCCCTGTTGATTCTGGAGAAACATCCGATCCCGGGCGGCGATTCGATCCTTTCCAGCGTCGTCCTGACCGTCCTGTTGAGCGTGCTGCTGCACGGCGTTTCCGCCGCGCCGCTGGCCGCCGCCTACAGCAGATTTGTTACCGCACGCGGCGAATGCGAAGAATCCAAGCCGGTCTCCGAAATGCCGGTGCGCCACAAGATGTCATCCCCATCAACAGCCGAGTGATAGGAAGCCAAATGAAGAAAATTGCCGTTACGCGGTGGGACGACCTGAAGGATCGCGAGCCCGCCTATGCCCTGGTCGCCGATGTGGACCTCGTGGTTGTCCGCTTCGATGACGCGGTTTCCGTCATGTACGGGCGCTGCCTGCACCGCGGCGCCCTGCTCGCGGACGGTTTCGTCCGGGGCGACGACTTGATCTGCGGGCTGCACGATTGGGATTACCGGCTGGACACCGGCGTCTCGGCATACAGCAATGACGAGGTGCTCGAGAAATTTTCGTCCTGGATCGAGGACGGCGACGTGCTCGTCGACGAGGACGAGATCGCAAACTGGGCGGCCGATCATCCGCAGCCCTACGATCGCGACGCCTATCTCGGCCTGTATGACGACGTTCACGGCGCGCCGGAAGAGCCGCACGTCAAACTCATCCAGGGCTATGCGAAAGACGGGCTGTCCAAAACCGGGCATCACGGCGTGGTCACCGCGATGGGCGTGCCGCGCCAGGAATTGCCGAGCTGGGACGACATTCAGGTCATCACGGCGCAGCTTCACCGGGCGCCGCTGCTCGACGACGCGGCGGTGGAAACCGACGTGGTCATCGGCCCGAACGCGCAGAAACCGCTTCGGCTCGACATTCCGCTTTTCGTTTCCGACATGAGCTACGGCGCGCTGTCCGAACCCGCAAAGATCGCGCTTTCCAAGGGGGCGGATTTGGCCGGGACCGGCATCTGCTCCGGCGAAGGCGGGATGCTGCCGGAAGAGCAGCAGGCGAATTCACGCTATTTCTATGAACTGGCGTCGGGCCGCTTCGGTTTTTCCTGGGACAAGCTGTCGGTCGTCCAGGCCTTCCATTTCAAGGGCGGGCAAGGGGCCAAGACCGGCACCGGCGGCCATCTGCCGGGTCACAAGGTGATGGGAAAGATCGCCGAGGTCCGGGGCCTCAAGGAAGGCGAGCCAGCGGTCAGCCCGGCACGGTTCCCGGAATGGACCGAGGTATCGCAATTCAAGGAATTCGCCGACGAGGTGCGCGACCGCACCGGCGGCATTCCCATCGGCTACAAACTGTCCGCGCAGCATATCGAAAAGGACATCGATGCCGCGCTCGACGTCGGCGTGGACTACATCATTCTCGACGGCCGCGGCGGCGGGACCGGCGCGGCGCCGATCATCTTTCGCGACAACATCTCGGTGCCGACGATCCCCGCGCTGGCCCGCGCCCGGCGGCACCTGGACGCGTTGAACCGCCAGGACGTCACGCTGGTGATTACCGGCGGCCTTCGCAAGCCCGCCGATTTCGCAAAGGCGCTGGCGCTCGGCGCGGATGCCATCGCAGTTTCCAACGCGGCGCTGCAGGCGATCGGCTGCCTCGGCATGCGGGCGTGTCATACCAACAACTGCCCGGTCGGCATCGCGACCCAGAAACCGCATTTGATGAACCGGCTGATCGTCGACAGTTCCGCCGAACAGCTCAAACGTTTCTTCGAGAGCAGCATCGACCTGATGAAGATCCTCGCCCGCGCCTGCGGGCACGATCACCTCAACCAGCTCTGCCATGATGATCTGATCACCTGGAAACCGGAAATGACGCAGATATCCGGCGTCACCTATGGCGGTGTCACATCGCCCTCAGGATAGGTCGTCCGGCACCGGCGTTTCCGGTTTCACGCCCTTGCGTTTCTGCTGGTCGCTGATCCGGCCGTTTTCGAGATAGTCGCCGGCGACCGCGCGGTTCGCGATGGCCTCCCAGCGGTCGCTCCAGCGGCCGAGCTCGTAGCCGTGCCAGGGCGATTCGGGCTTGAGCGGCGGCAGGCCCAGCTCGTTCCAGATTTCCCGCGCTTCCTCCATGAATTGCGGTCGCGGCAGCGCCAGCGGCGGCATGTCGTCCTTCAGCGTGGCGTCGATCAGCAGCGCGGAATCATCCTCGACGCCGCGCTCGATCTTCGGGCCCTGCCCCTTGCTCTGATAGTCCAGGATGCGCGCGTCCAGCGCCGGGTTCGCCCGGTACCCCAGCGCCCAGAACACCGCGTCGCCATTGTCCGGATCGATATCCTCGTTGATCGCGATGACGAACTTGCCGCAGGCCGCCTGCAGCGACGCGGTGGCGTACAGCGCGCGCCAGATTTCGGTGCGCGGCACGCCGCGTTCGAACTGCACGAAGATCACCTTGCGGATGTTGGTGAGCGGCTCGTGCATGGCGACCCGGACGACGCCCTTGATGCCAAGCTCGTCGCGCAGATGGGACAGGAACAGCGGCTCGTAGGCGACGCGCTTGATGACGCTGGATTCGCTCGGCGTCACCTGCGAGATGATCGACGGCAGTACCGGCTTCGCCTTGCGCGTGATCGCGGTGATCTGCATGCGCATGTTGTAATCTTCCAGCGCCACATAGCCGCTGGATTCGCCAAACGGCGCTTCGGGCTCAAGGTACTCGGTGTCGATCAACCCTTCGATCACCAGTTCGGATTCCGCGGGCACCATCAGGTCGACCGACTTGGCTTTCACCACGTTGATCGCCTCGCCCGCCAGACCGCCGGCGACATGCAGTTCCTCCAGGCCGATCGGCAGTTTTTGCGGCGCGGTGTAGATCGCCGCCGGCGGACAGCCCAGCACGATGGCGATCGGCATCTTCTCGCCGCGCGCCTGATATTTCTGCCAGTGCAGATAGCCCTCTGCCCCGCCCGGCCGCACCACCATGCGCACCGCGAGCCGGTCCGGCGCCTTCAGCCCCGCGCGATAGGTGCCCATGTTCTGGGTACCGGTTTCCGGATCGCGGGTGATGCACGCGGTCATGGTGAGATAGGGCGCAACGTCGAATCCCGGTGAGGAAATCGGGATCGGCAGCGCGTCCATGCCGTTGCCCTCGCCCTGCAACGCCGCGCCGTCGATCACCACCTCGTGGCACGGCGCCTCCGTGACGACGCAGGGCGCAATCGGATTGGCGATCGCCCGCTGCCACAGCGCGCCGATCTCGTCGCGGTCGACTCCCATGCCGATGCAATAGATGTCCGGATTGGCGGCCAGCGCGCCGACCAGAACCGGAATGTCGTAGCGCCGGCCTTTTGCGTCGGTGACGTTGGTGAACAGGAACGCCTTGCGCTCCGATTCGGGCATCCCGCCGCGGAACTGCCAGCGCACGAGCGGCTGCAGGTGCCGGTCCTTGTCGATCGGCTCGTCGATCGTGACCAGGAGCCCCGCGTCTTGCAGCGCGGCGAGATGTTCCTGCAAATCGCGATAGCCGCGTTTGGTTTTCGAACCGGCGCTCATGACCCGCCCTCGTCATCCGCGGCAACGGAACGCACCGGCGTTTCCGGCCGCACGCCCTTGCGGATCTGCTGATCGGTGCGGCGGCCGTTTTCCAGATAGCCGCCCTCGACCGCGCGCGCCGCCGCTGCGTCCCATTCGTCGGTCCAGTCGCCGAGCGAATAACCGTGCCAGGGCGCTTGCGGGACCAGCGGCGGCAGGCCGAGCCGTTCCCAGATTTCCCTCGCCTCCTCCATGAATTGCTTTTTCGGCAACGCCACCGGCGGCATGTCGCCCTTCAGCGTGGCGTCGATCAGCATCGTCGAATCTTCCTCGCCGCTGCCGCGCGGCCCGTGCCCGCGATTGCGGTGCGGCAGGATTTGCACGTCGAGCGCCGGATTGCTGCGATACCCCATGGCCCAGAACACCGCGTCCGGATTGTCCGGGTCGATATCCTCGTCCACCGCGATCACGTATTTGCCGACCGCTGATTGCAGCATCGAGGCGCCGTACAGCGCGCGCCAAATCTCGGTGCGCGGCATGCCGCGCGCCACCTGGATGAACACCACCTTGCGGATATTGGTCAGCGGTTCGTGCATGGATACGCGCGTCACGCCCTTGATGCCGAGGTCGTCCCGCAGATGGGCGAGGAACAGCGGCTCGTAGGCGACCCGTTTGATCACGCTGGATTCGCTCGGCGTCACCTGCGACACGATCGACGGGATGACCGGCCGGCGCTTATGGGTGATCGCCGTGACCTGCATCCGCATGTTGTACGCTTCGAGCGCAATGTGGCCGTGCGATTCGCCGAACGGCGCTTCCGGTTCCAGGTATTCGGTGTCAATCAATCCTTCGATCACCAGTTCCGACTCCGCCGGGACCATCAGGTCGACGGTCCGCGCGCGCACGATGTCGATCGGCGCCCCGACAATCCCGCCGGCGACGGCCAACTCGTCTTGGCCGACACGCAGCTTCTGCGGCGCGGTGTAGACCACCGGCGGCGGCGCGCCGAGCACGATGGCGATCGGCATCTTCTCGCCGCGCGCCTGATATTTTTGCCAGTGTATGTAGCCTTCCGCGCCGCCCGGGCGTGTCGCCATGCGCACCGCCAGCCGGTCCGGCGCCTTCAGCCCAGCGCGGTAGGTGCCCATGTTCTGCGTCCCGGTCTCCGGATCCCGGGTGATGCAGCAGGTCATGGTGAGGTAGGGCGCGGCATCGAAACCCGGCGTCGAGATCGGGATCGGCAGGGCGTCCATGCCGTTGCCTTCCCCGGCCAACGCATCGCCCTCCACCACCACCTCGTGACACGGCGCGGTCTCGACACTATTCGGCGCAATGGGATTGGCGATCGCCCGGTCCCAGACGGGGCCGATCTCTTCGCGCGGCACCCCCATGCCGATGCAGTAGATCGCCGGGTTGGCGGCGAGACCGCCGATCAACACCGGCATGTCGAACTTGCGGCCCTTGGCGTCGACGATGTTGGTGAACAGGAACGCCTTGCGCTCGGTTTCGGGAATGCCGCCGCGAAACTGCCAGCGCACCAGCGCATGCATGTGACGGTCCTTGTCGATCTCCCGGTCCACCGTCACCAGCAAGCCGGCCGCGTCGAGGGCCTTCATATGTTCCTGTAGATCGGAGTATGGCCGGCGCGGGGATAATTTCTTCGATTTGGACATAGAAAAACTTTACGTCAGCCCTGACCGGAGGCAAAGACGCACGGCTCAACGGTTTGAATGTTGGAGCGCCTCGCGACGGGCGCTAGTTCGATTTCTGCCGGAACACGTAACAGCCGTCTTCCACGCCATCGAAATAGTCGCTTATGCCGGGGTGAAGAATCGGTTCGTCGCTGTCGTCATGTTTGAGATTCTGTTCGGAGACATACGCGATGTAGGTGGTCTTATCGCTATTTTCGGCCAGCAGATGATAGTAGGGCTGATCCTTGCGCGGACGCGTCTCCATCGGGATCGCCTCGTACCATTCTTCCGAATTGGCGAATTCCGGATCAACGTCGAAAATGATGCCGCGAAATCCGTATTTCTTATGATGCACGATCTGACCAATTTGGAACTTGGCAATTCGGTGTTTCATTGGGACCTCCACGCGTCCTTATTATTATCGAAAGATTCGCGACATCCTTGAACCGTCCGGTTCTACCGCAGCAGCCGGGCTCGACCCGGTTCGCTTGGCCCTGCATCGACCCGTGCGACGAACGGCAATTCCAACGAACGCGATCTCGGCACCAAATCCGCCCCATACCCCTGCGGCTTCGGACGCCACATACTGCCCGAGGCGCTGTCCCGGTTAAAAGGGCAAAAGCGGGTTGCCGCAATCGATATCGGGCTAACGGTTCGGAAATACCACGAAAAGACCGTCTACCCATTCATTGCATATCCTAGAGAAATCTATGAAATTTGGGCTATTTCGGAACGCGGATTCGCCGACTCGGGAAATTTCACGCTCCCATCGGCGCCGTCGGCCCTACCCCCGCCACCGTGGTCCGATGCATCACGCGCCGGTGTTTTGTTACCTCATAAGGGCAGACGCGATGCAGCACGCAGCGGTTGTCGTACATCACCAAATCCTTCGGACGCCATTCATGGCTGTAGACGAATTGTCGTTGCGTCGCGAATGCCAGCAACTCTTCGAGCAGCGACCGGCCCTCCTCCTCCGGCATGCCGACAATATGCGCCGCGTGCGCACCGAGGTAGAGTCCCTTCCGCCCATTCACCGGATTCGACCGCACCACGGCCTGCGGCACCGGCGGCAAACGCCGATCTTCGTCCGGCTTCGCCACCTGAATTTTCTCGTTGCGCCGCGAATTCGCGTAATGATGGATCGCCACCAGCCCGTCCAACGCATCGCGCCGCGCTTTCGGCAGGGCTGCATAGGCCGCGCGCAGGCTGGCGAACTCGGTCTGCCCGCCTTCCGGCGGCACTTCGCGCCCCGACAACAGCGAGGCGGTTGCCGGCACGCGCTTGAACGAACTGTCGGAATGCCAAAGCCGGTTGCCGAGCCGAAACCGGATCCGATCGTCATCCGGCGGTATCAGCGAGCCGTCTTCCTCCACATTGGTAATGTGCACGACCAAGCCGCCCCGATTCTGGTTGCCGGCATGCTTGTAGGTTTCTTCCAACGCGCCGAAACGCCGGCTGAAAGCAACCTGTTGCGCATCGTCGATATCCTGCCCGGGAAACACCAGGACCGAGTACTCTTCGAAGGCGTCCCGAATCTCCTGAAACGTTTCGCGGTCGATTCCGGCGGCAATATCGAAGCCCTGCACCTCGGCGCCCACTGCCGGCGTCAACGCTCGTACGGAAATTGTCATTGCCCGTTCCTCACGCTCGTCTCTCCGAATTCCAAACCGAATTGAACATCAACCCGGCCGCGGACACAAACGCCCGATGGACGGGTCACTTTGATTCATCGGGGCTGGTGGGCGAAACTCCACGCGGCACCTTGAATGATTTAGCTTTGGAGCATTGAGAATGGCGGCGCTGCATTCCGACACCAACGCACGCGCGAAACGCATCGCCGTGATCGGCGCCGGCGCGTCCGGTCTATGCGTCAGCAAATATCTGCTGCAGGCCGGCTTCGACGTAACGATCTTCGAAATCGGCACGCAGATCGGCGGGCTGTGGTGTTATCAGAACGACAACGGCCGCTCTTCCTGTTACCGCACGCTGCACATCAACACGTCGAAGGGCGTCACGCATTTTCACGATTTCGATTTCGCCCCGGACGTGCAGGCGTTTCCCGACCATCGCGACATGCACGCCTACCTGAAAACCTATGCCGACCATTTCGGCGTCACGCCGCACATTCGTTTCAAGACGCCCATCGCCGCCGTGCGGCCCGCGTTTACGCCAGGCGAGGGCGAACCGCTTTGGGAGGTCGAGACCGCGCACGGCGAAATCTTGGAATTCGACACGGTCATCGCCTGCACCGGACACCTGACCAAACCGCTGCACGTGCCGATGTTCCAGAACGACTTCACCGGCGAGTATGTGCACTCGCATGATTACCGCGAGCCCGGAGATTTCGTCGGCAAGCGGATTTGCGTTGTCGGCGTCGGCAACAGCGGCTGCGATATCGTCAGCGACGTCTGCGTTCCCTCGCCGCGCACGGTGCTGGTGGCGCGTTCGGGGGTTCAGGTGCTGCCGAAACTATTTTTCGGCTTGCCCTTTACCGACATCACGAACCACTTACAGCGCGACTGGATTCCCGATTGGCTGCGCTCGCGTTTGATCCGTTTCATGACCTACGCGGTGCATGGCGACATGACGAAGCTCGGCTTCAAGCCGCTCACCGAACGCGCCCACGTCACCAGCAACGCCACCGTGGTCGGGCACATCGCCTACCGGCGCATCGAGGTGAAACAGGGGATCGACCGGATCGACGGCAAGACCGTTCATTTCAGCGACGGCACGGCGGAAGAATTCGATACGCTGATCGCCGCGACCGGATACCTGATCGACCTGCCCTATCTGTCGCCGGCCGTGCTGCCGATCGTCGACAACACCATCGACCTCTATCAGCGTATCGCGCCGCCCGGCCTGCCGGGGCTCTATTTCATGGGCATGTTCAACACCAACACCGCGCTCAACATGATCTACGAATATCAGGCGCGCTGGATCCGCGCGATCGAGGCGGGAGAGGCGAATTTGCCGCCGGACGATGAAATGCGCGCGGCGATCGAGGCAAAGCGGCGATGGGCGCAAGAGAACTACAAGGCGTCGCCGCGCCACACGATCGAGGAAGAGGTCGTACCCTACCGCCGCGACCTGCGGCGCTCCCTCAAGCGCATGCGCAGCCTCGCACGGCGCGGTGCCTAACCGGACGGACGGCAGTGCCTATTTTTCGGCGCCCGTATAAAGCATCGACTTGTTCATCGACCGGGGATCGCGTTGATCCCACCGCCCCTGTTCCACGCGCAGGAAGAATTCGCGCAGCGCCGCGTTGAACGCTTCCGGCTCCTCGAGATTGCAGGCGTGACCGGTCTTCGGAATGAT
>Ga0224508_10002778_pt1 | contig 14741 bp, 11 predicted proteins | sample SF_Jan12_sed_USG_4_FD_170157 | JGI IMG/M metagenome (GOLD analysis project Ga0224508, IMG submission 170157) | Sediment microbial communities from San Francisco Bay, California, United States - SF_Jan12_sed_USGS_21 | ecosystem: Environmental > Aquatic > Marine > Sediment | place: USA... | reverse complement strand
GGACAGGTGGTAGTCCCACGGCTTACGGAAGCGGCCCTGCAGTCCCTGGCGCGTGCGGGGAACGGCCGCTACGCCAGGTCGACTGTCGACGATCGCGATCTAGCACAGGTGCTCGGCGATGCGAACCCTGGTTGGTTCTCGGTGAAAGACATGCACGGACTGACGAGTGATCGCTGGCGCGAAGAGGGCCCATGGCTGTTGCTGCTGCTCCTGCCGATCGCCGGCCTCGTGTTCCGGCGCGGTCTGCTGGTGCTGGCCATGATTTTCTTGCTGCCGCTCCCTGATCCGGCGGCAGCGCTCGATTGGCGGGAACCCTGGCACAACGATAACCAGCGTGGCGCGCAGTCCTTCCACGCGCAGGACTACGAACGCGCGGTGGCAGCGTTCCGTGATCCCGAGTGGCAGGCGGCGGCGCTGTACCGTGCCGGACAGTTCGAGCAGGCGGCCACAGTGCTGGCGCCGCTCCGGCACCCGGAAGCGCTGTACAACCGCGGCAACGCTTTGGCACGGCTGGGCAGGTTCGAGGAAGCCATGGGGCTTTACGAACGGGTCTTGCGCGCCGAGCCGGGGCACGCTGACGCGCGCCACAACCTCGAGTTGTTACGCGATATCGAGTCGCCTACTCCGCCGCCCACGGGAGGGAGTGACGGGAACAGCGAGTCCGCCAGGCGATCGCCAGGGGAGTCAGACGGCGCTTCGTCCACGAACCGCCGGGATGAAGGTACATTGCCTCCGCGCGAGGGGGATCAGCAAAGGGAAGGTGGCGCCGACGACTCCTCGCAGGCCACCGGCAGCCCGACGCCGACCTCCGACTCGCAGACGCCCAAACCGGCTCCGCAACAGGCGAACGCGGACGCAGAGGAGGTCACCTCTGAGCCTGCCGCAACTGAAGTCCCGCCCGGGTCACCGACGGAGAACGCATCCGAACCGGAGGATGAATCACAGCAAGCGATGCAACAGTGGCTGCGACGAATCAAGGACGACCCCGGCGGGCTGCTACGCCGTAAGTTCAAGTACCAGTACAGCCGGCGCCCGCGAGGTGAGGCCGCGGAGACAGAGCCCTGGTGAGCCGACAGCCCAATGTGCTCATGCGGTGCTGGCTTGGCGTGCTGGCGATGTGCTTAGTGCCGGTGGCCTCTTCCGCCGAGGTGTCGGCCCGCGTGGAACCACCGTCAGTAATCGTCGACGAGTCGTTTCATGTCTTCTTCGAGGCGGAAGGCGACATCAGAGTGGACCCCGATCTGTCCGCGCTCGAGGGACATTTCGAAATCATCAATCAGTCACGCGACCGCAACGTGTCAGTCGTACTCGGCGGGCCACCTGTGCGTACATCCTGGCAGCTGGAACTCATGCCTATCCGCACGGGCTCTTTCACCATTCCTGCTATAGACTTTGGTTCGCTGCGCAGCAATCCGGTAACGGTGTCGGTCCGTCCCGCACGCGCAGCTGGTGCAGATGGGTCGTCGCATTTCTTTCTGGAAGTCGAGGTGAACGAGCGCAGCCCCTACGTACAACAGCAGGTCCTTTACACGGCGCGTGTGTTTCGCAACGCGAACACGACCGCTTCGAGATTGAGCGTGCCTGCCCCGGAGGGTGTCGACGCCGTACTGGAACACCTGGGAAAGGGCGGAAACACGACCAATACAGCCATTCATGCCGGTCGGCGTTATAAGGTATCCGAGCAACGTTACGCGATCTTCCCTCAGGCCAGCGGCACCCTCCGCATTCCGCCGCTGCGTTACCAGGCGAAGGTGCTTGAACGCGGCAGTTCCCGGTCCAGCACATCCCGTTCGGTGAGGACGCGAATCATTCGTGCGCAATCGGAGGCGATCGAGATCCCCGTGCTGGAAGCGCCTGCGAACGTGCCCGCACCATGGTTACCGGCACGATCGCTAAGGCTGTTCGACTCATGGCAGGTCAGCGGGCCAATCCCGGTCGGGGCAACCTTGAGGCACCGCATCGCCATCCGGGCCACCGGTCTCACCGCCGCGCAGCTACCGGAGCTCATCCTGGAACTGCCCGAGGGACTGAAGCAGTATCCACGACAACCCGAGCTGACGAACCGTGTCGAAGGCGACGGGATCATGGGCTCTCGCGTGCAGACCACTTCCCTGGTGGCGACCCGCCCCGGTACGTACACCTTGCCCGAGGTATCCGTAACCTGGTGGAATGTGACGACTCGTCAAGCAGAGCGTGCCGTGCTTGCACCGCGCATCATCGAAGTCACGGCCAGCCCCGAGACCGCCGAGGTGACGGCGCGGGCCGACCCCGACGCGCAGCCCCCGGCAGAGCCCGGTGCGGGGCGCACTGTAGTACTCTGGTGGTGGCTCAGCGGTGCCCTCGCGTTCGCTTGGATGCTGACCCTCTGGCGGTGGCGTATCGAGCGCCGACGCCCGGCCTCGCCTCGCACGCAGCCGCAGGACGAGCCCTCACCCAGCGCTAAGCAGGCGCTCGCGGACCTGAAGCAGTCCTGCGCGGATCATGATGCGCGGGCGGCCCGTGACGCGCTCCTGGCATGGTCCGCGGCGGCCTGGCCGCAGGCCCCGGCCGCCAATCTTACGCAGCTCGGAAACAGGTGCGGCGAAGCGTTGTCGATCGCTCTCGACGATTTGCAGCGGACGTTGTACGCCGATCGCCCGGAGAACTGGGATGGAGGGCAATTGTGGGAGCAGGCGAAGCGAATCGATCTGAAAATGCGGCCACCAGAGAAAGTATCCGATCCCGTGCTCGAGCCGCTTTACATGGTTCGACACGACAAGCCGGGACGGGTGTGAGCGGCTGTCCGACATGGCGCCCGGTCTGGTAGCTTCGGTAGGCAATTTCAAGAGCAGTATCGGACGGATGGCAGTTCCGCGTGCGATGACCATACCGCTTGCCCGGAGACAGATATTGAATCGTCCAGTGCTTTGGGTGGTGCTCACCCTCGCGGCATTTCCAACCGTCGCTGATCTGCAGAGTGAGATTGCCGATCAATGCCGCGCACGCGCGGGCAAGTACGGGAGCGCTGCGCTCAGCGCCTGCATTGTCGAGGATCGTGCGGCGGCCGATGCCCTCGCGAACTACCCTGAGACGGCCGAGACGATAATCCTGCGTTGTCGAACCCAGTTCAAGTATCTGGGGTGGGTAAGGATCAAGCTGTGTGCCGACCAGGGCCTGGAGGCCAAAGCGGCGCTATCCACGTATCCGGATAGGTACCAGGCGATCATAAAGGGATGCCAGATAAAGATGGGCGCGTTCGGTTGGCATATGGTGAAGATGTGCGCTGACCGGCTCATCGGAACCGATAGGGCGTTGGACAACGACCAGTAGCGGAGCCTGCTGTAATATCTGCCATAGTTTGACCCCACAGCCCTTTAGGAGCGTTGTGTATGTGCTCACGAACTGCCTCATGGGTCGTCACACTTGTTGTGCTGACGCTCTCGCCGGTGGCAATAGGCGACGCCTACGCCGACGTTTCGTGCGAGCCCCTGAGGAGGCTGCTGGTTCTCGCAGACACGCAGTTCAAGAGACTGCGTGGCTATTTCGACCCCCGGCTTCAATCATGGGTCGCGACCTACAGGATGCCGGGGGCGTCCCTCTGCACAATCCAGGATACCGAAAACGCCACCTATTATTCATGCGAGTGGGTACATGATCCAAGCGCCAGTAGCGTATCCGAAAATTATGCCGGATTGGTGCGCCTGGTAACCAGGTGTCTCGATGTGCGCGGATCGAATCAGCATGAACCGACCCCGGATAGCCAGGTCATCCGTTTTGGAATTGCTGATTCTCGCAAGACGGTGGTAGTGGGGAAGAGTGAATCGTCCGCTGACGGGTATTTCGTGACCCTGGACATAGTGCCTATCGGATTGAAGGATTTTCCAGCGGAATGAACCGATTGGCGCGCTGATGATACCGAGTGAGTCGGGTATCGACGGCGGAGTAACGGCGGATTCGGAAGCGGAGTCTCGCAAAGGCGTCACGCAAGGCTGCGTGCACCAAACGTGGACTCTCCGCTCGCGCGAACAGGAAGCCCAGATATCGATCGCCTTCGGGTAACGGTACCAGACTCTCACCAGGATGGGCGTCGACGATCGCGTGTTCGATACACGGCACGGCGCGTGCGGCTTCAAGTCCTTCGACGGCGAGCAACTGACCGGTGTGCGGTATCGGCATCATCATCACTCCGCTCGCACACCGCTCACGCCTGAGGTGGGCGGTGGGCAACCCGGTCGCCTGGCGGAGAATCAGTTGCTCCAGGGACACGGCGTTGCCGAAGCTTAGCGAGCCTGCACAACGCCCGCCGATCGAGCGCGCCGCGAGTTCTATTGGCCATACTCCAGCGGCATTTACGCGCAGCTCGGCGTGCACGGGTCCCGAGCGCAGTCCCAGCGCGGCAGCGGCTGCAGCGACCACCGAACTGATCGCCTGCTGTTGACGGTCGGGAAGTCGCGACGGTGTTACGTAAACCGTCTCCTCGAAAAACGGCCCGTCCAGCGGTTCGGGTTTATCGAACAGCGCGAGGACCTGCAGCCGGCCGTCTTCCAGCAGCCCCTCCAGCGCCACCTCGCGACCGGGTATAAATGTCTCGACCAGTATTGACTCACCGTGCTCACCGCTGACCCGGCCTTGCAGGATAGCTGCGATGCGTCGGGCTGCAGCCACGAAGTCTGCGGGGTTGTCGGCCCGGATTACCCCGCAGCTTCCCGACAGACCGCGCGGCTTCAGCACGCAGGGGTAGACCATCCGGGCCGCGGTGCGTTGGAGGTCCGCGCGCAGCGCTACCAGCGAAAACCGAGGCGAGGGCAGTCCGGCGCGCGACAACGCGCACCGAAAGCTGTACTTGTCGTGCGCCGCCAATATTGAGTCCGCTGAGTTATGCGCCAAGCCCAACGCTTGCGAGGCGGCACCCGCGAGTGGCATGGTGCACTCATCTATTCCGACAACCGCGTGCATCGGGCCGCCATGAGTAAAGCTGACGATGCGCGCAACGCTCTCGTGCAGGGCGTTGAAATCCAGAAGCAGCGCGCGTCCGTCCGATAACTGTCCGAGTGCGCAAGGCTTTGACAGTCCAACCACGACACTCAGATCAAGCTCGCGAGCTGCGTGCAGGAAGTCGTTCGTGCGGTAAGAGGTCGAAGAGCAGAGCAGCAGTACGCGCGCGTTCACTTACCGATATCCATACGCTTGCAATCCGGCTCAGCCCTTCTTGGTCTTGAAATAGGGGTCGGTTCCGCTCGTGTGATCTGTGCTATCGACCACGTTCACCACGCCGACGGCTTGTTCCTTCAGCATGGGTTCCACGCCCTGGCGCAAGGTCACCTCGGCCATGGCGCAACCCTGGCACCTGCCTTCGAAGCACAGATACACGGTACCGTCCTCTACCCCAGTCAACCTGACAGCGCCGCCGTGCGCGGCGACGGCAGGATTGATCTGCCCGGCGAGAATGCTTTCAACCTGGGCTTCAAGCGACAACGCGTGGCCGTGCGACTCCGAAATCGCCCCCACGTTGACAGATACCAGGCGCAGGTCTATGTCTTCTCGTACATAGTGACGCAACATGCCTTCAATGTAGGCACGCAGCGGCAGCGACGCACCCGGTGAGCCAGCCAGGTCGAGTTCAACAACGCCGTCTTGAAAACCGCGGAACAGCAGATCACCGCCTCGCTCGAGCAGCAGCGGCCGGATCCGCTCATCGAGTGTCGCGCGGATAAGCGACGCCGTGTCACCCGCGGACTCCGCTGCGCCGGAGTGTGCGGCTGGCGGTGTACTCACCACGGTCGCAGACCGTGATTGATCCAGCGCCTGCTCCAGATCACGGATCAGATCGGCCGGATTCTCGAGACCTATCGATAGCCGCAATAGATCGCGGGGCACGGGCGTGGCCGGCCCCTCGATGCTGGCGCGGTGCTCGATGAGACTTTCGACACCGCCGAGCGAGGTTGCGCGTTTGAACAACGCGGCTGCGGCAGCCGTTGCGATAGCCGCGGCTTCGCCACCCTTGTGGCGCACCGACAACATGCCGCCGAAACCACCTGCCATCTGGCGAGCGGCAACGTCGTGTCGGGCGTGAGCGGCGAGACCGGGATACAGCACCCGGGCGATGCGCGGATGGTCTTCGAAATGCCGGGCGATCGCGAGTGCCGTTTGCGAGCATTGCCGCACGCGCACGAACAAAGTGCGCATTCCGCGCAGCAGCAGCCATGCCTCGAAGGGCCCGAGCATCGCACCTGCATCCCGCCGCCACGCCTTGATACGCTGCCAGAATCCGTCGCGCTCGCGGCATACCACCGCGCCGGCGAGCACATCGCTGTGGCCGTTCAAATACTTGCTCGCGGAATGCACGACGAGGTCGGCACCAAGGTCGAGCGGGCGGGTCAGCACGGGAGACGCCACCGTGCTATCTACTACCAGCCGGGCATGCACGGCGTGTGCGATCCCGGCCGCAGCCTCGATATCGGTCACCTCCCAGGTCGGGTTAGCCGGGGTCTCCAGCCACACCAGTCGGGTTTGTCCAGAGCGCATCGCGGCGGCGAGCTGATCCAGATCGCCGGTGTCCACGAACTCGACCTCGAGCCCCCAGGCGAGCGCCGATTCCACCAGCCACTTACGCAGTGCCCAATACATCACCCGGGGTGCGACGACATGGTCGCCCGGCAGCAGAGACTGAAACACGGCAGTTGCGGCCGCCATGCCCGAGGCGAACAGCAGGCACTCGCTGCCGTTCTCCAGGCTGGTCAGGAGTTGCTCCGGCTCGTCGTACGTGGGGTTATGGGGCCGTGTGTAGCCTCGCCCCGAGCGGTAGCCGCCGTCGGGATCGCGTTCGTAGGTAGTCGACAGGTGGATCGGCGCCACCAGTGCGCGCGTCACCTGGTCCACGTGCCCCAGGGCTTGCGCTGCAAGCGTTTCAGGCGAATTCTCCTGTTTCCCGCCGGGTGGTCGTTTGTCTTGCGTGTTCACCGTTGCCTCAGATTCAGACAAGCACTACATTAGGCCAGATTCTGCTTAGATACTAATAAATCAAGCCCGGCGAGTCCTTCGCCCAACAGACCAAAGGTGTACAAAGCAATGAAGATCGAAACCAAAGCGGTCCACTCAGGCTATAAACCGGATCCGACCACTAACGCGGTTGCCGTTCCCATCTATCAAACCACTGCCTATGCGTTCGACAATGCTCAGCACGGCGCCGATCTATTCAACCTGGAAGTGCTGGGTAATATCTACACCCGCATAATGAATCCCACCCACGACGTGCTCGAACAGCGGATCGCGGATATGGAAGGCGGTGCCGCGGCACTGGCATTGGCGTCGGGTCAGGCGGCGACAACCTACGCGATAATGACCATCGCCGAGGCGGGCGACAATATCGTAAGCGTAACCCAGTTGTACGGCGGTACGTACAACCTGCTCGCGCACACCATGCCGCAGTTGGGTTTAGAAACGCGCTGGGCCGATGCCGAGAACCTCGACGCGATCGCCAGCCAGATCGATGCCAAAACGAAAGCAGTGTTTTGCGAGTCCCTCGGCAATCCGGCGGGAAACGTGGTCGATATGGAAAAACTGGCCGACGTAGCCCACGCCCACGGCATCCCGGTAATTGTTGACAACACGGTGCCGTCGCCCTACCTGTGCCGCCCCATCGAGTGGGGTTGCGACATCGTCGTGCATTCGTTGACCAAATACATTGGCGGGCACGGTACCATCATTGGCGGAATCATCGTGGACTCGAACCAATTCGACTGGGTTGCCAACAAGGAGCGCTTCAAGCGGCTCAATGAACCGGACGTCTCCTATCATGGCGTTGTGTACACGGAAACCGGGCTGCCCCCTTACATACTGCGGGCGAGGTTGGTGCCGCTGCGAAATATCGGCGCGACCATTGCACCTATGACCGCGTTCCTGGCGCTGCAGGGTCTGGAGACGCTGGCGTTGCGCATGGACAGGATTTGCGAAAATACGTTAGCGGTTTCCGAACACCTGCAGGGTCATCCGCAAGTCGATTGGGTACGTTATGCCGGCCTGCCTGACAGTCCGCACAAGAAGTTGGCGGACAAGTACATGGGCGGCAAGGCGTCCGGCGTGATGAGCTTTGGCATCAAGGGCGGACTCGCAGCCGGGACCAAGTTCATTGACGCACTGCAACTGATCACCCGGCTGGTGAACATCGGCGACGCCAAGTCGCTCGCCACACATCCGGCGAGCACCACGCACCGGCAGCTCGCACCGGAGGAGCTGGCGGCATCCGGCGTCACAGAAGACCTGGTGCGCCTGTCAATCGGTATCGAGCACATCGACGACATCATTGAGGACATCGACCAGGCGCTGGCGGCGGCGAAGTAGCCGAGGAATCCCTTCCCCCAAACGGGGAAGGGATTCGCTCTTGCGTCAAGCAGCCGCGGGGCGTTGCTGCGTTTCTGCCGATGCGCAGGCCGGCAAAAAAAGTGTTGATGGGGACACTGCGGTACCGTGATGGATGACCGGTGGTTACAGCGAACCAGTCTCAGGGAATTTTCAACCACGGAGAGCGAACCTCATAGACGAGTTCGCAGCAGACTGCATGGGTACGAGAAAACAATTCAAGAACTCTATCGCTTGCTGGTTGCCGATAAAAAGCTCAACGAACAGATTGTCGACGATGTGCTGCTGGCCATGGAGGAATGCCGGGCGGGACATACGGAATCGTTTTGACCTCGGTGACTTCCAATATACGCAGATTAGTTAGCCAGCGATGGAACGTGTAAAGCGGATCATGTACACCTGACTCAAGAAAAAATTCTGGTGTGATCCGTGAAGGGCTTGACCTGGAAAAGGCCCGCTCCGAGCGGGCCTTTTCTTTTCCAGTCGCCGTCACTTGTCGATGTTGGCCTTCGGAATCGGCACCCTGTCACCCTGATGACTCAGGTAGAGCTCACCGAACCCTCCGGTGAGGAGTTTGTCCTGGTGAAAGGTACACAGCTTGTAGTAGTAGCCATCGCCATCCTTGGCGAGCGCCGCGGCAGCAAGGTGACGCGACGTCACCGCGCTGTCACCGCCACTTATGCGGTCAATCCACCAGTCCTTGTCCACGATGTTGATGCGATATAGATCCTCCCAGCCGGCATTTTCGAGGAGAGCCTTCATCTGCGTAGCCATGGACTTGTTGGTCATATTGGCCGCCGGCAGGGTCACCGCCTTCGCAACACCTTCCGCAATCTCTTTGTGCAACTTGGCATAGCTCTCGAAGTCATCGCCCGCGACGGTGAAGCGACCGGCCGACCAGACCGTACCGTAGTAGATGACATCGAATTCCATCGTGTGCTGGCCCGGGCCTAGTTGTGCCAGATGGTGGGTCAGCTCGTTCGGCCCCTGACGCAGGATGGCGGTGGATAAGCCGTATTCCCGGTCCGGATCACCGTAAGCAGTCATCTTGTCGGGATCGGGAGCTACCTCGAAGGTCAGATACTGTCTGGACAGCAACTCGGGTTTCTTGAGCTTGACAAACTGAGCGTGAATTTTCTTGTCATCGAGCTTCACGTTTACCATCACTTCTGCACTGTTTTCGTTTTTGTAGATCACGGACCATGGCTTGGTGGTGCGTATGAGGCCGTAGATGTGATCGCCGGCATCGAATTGCGCCGTGAGATCGGACGGCTTGTCCGGGTCAATCGGCTTTTTCGAAAAAACGATGTCGCCCATGTTGGCTTTCGCTGCCGCCTGTTCATCGGCGTAGCTCGCGTAGGTTTCCTTGAAGTTATCCATGTAGCGATTTAGATCGCTCATGGTTGAGCGGAGCGCTCCGCAAGGCTCTGTGGCCCAAGGAGTTCCCTGGAACTCCGCCATCAAGGCGGCCGCTTCATCGTAGATTCCCTTGCAGCGAGGCATACTGGTATCGTCGGCGCCGCTGCACTGATACAGCGCTTTGTCGCCCTCCGTGTAGACCTGCATGCGCTCTTTCCAAGCCTCGCAGGCTGCTTCGGCAGCATCAGCCTTGGCCATTTCTGCGGCCGCTGCCGCTCCCTCGGCGGCCGCGGCGCTGTCGATCTCTGCCTGCAGCCCCGCGACGTTTACCAGCATGGCATCGAGGCGCGATTTAAGCTCGACCAATTCAGGGTGTGTCGGCTCACAAGGGCTCGATTTGCGTTCGCATTTCTTCAAGATATTTCCATAGAAATAGTTCGCCGCATTGAGCGGTTGTTCCACGGCTTCCATCTTCACTTGCCTGGGATCAGTCGACCCGCTGACGGTCCGTCCGCCGCTGCTGTCTTCGGCCCATTTTCGTTCGGTTTCATCCAGTCTGGCCTTGGCGTTGGCGAGGTCGCTCTGGATTGCACGGGGCAATTGCGAGCCGCCGGAAGCGGGGACTGCTGCAGACTCCACAGCAGGCGCGGCTTTGGTTGTCGGTTTGGGTGGCGCCGCCGGCCCCGAGGAACTTACCGACGGCGTATCGCGGCCAAGCTTGCGATTCACATCTTTCCGGATCTTGGCGAATTTGGACTCAAGGGTTTTCAGCCTCTTATGGTTCGCATCGGCGGCCTTGAGTTGTTCTATCTGTGTCGCAATCCGGTTGAGTTGCTGATCGGCGCTTTCATTCTTTCCGTTGAACATGTCGCGCTGGGCGGCGCGCAGGCTCTTGTCAATCTCCTTGGCAAGGGCGTCCGTTTCAAGGTCAGGCGCGGCGAGCGCGTTGCTCACCGATATGCCCGGCACGGCGACGCTAATGGTCATCAACAGGAGCAGGAGTCTACTGACCCCAAACAGGATCGTTGTGCTGGAATTCGGCGCCTTCATTTGAGCTTCCTCCCGGAGTCAACCAAAGTCTGTGATTAGGCTACGCCACATCGTGGATGATCTAACGGACGCCACCTGCCGACATCAGAGCAGCTCTCTCGATCACCGTTAAATCGTTGGCTTACGATGACATCCCAGTAGTGCCGTTTCGGACGGATCAACCTTGAATATTGGATGAATCATTCACGAGCACTATGAGCGCCAACAGCACCTAAATATATGCTCATTCAATCAGAATATCCGGCGTGCCTGTTGACGCAAGTCAGCCACAGCAATATAAGGCAGCGACTGCAAAAGCACTGTGCTTACAGCAGTGGCTTTGTGCGTGCCGTTGTCCGCTACCAAATAGGTTTCTACATTTTCGACTGTCAATTTTACTTTGCAGTTTTGCAATCGTAGTGGGTCAGTTTTCAATTCCCGTTGACAGTTAACTACTCTAGAAGTCGTGATCGTTGCTGGCAGCGCAGTTCAGAATCGATTGGATGCAAGGGGCTGCATAGCGACGGCCTACTCACAAGCTGTGCGGGGCAAGACGCACCGGCGATAATACTCGCGTCATCCCGCAGTACAACTGTCGAACAGCAATTGTCCCTGTCTTTGGCGTTCCCAATCAAAGTCAGCCATGATGGCTCACCGCCACCTGGTGGCGGGCGAAGATGTTCCGCCAGGACACGTCGAACCACGTCCCTGTCGATATCCACACCGAACGTCGTGGCGACGATCAGGGCGATTTTCGGGCAGCCGAACAGTGGATTACGCCGATTTAATTCCAAGGATGATCTGGGCGAATTCCTCGGATAATCGAACCGGTTAAGACGGCGTGGACGTCTTTACAGCCACCGCAACTTTGGGAATTCGGCCAGGCCGAAAAAACAACGTGCAGATTCCCAGCAAGCACTGCTCCCAAGGTGAGAGATCAGGAGCCCGCCAACGAGTCCGACTGAGTATCAGCAACTGCTGCTTGATGAGCAGATTCTCCGCCACCAGTCCGCGAACGCCACCCGGCCCGAGCAACCGGGCGAAAAGCACGACAAGGTGAATCAGCAACAGCAACAAACCCTTCATTGCGAGCCAGAATAAGCTCCCAGCGCCCTACCCGGCAAGGCTCCCAATCAATTGATTTTGATCGCAGACTAGGAATTCGCCACTCACACGAAATCGCTACTATTTCGTTATAACGACTTCTACAGCGCAATCTGCGGTTATCGCCGTTTTACCTGCACCTACGGTAATTAGTCGGATGCCTACACGAGTTTCACGAGGAATGCGGAACTGCATCCTGGCAGCCCCCTTTTCATCTATCTTCGCTTCAGCCATCAGCTTGTCACCGAGCAACACATGCGCGACCTGTTGTGGTATCAAATCAACGGCTTCCACGACAATGACTTCTCCGGGTTTGACTTGCGTCGGCTCAACCGCGCATCTCGAATATTCCGGAGGCTTCATGAAAAGTGTCGTGTGCTCAGTCTTGTCCGGTAGTATGTCAATTTGTTCGCTATCTCTATCTATTGCCTCTGCCCTGACAGCCACTTGGTGACCCGCCACCCCGATAACACCGGTTTTGATCATGGTGTTGATTGAATCAAACAATCGGTTGCGCGTTTCTGCCTCGACGGCGGCGCCAACGAATGTTGATGCACTACCCGACTCTTTCACCCATTCGCTATTCCTTGCGACATAAAGTACTGTCTGCGTCTCAATCGGAATTCCTTTTACGGAGGCCTTCACTTTAACGTCGATTATTAAGCTGACGCCTTTGAAGGTTGTTTGGTATCCCAAGTCACTGGGCGCGGCCCCAGTAGTCGGATTATCGTCGAGGTCCACATAGACTATATAGTTGTAGTTAGCATTTTTTGGGATCAAACCGAACAACTTCAGTGTGAAAAGAGAAACTCCTGTCGCCGAGTTTTCGCTCATTCCCATCCACACAAGATCCAAACCTGGATCATTCGTGTCGTGCCGAGTATCAACGCGTTGATCACTCACGACATTCGATGGTTTAAGTACGGCGGGCGGATCTATGACTGATCCGGGAGTCTGCAGTGCGACCTGTCTTGCGAAATCTCTTTGATGCTGAGTTACCACCTCACTGCCACATGATGGGCACATCAGAGACTCCGGTGGTAAATCCGGATCTTCGTCGTTGTCGCAGCATTCGTCGACTTTATTGTCACCATCGTCATCCAGACCGTTACCATGACCTAAGAAAAGAGCATGACCAAGCTCATGAGCCAGGGTGTTTTCGTGCGGCTCGAACTGTAATCGAGTGCTGTTATCCCTAATAACGACGGCCGCCCCAGCATTCGACGGGTAGTTCTGAGGATCAAGGCAAACAGATTGTGCGAGCGTAGAGAACTCTGAGCAGTTCAAGTTTGTGCCGAAGGTCTGTATGCCTTGAACAGGCGACATACCACCACTTGGAGCAACGAAATTGCGAATATTGACAACGATTATGCCTTCGATGTTGGCGTTCTCCTGCAATTCCAGTTGATCCCAGGCTGCCTCGCAATCGGCAATAACGTCGTTAATTTCTGGCGCAAATGCGAGATTCACTATTTCAATATCGCCCTCCATTCCCGGACCACCGCCTGCCGGTGGATTCGGATCGGGAATGATTGGAAAGTTCGCTTGGCTTTTTACTTGCGCGATCATTGCGGAGCGGAACGTAATTCTCGCTCCCGGTATCCATATGTTGTCGCTTGCGCGTTCGTGCCGACGCCACAGGACATCATTTGTGCTGTTTTCGCCAACCGCCGCAGGGTCTTCCACTGCAGAACTGCCCTCGACTGCGCACCACCGAAGCGGAACCTGAAGCAACTCATCTCCGGTAACTTTTCCGCTTCGTGTCGGAATATTTGGATCTAACGCGCACCCTGTAATAGATACGAGAAATACCAAAAGACCAACACGACTATTCATTATGCTTCCTTACTTGAATTATTGACTAAGAGAGTTATGACGATCTATTGTATCGAGTAGAAGTTTCCTATGTATACATCACATGAGCAGGTGTGTGGGTGTCGAATTTAGTGATTCTCCCTCAAAATCAACAGATACCACAGTCCTGCCGACGACGGTAATCCTGCTCTACCCTTCGCCGGCATGAGGAACACCGTGCTGCTTCTGGTCCATCTCTTGGCTACCATCGCCAAGCTACTCGGCCCGGGCGGTGTCAAAGGCGTCGTCGCCGAGAATCTGCTAAGCAGCAACTCCGGGTTGTCTGCCGCCCGCGGCAACGTGTGCCCAATCTTGCAACCACTGATCGAATTCTTTTTAGTTTCTGCGCCCTCTTCCCTTCGACCAAGCCGAATCGTGAAGAACGCCGTCGCGAGACCTTGTTGCAACGCTGAACTGATAAGCGCCCTCCTCCTCATCAGAGTCCCCTCACGTCACGCAACACCCGTCCGGCACTCCAAGCTGAGTCATTCGGTTCAGGATGGAGCAGGCAATTTTCACTTCGGTTTGCTGACTTCGCATGGTACGGCTGCGTAGTCAGCGACCTATTATTCGTTTGTACCGTGAGATCGCAGCCTCGACCAGACTGCGACGCGTGTAAAACGACTCCTTCTGCCAACGTCGGTAGCCAGCGCTACAATACCAATCGGGCGATAGAGGAAATCGGTTGGCGGCACTTGAGTGTTCGACTGAGCGTTCCGCCTGGGTGGAATGATCACCCTAGGTGACAGATCCGATGAGTGCGTTTTTCCGCTACATCATAAACTCCGCAAGAGTCGTAGGCGCCATCCGCCGTAAGCGACGCGAGTTCGGCCGCAATCTGGTCGAGGAGATCGGGATCTTGTGCGGAATGCCACATAACCGCTTCCATGACTTGAGGCACACATACGCCAGCTGGCCTGGTGCAATCAGGTGTACCGATGGAGGCTGTTCAAGAACTACTCGGGCATACCTCACTTGCTGCCACGCAGCGCTACGCGCATTTAGGGAAACACGACCTATTTGCAGCGGTTGAGCAAATGCGGCGGAACCTGGTATCT
>Ga0224508_10002777_pt1 | contig 14744 bp, 14 predicted proteins | sample SF_Jan12_sed_USG_4_FD_170157 | JGI IMG/M metagenome (GOLD analysis project Ga0224508, IMG submission 170157) | Sediment microbial communities from San Francisco Bay, California, United States - SF_Jan12_sed_USGS_21 | ecosystem: Environmental > Aquatic > Marine > Sediment | place: USA... | reverse complement strand
GAAGGCCACCACCGTGAGGCAGCACCCGTTGACCGAGATCGACGCCCCCAGCTCGATGTCGTCGAGCACGGTCGAGGCCCCGATCACCAGCCGGGCACCGGCGCCGCGATGCTCGAGGTGCTGCACGGTGCCGAGCTCTTCGACGATGCCGGTGAACATGGGTGCGGTGGGCCCTCCAGGTGCTCGGGGTGAGACAGAGCACGGCGCAGCGCACCCGGCGTCGAGGCCGGGACGGCCAGGCCCTCTCTCATCCGGACTGTCACCGTCGGCCCAGGATTTGCACCTGATCAGCCCCGCCCGGAAGCGGGGGTCGCGGGCTCGGTGACCAACCGGTCACCTCACCGCCGGTAGGGAATTGCACCCAACCCCGAGGGTCGTTCGTTATCGGTTGTGGTGCGCCAGTGTACGGCGCCGATGCGACCGTACCAGATTTCTAGAACTTGTTCTAGTTCGCTGAAGCCTCACGTTCAGTACAGGCCCAGCATCCGCCCGGCCAGCACCACCACGGCCACCACCAGGATCGGTCGGATGACCCGTTCGCCGCCGATCACCGCGACGCGGGCACCAACCAGGCCCCCCACCCCGAACCCGGCGGCCAACACCAGCGCTGGCCCCCACGCCACCTGGTCGCGGGCGATGAACACCGGCAGGGCGATCACGGTCTGCACCAGGATCACCACCACCTTGATGCTGTTGGCCGTGACGAGGTCGTAGCCGGCCCGTGACAGAGCGAGCAGCAGCAACAACCCGACGCCGGCCTGGAAGGCGCCGCCATAGACGCCCACCGCGAAGTACAGCGGTGCGCTCCACCACCACGGCCACAGCGCGCGCTCCTCGTCGTCGGGTCGCGACCGGGTGGCCTGACGCAGCGACAGGAACAGGATGGGGATCATCAACAAGCCGAAGGCGCGCTCGAAGGCCTCGTCGGTGACGCCGCTGATCAACACGGCACCGACCAGGGCACCGATGACGTTGGGTACCAGCACTGGCAGCGCGGCCCGCACGCCCGACACCCCCAGACGGCGGAACTCGAGGGTGGCCCCGAGGTTCTGCACCAGCACCCCGACCCGGTTGGTGCCGTTGGCCACCGTGCCCGGCACACCGGCCATGTTCAGCAGTGGCACCGTGATGAGCGACCCACCGCCGGCGTTGGTGTTGATGATCCCTGCCACCACGCCGCCGACGGCGAGCAGCACCGCCTCCCAGAAGGTCAACGGTCGGAGAGCAGGCGACGGGCCTCGGCCACATCGGCGTGCATCTGGGCGACCAGCGCATCAACACCGTCGAAGCGCTCCTGGCCCCGGAGCAGGTGAGTGAACCGCACCTTGGCCCCCTCACCGTAGAGATCGCCATCGAAGTCGAGCACGTGGGCCTCGAGCAGCAGTGCGCCGTGCTCGTCGTAGAACGTGGGCCGGGTGCCGACCGAGATGGCGGCGGCGTGGGCGGCACCGTCGGCCCGCTCGTACCACCCGGCGTACACACCATCGGCCGGCAACAAGATGATCGGGTCGACGGCGACGTTGGCCGTCGGGAACCCGAGGTCGCGCCCCTTGCTGTCGCCGCGCTCGACCACACCCCGCACCTCGTAGGGACGGGTAAGCATCCGGTTGGCCATCTCGATGTCACCGCGGGCCAGCGCCCGCCGGATGGCCGTCGACGAGACCTGCTCGTGGTCGCGGGCCCGTTGGCCGTCGAGCCCCACCAGCCCCAGACCGCGCACCTCGAATCCGAGCTCGGCCCCCCGCTGTTCGAGCAGCGCCACGTTGCCCTGCCGCTGGTGACCGAAGTGGAAGTCCTCGCCCACCACCACCAACCGGGCGCACAGGCAGCCCGCGATGACCTCGTCGACGAACTCGTCGGCCGTCTCCTTGGACCGTTCGTGGTCGAAGGGAACCACCAGGCAGTAGTCGACGCCGGTGTCGGCCAGCAGCTCGAGCTTCTGGTCGAGATCGGTCAGCAGTGGCGGCGCCGACTCGGGGCGCACGATCTGGGCCGGGTGATTGTCGAAGGTGACGACCGCCGAGGCCAGACCCCGATCGTGGGCCATCTCACGCACGTTGCCGATGACCTGCTGATGCCCTCGGTGAACGCCGTCGTAGAAACCGATCGTGACGGCAGTGTCGTGATCGACGTCGCACGCACGCGGATCGCGCAGGACTCGCATGGTGGCAGGGTAGCCAGTCCGCCTACGCGCCTCGTAGAACCACGGCCGGCTTGATGCGCCCGTCGCGGTGACGCCGCGACACGGCGACCAGACGGCCGGCGGGGTCGTGGATCTGCCACGGTCCGTCGCCGTCGTCGACGCCGAGACCGAGCACGTCGGGGGCCAGCACCTTCCCGTGCCCCACCTCGGTCGCCACTGCGTCCGACACGGCCACGACCGGCACGTGGGGCAATCCGGCACCAGCAGGGATCACGATCGGCTGGTCGATGGACGAGGCATCGGCGACGACGTAGGGGCCCACCGCCGTTCGACGCAACGACCGAAGGTGCGCACCACCACCGAGGGCGCGCCCCAGGTCGAGAGCCAGCGATCGGATGTACGTGCCCGACGAACAGTCGACCTCGGCCCGGTAGACACCAGGCTCACCCTCGACGGGCGCGACGTCGAAGAGCGTCACGGTGACCGGCCGGGCCTCACGCTCGACCTCGACTCCCTCACGGGCGAGCTGGTGCAATCGCTTCCCGCCGACCTTGATGGCCGACACCATGGGCGGTACTTGCTCGATGTCGCCGACGAACCCGGCGGCCGCCGCCCGCACCGCGTCTTCGGTCACATGGGACATGTCGTGGGTGGCGGTGATGGTGCCGGCGGCGTCGAGCGTGTCGGTCTCGACGCCCAGCACGATCTCGCCGACGTACGACTTGGGCAGTCCGGTGATGAACGTCAGTAGCCGAGTGGCCCGACCGACGCCCAGCACCAACACGCCGGTCGCGTCGGGGTCGAGCGTCCCGCTGTGGCCCACCTTGCGGGTGCCCAGACTCTTGCGCAGCCGGGCCACCACATCGTGCGACGTCATCCCAGCCGGCTTGTCGACCACCACGATGGCGCCTTCGTCCGGGAGGCGGATATCGGGGCTAGTCGCCATCGTCGTTGTCGGCGGCGCGGTCATCGAGGCCGCCCAGGATGTCGTCGATCCTCTGGGCGCTGCGCAGCGTCTCGTCGATGCGGAACGACAGCGGCGGGGTGCGCCGCACGCGCGATTGCGCGTTGATGGAATCCTGGAGCCGGCGTCGGTGCGAGTCGAGCGCCTCGAGGATGGTGGCGTCGTGCTCGTCGTCGAGCGTCGAGACGAACACCGTGGCCTGGGTCAGGTCGCTGTCGGTGTGGACCTCGGTGACCGAGACCCACTCGAGGACAGGATCACCGATGCGATCCAGCTCCTCGGCCACGATCTGGCGCAGCAGCTCGTTGAGCCGGGCTTCGCGTGGATAACGGCGCCCGCCCGCGTCGGGTCGACGTGAGCGCCGGCTCATTCGACCTCCATCCACGTGCGCTCGACCAGACCAACCTCGACGTCGGGCCGCGACCACACGAACCGCTCCACCTCGTCGAGGATGTCGGTTACCTGGCGAGGAGTGCCCGAAACCGCCGCCACGCCGATCTGGGCCCGCTGCCACTGGTCCTGATGGTCGACCTCGGCCACAGCCACCGGATACCGATGGTCCACGCCGTCGACGATCGGCCGCAGCACCGAGCGCTTGTCCTTGAGTGAGCGACAGTGCGGGAAGTGCAGGTCCATGGACATTGCCTGGACGTGCACCGCCCTATACCCGATCGATCTCGCGCTCTTCGAAGGTCTCGATGACGTCGCCCTGCTTGAGGTCCTGGAAGTCACTGAGACCGATGCCACACTCGAAGCCGGCCTGCACCTCACGCACGTCGTCCTTGAAGCGCTTGAGCGAGGTGATCTCGCCCTTCCAGATGATGGTGCCCTCGCGAAGGAACCGCACCTTGGAGCCACGGGTGATGGTGCCGTTCTGCACGTAGCAGCCGGCGATGGCGCCCAGCCTCGGGACACGGAAGATCTCGCGGACCTCGGCGTCGCCGGTGACGACCTCTTCGAACTCGGGGGCGAGCATGCCGATCATGGCTGCTTCGATGTCCTCGAGCAGCTTGTAGATGATCTCATAGGTGCGGATCTCGACGTTCTCGAGGTCGGCCAGCTCGCGGGCCTTCCGATCGGGCCGCACGTTGAAGCCGATGATGGTGGCGTTGGATGTGGCCGCCAGCTGGATGTCGTTCTCGGTGATGCCGCCCACGCCCCGGTGCACGAACGAGAGCTTGACCTCGTCGCGCTCGAGCTTGCGAAGACTCTCGGTGACCGCCTCGAGCGAACCGTTGACGTCGGCCTTGACGATGAGGTTGAGGGTGGCCGCCTCACCCGCCTGGATCTGTTGGAAGATGTCTTCGAGCTTGGCGCCGCCGGACATGGCGTGGGCCTCACGCCCGAGGCTGGCCTGGCGATGAAAGTGCTCACGCTTGTCGGCGACGGTGTTGGCCGCCTTCTCGGTGGGTGCCACCACGAAGGACTCGCCGGCCTCGGCCACCTCGCTGAGCCCGAGCACCTGCACCGGTGTTGACGGCGGGGCCTCTTTGACCTGCTCACCCTTGTCGTCGATGAGGGCGCGCACTCGGCCCCACGCGGCACCGGCCACCATGGGGTCGCCCACGCTGAGAGTGCCCGACTGCACGAGCACCGTGGCCACGGGGCCGCGGCCCACATCGAGGTGGCTCTCGAGCACCACACCCTGGGCCCGACCTTCGGGGCTGGCCCGCAGGTCCTCGACCTCGGCCACCAGGATCAGGCTCTCGAGCAGATCGTCGATGCCCAGGTTCTGCAGCGCCGAGATCTCGACGGTGATGGTGTCGCCACCCCAGCCCTCGGGGACGAGCTCGCGCTCGGCCAACTGCTGGAGGACCCGCTGGGGATCGGCGTTGTCGCGGTCGATCTTGTTGACCGCGACCACGATGGGCACCTCGGCCGCTCGGGCGTGGTCGATGGCCTCGATGGTCTGGGGCATGATGCCGTCGTCGGCCGCCACCACCAGGATGACGATGTCGGTGCTCTGGGCGCCGCGGGCCCGCATGGCAGTGAAGGCGGCGTGGCCCGGTGTGTCGATGAAGGTCAGCTGATGACCGTTCTTGTCGACCTGATAGGCACCGATGTGCTGGGTGATGCCACCGGCCTCACCCTCGACCACGTTGGCCTCGCGGATGCGGTCGAGCAGCAGCGTCTTGCCGTGGTCGACGTGACCCATCACGGTGATGACCGGCGCCCGCGGCGGCGCCGATCCGGCTTCGGCCTCGGGCATGTCGAGCAGCTTCTGGAGGGCTTCTTCCTGCTCCTCGCCGGGATCGACCAGGCGCACTTCGGCGCCGATGTCAGCCGCGAACAGCTCGATCATGTCGTCGCTCAGGGACTGGGTGGCGGTGACCATCTCGCCCTGCAGCATCAAGAAGCGGACCACGTCGGAAGCCGTGCGGTTGAGCTTGGGGCCGAGGTCGAGCGCGGTCGACGAGCGCTCGACGACCACCTCACCCTCGGGAACGGGCTCGTCATCGGGGGTGAACGACGGCGCGTCCATGGGACGCAGCTCTTCGAGGTTGCGGCGACGTCGACTCTTGCGTCGTGGTGGTCGGCGGCCAGCCGGACCTCCGGGTCGTCCACCACCACCGGGGCCACCACCTCGACCGCCACCGGGACGACCACCGGCGCCGGGAACCTGCTCTCGGGGGCCACCAGGACCGGGGCGACCTCGGTAGCCGCCGCCGCGTGGCGCGCCGCTCGGACCACCGGGGGCGGTGCTGGGGCGACTGGGACGTCCACCGGGGGGCGGTGGGATGGCGCGGCCCGACGTGGATCGCGGCGGACCCGGCGGCGGCGGGATGGGTTTGCCTGAAGCCGACAGCGGCGGCGTGGCGCCCGCGGCCGGCGCAGCTGGCGCGGTCGGGGCGGCCGAGGGCTTCGATCCGATGTCGGGCGGTCCCTTGGGTGCTGCCGCCGGCGCCTCGGCCGACGCAGCCGGCGCGACGGGTGCCTCTTCGACCACCCGCTTGGGTGGCCCGGCGCTGCCGCTCGACGAGATCACCCGCTTGGGGGCGGCCGCTGCCGCCTCGGCGGCAACAGGTGCAGGAGCTGGCGGGGGCTCGACGGCGGGAGCCTCGGCCGGAGCCGGCGTCTCGACCACCGGCTCGACCGCGGGGGCCTCGTCGGCAGACGGCGCCTCGGCCGGGGCCGGCGTCTCGACCACCGGCTGGACCGCGGGGGCCTCGTCGGCGGGCGGCGCCTCGTCGGCTGGCTCGGGTTTCTCGGCGGCCGCCTTCTTCTTGGCCGGAGCCTTCTTCTTGGGCTTCTCCTCGGCCGGTTGCTCGTCGCGGATCAGGCCCTCGCGCTCGGCCTTGCGCCGGACACGGTCGGCTTGGGCGTCGACGATGCTCGACGAGTGGCTCCTGGCCCCGATCCCGAGCGCGTCGCACAGATCGAGGGTCTCCTTGTTGGTGAGACCCAGTTCTCTTGCGAGCTCATAGACGCGGACTTTTGCGGGCACGTGTTCTTTCGGATCGGAGCCGCGAACCGCCCTGACGGGGGCGATCCGCAGCGTTGTATCTTTCCACGTTCAGGCCAGAGGGCACCACGTGGGTGGTTCGTCGGGCCCCGACCAACGTCCGAGCACGTCATCGAGCGCAGCAGGCTCGACCGTTGCCCGGAACGCCCGAGAGAACGCCGAACGCTGTTTGGCTTGTTCGAGGCAGGACCGGTGCGGACCGATCCAAGCACCTCGGCCGGCAAGTCTACGGCCAACCGTCACGGTTCCCTCGACTGTGCGCACCAAGCGCACCAGATCGGCCGCCGACCGGACCTGGCCACAGCCGATGCAGGTGCGCTCAGGCAGTGCTCTGGCCCGGGTCGGTCTCGGGATCTTCCGACCCACCCTCGTCGCCTTCAGGGGCCTCTCCGTCGCCTTCTGCGGTCTCCCCGCCGGCTTCGGCGGTGTCCTCGCCGTCGCCTGCAGTGTCCTCTCCGCCGCCTTCAGCGGCCTCTCCGCCGCCTTCGGCGCTATCGGTCCCGGGTTCTTCCTGATCGGGCTCTTGTGTCGCGTCGGCATCGTCGGCTGGCACCTCGACGCCGGCCGCGGTCTCCCCGCCGGCTTCGGCGGTGTCCTCGCCGCCTTCGGCGTCGTCCTCGGCCGCGGCCGACCACTCGTCGGCCGACACCGCCGGGCCACCCTCGGCCGGCTGCCACACCTGCTCCCCCGACTCGGGATCGGTGACCCACTCACCCTCGGCCCAGTCGACCTGGCCGTAGGCCTCCTCCTCGGCGAGCTGGGTCTCACTCTTGATGTCGACCCGCCAGCCGGTCAGCCGGGCCGCCAACCTGGCGTTCTGGCCCTCGCGGCCGATGGCCAGCGACAGCTGATGATCGGGCACGATCACCTCGGCCGTGCCGGTCTCCTCGATGATCCGCACCTCCTTCACCTTCGCCGGCGACAACGCCTTCATGATGAAGTCGCGCAGGTCCTCGCTGAAGGGCACGATGTCGATCTTCTCGCCCTGGAGCTCGTTGACGACCATCCGCACCCTGGCGCCTCGAGCGCCCACACACGCGCCGACGGGGTCGACGTTCGAGTCGTGCGACTGCACCGCGATCTTGGTGCGGTGGCCGGGCTCGCGCGCGCAGGCCTTGATCTCGACGATGCCGTCGGCGATCTCGGGTACCTCCAGCTCGAACAGGCGCTTCACCAGACCGGGGTGGGTGCGGCTGACCACGATCTGGGGTCCCTTGGCGGTCTTGCGGACCTCGACGATGTACGCCTTCAGGCGAGCACTGGGCTCGGGCCGCTCGTAGGGCACCTGCTCGGCCTGGGGCAACAGAGCTTCGACCCGACCGAGGTCGAGCAGGGTGTATCGAGCATCGGTCTGCTGGATCATTCCCGTGACGATGTCGCCCTCGCGGCCGGCGTATTCTTCGTACTTGAGCTCGCGCTCGGCCTCACGGATGCGCTGGGTCATCACCTGGCGGGCGGTCTGGGCCGCGATCCGCCCGAAGTTGTCCGGGGTGACGTCGAACTCGTCGCCGACCGGCTCGCCCTCTTCGTCGAGCTCCTGGGCCATCACCCGGATGTCCATGGTGTCGGGATCGATCGTGACCCACGCGTACTCGTGGGCATCGGGCATGCGCTTGTATGCCGATTCGAGCGCATCGGCCAAGGCCGCGAACAGCGCGTCCACGCTGATGCCCTTCTCGCTGGCCAGCGCCTGGAGCGCCTCCATCATCTCGGCGTTCATGAGCTTGCCTTCCTTCTCGTCTTGCCCGATCCGGACTTCGGGGTGGGACCCCACTCGAACACGGTGCGCACCTTGTCGACATCGTCGTACCCGAGCCGGTGCACCTCGCCCGACGTCTCGTCGGTGATCTCGAATCGATCGTCATCGGCCGCGGTGACGAGGCCCTGGATCCGCCGCTCACCCTCGACGTGCGGGCGAGTCTTGACCTTCACCAGCTTGCCCCGGGCCCAGCGGAAGTGGGCAGGAGTGCGAAGCGTGCGCTCGAGGCCGGGGCTCGACACCTCGAGCGTGTAGCGGCCACCGATCGGGTCGGCCTCGTCGAGCGCCCTCGACACCGCTCGGGTCAGCAGTCGCAGCGTCTCCATGTCGACGCCGTTCGAGGGACCGTCGAGACCGTCGGCATCGTCACCACGTTCGACGCTGATGCGCAGCACCCCGCCGTTGTGCTCGATGTCGAACAGGTCGACACCAGCGTCGTCGCACAGGGGCTGCACCACGGAGCGCACCGTCTCGACGACGCTCATGGGACCTCCTCGGGCGATGGGCTGGACAAGAAAAGGCGTGGGCCCGAGCCCACGCCTCCGAACGGAAATCGTCGGTTAAACGCGTCGTCAATCTACCACCGGTTCATCACAACGACGCCGCGAAGCCATCGTGCACACCGGTCAACACCAGGCGGTCGCCGTCGACGCGCGTACCCGGCGTGGTCGCCGGCAACGACCAGGAAGCCACGAACCAGGCCACCCCCAGCCCGAAGGCGAGCACCATGAACAACAGCGCGATGGTGGGGAACCGCACCGTGACCGCCGCGCCGACCAGGCAGAAGCCGGCGCCGAGGCCGGCGCGCACCCGCAGCGTCGACCGCCGGTGCCACCGCTCGAACACAGCATCGGTCATGGGCAGCCGCACCGTGGTCGACCGTCCCCATCCCCGGGGAACGGTGAGCGGGCAGAACCCATCGGCCGGCTGGCCTGTCATGACACACACCGGCGGTAGGTCGCCGCGTACGGCCCGGGCCAACGACACGGAGGTCAGCCGCGGCCTCTCAAGCCCGACTCCGACGCATCAGCTCGACCCGCTGCTCCGACTCGTTGACATCGTCGCCCTGGTGCTCGAGGAGCAGGGCTCGGTCGCGCTCGGCCTCCCGAGCGGCCTTCTCGGTGTCGACGCGGGCCAGGGCGGCGTCGACACCGTGTTCGGTGATGAACTCGGCCCAGTCGACGAGCGACGACACCATCTCGTCCTCGGGCACGACGGCCACGTTCCGCCCCTTGACGAACAGATGACCTCGCTTGTTGCCGGCCGCGATGCCCAGGTCGGCGTCGCCGGCCTCGCCCGGGCCGTTGACCACACAACCCATGACCGCGACCTGGAGCGGGATCTGACGCTCGCCGAAGGCATCGAGGGCCTGCTGGGCCACCGAATAGACGTCGATCTCGGCCCGACCACAGCTGGGGCACGCGATCAGGTCGACGTTCTTGCGCTCGCGCAGGCCCATGGCTTCGAGCAACTGGCGGCCCGCTCGCACCTCGTCGACGGGATCGCTGGTGAGCGAGTAGCGGATGGTGTCGCCGATGCCCTCGGCCAGGAGCGTAGCGATGCCGGCGGTGGCCTTGACGATGCCCTGGGGTGGTGGACCCGCCTCGGTCACCCCCAGGTGCAGCGGATGATCGGTGACCTCGGCCAGCTGGCGGTAGGCGTCGATCATCAACGGCACGCTCGACGCCTTGACCGAGATCTTGACCAGATCGAAGTCGACCTCCTCGAAGTAGGCCAGCTCCATCTGGGCCGACTCGACCATGGCTTCGGGCGTGACACGGTCGCCGTGCCTGGCCTTGAGGTCGGGGTGCAGCGAGCCACCGTTGACCCCGATGCGGATGGGCACCGCTCGGTCCTTGCACTCGCGGGCCACCAGCTTGATGTGCTCGGGCTTGCGGATGTTGCCCGGGTTGAGGCGCAGGCAGGCCACACCAGCCTCGAGTGCCTCGAGGGCGCGTCGGTACTGATGGTGGATGTCAGCCACGATGGGCACCGGCGAGCGGGGCACGATGCGAGCCAGACCCTCGGCTGCCTCGGGTTCGTTGCACGTACAGCGCACGATGTCGGCGCCCGCCGCAGCCAGGGCGTAGATCTGTTGCAGGGTGCCGTCGACATCGGCCGTCTTGGTGTCGGTCATCGACTGGACCGACACGGGCGCACCACCGCCCACGGCCACGTTGCCGACCATGATCTGACGGGTGGGGCGGCGCTCGAAGCTCGGCGTGACGTCCACCGGGCTAGACGATCGGGTCGACGATGTCTCTGACCAGCGCCACCACGGTCATGACCAGGAAGAGGGCCAACACGCCATAGGCCACCGGGATCCAGCTGCCGGCATCGACGTAGTAGCGGCGACCGCTGATCACCGACCGCACCTTCTCGTAGGTCGCGATCACCACGTGCCCGCCGTCGAATGGCAGCAGCGGGATCATGTTGACGAGGCCTATCGAGATGTTGATCACCACCAGGAAGGCCAACCAGCCCTCCAGCCCCGATTCGGCCGAGTCGTTGCCGAAGCGCACCAGCCCGTACGGCGACAGCACGCGCGGCTCGGTCAGATCGACGGTGTCGAGACCGGCGATGCGATCGGCATCGCGCGGCGTGGTGTCGGCCGTGACCAACTCGGAGGTCTCGTCGGAGAAGGTGCCGTTGACGAAGTCGATGAAGTTCGGGGGCCAGAAGAACTCACCGATGCCCTTCACCGTGAGCCAGCTGAACTCGGCAAACTGGCCGATGGTGCGAGGAACCGCCTCGAACACGTTGTACTGGGTGCGCACGGGTTCGGGCGACACGCCGAGGAACCCACGGGCGGCGCCGTCGGTGATGGGATCGATGAGCACCACCTCGGCGGTCTGCGGCTCGACCGACCCCACGCCGGTGAACGTGACGGCCACCGACTCACCCTGGCGATCAGCGACCGCGGCGACCAGCTCGTCGTAGGTGAACACCGGTTGGTCCTCGACGCTCAGCAACACATCGCCGGGCAACAGGCCATCGATGGTGGCTGCACCCTCCTCGGTGAGGCGCTCACCGATGGTGGTGACGGCCTCGAAGGTCTCACCGTCGCGCACGACGGTGAGAGTCACGGACTGGCCGGCGAAGGGCTCGAGCACGTCGCCCAGCTCGTCGAACTGAGTCGTGTCGGTGCCGTTGATGGCGACCAGCTGATCGCCCGGCGCCAGCTCGGCCCGCTCGGCCGCCGAATCGGCCGTCACCTCGCCGATCTCCCAGGCATCATCGCTGGCCACCAGGTCGCCGTACAGCGCGAGGAAGGCGAACAGGGCGACGAGGGCGATGACGAAGTGCATCGCCGAGCCGGCCACCGCCACCGACAGCCGGCGCCAGTAGGGCTGTTGACGGTACGTCCGATGTTCCTCGGCCGGATCGACCTCTTCGAGGTTGGTCATGCCGATGATCTTCACGTAGGCCCCGAGGGGCACCGTCTTGATGCCGTAGACGGTCTCGCCCCGCCGGAACGACCAGATGCGGGGCCCGAAGAACAAGAAGAACTCGGTGGTCTTCATGCCGGCCGCCCGAGCGGTGAGGTAGTGACCCAGCTCGTGCAGGAAGATCACGGTGACCAGGGTGGCGATGACCACAACCCACGAAAAGCCGAAGGCGAAGCCCAAAGCGACCACCAACGCGACCAGGGCGAGCAGACCAGTGATGCCCGTGTCGTGTTCAGGCGACGGTCGGTCGACCGTGAGGGTGTGGCGGGAGCGGGGGGGGTCGACAGTATCGGTCACGAAGATGCCTTTCGCTGCACCACACTACGGGCCACGTCGCGGCTTCGGCGGTCGGCCGCCAGCACCGCCTCCAGCGAATCCGCCCTCGTTCCGTCGTGCGAATCGAGCGTCTCCTTGAGCACTTCGGCGATCTCGCCCCAGCGGATGCGCCCGTCGAGGAAGGCGGCCACGGCCTCTTCGTTGGCTGCGTTGAGCCACGCCGGCGCCGTCTCACCGGCACGGGCCGCCTCGTAGGCCAGGTCGAGACACGGGAAGGTCGCGCGGTCGGGTTCCTCGAAGTCGAGTCGGTCGAGCTCGCGCCAGTCGATGGCACCGAACGGCACGGTGAGGCGATCGGGGTAGGCCAGGGCATAGCCGATGCACAACCGCATGTCGGGCAACGACAGTTGCGCGATGGTGGCGCCGTCGGTGTAGGTGACCATCGAATGAACCACCGACTGGGGGTGCACCACCACGTCGACCTCGTCGACCGGTACACCGAAGAGCTCGCACGCCTCGATCACCTCGAGGCCCTTGTTCATCAACGTCGACGAGTCGACGGTGATCTTGGGCCCCATCTGCCAGGTCGGGTGGGCCAGCGCCTCGGCCACGGTGACGTTGGCCAGGTCGGCCGGCGACCGACCTCGGAACGGCCCACCGCTGGCCGTCAGCACCAGGCGGTGGACGCGAGCGGCCACGTCGTTGGCCCGCAGGCACTGGTGCAGCGCGCAATGCTCACTGTCGACGGGGATGAGCTCGGCCCCCGGTGTCGAGCGCACTCGTTGCACCACGGGACCAGCGCTGATCAGCGACTCCTTGTTGGCCAGCCCCAGCCGATGCCCGGCCTCGAGGGTGGCCAGGGTGACCGGGAGGCCGGCGAAGCCAACCACACCGTTGATCACGCACTCGGCGTGCACCGATGCTGCGGCCAGGCCCTCTTCGCCCACCAGCAACTCGGTGCCGGCCGGCAGCAACGACGCGAGGTCGAGCGCCCTGGTGCCGTCGACGAGCACCACCACCTCGGGGGCGAACTCGATCGCCTGAGCGGCCACGGCCTCGATCGAGCGCGCTGCGGACAGCGCGACCACGTCGTAGGTGTCGGGGTCGGCGCGCACGATGTCGAGGGTCTGCGTCCCGATCGACCCTGTCGACCCCATGACGGCCAGGGTGGTCATGACCTGAGACTACCGATCCGGACCCAGTTCCCAGAATGCCACCGAACCGTGGCCCCGCACATCGATCGCCCCGCGCGACAGCGCTTCGAAGCGGTCGCCGAGCCGAGCCACGACAGCGTCGGTGACCATGATCGAGCCGGCCGCGGTCAACGAGGTGGCTCTGGCCGCCACGTTGACCACCGGGCCGAAGAAGTCGCCCTCGCGCGTCAGCACCGGCCCGGCGTCGATACCGACCCGCATCGGCGGCACCCCCTCGGCGGCCAGCAGGTCGCGACCCGCCGCGACCGCACCCGCCGCATCGGCGTGCACGAACATCACCTCATCGCCGATGAACTTGATGACCCGGCCGCCGTGACCGACCACGATGTCGGTCGCGGTGGCCTCGAAGTGGTCGATGGTCGAGCTGAGCTCGGTCAGCGCCATCGAGCCAGCGAGGGCGGTCGAATCGACCAGGTCGGCGAACGCCACCACCAGGTCCTGGGTCTCGGCGCCATGGACCTGGACCGACTCGACCGTGCGCCGCACCACCATCAGGTGCCGACGGAACAGCGTGTCGAGCGCGTCCATGAAGGCCGGCAGGCTGTCGGCGACAAGGGCATTGATCTCGACCGCTTCGAAGGGGATGAGCCCGTCGACGAGCGGCAGGGCCTGGGACGTCACGAAGGACGAGGTGCCGGCGTCGGCCAGGCGGGCCATCGACGCGCCGGCCACGCGGGCCATGGCCAGCCGGGCGTCGTCGCCGAACAGGTCCCCCACGTCGCGCATCCGGGCCACGAGCCGCACGTCGGCTTCGCCGAAGGCCACCTCGTCGGGCGCCGGCACGGCCAGGCCCAGGGCACGCCACAGCCGCGCCACCTCGTCGGGCTCGGCGCCGACCCGCGCCGCGAACTCGGGCAAGGTCAGCGACGGCCGGTCGGGCCGGTACAGCACGTCCATGGCCGTCTCGAACAACTCGATGTCGTCGCCCTCGAGCTCGGCGGGCGTGGCGCCCCGCTCCCGGAGGAACGCGACGATACGGTCACGTTCCTCGGTCACGAGCGCTAGAAGATCAGCTCACGCAGCAGCGCCACGTAGTACGCGGCGGGGAGCACGAACAACATCGCGTCGAACCGGTCGAGCAGACCCCCGTGACCGGGCAGGAAGCTACCCATGTCCTTGAGGCCCAGATCACGCTTGATCAACGACTCGGTCAGATCACCCAGTGGCGCCACCACCGCGGCGGCCACACCCAGCAACAGGCCGTGCACGACCGATTCGTCCCAGGGCGCCACGGTGGCACCGATGACGATGCCCAACGCGATGGTGAGACCGCACCCGCCGATCAGGCCCTCCATCGTCTTGTTGGGGCTGGCCGACGACAACGGCTGGCGTCCCGCGATGCGGCCCACCCCCCACGCGCCCACGTCGTAGGCCACGGTGACGATGATGGCGCCGAACAACAGGCCCCGCCCATCGGGGCTGCGCAGCATCAGCGACGCGAACGACCCCATCACACCGATCCACACCACCCCCAAG
>Ga0224508_10002776_pt1 | contig 14744 bp, 11 predicted proteins | sample SF_Jan12_sed_USG_4_FD_170157 | JGI IMG/M metagenome (GOLD analysis project Ga0224508, IMG submission 170157) | Sediment microbial communities from San Francisco Bay, California, United States - SF_Jan12_sed_USGS_21 | ecosystem: Environmental > Aquatic > Marine > Sediment | place: USA... | reverse complement strand
CGACGACCCACCGAGCACCTTGCCGCGCGGGCAATGCATACGGCGATTGTCGAGGTAGGGTTCGGGCTCGGATTCATAACCCCAGTTGTACTTTGACATATTCATCGGGATCGAGAGTGCCGTCGGCATCTGGATGAAGATGCTGTTGTCGCTGCCACCAAATTCGAGCAACGCGACCGTGACAGCCGGATCTTCGCTAAGGCGATTAGCGAGCACGCAGCCGGCGGAACCGGCGCCGACGATGATGTAATCGAAAGACTGTGTCATATGATGTTACTTTAAAATCGAGGACCTCTACTGATTTCTATTTTGAATGGCCGTCAAACATTTGCAAACCTTTCTTTTTTTTTGGGGACAAGAGAGCACCGGCCCCCGGATCTGTAAGACCCCAATATCGGTGAATTATTATTGACTCTGTCCAATATGTCGATTATCGTCGACATATGGACATTACTACGACTGTCAAATCTCTCGGCGCCCTTGCCCAGGAGTCCCGGCTGGCGGCCTTCAGGCTGCTGGTACGCCGTGGCGTCGAAGGCATGGCGGCCGGAGAAATCGCTCGTACACTGTCGATTCCACACAATACGATGTCCTCGCATCTTGCGATCCTGGTAAATGCAGGTCTTATTAATTCGAGGCGTGAAAGCCGCTCGATTATCTACAGCATCGACTTTGGTGGCACCCGCGAATTGCTTTCCTTTTTAATGCAGGATTGCTGCCAGGGTCAACCCGAGCTCTGCGCACCGCTACTCGACAGCGTATTACCAGGCTGCTGCGCACCAAATTGCTAAAACGGAGAAAATCATGAAACGCATGCACGTTAACCTCTCGGTTACCGACCTCGACACCTCGATTGGATTTTATTCATCCTTGTTTAATGCCGAGCCCTCGGTGACCAAGGATGACTACGCGAAATGGATGCTGGAAGACCCACGCATCAATTTTGCCATTACCACCCGCGGCAATCGCAAGGGTATCGATCACCTCGGCATACAGGTCGAGGACGAGGGCGAGCTCGATGAAGTTTATTCACGTCTGAAAACAGCCGGCGGACCGATCATTGAAGAAGGCGAAACAACCTGCTGTTATGCAAACTCCGAGAAAAACTGGATCTTCGATCCGGAAGGCATCGCCTGGGAAACCTTTCTGACCCGGGGTCAAAGCCCGGTCTACGGTACCGATGTCATTAAAACGACCGACCCTGAATCTGCCTGCTGTGTTCGCCCGCAACAGGAGCAGAAACCATCCGGCTCCAGTTGCTGCTAGTCCCGGAAAATAACTTACATGGCCACTGATACTGCCTCGTCGATGGGGGTTTTCGAGCGCTTTCTTTCAGTCTGGGTGGCGCTGTGTATCGCCGTCGGCGTAGGGCTTGGAATTCTGCTGCCTGAAATCTTTCAGCTCATAGCAAGTATCGAGTATGCCAGCGTCAACCTGGTGGTGGCGGTTTTCATCTGGATCATGATTTACCCGATGATGGTAAACGTCGACTTCGCATCGCTCAAGGATGTCGGCAAAAAACCCCGGGGACTATGCATTACCCTGGTTGTCAACTGGCTGATTAAACCCTTCACCATGGCCGCCCTCGGGATCCTGTTTTTCGAACATATTTTTGTCGGGTTGGTCGAGCCGGAAACGGCGAAGGAATACATCGCCGGCATGATTCTACTGGGCGTGGCGCCCTGCACGGCGATGGTATTCGTCTGGAGCCAGCTGGTGCGCGGCGACGCGAACTATACGCTGGTGCAGGTTTCGATCAACGACATCATCATGGTGTTCGCATTCGCACCTATTGCCGCCCTGTTACTCGGTGTCACCGATATCGTCGTGCCCTGGGAAACCCTGCTACTGTCGGTGGTTTTATACGTGGTCATTCCTCTCGCCGCCGGTTATGCCACCCGAAAAATCCTGGATAACAGCGGTAATCACGAGCACATTGCCGATTTCACTGGCAAGATAAAACCCTTCTCGGTCATGGGCCTGTTGGCCACGGTGGTGTTGCTGTTCGGCTTCCAGGCACAAACCATCATCGACAAGCCGCTGGTAATCGCGCTGATTGCAATTCCGCTGATGATCCAAAGCTATGGCATTTTCGTGGTTGCCTACGGCTGGGCCTATCTCTGGCGCGTGCCGTTCGACACCGCTGCCCCGGCGGCATTGATCGGAACCTCGAACTTTTTCGAACTCGCCGTTGCCGTGGCGATCAGTTTGTTCGGCTTGAATTCGGGTGCCGCGCTGGCCACCGTTGTTGGCGTGCTGGTCGAAGTCCCGGTGATGCTGTCGCTGGTCGCAGTGGCCAATCGAACACGCACGCATTTTGCCTGGTAAACTTTTCTCCTGTCAGACCGTGAGCTACGCCGAATGACAATGAACCGGTTGTAAGATCCCGGATAATCGCTGGCGCGATTTCCGGGATGACAGGATATTAACCGCGTGTTTCACGCGGTTAATATCCTGTCAACTCCAGGGAAACGGGCTGTTCGATACCGGGTGCAGCTTGCCCAGCGCATAACGCGAGAAGCGAAATGGCTCGAGTAGCGAGCTCTGTTGACCGCAGAGTTCTTCTGCTACCAGCTTGCCGACACCGAGCATCTTGTAACCATGGTTGGAATCGGCGATCAGGTAACAATTTTCACGGAATACGTCGAACACCGGAAAGCTATCCGGGGTAAACGAACCAATACCACCCGAGGGTTCGTTCTTGTAATACTCGAACTGGCCTTCGAAACGTTTCTGGCAGTGCGCCAGTGCGGAAGTCCACATGTGTGCAAAATCTTCACCGACGACGAAGTCAGGTGAATCAACGCCATAGGGATCGACCGCCACATCGTCTGGATTAGTATCGATGGCGTAAGGCGCTGCACCACCCTGGATGCCGCCAAAATGGAAGTCGGGCTTGTAGTAAATGCCCCACATCTTGTCGGTGATCAGGCTGCCATCAAAATCCGAGTAAAGCGGTTCATTGCTGTCGACGTGAATGACTGGCGGGAATTTGCCATCGTTGGTTTTTTGCAGTTCCGGGTCGACGCCCAGCGTCCCTTCCTGCAGCGACCAGTAAATCCACATCGGCACATTGTCATGCATGTGCCCGTCCGCACCCTTGATCGAGACGGTTTTTGGCAGTTCGAGCATGTCCCAGACGGTTTTGGCCCAGGGACCGGCACCGATGACTACCTGGTCGCAACCGATGTCACCCTTGTCGGTCTCGACAGCCTTGATAGCACCGCCTGCTGAATCGCTCTTGAAACCGGTCACGGTACAACCGGTCATGATACGCACTCCCTCGTTCTCTGCCTTGGTGGCAAGCGCATAGATCGCCCTGGTATTGTTGGCGTAACCACCACGCTTTTCGTGCAGAACGGAAGTAATTCCTTTTGCCTGCCAGTCGTGGAACAAGGTTTTCATGTAATCGGCCGATTCCTTTTCGCCTTCTATAAAGGTCGATTCATAGCCAATATCCTTTTGCTGGCTGGCAATGGTGGCGACGTCTTTATGCATGCTTTCCGGGCTGATTTGCATATAGCCCACCGGGTGGTAGCTATAGCCTTCAGGATCGGTCTCCCAGACGCCAACGCTGTGCGCCATCAACTCGCGCATCGCGGGCTGGAAGTAATTGTTGCGCACCACGCCGCAGGCTATACCGGAAGCGCCGGCCGCAATGCCGCTCTTATCGACGACCAGGATATCCTTGCCATCACCTTTACCCTGGGCCTTTAACTGCTGCGCCAGGTGATAGGCGGTACTGAGGCCGTGTATGCCCGCGCCAATGATCAGATATTTCACATGTGAAGGAATTGCCATTGCTTAACCTGCTATGTTTGTAGTTGCCAGGGGAACGCAAGTGCTGCGCCCTGAATGCATGATCGCAAGAGAATATCTGAATTGAATATCCGGACGCTGAACTAGAACGACCTAAGAAAAGACAATTACGACATGGCAAAATCTGCCCTCAGCCAGGCACCGATGGCATCTAATCAAGGGCTTCGATAGCCTTGCGGATGCGGTCGACCGCCTGCTCCACCCGGCTCCGCGGGCAACCGAAATTAAGCCGCATGTGGGTGGGATCGCCGAAATCACGACCCGGTGACATGCCCACGCCGGCATTTTCAAAGAATTCCATTGGATCTTCGAGCGCGAGTTCAGATACATCGATCCAGGCCAGGTAGGTCGCCTCGATCGGAGCAAGCTGTAATCCGGGAATTCGGTTGATTTCATCGATCAGGTAATCCCGGCTGGCGGCGAGGTATTCGCATTGCTGGCGATTCCATTCATCGCCAAACTCGTAAGCCGCCTCGGCCGCGGCGAGCCCCATTAAATTAACATGGGGAACAATGTATGGATTGACCTTCATGCCGCGACGTAACTTCGGGTTTGGAATGATCGCGAAGGCACAACCAAGGCCGGCGAGATTGAACGTCTTGCTCGGCGCCATCAGGGTGATGCTGCGCTGTTCAATTTGTGGATTGAGCGAGCCGATCGGGATATGTGCTTTATCCCGGTCGAGGATAAGGTCGCAGTGGATTTCATCCGATACCAGGATTAAATCCTGTTGCTCGACAATATCGGCAAGCCGTTGCAGTTCTTGCATTTGATAAACCGTGCCACCCGGATTTTGCGGATTACAAAACAACAGCAGTTGTCCGGGACGGCTTGGTTGTTGCTCGAGCCAGTCCATGTCGATGATCATTCGTTGATCAAGCAGGCTCATGGGAATTGGCTGGTTGGTCATGGCATTGAAGCCCGGGGCCTTGGCGAACGGGGGATAGATGATCGACGGCAGGTAAACCGGGTCTCCCGCTTTACCATTGGCGCGGCAGGCAAGGTAAAGCGCACCGACAATGCCCGGCAAAGGTACCAGCCACTCGGGATCGATCTTCCAGTCGTACAGGCGCTGCGTACGTGAAACCAGCAGCTCGACCAGGTGCGCGGGTGTCTCGGTGTAACCGAACACGGGATGATCCGCCCGTCTATGCAGCGCCTGCTGAATGTCAGGAGCAACCGCGAAATCGGTGTCGGCAACCCACATCGGCAGGATATCCCGATTGCGATATTTTTCCCACTTGGCGCTATTGCTATTGCTTCGATCAATTTCACGATCGAAATCGAACACTTCGGTCATTTGAATCCTGACATTCTTTAAATCGCATCGATCATATGCCAAGCCTCATTGGCATCCAAGTGAAAAGATCAATATGGATTGACCTGCGGTAAAACAGTTGCGATGCTCTGCGCATGAACCGCGAATATGATTACATCATTCTTGGCGCTGGCTCGGCCGGTTGTGTGCTCGCCAATCGCCTCAGTGAAAGCGGCGAGCACTCGGTACTCATCGTCGAAGCCGGCCCGGTGGATAGCAAGCTTTTGATCCATATTCCGGCAGGCGTCTACAGCGTCTACAAAGACCCGAGCATTAACTGGAACTACAATAGCGAAGCTGAGCCCGAGCTGCAGCAGCGCAATATCGAGCTGCCGCGTGGCAAGGTGCTCGGTGGTTCATCATCGATTAACTCGATGGTATACATGCGCGGCCATCCGAAGGATTACGACCGCTGGAACGACGAGCTCGGATTGAAGGGATGGAGCTACGCCGACTGCCTACCCTATTTTAAAAGAGGTGAAAGCTCCGAGCGTGGCGAAAACGAATGGCGCGGCGGTAGCGGGCCGCTTGGGGTTTCACGGGCCAAACTCGATAATCCCCTGTTTGACGCGTTGCTGGAAGCAGGAAAAACCTCCGGCCAGGGACATTCCGAAGACCTTAACGCTTATAAACCCGAAGGGCTCGCGAGATTCGACAGCACAACCCGCGACGGCCGACGTTGCAGCGCCGCCGTGGCGCACCTCAAGCCTTCACTGTCACGCCCCAACCTGGACCTGGTTACCCATGCCCTGGTCGAACAGGTTCTACTTGAAAACAAGTGCGCTACCGGCGTCAGGTTCCAGCATCGCGGTAAAGTACAGATTATTCGTGCCAACCGTGAAGTTATCCTTTGCTGTGGTGCAATCAAGTCACCACAGGTATTGATGCTCTCCGGAATCGGTCCGGCCGCGGAACTGAATAAACACGGCATTTCGATCCGTCATGAAATGCCGGCGGTGGGCCAGAACCTGCAAGATCATATGAAACTTATCTGCACCTGGCGATGCACGCGACCGATAACTTACCAACATGTCGCCAAATCCTGGCATAAACTGGCGATCGGCTTGCGCTGGTTGACCAAAAAGGAGGGTTTCGCTACTTCCAATATCTGGGAAGCCGGAGGACTGATTCGTGGCAACGAAACCGTTGATTACCCCAACCTGCAGTATCATTTTGCGCCGATCTCGGCAACCTGGGAGGGTCGCAAAATCAAGCTGGCGCAGGGCTTTACACTGCAGGTAGACCAGTTACGACCGACCAGCAGGGGCCACATCACGCTAAATTCAGCCGATCCGACCGATAAGCCCGCGGCCCATTTCAATTACCTGAGCAACGAGCACGATTTGCGGGAACTGGTCGAGGGCTATCACAAGATCAACGAGTTGATTATGCAACCTGCATTCATCGCATCTCGTGGTGACCGCACCGCGCCGCAGCCGGATATCAAATCCGATACTGAAATCGAAGACTGGATCAGGGCAACGGCCTCAACGGATTATCATCCCAGTGGTAGCTGTCGTATGGGCAATGATGATGATGCCGTGGTTGATGCCGAAATGAGAGTGCATGGTATCGAAAGACTGCGCGTGGTCGATGCATCGGTCATGCCCAACATCGTCAGCGGCAACCTCAACGCGCCAACGCAAATGATCGCGGACCGTGCCTCCGATTTCATACTCGGGAAAACACCGCCCACGCCCGAACAGGCAAACTTTCATTTTCAGTCATAGCCAACCAGGCAATGAAGCATTCCCGGAAATGCCGGGTCGTACTTCGGTGGTTAGAAGCCTGAACAAATTCACTTAAGCCTGGAGGTAACGCGCCGGATCGCAGGCTAGCGTTGAAAATGGTTGTTTGGCTCCGCTAATGAAGTTAGCGATCAACTGTCCGGTAATCGGGCCCATCGTTAAACCCATGTGCGAATGCGCAAATGCAAGCCACAGGTTTTCGTGGCGGGGAGCCGGTCCAATCAATGGCAGGGTATCCGGTACCGTTGGGCGCCTGCCCAACCAGGGATCTTGCGTTATGACTTCACCGACAGGAAAGGCCTCGCGTACCCGCGGTATAACGCGCGCAACCTGACGTGGATTTGGCTGGGCCTCACGTCGCGTCAGGTTAGATCCGGTGGTAACCCGCAAGCCCATATCCATCGGCGCCATAACATAGCTCGCATCAACATCGAAGATCGGGCCCGATAAATTCGCTGACTCGCCGGGTGAAAAAATGGTGTTGTATCCGCGTTCAATTGCAAGTGGATTGGAATAACCGAGCTGGCCGATAATCTCCGGGGTCCAGGCGCCCATACAAACTACTAGCCTGGAGACAATTTCAGTACCCTGGTCGGTAGTCAGCTCCCAGGCTTCGGCTGATTGCCGCAGCGACTGCACGCTGGCACGCCTGATTTGACCACCCGCCGCAGTAAACATCTGCGCATATGCCTTGCAGAGTTTTTCGGGATTGCGAATCGATACCGATTCATCGATTAAAACTCCCTGGGCGAAAATTGGTTTCAGGTCCGGCTCCAGGTCAGTTACCTGGCCGGGATCAAGCAGGGTATGTTTCACCGCGCAGCGATCCAGCAGTTCTCGCTCGAGTTGATCGCGTAAAAAGGTTTGCCGATGCCGATAAAGTTTCAGGCCGCCAACACGATTAAGTAACTCCTGAGCCCTGGCCTCCGCAATCCACTGTTTATGCAGGTCGATGGATGCCTGGGTCAATGCCGCCATCGCGTCCCCGTCATGCAAATAAGTTTCGCGACGACAGCGTAAAACAAATCGTAGCAACCAGGGAAACAGTGACATTAAATGCGGGTAATGCACCAGCCAATCGTCATCGAGGTTGAGGATCAGGCGGTGCAAACGCGGCAGCAGCGACGGATCTGCCAGCGGTGTGATATTGCTGTAACTTAAAATGCCTGCATTGCCCGACGACGTTTCCTCCCCGGGACCCCGGCGGTCGATAAGCGTCACCTGGTAATTGCGCCGCTGCAGTTCAAGCGCACAGCAAATTCCGACAATACCGGCTCCAAGCACAACCACGGGTTGCTTCATCCTGGTACGACTAACCCTTTCTCTCGGTAGCCACCTGGGAACGGTGGTTACGCGGTGAACTGCCGAAATGCTTGCGGTAACAGGCGGTGAAGTAGGACTGGGTCTCAAACCCGGTGGCCAGAGAGATATCGATTACGCTGTGATTGGTATTCAGCAACAGCTGCTTGGCATGCATCAGGCGCAATGACAGGTAATACTGGCTCGGTGTGACATTACGGTACTTGTGAAACAGGCGCTCGATCTGGCGTAACGACAGCTTACATTTTGCCGCGATCGAGGGTAACGACAGCGGCACCTCGATATTGTTTTCCATCAGGTTGATAACGTCGATCAGCTTTGGCGCATTCATCGCCAGGTCCATACGATCCGCCATTTGCTGTGAATCAATTTCGGTGCGGATGCGGTCGTGCTGAAACTGCTGCGAGATTTGCTGGGCAAGTTGTCGGCCATATTGATTTTCGATCAGCTTGAGCATCATATCGAGGGCCGCGATACCGCCGGAACAGGTGTAACGTCGCTGCGCAATTTCGTAAAGCGTGAAGGTGACTTCAAGTTGAGGGTATAGCTCCTTGAATACCGGAATATTTTCCCAGTGAATGGTAGAGCGACATTCATCCAGCAGTCCGGCGCGTGCCAGGATAAAGCTACCCGAACTGGCCGATCCCAGGTTCACTTTCTGCCGATCCATGGCTTTCAAAAGCCTGATCGTATTGGCGTCGTCAAAATTCTGCGCCGTATTGGGGGCGACAATAATCAGGGTTTTCAGATTTTTTGCATCGGCGAGCGCCCTGGTCGGTACGGTAATACCGCAGGATGCCGCTACCGGTTCATTATCGGGCGCGAAGTATTCCCATTGATAGAGTTTCCTGCCAGATAAGCGATTTGCCGCGCGCAGTGAATCGACCACGCAACTGAAAGGAATGATCGGATATCCTTCGATTAACAGGATACCGATAATTTCGGTGTCATCGCTTATATCTGCAGCCTCCAACGAGGAGTTCTCAGGGCTCGAAACTCATTCTAGCGAAATTACCCTCATCCACAACCGCAAACACCGTCAACACCAATAACGATATGGCGCTGGCAAATAGTTCAGGGTCGCGCTTGGGTTAGCCGGCATAATCACCAAAAACCATACTTGATTGTTTGATCCGCCACTCTTTAATACAGGATTATCGGGAGTCGACAATGAGCGAAACAAGACGGCCAACCAGAAGTCGGCGCGGTGGGCGCGACGCACGACGCGCCGGCACGCCAATCGTGAGCGCCAGTTCGCCCTACATAAAGCGCAAGATCCCCTGTTTCGAAGTGCTCGACGAAGAAGGACTGCAGATCATCGAAAACAATGCAGATACCATCCTTGAGGAAGTCGGTATCGAATTTCGGGACATGCCCGAGGCACTCGAAATTCTGAAACAGGGTGGTGCCGAAATCGATGGCGTTACGGTCCGTTTTCCCCGTGGATTGTGCCGCTCCATCATCCAGGCTTCGGCACCTGCCGAATACACCCAGCATGCACGCAACCCGGCCCGCAATGTTCAAATCGGCGGTAACAACACGGTTTTCGTTCCCGCCTATGGCAGCCCGTTTGTATTTGACCTCGACAAGGGTCGCCGTTACGCGACCATCGAGGATTTTCAAAATTTCGTCAAACTGGCTTACCTGTCGCCAAGCCTGCACCATTCGGGCGGCACCATTTGCGAACCCGTTGATATCGCCGTCAATAAACGCCACCTCGATATGGTTTACTCGCACATCAAGTATTCCGACAAAGCCTTCATGGGTTCGGTAACCGCTCCCGAACGCGCGCAAGATACGGTCGAGATGATCAAGATTATCGCCGGTGAAAATTACCTCGACCCAGACAGCGGGCGCCCACGTACCTATGCGACCAGCTTGATCAATGCCAACTCGCCGATGACCTTCGACGATACCATGCTCGGTGCCGCCAAGGTTTACGCCGAAAACAACCAGGCGACTATCGTTACCCCGTTTATTCTGGCCGGTGCCATGTCACCGGTAACGGTCGCCGGCACCGCCGCCCAATCGCTCGCCGAAGCACTCGCAGGCATAACTTTCGTACAGCTGGTCAATCCTGGCGCACCGGTTATTTTCGGCAGTTTCGCCAGTTCAATGTCGATGCAGTCGGGTGCCCCGACCTTCGGCACCCCTGAACCCGCACTGGTACTCTACGTGATGGCGGCACTGGCGCGCAGACTCGGAGTTCCTTTCCGCTCCGGTGGGGGACTTTGCGGTTCCAAGCTACCCGATGCGCAAGCGGCCTACGAGTCTCTCGCGACACTCTACCCGGCGGTCATGGCCGGGGTTAACTTCGTCCTGCACACTGCCGGCTGGATGGAAGGCGGACTTGCGATGGGTTATGAAAAATTCATCATGGACGCAGACCAGGCGGCGATGATGGAAATCTTCATGGGTGGTGTCGATCTCTCTGAAAACGGACAGGCCATGGATGCGATTCGCGAAGTTGGACCCGGGGTACATTTCCTGGGATGCAATCATACCCAGAACAATTTCAAGACCGCTTTCTACCGCTCGCCGATTACCGACAATAACAGTTTCGAGCAGTGGGAATCCGAAGGCAGTCTCGATCATGCACAGCGCTGCAACGCGCGCTTCAAGAAACTGCTCAACGACTACGAAGCACCCGCGATCGACCCAGCCATCGACGAAGCCCTGCTGGCCTTCATCAAGCAGCGCAAAGACTCAATGCCCGACTCAATGGTCTAAATCGTCATCCCCGCGCAAGCGGGGATCTCTCGATCCACTGACAATATAAGTTACTCGACCCCGCCTTAATAACTAATACCTCAGTCTGCGAATTCTATCCAAACGCCTTCTCGGGATATCGCTCGCAAAAGCCGCTTCCAACCGGCGCAAGCGCCGGTTGGTCCATCCATGGAATCGCTTGGACCTCGGCATCCATGCCTCGGTACACTTTTGCAAGCGATATCCCGAGAGGGCTAATTGGTAGGGAGCTAACCGCAGGAGTCCCTTGCGACGTAAGGACTGGGTGCCGAAAAAGCATTAATTTTAAAGGGTCAGGCGGCATGGATGCCGCCTGTGGCGAGTCGAGACATGGAAGTCGAGTCTCGCCTTGCCCTTTAAAATTAATGCTTTTTCGGGAAGCCGCAGGCCACCCAGTCAGTCGCAAGGGACTCCTGCGGTTAGCTCTGATCGATATTAATTACAGGTTGAAAGTGAGACTTGGAGTATCAAAAATGTCGTGCAATGGGGTGGTTTAGGGACTAGTATTTTGGCGATTGATCAACTTGTGATCAAATTCGAGCCGCGCTTGGCTACAATCTACCCTATGACTGACGAAAAAACCGCACCAAAACCCGAGCACTTCGGTTTTTTGCAAGTCCCCAATTACTCGATGATTGCATTCTCCTCGGCCATCGAGCCGCTGCGTATGGCCAATCGCGATGCCGGCAAGGAACTTTACCGCTGGAGTGTTTATACCATCGATGGCCTGCCGGAAAAGGCCAGCAACGGACTGGATATAACCCCTGACGGCAGCCTCGAGAATGCAAGCGACATGTCGATTCTGTTCGTTTGCGGTGGCGCGGACATTGTCGATACCTGGTCCAAGCAACTGCAGTTTGCACTGCGCCGTATTGCCAAGCGCAATAACCTCAAACTCGGTGCCCTTTGTACCGGTAGCTACCTGCTGGCACGGGCCGGTTTGCTCGATGGCTACAAGTGCACGATCCATTGGGAAAACATTGCCAGTCTGCGCGAAGAATTTCCCGAGGTTAATGTTGGCGATGACCTGTTCCTGATTGATCGCGATCGAATCACCTGTGCGGGTGGGCAGGCCGCGATGGATATGATGCTGAAGCTGATTCACGACCGTCACGGAAATAAACTGGTCACGCATATATCCGAACAATTCATGTGCGAACGGATCCGCAGTTCAGATGATCGCCAGCGGATACCTTTACACCTGGCACTCGGTTCGAATCAACCCAAGCTCACTGAAGCCGTTACCTTGATGGAAGCCAATATTGAAGAACCGATAAGCCTTGATGAGCTCTCAAATTACGTTGGCATCTCGAGGCGCCAGCTGGAACGCCTGTTTCAAAAACATTTGAACTGCGTGCCGACCCGTTACTACCTGAACTTGCGGCTCAACCGTGCGCGTCTATTGCTATTGCAGACCAGCAAGTCCATCGTCGACATCGCACTCGCCTGCGGGTTTATTTCGGCGCCGCATTTTAGTAAGTGTTATCGCGACCTGTTCGGGATACCGCCGCGCGATGAGCGCCGCAAGCTACAGTTGAAATCCGCCGAAGAGGCAACCGATCTCGCGGGCTAGGCGCGATCGCGACGCCGGCGCGAGCGACGCTTGCGCTCATCACCCGGACTGCCTTCGACCTTGGCCTTTGGCTTCGGCAAACTCACCACTTTGGCAAGTTCCGGGTAACTATCGGTTTTATGCGGCAGCGCCATTGCTTCGATAAAATATTCCTGGAATTTGGGCTCGATGGCAGTCTCAATTTTCTCCACCTTGGGCAGTATTTCACCGATTTCAATTCGGGAAGGAAAATTCAATAGCGCGATGCGAGCACCGGTACCGGCAGCGTTGCCGACAGAACCGACATGCTCCAGGTTACAGTCCGGTATTAATCCCAGCACCATCGCGTACTTGACATCGATATGGCTACCAAAAGCACCGGCAAAACCAATACGATCGACTTTTTCTATGCCCATGCGATCGATCAACAACCGGGTGCCGGCATGTAACGCGGCCTTGGCAAGTTGTATCGCACGCACGTCGTTCTGGGTAATCCGTATTGGACGTTCTCCATCCTGTAGCACGTAAGAATAAGTGCGACCATCCTTAATGATGCGGTCGCTGTTCTTATCTGCAACCGGTCCAATCACGCCATCCTGGTCGATGACACCGGCAAGAAACATTTCTGCAACCACTTCGATAATCCCGGATCCACAAATACCGCTAACCCCGACACGCGTGCTTTTGTCGATGAAGTCAGGGTCCTGGGACCAGGCTTCGCATCCGATGACTCGAAAATTCGGTTCCAGTGTTTCCGCATCAATACGGACGCGCTCAATCGCGCCTGGAGCGGCGCGCTGGCCCGAGGTTATCTGCGCACCTTCGAAAGCGGGGCCGGTCGGGCTCGACGCGGCCAGCAGCCTGTTGCGATTACCCAGCACGATTTCGGCATTGGTGCCGACATCAACCAGCAGCACGTATTCCTCCGCCAGGTCCGGTCGCTCCGACAGGATGACCCCGGCGGTGTCGGCACCGATATGACCGGCGATACAGGGCAAGGTGCAGACGCGTGCTTCCGGGTGCAGCTGGATATCGATTTCGGCGGCACGTAATACCTGGGTTTGATCGGTCGTGAGCGTAAAAGGTGCCGTACCCAGCGGTGTCGGGTCGATACCCAGGAACAGGTGGTGCATGATCGGATTAGCGACCACGGTCATGTCGAGAATATCTTCGACCTGGATTCCGGCCGACTTGGCGGCACGTTTGGCGAGCTGGTTGAAGGCTTCGCGCACTACCTGCGTCATCGCCGTGTCGCCGCCTTCATTCATCATCACGTAAGAAACTCGGCTCATTAAATCCTCGCCGAAGCGAATCTGTGGATTCATCGTATCAGCAGTCGCGACAACCTCGCCGGTGTCCAGGTTGCAAAGCTGGGCCGCAATCGTGGTTGAACCCAGATCGACCGCGAGCCCGTAGGCGTCTTTCTTTTCGCCAGGCCAGACGCCGATAATCTGCTGAAACTGGTATACCGCCACGGTTATTCGACGTCCGCACTTTGCGAGCGCAGGCTGCAGCAGGCGCAGCTGCGACATTTCGCAGTCCAGGATCGGCAGTTCGTGTTCACTCGCCAGCGCCTGCTGAAGGCGACGCTTGTCGGAAATCGGCGAATGCATGTCAGGCTCGGGCAGGGTCACCGTGTAAAGGCGCAATGCGGGCAGAACCTGTATATCGTAGGCAGTGACCGCCTTGGCGATGTGTTGCTTGTGCTGCTGGCTTTCCTCGGGGACGTCAACCACCAGGTCACCGAGAATACGGGCATTACAACCCAGGCGCCGGCCACCCTTGAGACGCTTCCTGGATTGATGTTGAAGCTCGGTTTCGGTGAGTTCGGAAAGATGATCGGCACGGGAAACAATGCCATGTTTAGAAAATTCACCTTCTTGCGGCAACACCTGGCACTTGCGGCATTTTCCCTGTCCGCCGCAGATCGATTCCAGGTCAACCCCCAGTCGCTGGGCCGCCTGCAGCACGGTAGTCCCGACCGGAACCTGTCCGCGTAAACCCGACGGCATAAACAGTATACTGGCTTCTTCTTCCACCCTGGCTTGACCTGTGTTCAGACCTAAGCGACTGAACGACGACGGCGTCCGGCACGGCGCCCGGTACCGCGGACCACGCTACCCTCTGGTGCCGGTTCACGAAATTGTTTGATCCAGCGCCCGCAATCCGGGTCTTTACCCAGCATGACATCGGCACCCAGGCTCGCTGCAACCACCTCGGCATGTAGCGGATTGGTGAT
>Ga0224508_10002775_pt1 | contig 14746 bp, 13 predicted proteins | sample SF_Jan12_sed_USG_4_FD_170157 | JGI IMG/M metagenome (GOLD analysis project Ga0224508, IMG submission 170157) | Sediment microbial communities from San Francisco Bay, California, United States - SF_Jan12_sed_USGS_21 | ecosystem: Environmental > Aquatic > Marine > Sediment | place: USA... | reverse complement strand
CAACGGTTAAATCTGGAATTGAAAACACCAGCCGTTCCCGCCAAAAAAGACTGGACGCTATCAAACAGAGATGCTCAAGCTCCCACCGTGGTTAGCGAAGGTAATCGGTCGGTTCAACTAGAAGCCGGCGATGAGCTAATCCTTGCAAACGGAAAACTGCGATTGATTGATGTGCGCATGTGGATGGGCTACCGCGTGTTCTATGATCCGACTTTAATGTGGTTATTCGTGATCGCAGTAACCGGTGTGTTGGGCCTGGCATGGCACATTAGAAGTAAATTGTGGGCTACGACTAGTTCTATACACGGAACAATGGACGGCTCAATGACGCAATATGGATGACGCACAAGAATTAATCTGGCTATGGTTGGGTGTTGCGAGCTACGTCGCCGGTTTGTTGGTGATTCTGGGGCGACGGTACAAGCAGAATGCCGAACGAATAACGATGTGGTTAGTCGGAGTAGGGGTGATGCTGCTGACAGTCGCTATCAGTATTCGTTGGCAAGGGGTTGGCCATGGCCCGTTTCTTTCAATGTACGAGATTTTATTGAGCAATCTTTTTAGTCTTGGTTTGATTTCCAGCGTGGTTTGTTGGCGCGTACGTCTCGCGCGTAAAAGTCTTCTCGGAGTTACCAGTGTGCTCACTCTGCTTGGTGTATGGGCGATTGTGGAGTCACCCGCACCTACAATATTACCCCCGACTTACGATAATTACTGGCTGTGGATACACGTCACATTTGGAAAAATATTTTTAGGCATATGTCTTGTTAGTGTCGGATTGGCTATCGCTTGTCTTCTAAACAAGAATCGGTGGCTCGGTATGAGTCAACCGTCGAAACTATTACAAACAGATGCATTAGTTTGGCGATTTTTATCAACAGCATTTGTGTTTCACAGCTTAATGCTGATCGCAGGCGCGGTATGGGCTCAAGACGCATGGGGTCGTTTTTGGAATTGGGATCCTTTGGAAACCTGGGCGTTTGTTACGTGGCTATCCATTGCAATTTTGTTGCATATAAGAATCACCTATCGCATTCCTTCATGGCTTGGTTGGATGGGTGTTGTGGGTGTTTTTGTGTTTGCGTTCTTTACGTTTTTCGGAATGCCCTTTATCAGTTTGGCACCACACAAGGGCGCTGTGTGACTTAGGTTACCGAATAATTAATCGTACAAGCTCATCATATGGTTGGAATTTGATCCAGATCATCAAAACACCTCGCCAATCCCAACAGTATAAACAGCATGCAAAGTCACCCGGTAAATACAGAAGATCTGGTAATTGATCAGACGCTATTGCGTCGCTATGACAAGACCGGGCCTAGATATACATCGTATCCAACTGCCGTCCAGTTTACCGATGAGTTTAGTGATTCAGATTACTGTCAGGCCGCGGCGTTGAGTAACGTTGCCCCGTCCAAACCGCTGTCCTTGTATTTTCATATTCCATTTTGTGCGACCTTGTGTTTTTACTGTGCATGCAACAAAGTCGTTACAAAAAACCGGGACCGGGCTACGGAGTATCTAAAGTACTTATATTCCGAGATCGCCATGCAGGGTGAGTTGTATGACAACGACAGGGTTGTGCAACAATTACATCTAGGAGGAGGAACACCTACCTTTCTTTCAATAGAACAAATCGAACAATTACTCACCGTTTCAAAAAAAAATTTCAATCTCGTTACCAATAAACAACGCGACTATTCCATCGAAATAGATCCGAGAACAGTGAGTGCAGAAACTGTAAAAGATCTGCGTGCGTTAGGATTCAACCGGCTCAGTCTGGGAGTGCAGGATTTTGATCCTGATGTGCAAAAAGCCGTTCACCGAATCCAACCCGAGCAGGACACATTACGCATTATTGAAGTTGCTAAAGAACAAAAGTACGAGTCAATTAATGTCGATCTGATTTACGGACTACCACTCCAAACCGCTTCGAGTTTTGCCCGGACATTAGATACCATTATTGCAGCGGCACCGGATCGACTAAGTATTTTTAACTATGCTCATTTGCCGCAGCTTTTCATGCCTCAACGCCGTATCAAGGAGGCTGAACTGCCAACGGCTGAGCAAAAACTAGACATGTTGAGTGGTACGGTTGAGCAACTCACATCGGCCGGATACGTTTATATCGGCATGGACCATTTTGCGAAACCGGATGATTCCCTGGTAAAGGCGCGTAATCAACATAAATTGCATCGCAACTTTCAGGGCTATGCGAGTCATGCGGACTGCGATCTGATCGGAATGGGTGTTACTTCCATAAGTAAAGTTGCGAATTGCTACAGTCAGAACATAAAAACACTGGACGAATATTACGCCGTAGTTGCACAACAAAAATTACCGGTCTCACGCGGAATCAATTTAGACAAGGAAGACTTTTTGCGCCGCGAGATTATCGAATCGCTAATGTGTTATGGGGAAATTGATTTCGCGGAGTTTGAGAAACGCTATGAGATTAATTTCAATAATTATTTTTCAAAGGAACTGGAAGATTTGGAAGTAATGCAATCCGACGGGTTAATCGAGCGGAACTCACAACGGGTTACGGTTCTGCCGCCTGGTCGTTTTTTGATGAGAAATATCGGCATGGTCTTTGATGCGTATTTGCATTCAGGGCAGGAAGCACCTCGATTTTCACGAGTTGTTTAGAAATTATGTTTGTGGAGTCACTTAACCAGGATTGCTCATGCTTGAAGCACTGAAAGCTGTTGAATTTAAAACTCTAATTACAGTTTTCGGGGTAATATTTATCGCGGAACTAGGTGATAAAACGCAATTGGCGACATTGCTTTTCGCTACGGACAACGAGGTTAGCAAACTGGCGGTTGTATTTGCTGCGTCGATGGCATTGATATTGTCTACCGTGATCGCAGTGACCGGTGGTGCATTTCTGGCGCGATATATCAATGAATACTACTTGCGTATTTTCGCAGGGTCGCTATTTCTTGTTATTGGTGTGTGGACACTTTGGACTGTCAGCGACTAAACAAATGGGAAACATATTTTATAAACTAAAAGAAAGCGCATTGGGTTTTAACGTCCACGGTTAGACAATTTCATCGTTACTGACACATTAATTTATAATTCATTTAAGCCATCGTGACCAAATCGCAAGTAACCGGAGACACATTGACACCGCCGTCGAATACGCCGTGGTTGTGGTTTCATCGTCTCGGCTCGCCGAAGTACTTCTACGACCTGGCGGGTAAATTGATTCCCTGGGTCAGTGCCATCACCATTATTCTACTGATTGCCGGATTATACGGTGGTTTGGTAAAAGCACCGTCAGATTATCAACAAGGCGACAGTTACCGGATAATTTTTATTCATGTGCCGTCCGCCTGGATGTCCATGTTCGTGTACATAGTGCTGGCGGTGTGCGGTGCCATCGTATTGATTTGGCGCATGAAGCTCGCTGAAGCCGTGGCCCGCGCCAGCGCCCCCATTGGCGCATCCTTCACGGCTCTCGCCTTACTGACTGGTTCTTTATGGGGTAAACCGATGTGGGGGACGTATTGGGTATGGGATGCACGTCTGACCTCGGAATTGATTCTCTTGTTTTTGTACCTTGGCTATATTGCCCTGGTATCCGCCATACCGGATCGTCGCCAAGCCGCGCGTGCCGGTGCGGTACTGGCCCTTGTCGGAGTGGTGAACATCCCTATCATCCATTACTCCGTCGAATGGTGGCAAACACTACACCAGGGGGCCACCGTAACCAAACTGGACAAACCGTCCATCCATTTAAGCATGCTTATTCCGTTACTCGTTATGGCGGTGGCGTTTCAGTTTTATTATTTGTGGGCCATGTTGCTGCGCACCCGCAACGAAATACTGGAACAAGAGAAGCGGTCCAACTGGGTCAGGCAACTTATTACCAGTCCGAGTAACTAAGTACATACGCAACAACTGTTTTAAAAACAATGATCGAATTTTTTCAAATGGGTGGCTACGCGTTTTTCGTATGGATGTCTTATGGTTTAGCCGCATTGATATTGATATTGAATGTCGTGATACCAAAACAAAAACACAAAAGCATTATGACCCGCCTGACATCATTTGTTAAAAGACAAGACGCAAAACCATGACACCACGACGCAAACAACGCATGATTCTGGTGTCATTGTTAGTAGCTGGAATTGGCATAGCCGTAACACTCACCTTGCTGGCGTTAAATGAGAACATTAATCTGTTTTTTAGCCCAAGCCAGGTAGCCAAGGGTGAAGCCCCCAGCGACACTACCTTTCGTCTCGGCGGCATGGTAGTTGATGGTAGTGTTGAACGACCAGGCGACGGCTTAACCGTGCAATTCGAATTGACCGATACTGCCAATGCCGTAGCCGTTAAATACACCGGCATATTGCCCGATCTGTTTCGTGAAGGACAAGGCATCGTCGCTCAGGGCAAACTGGTAGAAGAAGGTGTATTTATGGCCGAAGAAGTCCTCGCCAAACACGACGAGAACTACATGCCGCCGGAAGTGAGTGACGCTATCGCTAATGCGATGAAGGAGAAGGTGCAATGATTCCTGAGATTGGTAATTTCGCATTGTGTCTGGCACTGGCCATGGCACTGGTACAGGCCACCGTGCCGTTGATCGGTGCATTGCGAGGCATACCGGCCTGGATGGCCGTCGCTCGCCCAAGCGCACAAGCGCAATTGTTGTTTGTCGCCATTGCCTACGCGTGTCTGACTTACTCCTTCTTACAACACGATTTCTCCGTCGCTTACGTCGCGCATAATTCCAATACCGCTTTGCCGACCATATACCTCATCTCCGGTGTGTGGGGCGCGCATGAAGGCTCATTATTATTGTGGTCTTTAATCCTGGCGGTGTGGACGGGCGCGGTCACCGTGTTCAGTCGCAGTATTCCCCTCGCCATGATCGCCAGGGTTATTGCGGTGATGGGTATGGTCAGTATTGGATTTCTGTTGTTCATGCTGCTCACATCGAACCCGTTTGAACGCTTGATACCGGTGCCACTGGAAGGCCGTGATCTGAACCCCTTGTTGCAAGACTTTGGTCTCGCCATTCATCCACCCATGTTGTACATGGGTTACGTCGGCTTCTCCGTCGCTTTTGCCTTTGCCGTCGCCGCATTAATTCAAGGCCGCCTCGATGCAGCCTGGGCACGTTGGTCACGACCCTGGACCACAACCGCCTGGTTGTTTCTCACCATCGGCATTACGCTCGGTAGTTGGTGGGCCTACTACGAACTCGGCTGGGGTGGCTGGTGGTTTTGGGATCCGGTCGAGAATGCCTCGTTCATGCCCTGGTTAGTCGGTACGGCATTGATTCATTCACTCGCCGCTAGCGAACAACGCAATGTATTTAAAGCCTGGACCGTGTTACTCGCCGTATTCGCGTTTTCCTTATCCTTGCTCGGCACGTTCCTGGTGCGCTCCGGTGTGCTCACGTCAGTCCACGCCTTCGCCACCGACCCCACCCGGGGCGTGTTCATTCTGATTTTCCTCGCTATCGTCGTGGGTGGATCATTAATCCTCTACGCATGGCGCGCACCACAGATACGTAGCTTTGGCACTTTCGAATGGGTGTCGCGTGAATCCGCTTTACTATTAAATAATGTGCTGTTGGTCGTCACCGCGGCGACCATATTACTCGGCACACTTTATCCGCTGGTGCTGGATGCGTTGGGTGCAGGCAAAATCTCTGTTGGCCCACCCTACTTTAACAGTGTGTTTATACCCTTGATGGCACCACTCGCCGTGTTTGTCGGTATCGGTGCCATGTTGCGTTGGAAACGCGATCAGATTAAACGCCTGAACAAGCTATTGTTGATCGCATTGCTTATCAGTCTGTCCATCGGCATCACCACACCGTTTTTAATGCACGGCGACTATAGTGTTAACGCTGCGCTCGGCACGACTCTAGGTGTGTGGACCATGGTGACCGCATTGATGGGACTGTACAAACGGATTGTCGGTCAACGTGGAATTAATCTCGTCGGAGTTCCGCGCTCTTTTTTCGGCATGACCTGCGCACATTTTGGCGTGGGTGTATTCATTATCGGAGTGACTTTAACCAGCGCTTACAGTGTCGAGGAAGACGTGCGGCTTACACCTGGCGATAGTTATGCAATCGGACCCGTGACCTATGAGTTCGACGGCGTGCGTTCCGTAAAGGGGCCCAACTACAGCGCTGCCCGCGGTCAGATTTCGGTACGAGAAGGAAGCAGCTCATTTGTATTGCAACCGGAAAAACGCGTTTACATCGTGCAACAAAGCCCCATGACCGAAGCTGGTATCAATGCCGGTCTTACCCGCGACGTGTATGTGTCTTTAGGTGAGGCATTGGGTGAAAGTGGTGCGTGGAGCGTACGGCTTTACTACAAACCGTTTGTGCGCTGGATCTGGCTGGGCGGCATATTCATGACATTGGGTGGTTTACTCGCCGCATCCGACAGACGTTATCGAATGGGCGCGAAACAACTCGAGAAGGATTCCGCGGTAACTGCTACTGCTTAATTATGCGTTATTTAATTCCATTAGCAGTGTTTGTTGTGATCGCAGGATTTCTCGCGGCAGGGCTGAAACTGAATCCACGCGAAGTGCCTTCGCCCTTCGTCGATAAACCCGCGCCTGTCTTTACTCTGCCACGCTTGAGCAACGCCCAAGAATCTATTGGCACCGATGATATGCAAGGTAAAGTGTGGTTACTCAATGTCTGGGCATCGTGGTGCGCGGCCTGTTATACGGAACACCCGCTGCTAAATGATTTGGCCGCTGAAGGCATAACCATTATTGGCTTAAACCATAAAGACAAAGATACCGATGCAAAGCGCTGGCTAAGCGACCTGGGTAATCCTTATGAAATAATTGCTGTAGATATGGATGGCAGTGTCAGTATCGAGTGGGGTGTATACGGTGTGCCGGAAACCTTTGTCATCGATAAGACCGGTATTGTGCGTTATAAGCACATCGGCCCGGTCACCGAACAAGACATGGTGGAAAAAATCAGACCTTTGCTGAAAGCGTTAGAGCAAGAACCGGATAAGCAAGTGAGTTATTTACTGCCACACCAGCGTACAGCGGCATGAGACCACTCACCCGGACGTTTTACCTCACGCCTTGTCTTACACTGTGTCTCGTTCTATTTTTAGCACTGCCTGTTAGCAGCTTTGCGAAAGTCGAACTACTCACCTTCGACTCGCCACAACACGAACAACGTTATAAAAAATTGATTGCCGAATTACGCTGTCTGGTGTGTCAGAACCAGAACCTGGCGGACTCCGATGCCGAACTCGCGCAAGACTTGCGCAATATTACATACAATATGATCAGTGAGGGTTCTGATGACGACGAGATCATTGATTTCATGGTCGCCCGTTACGGTGATTTTGTGTTGTACCGACCGCCATTCAAAACATCGACCTTATTACTGTGGATTGGGCCGTTTATTATTTTGCTAATTGGTGTGCTATCCGCAGCTCTTGTGATCCGTCGACGCAAGCGACAAGGCGCTGACACGGTCGACGATGCGCAGTTGAAACAAGCGCAAACATTGTTACGCGATTAGCTGACTCCGTCGTCTATTTGATAATCATTTGATGTTTATTTTCTTTCTGTCTGCTGTGGTGCTTGTGGTACTCGCATTGATTTTTGTATTACCCGCCATGCTGGGTACGCGCTCAAAATCAACCACCGATCAAAACGATCAAAACGTCACTATCTCTCGTGAACGCCTCGCTGTACTCAAAACGGATTTAGAGAACAACGTTATCAGCGTTGATGAGTTCGATAAACTAAAACTGGAACTCGAACAAACCCTGGCCTCCGATTTAAACAGCGATGCTGAATCACCAGTCTCACAACAAAACCCTCTCTGGGCTATTGTTACCGCGCTTTCGGTTCCAATTGTCACGACAGGTTTTTACCTTGCAGTAGGTACTCCTGCGACAATAACCGGTCAACTGCCGGCACAAGTGGCACAAACCCCACATGCTACGCAAGACACACCAAGTGCTCAAGCGCCCCAAAGCGCCACACCCGAACAACAAGTCGCCTCGGTGGAGGCCATGGTGACGAATCTGGCGCAACGTCTGGAACAAAACCCCAACGATGCCGAAGGCTGGATGATGCTGGCCCGTTCCTACACCGTAATAGGACGCCACGATGATGCGATCGCCGCTTATGAGATACTACACACGCTGGTGGGCGATCAACCGGAAGTGCTGGCGCAGTATGCCGGTGCTTTAATTGTTGCCAACAGGGGCGAGGCGAATCCCCAGGCGCAGGACTTTTTAACCCGTGCACTCGCTGCCAACCCCAACGAAGCTCGCGCGTTGTGGTTATCCGGAATCCTGGCACAACAACAAGGCGACCCTATCGAAGCATTGCGATTATGGCGACACCTGGAAGGTATTCTGGAACCTGGAAGTGAACCACTCAATAACTTACGCCAAATGATTGCCCAGGTGGAGCAGGAAACCGGAATCACGAGCGAAACGCCGCAAGCAGATCAGGCAAATTTAAAAACAGTAGATGCGTCAATGTCAGTTAGCGTGACTCTTGATGACTCGTTGATTGAAAATGCATCGCCTGACGACATCGTTTTTATCTTTGCTCGTGCCACACAAGGCCCACCCATGCCGCTGGCCGTTGTGCGCAAACAAGTAAAAGATTTACCCGTCCAAGTCACCCTGGATGACAGCATGGCTATGATGCCTGAGATGCGTTTGTCCCAGTTTGAACAAGTCAACGTCGGCGCACGCGTTTCTATGACCGGCAATGCCTTACCCCAACCCGGCGATTTACAAGGACTGACTGGCCCTGTATCTGTGACTAACAAAGAAACGACCGATGTCACTATTGACGAAATCGTTCAGTGATTTCACTTCGCACTGACTAAAATTATTTGCAATTCACGGAAGTCTATTAACAAAACAATTTGTTTTTCAACCACAAAAGTAGGAGAGAAAGATGAAACATAAAAAAACTGTAGCGATATTGAGCATGGTTATGACATTAGGTTGTGTATCCGCCCAGGCTCAAGACAATCCCATGGGATTTTTCATTACCAGCGTTGGCCCCGGCAATGGCGGCGATCTCGGTGGGTTAGAAGGCGCAGATGCATACTGCAAAAAATTAGCATCAAGCGTAGGGGCAGGCGATCGTGACTGGCGTGCCTATTTGAGCACCGAGGAAGCAGACAAACGTGGCGTTCATGCCCGTTCCCGTATTGGTCAAGGCCCATGGCACAACGCTAAAGGTGTGCTCATTGCCGAGAATCTGACGGAACTGCATTTGTATAATAAGACCATCCTGCTGGAAACCGCGCTTAATGAAAAAAGCGAACAAGTGAATGGTCGTTATGACAAACCCAATGAGCACGACATCTTGACCGGCACCCAGGACGACGGCACGGCGTACTTCCCGGATGATCAAGACCATACCTGTAACAACTGGACCAGTAGTGATGCAGGCAGTGCACAGGTTGGACATCATGATCGTCATGGTGGTGGTAACACCTCCTGGACTTCAGCCCACGCTTCTCGTGGATGTAGTCAGGAAGCGTTAACAAAAACCGGCGGTGCCGGACTGTTCTATTGTTTCGCGGCAGACTGATCGGTGACTAAGGAGGAAGCCCCAACTTAGGTGTGGGCCTTTGCGTGAGTCTGGATGAATTACTCTTTCTACAGTCAATTAGATAAACACGGAATTACTAAAACACGAAACGAGTCGTAACGAAGTTTTACATCATGATGCCACAACTACAGGGCTGTATCGGTGAAGAGCTCTTGGGCCGCTACGGCCAAAAAACATTAGGCGACTTTCACCCGTCGTTAGTTATACTTATATATAGGGTATCCACGATGTTCTAGTTCTGTCGCTTACCGTATCGATCATATTACGTTTAGGGCTGAATTTTCGTGCGGGAGTTTTGCGGGGGTCAGTCCTGCATTGTTATGAAAAGTCCTGCAAAATGGGCAACGAGCGTTCCGGTAAGTTGTTGAAAATACAATAAGTTACGCTTTAAGTAATCGCCTCTTAATCAGCGGGTCGTAGGTTCGATCCCTACACGGCCCACCAAATGCATTATCCGTAAATAAATCAATAGATTATCGTTCTTTATTTCTGCTTGGTTGTTGTTCCCCCGCCTTATGAAAAGTCGTCGTTCGTATTTCGACTTTCTTAGAAATCAATCATTTAACAGGGTGCTCGAGCGGCTGTCTATTATTCAGCGGATCGTAGGCTCGCGTCCTGCACGGCCCATCAAATTCATTGGGGTCTATTTCGAAGACATGGTTTACAGGTATTGCATATGGACAAAACCATTCAATTATCGGTTTTCACTCAGATTAGACCCTGGCGTCGGGCAAAATTTTGAAACCATAAATTGTGACCTCGAAATTGAAGTGTCTTCTGACTTTCAACTCAATCACACAAAATTCGAAAGATGTAACGATTAAGGATGACGCAATAAGTTAACAAAACCCTCAATTCCTTTGGCGGAACACAGATACGGTTATGAATTTTTCACATCCTCAGCAGTATTGATCCCACCAAAACCTGCCGCTTGGTTGGTATAAGTCATCTATGTCGTTATCGTACTGTTTATTCCACATTTCGCACTGGGCAAAATCGTACCCGGCTATTCTCCAATTACGGTAATTGTCATCCCACTGTTTGCAACAACCGTTTTGCACTACTACGGACGAAATCTGTTCTGACGCATCAGTAGATAATAGCGCCTCATTCGTGGTCTCGCTACGAGCCATAAATGTCAGCGTCATAATGATCAAGCCCATAGCAAGTATGCTTAGTACGATCCGCAGTAAATTTTTCATGTCAACCTCACAACAGTTTATCTAGAAGCAACGCGCTGAGCGTTTCTGAAAAAGGGAAATTCTGAATGAGTAGCTGCAATTTATGTAACGAGAAACCTGCACGATTGGTATAGTGCAAAGTAGGACGTCACGGCAATTCCCACCGCTACCTTGTATTATTTCGTAACGCCACACATTTCCAGTTATCGGCTCACTCACCCAGGTCAATGCTTGGTTACCACCTCGGATAGTCTTTTGCTTATCTCTACAAACGCCTCTTCTTGTTCCACTTCCGGAAGTTTATTAAGTGGAGCGTGTGGATTTTTCATGAGTGACTGGAATTTAGCAATATCCTTATGAGTGTCGAAGACCGTGCTTGGACTTAAGTGAATCCAGAAAATTTTATGCCCTTTTTTTTCCGCCGCGTTCAGCAGTTTGGGTAGTTCTTTTTCCTGAATGAACTTCGAGCTGAGAAACTCCTGGCTCACGAGTAGTACACCAGCGATTGAAGAATCAAGGGCTTGCTCTATTTCTTGTTCCCATTTCATGCCAGCCTCCAACTGTTCGTCGTCCCAAAACTTTATTAACTCTTGCTGTTCCAATACTGTGAGAAACTTTCTAATTCTTTCAAACCATTTCTTGTCTTTGTGACTGTAGCTAATGAAGATCGTCTTTTTAACTGGAAGTGAAGGTGCTGAAAAGTGAAAAAAGTATATGATTTTCTTTTCTCGATCTATTTCATACGTAATCTGAATAGCAGGATCCGGGTGCATGTATACGAAGCTCATTCCTTCCAGTGAAGCTGGGATAACGCGGTCAGGATATTTATCGGGATCCTCGGTAAGTTCATCTAATATTTTGCTTATGTGTGCTCGTGCATCTGCAGGTAAATCATCACGCGATTTTTTGGCATCTTTCGAAAACATAACAGCGTACTCTGGGAATTCCGATTCCATAATGTCAATTCACTGGTTGCGGTCGAGATAGATCTGAAGTTGTGCTTTCCAGCGTGTATATTTTGATCCGACGATCATCAAACTCGATTTGATACGTAATATCTAGCGTGGTATCGGGTACTCTGATCCGCAAGGTACCAGATTGTGGTTCTCTTATGGCGCCCTGATGCATAGGGTCCGACGCTAGGCGAAGAATTTCGTCCTCCACCTTAACCCTGGTATCCGAATCGAGCGTATATAGAGCATCGAGCATTTTATGACTTTTCTGGATAACATAACTACTTTCGCGTGATTCTTTGCGCGCTCGCTGGATACTCAACTGGCGGTCATCCAGTATTTGCATTCTCTCAAGGCTGGCAAGCAGGTCGTAGTCGGTAGACGCTATGTTGATGGATTTATCGGCGGTGGAGTTTTCAAATGCCGTCTTGTGTTTCGAAAGAGATTGCTGTAGTTGATCGACGATCTCAAGCCGTTCTTTCCCACGGCGCATGAAATAGCGGGATGTCATACAAATACCCAGCGCAATTGGGCCACATAATCGACCAAAAATTACAATCAGAGCAAAAATCGCTTTGAGATCAATTGAAGTTATATTTGTTTTTATTGATTCAGAAAGGAATGACCAATTTTTGACAAATCCGAAAAAAAGTTGGAAAAGAATAATGATAATTCCAAAAGCAGCGAAATAGCGTTCGATCATTAAAACCTTCGAAGACTCTCCTCGAGGAAGCTGATACTTGAAGATTTCTTTTAACTTTGTATCAACATTTAGTTTTCGGCGCAGTCTCGCTTGATTCCAGAGTTTAAGTACTAATTTAAGGTTTAGAAAAAACAGAATAACAATAGCAATTGTGAGAAGCGCGATGGACCAAAATAAATAGTCGCTAATCAAATAAACGAGATCTATGTTTCCAATCCACGCTGTGAATTCTGGGTAGAAATATAAAATAAGAACGTAGGGGATGTAGATACAGGTAAATACCCACACACTGTAGTTATAGATCCGAAAATAGAAATCCTCTCGAGGCGTAGACATCTTCGTTCGTCGTTCCCTTTCGAGAATCGCAAGTGCGCTCCCAAACTGCTGTATATTTAAAGTTGTCTTTTCCATGCCTTCACAATAATCTAGCTGTATGTGGATCGCCTAGTATGGAAATACAAGCGGTTCTGTAAGACTTAATGCCCACTCAAAGTCACTGGATAGACGCACACAAGGCGATCAATTCACATTGATCTAAAATACAATATTCGAAAAACTAGAATCTAAATCCTCTAGATTTACGCTCTACACAGTAATGTGTTTCAATCGATGAATATATTAGACTCAAATTCTCCGGCTAATATTGATATAGATCACATATAGCGGTTTCCATAAACCTATGGTGTCGCCTCGCAAGTTTTTTCATAAGAGATTCTCAATGCGACCACATCCCTGATGTAGTCCGTCAACCGATTACTTACTTGTCTAAGCTGAGAAAGAAGAGCGGTCACTAGACTGTATAGATGGATTCATCACAAAGAAACTATGTTTTTTCAATAACAAAAGGGTTTACGGTGCGGGCGGCTACGGTATTGTGACCATCCACAATTACAGACAGATCACTCCTGACGGGAAACTTACCGCGCGAGGCATCTTACCAATCGAACATTAAGTGAAGATCGTTAAGCAGACTTCTCATGCAAATTGGGATTAGTTTCCGTATCACCGGCTTCATATGACGTCTCCACTCACCTGACTTTACTACAAAGTTTCGGACATTTCTGAATTCAGACCGCTACGTTCTATGTATGCGGACGGCAGGGATTTAAATCGGTGAATGCACTCCCCGCATAGTCTATTTAGAGACGGGGCGACAATGGAAATGAATTTTCGTGTCGTCAGGGAACACTGAAACGGGGGTCAGCAGAATCGTCAACGACGTCACATCGAAAGGTCATAAACAAACTCATTGGGCAAACGAAAACGCCTGAGATTCGGAATGTAGTAATGTGCATGTATAGTTTAGATTTGTCGATATTTTCAAAATTTATCTGAACATAATTGAATTCAAAACTAAAACAGGTGGGCCTTGTTAACGCTCGGTTTGTTCCAAATCACGGTGATGTGAAGCCCGCTCGTTTTTGTATTGGCGGTAATGTTGACAATTTACGATCACGGACCTGTAATTGCGGTCCAAGCGCCACGTCCTTGGGTTGCTGCACGTAGTTCCTTTGATTCGGGCACAACCAAAAGATCACTAACAATAGCCATAGGCAAGCCGGTGTTGTAAGGCTGCCAGTTCCACATGCATCCGTCGCATGTGGTCTTACCGCGGTAAACTCCTTTGTTTGTACCAACATATGCAGTGAGATCGCTGTGGGCATCTCCTGCTATGACATTTAGCATGACATTTTTGTCGTCCGGATGTTTATGTTTGACCGGAAAATTATCTGTGATGTAGGAGATTGAATTTGCCTTGGGAGGCGGATGGAACTCAAATCGCATGATACGAAAATAAGCCTGTTTTTCACTTGTCTTAAACGTAGCATACAAGACTTTGTGATTGCCGGGCGCAAACGCCAGACTGGTTACTTCTGCATCATAAGGATGTTCAAACAATACGTCCCAACCCATTGTCGGATTGCTTGTATAAAAAATCTGACCATTACTGTTTCCAGCAAACCAATCGTAGGTCTTGGGTTGGACAACCACACGCCGGATATGGCTGTTTTTCCTGACGTTTTTGGCAGTTGGATTTGGCCCCTTTGGATCCCAATTCATTCCGCCGTCGGTGGACGCGTAGACCTGATCGCCCGCGCTCAGTACATATTTATCCAATTTCGGATTAGAGTGCAGCGTGATCCATCCGCTACTCATGGTGTACCCGCTGGGCAATCCCTTCGGGTACCCATTTTGTATTTCCTTAGGCCCAGGACGCCAATGGCTTGTATTCGTTGCAATACCGTCATCCGTCCGTCGGGTGGACCCCAGGTCCTGATCCTGAGAATAAAACACGAGCTTGT
>Ga0224508_10002774_pt1 | contig 14754 bp, 8 predicted proteins | sample SF_Jan12_sed_USG_4_FD_170157 | JGI IMG/M metagenome (GOLD analysis project Ga0224508, IMG submission 170157) | Sediment microbial communities from San Francisco Bay, California, United States - SF_Jan12_sed_USGS_21 | ecosystem: Environmental > Aquatic > Marine > Sediment | place: USA: California... | reverse complement strand
GTCTTCAGGCTGAACTCGACCGGGGTATCGACCCCATCGCCGACACCGTCACGGTTGGGACCGCGAAACCCGGGCCAGTGAACCACCGGCTGTGCGTCGGGGTTTTCGATGAATTCGGGAAGCTGAGCGGTCCCGACGATCGGGCTCTCGCCAACGCGCATCCGCGCCGTCGGTTTCCCTTTGCGATCGATCGCGAGACCCTCGATCGTTCCGGCCCGTCCGAAGTAGGACACGGTGACCCCGTGGTCCTTGTTACCGAACACTCGTTCGGCGACCGCCGTCACCGGGATTGTGGCTCCATCCAGCGTCAGGATCAGCCCGTCGTCGCCGAGGTCTACGCTGGCGCTCGCCTCCCCACCTTCAAACTCTCCGGCGAAGCCGCGGAGTTGTTCCACGGAATACGTCGGCGGCGGGGGATCGGGATCGGTCTTGACCTCCGCGAGGATGGCCTGCAACTCGTCGCTCAGCCCATTGAAACGGTCGCGAAGTTCGGCGGCCTTCGATTCGGGCAGCGGCCCGCTCTGCGCGGCCGTTCGGGCAAGTTCGACGTGTCCCGACCGGAACGCCTTTTCCAACGCACTCGCGCGATCGCTCGCGCCGGCCCCCAGAAGGATGCGCGCCACCTCGAAGTCCGGCGCCCCTTTCCAAAGTGCGACATCGAGCACGCTCATCCCGAAGAAACTCTCTCTCGCGTCGGGATCCGCGCCTTTCTCCAGTAGATATCGGGCGACTTCGATCCGACCGTTCTGTGCCGCAAGCGAAAGCGCGGTGATCCCGAAGCGACCGGCGGAATCAACCTGCTGGCCGCCCTCGATCAGGCGCTTCACACCTTCGAGATCCCCGGATCTCGCCGCAAGGTGAAGATCCCGGGTGGCGTCCGCAAAGCAGGCGGTTGCGACGAACCACAGAACGAGCCCGACTCTCCATCTCGACATCCCGCAGCCCTCCGCCCAGGTGCGTTTGTCGAGAATAGCACCTAGGTCGGGGAGGCCGAGTCCCGCGCGCTTTTACGGTGTCCACGAGGCGGCTCGCAGACTGCCTTTTCTATCTCCGCCTCCTCGAGTGCCCGCTCGACCCCGGGGAGCGTTCGCAGCAGATCGGTGGCCGTTACGATCCCATCCACGCGGCCGGTTTCGTCGACGACGATGAGGCGATGGATTCGGCGCGTGATCATGCGGGCCGCGGCCAGGGCGATCGACTGATCGGGGCAAATGCAGTACACGATCGGCGACATGACCTCGGAAACCGCGGCGGTACGGATGTCGGTCAACGGCAGGCTCGAGTCTTCCCCACGGGGGAGGAAATCGACGGACCCGTAGAATCCCGTTCCATCGACCCCGGCAAAGTAGTGCCAGGCGATCAGATCGCTCTGGCTCACGACACCGACGAGCATCCCCTCGGCATCGACCACCGGCATCCCGTGGATGCGAGCCTCGATCAGCATCTTTTCCAGCTCGTGTACATCGGCGTCGGCCCGAATCACCGCAACTTCCCGGATCATCAGTTCCTCGACTCTCTTGGCGCTGCCCATTGAAATCTCCTTCCTACGAACGATCAGTCGTCCACCGTGTGCAGAGTATCGTCACGGATCGTCAGCACCGGACAGGGGGCATGGCGTACGACACGCTCGGTCGTCGAACCGAGGATCGCGTGAGAGAAGAACCCGCGCCCGTGTGTGGCCATCACGATCAAATCGAAATCGTGCTGTTTGGCAAACAGGTCGATTTCGAGATGCGGTGTCCCGACGACCACGGCGCTTTTGGCGGTTTCACTCATGCGTTGCGCCAGTTCCCTGACGCGGGCCTCGGCCAGCAGCTTGTGCTCCTGCTCGATCTGTTCGGTCGCCGTGCTGGAGCCTTCCAACACCAGCGGGGGGAGATGCAGTTCCTGAACGTGCAGCAAGGTGATCGAACCCCCGAATTTTTCCGCCATCTGTTGGGCCAGGTCGAACGCCGTTTGAGACGTTTCCGAGAAATCGGTGGTGACGAGGATCTTTTTGATCATGACCGCCTCCTCTCCGGTAAGATCGCTCGCGCGACCCTTATAAAGAAGCATACGGGCGGGGAAGGTCGGCGGGCAGTCGGGGAATCCGAACCCGATCGTTCGGACAGTACGTACGCCGGGGCCCCGATCCGAATCGACGTATATTTCCGTCTCGCACCGTTGGGGGGATTCGATGGCCAAGACCGGTTCGACCGCACGGACGATTGTGCTCGTCGCGTCCGTTCTTCTCACAATGACGGCCGCCGCCGCGACCGAGTCGTCGCGACCGTTCTCGTTCGCTTCCGGTGCTCGCGAATTCATCGTCGTCGATTGGGACCGCGAGGCCATCCGCGAGATGGCGGGGCGCGAGGGACCCCAGTTGGTTCGCGACTTCCCGCTTCGAGCCGGTCTGAGTCTCGATCTCGAGATCGAGCGCTTTTCGGTCACGAGTCCGTCGACGCAGTTCGTACTGGGCCGTAAGGGCGGCGAGGATCAGCCGATCGATTTCGATCCTTCCTCGATTTCGATGTTCCGCGGTCGGATCGTGGACGCCCCCGGCTCACACGTGTTCCTGGCCTTTTCCGACACGTTGTCGACGGGTCACATCGACCTTGGCCCCGGGCACCCGAGCTATCGCATTCATTCTCGTGGGAACCGCAGTGCGGGTGTCGACACCGGCGCGGGCGAAATCGAGGTATTCGAGACCGTTCCGGCTCCGGCCCGGCCGCCGGGGGTTCCGTTTTGTGGGTCGGAAAAGAACCAGATGGCGGTGTTGGGGTCGCCGGTGCCGGAATCCAATCATCCCGTCAAAGGTCTGAAACACCTCGAACTGGCGATCGAAACCGACCACGAACTGTTCCAGTTGTTCGGCAACACGACCGACACGTTGAATTATGTGACCCTGATGTACGCGCAGGTTTCCGATGTTTATGTACGCGATGTGGACACCCGGGTCGAACTCTCGTTCGTGAGAATCTGGGATGACCCCAACGACCTCTTCAACGTGGTCGATCCGTCTCCACTGTCCGGTTTCCGGGACTACTGGAATGCCAACATGGGGGCCGTCCAACGCGATGTCGCGCAATTGTTCTCAGGCCGCCGCGACTATCCCTTCGGCGGCCAGGCGTACCTGTCGGCCTTCTGCGGGTCGAACGCCTATTCGGTCGTGGGTTATGCGATGGGCTTCTTCCCCGATCCTTCCCGGCCCAGCCCCTACCACTACGACATCTCCGTGACCGCACACGAGATCGGACACAACGCGGGGACCGGTCACACTCACGACTCTCCAAACTTTATCGATACCTGCAACGATCCTCAAACGACGGCCCAGCGTGGCACGATCATGAGCTATTGCAGCCAGACCTGGAGCGGCGGTAACGCCAATCGAGATCTCTATTTCCATTCGAGCATCCAGCAAAACATGGACGCGTTCATCGCCACGGCGAGTTGCGTCGTTGCCGATTGCAACCGCAACAGTGTGGTCGATAGTCTCGACATCTCGAACGCCACCAGCACCGACGCCGACCTGAACGGCGTTCCCGACGAGTGCGAGGATTGCAACGACAATTCCGTGCTGGACGACGCCGATATCGCCTCGATGACCAGTCAGGATCTCGATCTGAACGGCATCCCCGACGAGTGTGAACCCGATTGCAACGCCAATAACGTGCCCGATGCCAAGGACATCGACGACGGCACGAGTTTCGATCTGCACGGTAACGACATCCCCGACGAGTGCGAGGCCGATTGCGACGCCGACTCCCTGCCCGACTACGACGAGATCCAGAACGACATGACGCTCGACGTCAACCGCGATGCGCAGCTCGACGTCTGCGAGGATTGCGACACGGATGGGACGATCGATCTCGTCGAACTGGACAACGCACACTTCGCCTGGGTCGCCAGCGGGCTGACGGGCTCGGATCTGCGCCAATTCCATCCCGATACCGGCGTGCTGACGGCGGTTTCGTCCGGAGGCATGAGCGCCCTTGTGGACGAGGGGTTCGATCTGATTGTTGCTCCCAACGGCAGCGTCCTCGTGACCAGCCATGCGGACAGCCGGGTGCTGGAGTTCGATCTCGACGGCAACTCTTTCGGCGATCTGATCGCCGCGGGTGGTGGTGGATTGTCCGGCCCGACCGGTCTGATCGTCGCACCGGATGACACCACGCTGCTGGTGGCCAGTTCGCTGACGAACAGCGTGCTCTCCTATGACCTGGCGACCGGTAACTCCCTGGGCGCATTCGTCGCTGCGGGGTCGGGCGGGCTGTCCGTTCCGTTCGGCCTGACCTTCGGCCCCAACGGTAACCTGTTCGTGACCGGCGACAACGGATCGGTGCTGGAATACGACGGTTTAACCGGTGCCTCGCTCGGCGACTTCGTTCCCGCGGCCTTCAACGGCGGTCTGGATCAACCTCGGGGTCTCGTCTTCAAGCCCGACGGCAACCTGCTGGTCGCGAGTTTCGGCACCGATGAGGTGCTCGAATACGACGGCCAGACGGGGGAGTCGCTGGGCAAGTGGGCGCAGGTCGGGACAGCGTCGGTGTTGACGCAGACCAGCCCGTGGGGTGTGCGGGTCGCACCCAACGGAAATGTTTTCGTCTCCCGGACAGGTGCCGATCACGGCTCCGGGTCCGCCGAACATGGCGACCACCATCACGATGACGACACGTCGATCGGGAACCTGCACCTGAGCAACGCACAGATCTACGAATACGATAGCCGCAACGGCAACTTCCTCCGCACTTACGTCGGTGGCAACGATCATGGGCTGATCTTCCCGACCGGTTTCGACTTCGTCCCCGGATTCCTTCTCGATTGCAACGTCACATTCCTCCCGGACGAGTGCGATCTGCTGTCCGGTGCGAGCCTCGACGCGGATTTTTCGGGTGTTCCCGACGAATGCGAGATCGACTGCAACGGTAACTTCGTCTTTGACCGGCTGGATTTGATCCCCTACGGGACCAGCCCCGATTGCAACTCCAACGGTTCACCGGATGAGTGCGATCTTGCTGATGCGATCAGTCTCGACTGCACGTCGAACGGGATCCCCGACGAGTGCGAACGTGATTGCAACGCCACCGGGACCGCGGATACGTGCGATCTGTTGCTGGGCAGCAGTGTCGATTGCGACGCGAACGGAATTCCCGACGAGTGCGATACGTTCGATGACTTGGAAGCCGTTACCGGTTGGACCGCAGGCGCGGTAGGCGATACCGCAACGACGGGTATCTGGACGCTCGTCGATCCGGTCGGCACGGGGGCTCAGCCCGAACTCGACCACACCCCGAGCGGGACGCAGTGTTTCGTCACCGGACAGGGTCTCCCCGGAGGGACTCTGGGGGCTGCGGATATCGACGGTGGGAACACCACGCTGACGACGCCCCCGATCGATGTCGCTGGATCGCCCGATGCCGAGATCGGATACTGGCGCTGGTTCTCGAACGATGCGGGAAGTAATCCGGGCCAGGACATCATGACGATCGACGTGACGAGCAACGGCGGGATGAACTGGATCAACGTGGAAGTCGTGGGTCCGACCACCGAGTCTTCGGGTGGCTGGCTGTTCCACAGCTTCCGAGTGGCCGATTTCGTGCCCCCGACGTCGGGTGTGAAGCTTCGATTCGTGGCCGGCGACACCGGCGGCGGCTCGATCGTCGAGGCTGCGATCGACGATCTCGTCGTCGTCGTCGAGTGTTGCCCGGCATCCGTGCCCGTGGACGTGACCGGCCTTCTTCTCGATAAGGTGAGCGACACCCGGCTACTGTGGGACGCGCAAGGGGGCGGGATGATCTACGACGTGATCCGTGGCGATCTGTCGTCGCTGCGAAGCAACGGCGCCATCGACGATGGCCTATGCGCGATCGACGACTGGCCCGGTAGCGGCTGGGACGACCTGCAGGCCGATCCTCTATCGGGGCAGGCTTACTACTACCTGGTTCGCGCGGAGGATTCGTGTCAACCCGGGACGACGAGCAGCTATGGAACGGCGAGTTCCGGATCGCCGCGGGTGCCGTTGATCGATTGCCCGTAGACCGGGACTACCTGGAAAACGTATCGCAGTCCTGCGGGTTGCCCTGGCTCAAACCTCGCCGGAACCACTCGACTCTTTGTTCCGAACTGCCGTGGGTGAACGCATCCGGGTTGACGCGACCCTGGGTTTTGCGTTGGATCCGATCGTCGCCCACCGCGGCTGCGGCTCCCATGCCCTCTTCGATGTCACCGGGATCGAGGAGATCGCGCTGCCGCGTCGAGTAGGCCCAGACCCCGGCATAGCAATCGGCCTGCAGTTCCATGCGCACCGATAGTTCGTTGGCTTGGCTGGTCGCCGTTCGCTGGAGCCGCCGGACTTCGCGTTCCGTGCCGAGGACCGTCTGGACGTGATGCCCGATCTCGTGGGCCAGCACGTAAGCCTGAGCGAAATCCCCCGGGGCTCCAAAGCGGCGGCGAAGATCTTCGTAGAACGCCAGATCGATGTAGACCTTCTCGTCACCCGGACAGTAGAACGGACCCGATTGGGCGCTGGCAAAGCCGCAACGGCTTTCAACCGCATCGCGGAACAGAACCAATCGAGCATCTCGATAGGTTTGGCCGAACCGGGGTAGCAGGCCGCTCCACACTTGCTGCGAATCGTCGAGTACGAAGGAGATGAAGTCGACCAGTTCCTCTTCCTGGGCCGAGGTCTTGGCCGGTCCGCCGGTCGGCGCGGTGTCGAAACTCGGTTGAACGGAATTGGCCCCCTGTCCGAGCAGTCCGAGGACGGCCTCGGGGCCGAAAATCACTCCGATCGCGATCAGCACGACGATGCCGCCGAGTCCGATACCCGCGCCGGGTCGGCCCCCAGGTATCCGTATGCGTCGACGCCCCGCCGGTTGCGAACGTCTGTCTTCCAGATTCCGACTTCGCCGCCCGCGGGTCCAGCGCATGCTTCACCTCGCCGGAAATTATACGAGGCGCAGGCGCCGGATCACCAATCGGGCTCTAAACCCGTGGTTTACGAGGGGTCCGATCCGTCCGTCTGGGCGCGAGAGCGATGACTGACCATCCTTCCCATGCTGTCGCCGAGCAGTGCACCGGTCAGGATGTCTGTCGGGAAGTGCCGGCCCAGCCCGACCCGCGACAACGCTATCAAACCGGCGGTTCCATAGACGGCCCAGGGAACCCAGCCGATGTCACCAAATTCCTGCGCGAACACGGACGCAACGGCGAACGCTCCGGCGGCGTGGCCGGAAGGACAGGACCTGTTGGACTGGCCAGCGGGCGGATTGGAGACGAAGAACTCGCCGGTCCCGCCGCCACTCGGTCGTGTACGCCGCATGACTCGCTTGGCGATACCGACGTAGATCGCGGTGTTGAGCATCGCTTCGGCGGAAAGGCTTGTCGCACGCTCGAACCGCTCGTTGTCGGCCCAGCGCGAAATCGCGTGCGTTCCACCCACCAACAGGAGCGCCGAGCCCGGTTGGCCGAGATCGGTAAAAAACTGGGCTCCATCCCGGAGGTACCCGGTGGTCCGCCTTTCGATGCTCCGAGCCATTTTCCGATCCCAGGCATCCGGATTCTTCCCGGTCTGCACGGCGGAAACCGCGCTCAGCGCGAGTGGGAGCGCGAAGCGGATCTCCCGCAATTCGGTCGGCCACCACGATGTCATCAGGAAAGCCTGGTCGGCCCCGACACGCTTGACCAGATTCCGTCGCCAGTAGGAACGCGTCTTCGAGGCGTCGTCCGGGAGCGACAGCCGGTAAGCGAGATGATACGGGGCGCATTCGGGATCCCAGGCATCGCACCCGTCATTCCCCGCCAAGCCGGGTGGAACGATCAGGGAAAAAACGAGACCGACTAGAAAGCAACGTCGTGCGGCGTTCTTCACCAAGCGATCCTAACACCCCCCCCGCTAGCCGAGCGGGATCGAGATCGGGTCGGCGTCGAAGCGTGGATCGAGTTTGCGTAACCGTTGTTCGAGGCGTTCGGCGGCCTGCGTTCGACCCAACCGACGCAATCCCCGCAGGCGCAGCGCCAGCAGTTCGAAATCGAGGACGCCGTAGCGTTCGACCCGAAGGCTCGTTTCAATCGCCTCCTCGAAACGGCCGAGCCGTTCGTAAAGCAACGCGAGAACTTTCAGTCGGGCGAGAGGCGAGAGGTTCTCGTCGGACGGCAAACGCTGGGCCAGGGCCAGGACGAGGCCGGCCGACTCGTCGTCGTCGGTGAGTTCGTAGAGCAGCGCGAAGATGCGCTCGACCTCGGGATTGCCGACCGCACCACCGAGCCTGGCCTGCCCGAGCAACCGCTCCGCGGCATCCAAAGCCACATCGAGTTGCCCACCGGCGACGGCGAACGCGAGCCACTCGAGTCCCGCTCTGCCGTCCCAGTCGCCGGTCAATTCGAGCGCCGCGCGTACGGCCTGGACATCACCGATCGCCATCGCGAGATGCGCGTGCGCATAGGCCAGGTCGCGGACGATGTGCTCGGGCCGTTCGCCGGAGGCGATCAGAGCTTGCAGAAAACCCTGTGCACTCGGGATATCGCCCGTCAACAACGCGAGTTCGGTGCCGCGAATTTTGGCCAAGGGATCCCCGGTCGCCAGGGCGCGACGAACCGCTTCGACCTGCTCCTCGTGCATCTGCAACGAGTCGAACATCGCGGCGACCGCGAGCCATCCGTGCGCCTCCAGCCCCGGCGTCTCCGCGCCCGGCGCGGTCAACGTGCCGTTGCGCAGCTTGGCGGCCACGAGTCGTAGTGTGTTCCGGCCGTCGGCCTCGAGCAGTCCTCTCGGCGCGCGGTATTCGAGGAACGGCCGGTCGTCGCTATGCGTGTCGCCGCCGGTCCCGACGAAATCGCGCACGCCTTGTGTGTCGAGCAGGATGCGACCGTAGAACTCCTCGACGGTCGAGGTCTTCGCAAAGCGGATGCGGTCCTCGCGAAACTCGCCGTCGAGAAGATCGCGAACGCGTTGCGGTTGAAGCGTCAGGGGCTTTTCCGAGGTCAGGATCACGATGTTCCCCGCGTCCAACCACCAGACCTGGATTTCCGGGAACACGTCGAGCATCGTCCGCAACACCAAACGCAGCTCGGCGTCCCGCACAAAATAGAGGTGCATCCACTGGGCGAAGATGCCGTCGTCCCGAAGCAGACCGCGTGCCGATCTGAAGAAGTTCGTCGAATACAGGTTGGCGACCCCTGCGCGCCAGGGGTTGGACGGTTCGGAAACGATCACGTCGTAACGTTGCCGTGTGGTCGCCGCAAACGTTCGAGCATCGGTCAGATGAATCCGGACCCGCGGATCTTGTTCGACCGCGCCATTGATGTGATGGAAGAACGGCGACGCGGCCATGACCGCGGGTTCGATCTCGATGGCATCGACACGTTCGACTTCGGCCAGGCGGGTCGCACTCCGCGTCGAAACACCGGTCCCGAAACCAATCACGAGAACATCCCTTGGCGCCGGGTGCATCGTCAGAGGGATCGCCCCGAGCATCACCTGCGTGGCCATGTCCGCCGCGGAGTCCGATCCATCGGGGTGTGCGTTGACGAGCAGCGAGCGCACCGTGGGCGTTTCCGTCACGGCGACGGTAGCGTTCCGCCCTTCTTCGAAGAACAGCACGCGATTCGGCGTCGAGCGCAACTGGTCTTCGACCTCCAGCGGTGTCGTGGCGACGGTATGGCTGCCATCGGTATCCGAATTGATGAACAGACGCACGGGCCAGGGATCCGGCAACAGGAGCGCGAGAACGATGAGCCCCGACGCGGCGACCGCGAGCAGGCGCGATCCGCGTGAACGACCGAGCAGGACGATCCCCGCGAGACCGACCAGCAGACTCACGAACAACGTGGCGCGAAGCGTTCCCTCGGTGCCGAGCCAAGCGATGAGCACGAAACCCGTGACGAGGCTACCGGCGATCGTGCCCGCGGTATTGACCAGGTAGGCCCGGCCGACGGTCCGGCCGATCTTCCCGACGTCCGAAACGAGGGCGCCGATGAGGATCGGCAGCCCGAGTCCCGCGACCGTGGCGAGGGGCAGGATCAGGATCGTGGCCAGCAGCGCCTTGCCCGCGAGGAGTTCCCAGAACCCCAGACCGGGGATCTGGCGCAGGTAGAGTACCCATCGAGGGACGCCTGGGAGCACGACGATGAACCACGCTCCGATCGCGGCCAGGACCAGTTGCACCGTTGCGAACTGCAACGTGCCGACCTTGGTTCGGGTGGTCCAGCGTTCGTAGATCCACGCGCCGAGTCCCAGCCCGAGCAGGAACACGGCGAGGACCACGGTGAACGCGTAAGCCGAAACACCGAAGATCAGGGCAAGGACACGGGTCACGACGATCTCGAACGTCATGATCGATGCGCCCGACACGAACAGCCCGAGTTGCAGGTAGCGCAATTCAAACCCGCGGTCACTCGCCGTTGCGCCCTCTTCGCCGGGCTGTTGGGTCGCGGGGCTCGTCTCGACGCGCCCGGCCGCAAACCAGACGGTTGCGCCGATGGCGAAATTGACCGCGGCGGCCACGAACGAACTGCGGGTCAAGCCGTAGGCCGGGATCAAAGCGATCCCCGCGGCGAGCGCGCCGACGAGCGCGCCGATCAGGTTGACCGCATAGAACAGCCCGACGTTGCGCCGCGCGCCGTCGAGGCTGCGTGAAACGCCACGCAACAGCGCCGGGAAGGTCGCCCCCATGAGAAGACACGGAGGTAACAGGACGATCGCGGCGAGGGTCAGCTTTAGGAGCGTCGAGGCGGGCCCGGGCAGTTCGCCGAAACGCGCGAAGACGGATGTCGCCGCGCGCAGCAGAAACAACCCGATCAACCCGTACAGGCCGATCCCGATCTCGAGCAACGCATACAGGCGCAGTGGTGCGGGGGAGCGGTCGATCCGTGGTCCAAACAGATAGGCTCCGGCACCCAGCCCGGCCATGAAGACCGCGAGGATCGTCCCGACCGCTTCGGTCGTCGAGCCAAAGACGTACTGCAAGTGTTTCGACCAGAGAACCTGGTAGATCAGCGCGCAGCCCCCGGACATAAAGAACGTGGCTGCAAACAACCATCGACTCGGAGCCAACACCGGGAGCCACGATACACGAGATCGGTGGCGGGGCGGGCCAGGGGCGGTTTACTCGACAGGAATCAACCGTTCCGGCATGTCCGCAAGGACGTAACCCATCACGCCAAGCAACGCGATGGCTCTACGAAGATTCTGGGGGTCGACCTTGTCCAGGGTGTCGGCGTCGGAATGGTGCCAGTCGAAGTAGTGCTCTCCCACCGTGCGTACGCCGAGCCCGGGCACACCGGATCGCATCAACGGTCCGATATCGGCGCCACCGCCGCCGCGCCGGATATGACCCGCGTCCAGGCCGTCGAGCAAGGCCCCGATCTGCCGCAGCTTGGCCAGCGCGCGCTCGTAAGCCGGATCGCGCTCCTCCGCGTCCGTGTCGACGCCCGAAACGCCGAAGCCGAAGCCGATCGGGCGTTCGACGCCGCTGTCCATCTCGATCGCAGCGACGTGGCCGGCGATCTGTTCGTCCGTCAACGCGGCGTGGTACTCGCGGCCGCCGCGAAGTCCGTTCTCCTCGTTGGTCCACAACACGACCCGCAGCGTGCGGCGCGGTCGTAACCCCAGTTGATCGATCAGCCGCAGGGCCTGCCACGCCGCAATACAGGCCGCGCCGTCGTCATGGACGCCCTGGCCGGCGTCCCAGCTGTCGTAGTGCCCGCCCATCACGACGACCTCTTCGGGTCGCTCGCTTCCCGCGATTTCGGCGATCACGTTGAACGATTCAGCGTCGTCGTGCATCTTCGCGTCCATCTCTAGCCTCAGGACGACTTCACGGCCCATTTCCGACATCTGCCGCATCCACGCGGAGTCTTCGGGTGTCAGTGCCGCGGCGGGGATCTTCGGTTGGGCCTCGTCGTAGCGCAGCGCACCCGTGTGGGGCGTGTCGAGACTGTGGCCCGTCGCCGAACGAGTCAACGCGGCGACGGCGCCCAGCGCCGCGGCGCGGGACGCGCCATGCGTCCGAAATTGAACGGTCGCGCCATAGCCCTCCCACTCGACGGCGTAGACGACGATCTTGCCCTCGACCTTCGCGCGACCCAGGGCTTCGAGTTCCTCGAAGCTCCCGACGACGACGATCGGCGCGGTGATGCCTCCCGCTGGAGTCCCGACGCTGTCACCCAGACCGAGGATGTTCAGCTCGCGCTCACGCGGTGCGACCACCGTCAGGCTCTCCTTGCCGCGGACCCAGTGGGGTACCTGCACCGCCTGCTTGCGGACTTCGAGTCCCTCGCTCCCCATTGTCTCGACGGCCCAATCGATGGCTTCCTCGAGCGCGGCGGAACCACTCAGCCGATGACCGATCACGGTTGCGAGGTACGTGAGTTTGTCCCAACCTTCGACGTCGGTGAGGGCCGCGCCGACGATCCGGCCCGCCTCGTCGCGGTAAGCTTGCGCCAGGTCGGCGGGCGGACGCGCGCCGACGACCGCTAGACGTTTACCGTCGGATGAGAACGTAACGCGGGTGATCCCGTAGACCCCCTCCGCATCCAGATCCGCGATCGCTTGCCAACCGTCGTCCTGGCCGGGACTCCAACGCAGGAGCCGGCTGTCGTCGCCGATCCAAACCGAACCGTCCTTGGCCCACGCATAATCCTCGCGGCCCTCCGGTGTCGCGATCAGGCGTTCCATGTCTCCCGTTGAGGGATCGATCGCCGTCAACCACCAGGTGTCTTCGCCCTTGTCCACGTAACTCATGCGGTTGCTTCCCGGGATACGGGCCAGGCCGCGGCCCGGCGATTCGGCGAGCACCTTTCCCGGCCCGGGTCCGATCGTCGCGACCTGCAACGTGTGCGGCTCGCCGAGCACGAACAGGAGTACCGCGCCGTCGTCGACCCACGCGTGGTAACCGACCGGGTTGACGTCGGGGAGCAACAATGTCTCCTTGCCGCTTTTCAGGTCCACGCTCCAGAGTTGTTGTTTCAGATCGCCGTAATCGCGCACGGTCGAAACGCTCGTCGTGCCCGGGATCGGAGTCGGGGAGTACTCGCTCTCCGTCGTTTCCGCGACTCGGACCGTGCTCCCGCTCCGCAGGTCGTGACGATAGATATCGGTCTGGCCGTCCCGTTGGGAGCTGTAGACGAGTTCCCGTCCACCGGGTAGGAACCGGGGCTGGTTGTCGTAGCCCTCGCGGTCGGTGACCCGTTGCGCCTTGCCCAGCTCCGTGCCGTCCACCGGGAAGACGAAGACATCGGTCGACGGGACCTGGGCGAACGCGGCGCCGGCAGCGGCGAATACGATCAGCGGGAGGATGACGAGGCGGGTGTTCATCGCGGCATAACTCTTCGTAAATTCAAGCCGGACGCGCGCGTCGCATCACGGGTTCGAGTCCCGTGGCCCCCGGGGGTACGACGAACGCCGGTCCGGTCAACTCGCCGCGGATATCGAGCGGCATGATCGTCCTGACCTGATCGAGGGACAGACCCAGTTGAAACAAGTAGAAAAGTTTTGCCAGCGCTGCCTCGGTGGTGAGATCTGCGCAGGGGATGACGCCCGCGGATTTCATCGCGGCACCCGTCGCGTAGTTTCCGAGGTACACGCTGCCGCTGGGACACTGGGTCACGTCGACGATCGCGACTCGCTCGGCGGCAGCGGTCAACGCCTCGATGAACTCTCGATCGCGATCCGGACCGTTTCCCAGACCGAAACATTCGAGCACCAGACCCTGGATCGGCGGGGCCGACGCGGCACGCAGGAGTTCGATAGAAATTCCGGGGTAAAGGCGCAACGCCGCCACACGCGCGTACTCATCCGAACCGGCCGCCGTGATCGCCGCACCCGGGGGCGCCTCGAGCGACGCCGCCCCATGCTCGCGGTACAGGTGCCGGTTAAACGCAACGCGATACTCGAAGTAGACGCCGATCTTGCCGAGTGGTTCTACGTTCGGCGAGGCGAACGCACCGAACCCGTCGCAGTCCATCTTCGTAGTGCGGCACCCACGCAACAACAGGTCGTTGAAATAGACGCAGACCTCCTTGGGAGCTTGATCGTCGCCCGCAATCTGGAGCGCGGTCACCAAGTTCTCGCGGGCGTCGTTGCGCGCCTGGCAAAGCGGGATCTGCGAACCGGTCATGATCACGGGCTTGTCCAACTCGACCAGGAACATCGCCAGCGCCGAGGCGGTGTACGCCATCGTGTCCGTGCCGTGGAGCACGATAAAGCCGTCGTACTCCTTAAAGTAGTTTTCGTCGATTTGTCGCGCTATGCTGATCCAGCCCTGTGGTGTCATGTTGGACGAATCGAGCAGCGGCTCGAACTCGTGGATCTCGTAGGTCGGCATCCCCGGGGCCGTGAGTTCGGGCATCTCGGCCATCTGCTCGGCGAGAAACCCCGGCGCCGGCCGCCATCCGGCGCCCGACCGTTTCATCCCGATGGTGCCACCGGTATAGGCAATGTAGATATGCTTGGGCATCGAAAACGCATGATAGGGTGTCGCGCGCCGGATGGAAACCATCGATCTCCGCGGGCGTATAGCCATGGGTTGACGGTCCGATCGGAGGTTCCATGAATCAGCGGCTCCCGTTCCCGGCACTCGTCCTGGTGCTGGCGGCGTCCCACGCCGTGGCCGGGACCGCGGACTCCAAGCCCCCGTACGAAACGATCGACTGCGGTTTCAAGATGCCCGGCATCGAGTTGACCTGCGGGTTCGTGGAAGTCCGCGAGAATCGTTCGAAGCCCGATGGGAGGTCGATCCCGGTGCACTTCGTGCGAGCCGGAGCGACGGGCGAGAC
>Ga0224508_10002773_pt1 | contig 14755 bp, 10 predicted proteins | sample SF_Jan12_sed_USG_4_FD_170157 | JGI IMG/M metagenome (GOLD analysis project Ga0224508, IMG submission 170157) | Sediment microbial communities from San Francisco Bay, California, United States - SF_Jan12_sed_USGS_21 | ecosystem: Environmental > Aquatic > Marine > Sediment | place: USA... | reverse complement strand
AGCGAGACGTCGAGGCGGGCCAGCAGCTCCGCGTAGATCCGCCGCGACATGGTCTCGGTGCGCGAGCGAACCGCGTCGAGCAGGGCGCGGCCGCGCTCGGGCGGCAGCTCGCCGCCGGGCAGTAGCTGCACGTAGACCTTGAGCTTGGGCTCGGTGCCCGAGGGCCGCACCGTCACCACGCAGCCCTCGGTCTCGAACTGGATCACGTTGCGCGGCAGCTGGTCGGACTGCGAGACGAAGGGGCCGAAGGCTGCCTCGTCCCAGAAGTCGAGCACGCGCAGCACCTTCATGCCGCCGATCTCGACGGGCGGGTCGTCGCGCAGCGAGGCCATGATGCGGTCCTTCTTCAGGATGCCCTCGGCCCCGCCCATCACGATCGAGCGGTTGAAGTTGTCGTAGGCACCGAGCCGCTCGAGGATGCCGGTGTAGTAGTCGAGCAAGGTGCGACCCTGGCTGCGCAGGCGCTGGTGCAGGGCCGCCAGCAGCATGCAGGCCGGCGCGGCGTCCTTGTCGCGAATGCCGGGCAGCAGGATCACCCCGTGGCTCTCCTCGGCGGCCAGCACGAGCTGCTCGGGCCTCATCGAGACGCCGCTGACGACTTCGCCGCGGTCGAGGCGCTTGAGCACGTCGGCCACGTACTTGAAGCCCACCAGCAGGTCGTCGATGATCGCCGAATCGCCGGCCTCTTCGACGATGCCGCGCAGGATCTTGGTGGTGACCGCGGTCTCGATCACCAGCCCGCGCCTCTGGGGTCCCTCGGGGTCGAGCATCAAGAGCCAACCCAGCATGGCCGCGATCTGGTTGCCGTCGAAGTGGAACCAGCTGCCGTCGGCGAGCTTGATCTCGCAGCCCACCCGGTCGGCGTCGGGGTCGGTGGAGAGGACGATCTCGGAGCCCTGGGCGTCGGCGAAGGCGCGGGCCGGCGCCGTGGCCTGGAAGACCTCGGGGTTGGGCGCGCGGAAGGGGATCACCGCGAAGGCGCCGTCGGGCCGCTCGGCCTCGGGCACCCGCACCGGGAAGCCCAGCGTCTCGAGCACGTCGCCTGCCGTCTCGAGCCCACAGCCGCACAACGGCGTGAAGGTGATGGGGTGGTCGGGCGTGGGGGTGTGCAGCCCGTCGTAGAGCTCGACGTAGAGGTCGAGATAGAGGCGGTGCTGCTCCGGCGGCACCTCGCGCACCCCGCCTTCGGCCAGGGCCTGCTCGAAGGGGATCTGCTTCACGCCGGTGGCCTCGGCCATCACGTCGATCAGCTTCTGGTCGTCGGGAGCGATGGGCTGGCTGCCGTAGGGATCGTAGATCTTGATGCCGTTGTCGTCGGGCGGGTTGTGGGAGGCCGAGAGGTTGATGCCGCCCTGGGCGCCGAGGGCGGCGATCAGGTAGGAGAGCTCGGGGGTGCTGAGCGTGGCCGTGTCGTCGCGCGGGTCGCGCATCCAGGCGGCGATGCCGTTGGCGGCATAGATCGAGCATGCCAGCTGGCCGAGGCGGCGCGAGGAGATCCCGAGCAGGGGATGGTCGCCGCCCAGGAATTCGTAGGTGCCGGCCAGGTCGCGAAACACGCGCACGTCGTTGGCGATCACCACCGACAAGTCACGGTCGGGAAGAGTCTTGCGCAGATAGTCGCAGTGGCCCTGGACGGTCATGGCCACGGTGGTGTGATTGATGCGGTTGGCGCCGTAGCCGACGCGCCCGCGGCGCCCGCCGGTGCCGAAGGGCAGGATCTGCCAGAAGGCGTCGAAGAGCAGGTCGACCCGGTCGGCTTCGAGGTGGCGCTCGAGCACCTCGGGATGGGCCAGGGGGATTTCGCCGGAGAGCCACTGGCGCAGGCGCTTGGCGGCGCCGGCGCCCAGGTCTCCGTACTGCTCTGCGAGGCGGTCGCAGCTCGTGTCGAGGGCGGTCATGATCTCCTCAGGGTTTCTCGAGGCCGAGGCGCTCGCGCTGGTAGCTGCCCGACTGCACGGCCTCGCACCAATCGCGGTGGGCGAGATACCACTGGACGGTGGCGGCGAGGCCGCTGGCCAGATCGTGCTCCGGCCGCCAGCCCAGCTCCTGCTGGGCCCGGCTCGAGTCGATCGCATAGCGGCGGTCGTGTCCGGGCCGGTCGGTGACGAACTGGATCAGCTCTCGGTAGGCCGTGACGCCCGCGCTGCGGAGTGCCGGATTCTTCGCGGCGGGCAACGCCGCCTCGAGCTCGTCGCAGAGGGTGTGGACGATCTCCAGGTTGGTCCGCTCGCCAAAGCCGCCCAGGTTGTACTTGCGTCCCGGCTGGCCGCGCTCGAGTGCCGAGAGCACCCCGGCGCAGTGGTCCTCCACGTAGAGCCAGTCGCGCACGTTGCCGCCGTCCCCATAGACGGGAAGGGGGCGGCCCTCCAGGGCGTTCATCAGCATCAGTGGGATCAGCTTCTCGGGGAACTGATAGGGCCCGTAGTTGTTCGAGCAGTTGGTGATCAGGGTGGGCAGGCCGTAGGTCTCGCCGTAGGCGCGCACCAGGTGGTCGGCGCCCGCCTTGGAGGCGGAGTAGGGTGAGTTGGGCTCATAGGCGGTGGTCTCGTGGAAGGCCCCGGTCTCACCCAGGGAGCCGTAGACCTCGTCGGTCGAGACGTGCAGGAAGCGGAAGGCCTCGCGGGCCGCGGGGGGCTGGTCGGCCAGGCGCCGGCGCGCGGCCTCCAACAGCTCGAAGGTGCCCACCAGGTTGGTCTGGACGAACTCGGCCGGGCCATCGATGGAGCGGTCGACGTGGGTCTCGGCGGCGAAGTTCAGCACCGCCGTGGGCTGGAAGTCGCGATACAGCGCTTCGACGGCCTCGCGGTCGGCGATGTCGCCCCGCACGAAGTGGAAGCGGGCCTCGCCCTCGACGTCGGCCAGGTTCTCGAGACTGCCCGCGTAGGTGAGCTTGTCGAAGACGACGATGCGGGCACCGCTCTTGGCCAGGGCGAGCCGCACGAAGTTGCAGCCGATGAAGCCGGCGCCGCCGGTCACGATCCAGGTGTTCATGGGCAGGGCATGGCTCAGACGTAGTTGCCGGACGGGGTCACGAGGTGGCTGCTCGCCCGCCGGAAGCGGTCGATCTCGGCCCGGAAGTTCTCGGTGGTCACCGGGGTGACGCTCTCGCCCGCGGCTTCGCAGCGCGCCTTGCGGCGCAGCACCGCGTGGAGGATGTGCACCCAGTCGCCCGGCGCTGGCGGCTGGATGCCGGCAACGACCTGGCTCCACTCGATGTCCTGGAACAGGGGGCGGCCCGCGCGTTTCTCGGCCGCGGTCGCGTGCAGCTCGAGGGTGGCGATGATGTCGTCGGGAAACAGGGGCGTGACCTCGACCACGCGTTCGAGGCGGCCGGGCTGGGTGAAGGCGTGCCGCAGCGTGTCGGGGTGGGCGGTGGATCCGATCACGAGCACGTCGTCACTGGCGATGGCGCGATCGACGAGATCGAGCAGGAAGTCCATCACGGGGCCCACCGGCAGGTCGGGACGTCGGGCGCCCAGCTCTTCGGCCTGGAGGAACTCGAGCTCGTTGAAGAGGACGGTGAGCGGGGGCATCTCTTCGAGGACGTCCGACCAGGCGCTCATCAGCTCGCCGACCTTGCCGCCGCGGTGGATCACCTCGAGCACCAGCTTGGGGATGCCCACCTGCAGGAAGGAGGTTCGAGTGAGGCTGGCCAGGCAGCGCGCCAGCAGGGTCTTGCCCACGCTGCGCTGCCCGATCAGCAGCACCCCGCTCGGGGGGTGGGTGCCCCAGCGCGCGTAGACGTCGGGATCGGTGGCGGCGCAGGCGTAGGTCTGAATCTCGTCTTTGGCGCCGGACAGGCCGCCGATCCGCGCCAGCTCGAAGTCGGGCATGGCCTCGAGCGCCGTCGATTGCGACATGGGCTCGAACTTGCGCGTGAAGCTGCTCCAGATGTTCTGGGCCCGCTCTCGGAGGATGCTCTCGTCTGCCATGGCGGAGAGGGTACCGCGTCGTCGGGCTTTCAGCGGGACTGGAAGAGCTCGGCCAGCTTGCCGTCGACGGAGGCCTTGCGCGCCCGGGTGCGAGACCAGTCCCGCAGCTCTTTGATGCGCTCCTCGTAGGTCTCGTAGAGGGGCACGGTCTGGTCGATGGCGTTGACCAGGTCGTTGTTGGTGATCTCGCGCGAGTCGGCAAAGGCCGAGTAGAGCGCCGCGGTCACCACCTGCTCGAGCTCGGCTCCGGTCAGGCGCTGGGCCTGCTCGGCGAGGTCTTCGATGTCGAAGTGCAGCGGGTCGCGGCCGCGCTTGGTGAGATGGATGCGCAGGATCTCGGCGCGCTCGGCCGCCGTGGGCAGGTCGACGAAGAAGAGCTCGTCGAAGCGACCGCGTCGCAGCAGCTCGGGGGGGAGTCCCTGTACGTCATTGGCCGTCGCCACCACGAAGACCGGCTCCTGCTTCTCGGACATCCAGGTGAGGAACCAGCCGAAGACGCGGGAGGCCTGGGGGTCGGTGGCGGCGGCGGCGAAGCCCTTCTCGATCTCGTCGATCCAGAGCACGGCCGGGGCCAGCGAGCTGGCCACCTCGATGGCTTCGCGCAGCGCCAGCTCGGGGCTGCGCTCGCCGCCGAAGGCCGCGGCCAGGTCGAGGCGCAGCAGCGGGAACTGCCACTCGCGAGCGACCGCCCGCGCCGACAGCGACTTGCCGCAACCCTGGACGCCGAGCAGCAGCAGGCCGCGCGGGGACGGGAGCCCGAACTGGCGGGCCTCGTCGCTGAAGGCGCGGCGCCGCTCGGCGAGCCACTTCTTCAGCTCGGCGAGTCCGCCCACGTCGCCCATCTCGGTGCTGTCTTCGAGAAAGCTCAGCGCCGGCGTGCGGTGCAGCGCGCGGCGCTTGTCGCGCACGATCTCCGCGACGGTGCGCGAGTCGAAGGCGCCCGCCGAGCGCAGCCCCTTGCGGAGCACCCGCACCGCTTCGCTGGAGGAAAGGCCCAGGGCGCCGCGGATCGCCTGGCCGAGCAGCTCGGGCGAGTCGGGCGCGCCGGTCGGCTCGAGGACGCGGCGGAACAGGCTCTCGAGCTCTTCGGAGCTGGGCAGGGGCAGCGAGACCCGGCCGCAGTCGCGCTCGATCTCGAGGGGCAGGTGGAAGATCGGCCCGACCAGCACCAGGCACTGTTTGCGCCCGCCCAGGTTGGGCAGGAGGTCGCGCAGGCGGCGCAGGGCAACGGCGTCCTCGAGCCAACGGTGGGCGTCGAGCAGCACGAAGAGCGACGGCTCTGCGATGGCCTCGATGGCGCGCAGGCCCGCGTCGAGACTGCCGGCGCCTTCGCCCGAGCCCGACAGGCCCGAAGCCGCACTCCACACGAGGCAGCGGCGCTCGCTGGCCTCGGCGACGCGTTCGAGCAGGTTCTGGGCGCGCTCCTCCTCGAAGGTCTCGAGGGCGATCAGGCGCCAGCCCGATCGCACCAGCAGGCGCAGCTCGTCTGCGATCTCGGTCCCGCTCATTCCGTGTCCACCGTTACGCTCACCACCTCCTCGAAGGTCGTCTCGCCGTCGGCGAGCTTGCGCAGCGCCGCCTCGCGCAGGTTCTCCATGCCCTCGATGCGGGCGGCCCGGTCGATCTCGTTGGCGTCCTTGCCCTCGGTGATCAGGCCGCGTACGCGGCGGCCCACGTCGAGCATTTCGAAGACGCCGGTGCGTCCGTAGAGGCCCGTCTGGCGGCAGTCGACGCAGCCCTCACCCCAGCGCACCACCAGGCGTTCGCGGCGCTCCACGGGCACCTTGATGCCCAGCGCGGCGACCTGGTCGGGGTTGAGGGTGCCCTCCACCGCACAGCGCTCGCAGACCCGGCGGATCAGGCGCTGGGCCACCGCGCCGCGCAGCACGCTCGACAGCAGGAACGGTTCCACCCCCAGCTCGACCAGGCGCGTGACCGCACCGGCCGCATTGCGGGTGTGGAGGGTCGAGAAGACCAGGTGTCCGGTGAGGGCCGCCTGCACCGCCATGTTGGCGGTGTCGCTGTCGCGGATCTCGCCCACCATGATGATGTCGGGGTCCTGGCGCAGGATCGTGCGCAGGGCGTTGCTGAACGAGATGTCGATCTGCGGATTCACCTGTACCTGGCAGAAGCGCGGGTCGACCATCTCGATCGGGTCTTCCACCGTGGTGATGTTCACCTCGGGCCCGGCCAGATAGCGCAATGTGGAGTAGAGCGAGGTGGTCTTGCCCGATCCGGTGGGGCCGGTGACCAGGATCAGACCGTTGGGACAGGTGATCCACTTCTCGAAGCGCTCGCGTTCGTCGGCCGTGAAGCCCAGGTCGGAGAGGTCGGTCATCAGGATGCTGGGGTCGAAGACGCGCACCACGATCTTCTCGCCGAAGGCCGTGGCCATGCTCGAGACACGCAGCTCCACCTCGCGCTCGGCGCGCTGGGTCTTGATCCGTCCGTCCTGGGGGCGTCGGCGCTCGGCGATGTTCATGCCCGCCAGCACCTTGATGCGCGAGGTGACCGCGCCGTGCACGGGCAGGGGCAGTTTCTCGATGTCGTGCAGGATGCCGTCGATGCGGAAGCGGATCACCGCGTCGGCGTCGCGCGGCTCCAGGTGGATGTCGGAGGCGCGCTGCTCGAAGGCGTAGTTGAGCAGGTAGTCGACGGCCGCGATGACGTGCTCGTCGTTGCTGGTGGCGGCCAGCTCGTCGTTGCTGCGCAGCTCGACCAGCTGCACCAGCGCGCCGCCGGGTCCTGCACCCAGCTGCTCGCTGGCCTGGCTCACCTTCGAGCGGAAGCCGTAGACGCGGTCGATGATCGAGATGATGTCCGACTTCGAGGACACGACGTACTGCAGCGGCGCCTGGATCTGGGCCTCGAGAGCCTCGCGCAGCGTGGTGTCGAAGGGATCGGTGACGGCGATCAGCATCGCGTCCTTCTGGCGCGCGATCGGGATCACCACGTGGCGGCGCGCGTAGGGGCGCGACAAGGTCTTCGCCACCAGGTCGTTGTCCACCTTGAGCGGGTCGATCTTCAGGTATTGCACGCCCGCCATGTGGGCCATGACCTGGGCGATGGAGTGCTCGTCGACCTTGCCCTGCTTCGGATCGGGGTGGGGCAGGTCGGCCGCGGTGACGACTTCGGCGGGCGAGACGTCGTAGCGCGCAGCGGCCTGGGAGCGCACCGATCCCACGCGCTCCTTCAGCACGCTGCTGCGCAGCGTGGTGGCGCGCGACTCGATCTCGTGGGCCTGGGTCTCGGTGAGGAGCTCGTTCTCCACCAGCATGACCAGCAGCTCTTCGAGGCCCAGGGCGGGACGGATGGCGACGCGCTGGACGCCGCCGGACGCGGCGGCGGGCGGGGAGGGGGGAGACTCGGACTCGGGTTGGGAGGACTGGGACATGCCCGGTCTATCGGCGTTTCGAGGCCCGGGCCGAAGCGCCGACGGGGGGGCTTTGGCCTCGCTGGAGGGCCTCCGCGCCGGCTCCTGGTCGCGGGCCAGCGCAGCCCGACCGTGGCAGCGGAAATTCCGGCTTTCCCGTCGGTCCGTGGCAGCGGAAATTCCGGCATTCCCATCGGTCCGTGGCAGCGGAATTGCCGCCGCCGTGCCTAGACTGGGCCTCGTGACCGCCCTGGACGCCGCCGCGAGAGGCCGTGCGCGCCGCTCGCTGCTGCGCCGCGACCGGGTGCTCGCCCGGGTGATCCGGGCCGCCGGGCCCTGCGGTCTGGAGCCCCGGGGCGATCCCTACCGGCAGCTGCTGCGCTCGGTGGTCTACCAGCAGCTGGCCGGCTCGGCGGCCAGCGCCATCGACGGGCGCCTGCGGGCCGCCTGGCGGGGCCGCTATCCCCGCCCCGAGCGACTGCTGGCCGCCCCCACGGCCCAGCTCCGCCGTGCCGGGCTCTCGCGCCAGAAGATCGCCGCCCTGCGCGCCGTGGCCGAGGCCTTCGACAGCGGGGCGCTCTCCAACCGCCGCCTGCGCCGCATGGACGACGCCGCGGTGGTCGAGGCCGTGACCCGGGTGCGGGGCATCGGCGAGTGGACCGCCCACATGCTGCTGATGTTTGGCCTGGGCCGGCCCGACGTGCTGCCGGTGGGCGACTACGGGGTGCGCAAGGGCGCCCAGCAGCTCTACGACCTGGACGAGCTGCCGGGACGGCGCGAGCTCGAAGCCCTGGCCGCGCCCTGGAGGCCCTGGCGCAGCGTGGCCGCCTGGTATCTGTGGCGGGTGACGGACACCGAGCTGCCCGGCTGAGGGCCCGAGCCCGGGGTGACGGACACCGAGCTGCCCGGCTGAAGCTCGAAGCGCGTCGCCGCGGGGCCAAGCCCTGGGGGGCCACTCCGGCTATGCTGCGCCCCCGGTCGTCCCCATCGTCTAGAGGCCTAGGACACCGCCCTTTCAAGGCGGCGACGCGGGTTCGACTCCCGCTGGGGACGCCACCGTTCGCTTCGCTCACTCCGTCGTCCCCAGCGGTCGTCGGTGGCCGTCGCGCGGCAGGGCCGCGCGCCGGGCAGCGACTCCGGGTTGGGGCTTGTACGAGGTTGCCTCACGATGTCGCGCTCTGGGATCTGGACCTACGCATGCGTCTGCCTTCCGCTGGCCCTGGGCTGCGGGCAGGACGAGGCGCCCAGCGCGCCGGCCGAGTCGGCCGCCGCGCCCGAGGCCGCGGCCCCGGCCGCGCCCGCCGAGAAGGTGATCACGGCGGTGCCCTCCGAGGCCGATTGGCTGGCCGAGCGGGGCGCGGCCCAACGCGCGGCCAGCGCCGACTGGGAAGTGGCCCACGACTTCGGCTTCGAGGATCGCGTCGCCGACAGCGGCATCGACTGGGTCCACGTGACGGTGGCCGACGCCGGCAAGGCCTACAAGGCGGTCCACTACGACCACGGAAACGGAGTGGCCGCCGCCGACGTGGACGGCGATGGCGACATCGACCTCTACTTCAGCAACCAGGCCGGCAACAACGGCCTCTGGCTGAACCAGGGCGACGGCAGCTTCTCCGACGGCACCTGGGACGCCGGCGTGCCCGTCTTCGACCGTGTGAGCGTCGGCGCCTCCTTCGCCGACATCGACAACGACGGAGACCCCGACCTCTACGTGACCAGCGTGCGCGAGGGCAACCTGCTCTTCCGCAACGACGGCAGCGGCACGTTCGAGGACGTCAGCGCCGAGTCGGGCCTGGACTACCAGGGACACTCCTCGGGCGCGGTCTTCTTCGACTACGACCGCGACGGCCTTCTCGACCTCTTCCTCGCCAACGTGGGCGTCTACACCACCGGCGAGCAGGGCGATGACTACTGGATCGGCTTCCCCGACGCCTTCCACGGCCACCTGAAGCCCGAGCGCTTCGAGAAGAGCCGGCTCTACCGCAACCTGGGCGACAACCGCTTCGAGGACGTCACCGAGGCGGTGGGGCTCGACGACGAGCGCTGGACCGGTGACGCCAGCCCCATCGACGCCAACGGCGACGGCTGGCTCGACCTCTATGTGCTCAACATGCAGGGCCTCGACGGCTACTGGGAGAACGTCGAGGGCAAGAAGTTCGTAGACAAGAGCCGCGAGGCCTTCCCGCGCTCGTCGTGGGGCGCCATGGGCATCCAGGTCTTCGACTGGGACAACGACGGCGACGAGGACATCTTCACCACCGACATGCACTCCGACATGTGGGAGGGCATCACCGCCGGCGCCCCGATGAAGGAGTGGCACGGCGTGCCGCCGCGCCCCGAGGACGAGAAGCGCCTGCTCCCCGACTCGATGAAGCCGGCGCTGCATTTCACCCTCGATGAGGGCCAGGGCATCTGGGGCAACAGCTTCTTCCGCAACGACGGGGGAGGGCGCTTCACCGAGGTGGCCCAGGCGATCGGCGCCGAGAACTATTGGCCCTGGGGCCTGTCGTCGGGCGACTTCAACGCCGATGGCTACGAGGACGTCTTCATCGCCTCGAGCATGAACTACCCCTTCCGCTACGCCGTCAACTCGCTGCTGCTCAACGACGGCGGCGAGCGCTTCGTTGACGCCGAGTTCGCGCTGGGCGTGGAGCCGCGCAAGGGCGGTGAGACCCTCACCGACTGGTTCGAGGTGGACTGCGGCAGCGACGCCGACCGCTACCACGTGCACTGCCGCGAGGAGGGCCACGACGGCGTGCTCAAGGTGCGCGCGGCCCGGGGCACCCGCTCGTCGGTGATCTTCGACCTCGACGGCGACGGCGACCTCGACCTCGTCACCAACGAGTTCGGCACCGAGCCCCAGGTGCTGGTCAGCGACCTCGCCCAGAAGGGCGAGGTGCGCTTCCTGCAGGTGGAGCTGGTGGGCTCGCGCTCGAATCGCGACGGGCTGGGGGCGCGGGTGACCGTCGACGCCGGCGAAACCCGGCTCACCCGCGTCGACCTCGGGCGCTCGGGCTACCTCGCCCAGAGCGCCCTGCCGCTCTACTTCGGACTCGGAGACGCGACCCAGGTCGACTCGGTGAGCGTGCGCTGGCCCTCGGGCGCCGAGCAGACCGTGGCGGGTCCGATCGAGACGAACCAGACGCTGGTGGTCGCGGAGCCCGCGGGCTAGCGCGAGGCGTGTCGGTCTGGTTGCGCGCCACGGCGGCCACCGGGGTCGCGGTCCTGCTGCTCGCGGTTCCCGCGGCGTTGGCCTATCGCCAGGCCCGGGGACACCAGCGCGATCTCGCGCAGCGCGAGAGCGCCCACTTGCTCGATCTCGAGCGCGCGTTCGTCGAGCGGGAGCTGCGCTCGATGCGGGCCGATCTGGCCTATCTCGCCCAGCAGCCCCTGCCGGGACGGGTGCTCGACGGCGAACTCGGGGCGTTACGTGCCCTGGAGCGGGAGTATCTCGGCTTCGCCCGGGCCAAGCCGCGCTATGTCCAGGTTCGGCTGCTCGACCGCACGGGGCTCGAGCGCGTGCGAATCAACCGGCGCGGCGACGCCCTCGAGCGCGTCGAGGCCAGCCGCCTCCAGCCCAAGGGCGATCGCCCCTACTTCCAGGAGGCCATCGGACTGCCGCTCGGTTCCGTGTTCGTGTCGCCGCTCGACCTCAATGTGGAGCGGGGCGAGATCGAGCGGCCCCCGCGGCCCGTGATCCGACTGGCGGCCCCGGTGCGGGGCTCGCTGGGCGTGAACCGGGGGCTCTTGGTGCTGAACTACGCCGGCGGGCTCCTGCTCGACGAGCTGCGCAGGCTTGCGGCGGCTTCGGGCGGCGCGACCGCGCTGCTCAACGTCGACGGCGAGTACCTGCTGGCGGACGACCCGGCGCTCGAATGGGGCTGGCTACTCGGTCGCGACGCGGCCTTTCGCGGCGATCACCCCGAAGTCTGGGCGCGCCTGCTGGACGCCGAACAGATCGGCGCGTGGCGGGACGGCGAGCGCCTGAGCGCCCGGTGGGTGGCCCTGGGCGAGGGCGCGCCGGTGGGCCCGAACGCGGTGGCGATCGTCTCGCGCATGCCGGTGCGCGCGGTCTTCGCTCCGCGCGCGCGGGCGGCCGCGGCGGGCCTGGCCGCCGGCGCGCTGGCGGTGCTGTATGGCCTCTCCTACGTCTGGGCGCGCGCGGCGGCGGCGCGGCGCGACCAGGAGCAGCGGATCGCCGACTCCGAGGCCCGGCTACGTCTGCTCTCGCGACAGCTGTTGGCGGCCCAGGAAGACGAGCGCCGCAGTCTCTCTCGCCTGCTCCACGACGAGTTGGGCCAGGCGGTCACCGCCATCGGCCTCGATCTCAAGAACGCCGCCCGCCACAGCGGCGACCCTGCGACGCGCGCATCGCTGGAGCGGGCCTCGGCGGACACCGAGGGGCTGCTGGCCTCGCTCCACGAAATCGCGACCCGCGTGCGGCCCAGTGTGCTCGACGACCTGGGTCTGGCCGAGGCGCTCGAGAGCCACGTCGCCGAGTTTGAGCAGCGCACCGGCATCGTCGTCGCGCTCTCGCTGGATCTTCCGGGCCCGGCGCCCGCCCGGCCCCTGGCCGAGAACGTCTACCGCATCGTGCAGGAGGCCCTCGCCAACGTCGCCGCCCACGCCGAGGTCGAGGCGGCCTGCGTCGAGGTGGAAGCCGACGACGCGACGCTCTCGCTCTCGGTGGAGGATGCGGGCAGAGGTTTCGACCCGGCCCGGCTGAAGAGCGGCGGCCGCCTGGGTATTCTCGGCATGCGCGAGCGCGTGGAGCTGCTGGGGGGCGAGTTCTCGCTCGATTCGGCCGCCGGCCAGGGCACGCGGCTGCGCGTTCGTCTGCCGCGAGAGGCCGAGTAACCCGTGTCGGAACCCATTCGCGTCGTGCTGGCCGACGACCACAACATGGTCCGCGAGGCCCTGGCGCGCATCCTGGGCGACGAGGCCGGCATCGAGGTGGTGGCCCAGGCCCGCGACGGCGCCGAGGCCCTCGAGGCGGTGGAGCGACAGCGGCCCGACGTGCTCGTGCTCGACTACTCCATGCCGGATCACGAGCCGACGCGCGCCATCGAGGGCCTCCGCGAGCGGCATCCCGAGCTGGGGGTGCTCGTGCTCACGGTCCACGAGAACGTGCACTACGCCCTGCGCGTGCTCGAGGCGGGCGCGCTGGGATACTTGATCAAGTCGGCGGCCGCCGACGAGCTGGTCGAGGCCATCGGCGCCGTGCGGGCGGGGCGCATCTATCTGTCGAGCTCGATCTCGAACGAGGTGCTCGACCGCCTGCGCACGCCCCGGGGCAAGCGCACCGGCATCGAGTCGCTCTCGGCCCGAGAGTTCTCGCTGCTGCGCCTGCTGGGATCGGGCAAGACCCTGCTCCAGAGCGCCAACGAGATGAACGTCAGCGTGAGCACGGCCTCGACCTACCGGTCGCGGATCCTCGAGAAGCTCTCCCTCGACTCCACGGCCGAGCTGATCCGCTTCTCGCTGGAGCACGACCTGGACTGAGGCCCGGGCCGCCGCCGGCGTGTCGGAATCCAGCTACAGGAATCGGGTGGCTCTTGCGACAGGCCCGCGGCGCCCACTTCGGGCAGACTGAGCAAGTCCGCTTCCCAATCCAACCGCCACGTGCAGCGACCCCGCCCAGGCATTCAGGCAGCCCGGACGGGGCCGCGCCGTATGGGCTGCGGTACGGTCCGATGCCGTGCTCAAGCTGTATTTCGCCCCCTTCACTCGCGCGGTGCGAGTGCGCTGGTTGCTCGAAGAGCTCGCGCTTCCCTACGAGCTGGTGCGCGTCGATTTCCAGCCGACCACCGACCGCTTCTTCCAGCAGGCGACGCCCACGGGCAAGCTGCCGAGCCTGGAGGACGGCGAGGTCTCGATCTGCGAGTCCGGGGCGATGGTCGAGTACCTGCTCGAGCGCTACGGCGAGGGTCGGCTGGCGCCGGCGCCCGGCGATCCCGAGCGCGCCGAGTTCCTGCAGTGGCTGCACTTCGCCGAGTCGACGGCCTTTCCGCCCGTCGGGATCGTGGCCTGGCTCGCCCGCTACAAGGGCGAGGCCGACCGCTACGCAGACCTGATCGAGGACGCGCGCGGTCGCGCCGCGGCGGGCTTCGCCTTCGTGGAGGCGGCACTCGAGGGACGCGAGCACCTGCTGGCCTCGGGCTTCAGCGCCGCCGACGTGATGATGGGCTTCAGCGTGGCCGCGGCAAAGCTGCTCGGCGCCTTTCCCGCCGACTTCCCCAACCTCGAGGCCTACCACGAGAGGCTCCAGGGGCGGCCGGCGCTGCAGCGCGCCCTCGACGCCGGGGGCGCGTGAGTGCCCCGAGCCGCGGGTGGTCCCGGGCCATGGCCGGGTTCTGCGTCGCGACGTTGCTCTTCACGGTGCCGCGCGACCTCTTCGTGCCCCACGTCCGCGACGTCGAGGTCTGGGCGGGCTTCGAGCTGCGGGGCCTGTGGGCCCGGCTGACGGCGCCGCTGCACTGGGCGCTCTTCGCCGCCGGGGCCTGGGCCTTCTGGAGGGAGCGGCCCTGGGTCTTTCCCGCGGCGTCGTTCTACGCCCTCTACATCGCGGCGAGTCACCTGCTCTGGAGCGGGCTCAGCAGCGACGGCTACGGCTGGGGCGCCGGCGTCGCGATGGCGGCGCTGTTTTCGCTGCCGGCCTGGCTGCTGTGGCGGGCCCGGCCGGATTCCATCTGAGGAGGAATGATGTCGATCGATGCCTGGCGCGAGCGCTTCGAGTCCACCCCCTACGTGCAGCGGCTGGGCTGTGAGCTCGTGCGCTTCGAAGAGGACGAGGCCGAGCTCGCGCTGCCCTTCCTCGAGGCCAACTCCAACCCGGGCGGCGCGCTGCACGGGGGCGTGCACGCCTCGTTGCTCGCCATGGCGGGCGGGCTCGCGGCCGAGAGCCGCCTGGCCGCGCCCGAGCACCTCGAAGGCGGCGTGGTCGATCTCGCCGTCCACTACCTGGCCGCGGCCTTGAACGAGCCCGTGCGAGCCCACGGCCGCGTCAGCCGTCGCGGCCGCGAGATCGTCTTCAGCGAGGCGACGGTCGAGAACGCCGACGGGCGCCCTCTGGCCCGCGGCCTGGTCACGAGCCGAGCCGTCGACCGCGACACCGCGGACCGGGCCGCCCGGGGCGATGCCGAGCCCGAGGCCCTCGATCCCGGGCACTTCGTGGAGGGCCCCCTCGATCCCGGGCCCATGGGCCGCGCCCTGGGCAAGACGCCCTTCATGGGGAGTCTGCTCCGCATCGAGCACATGGCCGAGGGGCGCGCGCGGCTTCGCATGCCGGGGGCTGCTCACGCACTCGGCGCCGACGGCTCCCACCACCCCGGCGCCCTGGCGGCGCTGCTCGACACGGCCGGCGCCATGGCGAGCTGGTCGCTGGTGCCGCCCGGTCTCCACAAGGCCATGACGCCGGGCCTGCAGATGAGCTTCTTCGGGGCCTCGGGCG